>ERZ795030.4704-NODE-4704-length-13176-cov-6.533953_pt1 | contig 13176 bp, 10 predicted proteins | sample MGYA00375122_ERZ795030 | MGnify/ENA primary metagenome ERZ795030 (study PRJEB30165, sample SAMN05720146) | activated sludge metagenome | isolation source: anaerobic digester from wastewater treatment plant | place: Japan | collected 2015-04-20 ...
CCGGGCTTTCAGGTCGAGGGCTGGTTTGCGGTCATCGGCCCCAAGGGCCTGAGCGCGGAGCAGGTGAAGCGCGTGAACCAGGCCGTCGTGACCGCGTTCAACACGCCAGAGGTCAAGGAGGCGATGGCCAAACAGGGCAACATGATCCAGGTCTCCACCCCGGAGGCTGCGACGGCCCATTTCAAGCGCGAACTGGCCAAGTACGCGGCGCTGGTGAAGAAGGCGGGCGTCGAGCCGCAGTAGGTCGTGACTGCAGCGGCGTCATAGCGAATCAGCAAAGTCCTGATTTCATAGCGTCAAACGACCATTTAACGCTGGGAACTGGCCAAATATTCAGAAATTCTTATCTGAAGGTCTGCCAGGCCAGCAGGCGCCGGTTCAGCGTTCGCCGGTGCATGGCGAACTGGCTGGCGAGTCCATCCAGCGAACTGTGACCGGCTCGCACCTGGTTCTGGACGCCCTGGAAGGCCTTCTCCTGAAAATCAAGCTGAACCCCTTGGGTCATCTGGTCGACGCTGGCCGCCAGGTACTCGCACCTGAAGTCGAAGCATGGTGTTGGAAACGAACCTTTACACTACCCGGCGGGCAGGCGGATGCTGCGCGAATCCTTCGGCGGTGCGGGTGCCTTGCTCATACCGCAAGCATGACCCAATCGTTGGCATATGACCGTTGCGCTTCGTTCGTCCGCGTCCTGTGGCAGAGTTTCGTCGCTCGGGCGAGGCTGGTACGGTTTGGCATCAGCATCAGCATCGGCATCGCTTGCCTGGCGACCTTGCCTGCTGCCCACGCAGTCGACGCTGCGCGACCGGTACAGGTCCTGATCATCAACTCTTTCAGTCGGGAAAACTCGCCCTACGAAGTCTTCGCAGCTCAGTTCCGACGCGATCTGGCCCAGCGCCTGCACACACCGGTTGCCTTCTACGACACGTCCCTCGACGGCGCCAGGTTCGATCCAGCCAAGGACTCCGATGCCTTCGTGGCATTTCTGCGCGCCCGCTTCGGTACGGATCCGCCGGACCTCGTGGTCCCGATCGGTCCGCCGGCTACGCGGTTTTACGGCTTGAACCGCGGTCGGCTGTTTCCGGGCACGCCCATGATGCTCGCCGTTCCAGAGGAGCGTGTCATGCGGGGCATCGAACTCGGGCCACGCGATGCCGCGACGGTGATCTCCCTGGACATTCCCCGCCTGTTCGCCAATATTCTTCAGGTGCTGCCCGCGACGACGACCATCGCTGTGGTGAGCGGCAATTCGCCGATCGAACGCTTCTGGGTGAATGTCGTGCGCCAGGGGACGCAGGCCCTCGGCGAGCGCGTGAGGATCGAATACCTGAACGAGCTCCCCCTCGGCGACATAGAGAAACGCGTCGCAAGCCTGAGCACGAATTCGGCGATCCTCTTCGCCCAGATGTATGTCGACGGCGCTGGCGTCTCCCAGGACCACGACGTTGCGCTGGCTCGTATCCGTGCTGCCGCTGCTGCGCCAGTCTTCGGCCTTTTCGGCAACCAACTCGGCAAGGGCATCGTCGGTGGGCCGTTGATGTCGGAAATGGTGGCGGCGTCGAAGACGGCAGAACTGGCCCGTGCCGTGCTGGCCGACGAAAACGGCGTCAAGCCGACGGTTGTCCGTTTGGAACTCGCTGCGCCGGCGTACGACTGGCGCGAGTTGAAGCGATGGCATATCCGGGAGGGCAACCTGCCGGATGGAAGTACGGTCCTCTTCCGCCAGCCGACGCTGTGGGATGAGTACCGATGGGCCATCGTGACGGGTACCGCAGCGTTGCTGCTGCAATCGGCCTTGCTGGTGGCACTGGTCGTCCAACGATCGCGCCGGCGGCTTGCCGAGAGCGAAGCCCGGCACTTGAGCGGCCGCATCTTGACGGCGCACGAGGACGAGCGTTGCAAGCTCGCCCGCGAATTGCACGACGACCTGTCGCCGCGGCTTGCGCGTCTGGCCATCGATGCGGCACGCCTGCAGCCGGTGACGGAAGGTCCCGATTCGGGCGGGGGCGTAGCCATGCACGAGGAACTCTCGAGGCTCAGCCAAGATGTGCATGGCCTAGCCTATCGACTTCACCCGACTGCTCTCGAAGATCTAGGGCTCGGCGACGCGCTGCGCTCGGAATGCGAGCGAGTAAGCAAAGGCAATGGGCTACTCGTCGACCAGCAGATCGACGCGCTGCCCGCAGGCATTGCCCCGGCCGTGACGGTTTGCCTCTTCCGCGTTGCGCAAGAGGCACTGCGAAACATTGTCCGGCACTCTGGGGCGCACTCCGCGCATGTGTCGCTCGCGCCGAAGGACGGTGGGCTCCAACTGCTCGTTACCGATGACGGGGGCGGCTTCGAGCAAAGAATTGGCCGCAGCGCCGGATTGGGCATTGCCAGCATGCGCGAGCGCGTGCGAGAGGTTGGTGGCAAGTTCAGCATCCGAAGTGAACCGGGCGCGGGAACGACCGTGCAGGCATGGGTTCCCCTGACAGCCCAGAACGAATGAAGAACCGACCGCGCGTCTTACTCGCTGATGATCACCAGATGTTCGCGGACGGCCTGCGGACGTTGCTCGGTGAGGAGTTTGAACTGGTCGAATACGTTGCGGACGGTGTGGCGATGCTGGAGGCGGCACAGCGGCTACGACCGGATGTGATCGTCGCCGACATCACGATGCCGCGCCTCAACGGCATTGACGCATTGACGCAGTTGCGTGCAAATCTACCCGATGTGCGGGTTGTCTTCCTGACGATGCACCACGATGCTGCTTATGCGCGCAGGGCGCTGGCCGCCGGAGCTTTTGGGTTCGTGCTCAAGCACTCCGCGGTCCAGGAACTGGTTCTCGCCCTGCGCGCTGCGCTGGAGGGGCGCATCTTCGTCGCGCCCAGCCTTGGCGCCGATCTGGTGGCTCGCCACCAGACAAACCCGGGTCGACGCACCGACCCGTGCGCAGCGCTCACGCCTCGGCAACGGGAAGTCCTGAAACTGCTCGCCGATGGCAAGTCGGTCAAGCAGGTCGCATCCAGTCTATCCATCTCCACCCGAACCGTCGAATTCCACAAGTACACGATGATGGAGACGGTGGGTGCCAAGGGCATGGCCGACCTGATCCGCATCGCGATCAGGTACGGCCTCGTCAGCGAATAGCCCTTTTCCAGGTGCCGCTTCGCGCCCTAGTAAATTTTCTAGGAGCTTTCTTGGCGGCACTTCGGTACAGTGCGCTGGCGCCGAGGCGCATGGCGATTGGATGAGCTCGACAGATTGCGCCCTTGCGGAAAGCCTTGGATTCCACAAAACAACTTATCTCGTTGATGCATTCGCAGGCGATGCTGGCGTGCAATCGCCGGTACCCGGCAAGTTGTGGGTACGGCATGCCGCCGACACCGTGCAAGGGTCTGTGTCAATTGACACGTCGATCCCCGATAAGTCGGGATAGGCCGAGTTCCCTGCCGGTAGCGGCTGGCCGAGCCCGCGGGGCTGGCGCACGTTACGGGCCGTCGATCGCGCTCGGCCGGGTGGGTGCACCCTCATTTAAGCTAGGAAGGAACAAGGAATGATCACGATAGGTTTCAAGGCACTGCGGGTGGCCGCGGCTTTTGTCACAGCGCTCGCGCTGCTGCCGAGCCAGGCGCAACAAGCCAGGCTTGACGAGGTGAAAGCCACCGCCGAGGAAGCCTACCTGTACGGGTTTCCGATGATCGTCGGCTACGACGTCATGAACAAATTCTTCATCGATCGCGACTCGGGGCAGTTCAAGGCGCCGATCAACACGCTCAGCAACGAGGCGCGCGTCTTCACGCCGAAAGACACGGCGATCAGCACGCCCAACAGCGACACGCCGTACTCGATGGCGATGCTGGACTTGCGCGCCGAGCCGATGGTGCTTTGCATGCCGGCGATCGAGAAGGCGCGCTATTACGACGTGCAACTCATCGACCTCTACACCAACAACTTTGGCTACATCGGTAGCCGCGCCACCGGCAACGGCGCGGGTTGCTACCTCGTCAGCGGGCCGGAGTGGCAGGGGGAAAAGCCGCCTGGTATCGCCAAATCATTCCGGAGCGAGACGCAGCTCGGTCTCGTCATCTACCGCACGCAGCTCTTCAACCCTGCCGACATGGACAATGTCAAGAAAATTCAGGCGGGCTACAAGCTGCAGCCGCTCTCGACGTTCCTCGGCAAGCCCGCGCCCCCCGCCGCACCGGCGATCAACTGGCCGAAACTGACGCCGGAGATGTTCACGACCGGCTTCGCCGAGTACCTGGACTTTCTGCTGCAGTTCGCTCCGCCGACAGGCACCGCCGCGGTCGAGAAGCCGATGCGCGACAAGTTCGCCGCGATCGGCATCGGCGCGGACCGCAAAGCGCCGCCGAAGACGCCGCCCTCGCCAGAGGTGAAGGCGGCACTCGGCGAAGGGGTCAAGGAGGCATTCGCGAAGATCGGCGCAACCGCCGAGGGCGTGGGCACAACGGTCAACGGTTGGCAGATCGGGTCCGCCGCCGGCAGCCGCGAGTTCTACAAGGGCAACTGGGCCTTGCGCGCCGCCGCCGCCAAGCTCGGTATCTACGGCAACAGCGAGGCCGAGGCCGTCTATCCTTTCACACGCAGCGACGCGAGCGGCATCGTCCTCGACGGGAGCAAGCACACCTACCAGATGACGTTCGCGCCCGGGCAGCTTCCCCCGGTCAACGCGTTCTGGTCGATCACGATGTACGACGGGCGCACGCAGTTGCTGATCGACAACCCGATCAATCGCTATCTCGTCAATTCGCCGATGCTCCCGGATCTGAAGAAGAACCCGGACGGCTCGCTCACGCTCTTCATCCAGCGCGACTCGCCGGGCAAGGACAAGGAATCCAACTGGCTACCGGCGCCCAACCGCCCGATGTTCGTCGTGATGCGCCTGTATTGGCCCAAGGACGGAGCGCCCTCGGTCTACCCGCTGGGCAAGGGAAGCTGGAAGCCGCCCGCCATCGTACCGGTGCGCAACCTCAACGCGCTGGCCGTGACGCGCTTGGGTGACAAGTCGCTGGAGAACATCGTGCGCACGGACGAGCGCTACGGGCACGACGGCGTGTTCCAGGGCCCACGCGGGTGGGGCTATTGGAATCATCTCGAATACCCGAAGCCGATCCAGAACCCGAACCTGTGGCCCGACACCCAGTCGACCTATTTCCTCGGGCGCCTCGAATTGCCCGCGGGCAGCGTCATGACGATGGACTTCCGCTACCCGCAGGCGCGCTACTTCCAGTTCGCCCTTTACCGCTGGGAACGCAATACCTTCGTCGCGGCCGACGCGATCGCGGGGCCCGAGATCGAGCCCGAGCCGGGGTCCACGAACCCCTTCCGGGTCGGCGCCAATCGACTCGGCGAGCGACGCGACTTCAAGCTGCGGATCGTCGCCGATGACGCCCCGGTGGCGCCGAAAAAGCGCGCACCGAACACCGTTTATGCAGGAAAAGCCGGCGGCCAGATCGAGGGCGTGATCCGCATCTACCTGTCGGACCAGGGCCGCGACGGCGCCGGATGGGGGCCAGCGGATGCGTCCTATGGAAGCCGCGGGTTCCCGACCTACTCTGCCACACTGGCCAATGGGACCAAGCTCTCGGCTGCGGATGTCGTCAAACAGATGGCGCGGCCCATGACGGGTGCCACGAAGCAGCCGCTGACGGCCGAGCAATGGGAAGAGATCGTGAACGCGAAGACCAACGATCCGACGCTCGACCCGGCGACCGCGCCCGCGCGCAAGAATCCCCAGTGGGAGAAGTTCTGGACGCTGCGCTACTCCGTGCTAGGTGCGTTCAAGTCGCCCGAGGACCGGGCCAAGATTCCGTTCGCGGGCGCGATGGAAGGCGGCGGCGATCCCTCGACCCAGTACCTCATCACCTACCTGTCGCGCAAGTTCGGTCCGGTGTACGTGATGCGCGGCAAGATGCCCACTTTCCCGAATACCTACGCCGGAGCGGGCGGCAAGGGCCTCGAAGTGATGCCCGATGCGCAGACCCAGTATTGGTCGCTCGTCAGCGCGGAGGCGGCGCCGTCCGGACAGATCGTCGACGGCCTGACCGACATGCAGGTTCCGCTGGATGCAGACCGCAACTACACGATCGTGGTCAGCCGCAAGGAAGACCGCCCGAGCAACGCGACGCTGGCCAATGGCATCGCGTGGATGGAGTGGAGTCCTCGTGGCGAAGGTGTCGATGGGCCGAAGAACCGAGCGGACTTCGGCATGCTGATGCTGCGCATCATGGCGAACAACCCAAGCTGGACGCAGAGCCCCGACAAGGTGACCAAGCCCGGCATGGAAGCGGCCGTGATGGGCCCATATCTGCCCAAGGGCGAGTACACGACCAAGGCGGCGTTCGAGGCGAACGGGCTGAAGAAGTGAAGAAGCAGCGGATGGCGGAGCACTGTGCCAAGCAAAAAGTAAGGGAAACATTCAAATGACCAAATCCGGAATCTTCAAGCTCGTAGGGCTCGCCGTACTTGTCCTGTTGGCCGTTGCGGCCTACCGTCTGCTGGGTACGGTGGTCGAGCCGAAGATCGAGCACCGCATCGGCGAGATCGGGCTCACACCGAACGAGACCGCGGCCAACGGTCCGCTGCCTGGCGATGTGAGCCTGTACGCGAAGGAGCTGGCCTGCGCGCAGAACTTGCAGACGCCGGGTTATTTCCCCTCGATCAACGGCGCGGAACTCGCCGATGCGCAGCGCAGCGGAATGTTCTCCTGCGCCACGTTCAGCGGTAGCTTCGACGGACCGAATCGAGTCTTCGCGTGGCGCAGCGCCGTGGAATACGACACCACGTCGTACATCAACAACCGGCGCCCCGGCGAGCTTTTCATTTCGGGGGGGCAGGCGCCACCCCCCAAGGGAACAATGCCGGCGGGGCCCTTCATCGCCAAGGCCGACGCGACCACGGGCCGTGAGATCTGGCGCACCTACCTCGACAATGGCAATGTGTCGGGTGCGTGGATTGCCAATACCAACCTCAACATCCTGCCCAACGGCCGGGTCGTCACGGCGTGGCAAAACAAGGTCGCCTTGCTCGACGGCGACACCGGCCTCGTCGTGAAGCAGGCCACGCTGCCTACCGGCCCGACACCCGCCATCGATGCGAGCTACAAGCACCTGACGATCGCGCCCGACGGCACGCTGATCCTGAAGGACCAGACGCGTCCGAGCGGGTGCAAGCTTCAGGGCACGATGGCCATCATCCAGTGCAACGAGCCGGGCATGAAGCAGGGCAATTCGAACCTGGTTGCCGTCCATCCCGACACGCTCGACGTACTCGACAGCATCGCGCTGCCCGAGCCGGCGACGGTGCCGCACGTCATCACGATGTTCGAGGGCCGGATCGCGATCTACCTGGGCGTGAACAGCGGCGCGCTGCGCTACTTCTGGGACCCGCAGGCGAAGAAGCTGTCGCAGGACACGAGCTGGGTGGTCAAGCCCATGAAGGAGGGCCAGACCACCTCCGATGCGCCCAGCATCCTCGGCGACTGGATCGTGCTGCAGACGAACGGCATCGGCAGCGAGACGGTGGCATCGAGCATCGTGGCGGTGAATCAGAAGGATTCAAAGCGCATGCAGGTGATCTTCCCATTCGGCGAACTGAAGAAGGGCGAGTGGAGCTGGGCGCCACCCAAGCCACAGACAGACCCCGAGAACAGCATGATCTACTCGGCGGACATGGGTGTGGGCAAGGTCGCAGGCATCAAGATCGACCAGGCTACTGGCGAGATGAAGACGGTGTGGGTCGTCGATGACACGACCAACGCCTTCCAGCCGCTGATCGGCCCCAAGGACAAGCGTGTGATGCTGCTGTCGAACGCCAGGAAGAACGTCGAGAAAGAACCGATCAAGCTCGCGCTGTTCACCGGCAACTACAAGGAACAGGTGACCTGGCGCGATGCGGCGACCGGCCGCATCATCGCGCAATCGGACTTCTTCGAGCCGCTCTCGATCGGCGCGCTGATCACGCCAGGCTTCGGTGGGCGAGTCTACTTCCCGACTGGCAAGGGGTTCATCACGCTGCAGGTGATGCCGGCAGCTGCGCCACCCGCGAGCAAGTGACGCATGACTTTCGCGCGCTCTTCAGGCGTAATCGCGGCACTGGTCGCACTGGCAATGCCATGCCTGCCGGTGCGGGCTGAGATGTCGGCCGAGGAACTGGCCAAGCTGGCGCAGAACCCTGTGGGCAACCTCGTCAGCGTGCCGTTCCAGAACAACACCAACTTCAACACTGGGCCGTTGTCGGGCACGCAGAACATCCTGAACATTCAGCCGGTGATCCCGGTCAACGTCAACAAGGACTGGAACATCATCACCCGGACGATCATGCCGCTGATCTGGCAGCCGGCATCGTTGCCTGGCCAAGGCGACACCTTCGGCCTGGGCGACATCCAGCTCTCGGCCTTCCTGTCGCCGGCTGAGCCCGGCCCCGGGGGGCTGATCTGGGGCGCTGGTGCGATCGTGCAGATGCCGACCAACACCAGCGACATGTTGGGCAACAAGAACTGGGGCCTTGGTCCGACTGCAGTCGTGTTGAAGCTGGAGAAAGGCAGCCCCTGGGTCTACGGCGCGCTGTTCAACAATATCTGGTCGTTGTCCAGCGACAACCAGGGTGGGCGCTACAACAATTTCTTGCTGCAGCCCTTCCTGAACTACAACTTCCCCAGCGGGATGTACCTGACGATGGCACCGATCATCACCGCGAACTGGGAGGCTGCCAGCAGTCAGCGGTGGACAGTGCCGATTGGTGGCGGCATCGGCAAGATTTTCCACTTGGGCAAGCTGCCGGTGAACACGCAGCTTAGCGGCTACTACAACGTCGTGCGTCCCGACGGAGGTCCCAACTGGCAGCTGCGGCTGCAAGTTCAGTTCATGTTCCCGAAGTGAGTGTCTAGCTCCTTCCTTTTCTTCAACACGCTTAGAGAGGATTCAGCGATGAGGCAGCGCATCAACACCCGATTTGCGAACTGCTTGCTCGCCATCGGCCTGTTCGGGCTCGTGCCCGTCGGGGCCCAGGCGCAAGCCGCAAACGACAAGTGGCAATGGGAACTTGGCGTCTACGGCTGGGTCCCGGCAATCGGGGGCGCCACGTCGTTCCCGAGTGGCGCCAGCGCGAGCATTGACGTCAGCGCGCGCGACGTGATCGACGCGCTGAAGATGACCTTCATGGGCCAGATCGAAGCTCGCAAAGGCCAGTGGGGCGTTTGGAGCGACGTGGTCTATGCCGACCTCGGTGGCTCGAAGGACGGGTCGCGCGACTTCACCGTGGGCGGCCATCCGGTCGGCGCCTCGGCCAACCTCGGCCTGGACGTGAAGTCGACGGTATGGTCGCTGGCCGGCATTTACAACCTGACCTCGAAGCCCGAGAACACGACCGACCTGTTGTTTGGCGCCCGCATGCTGAATATGAAGCAGACGCTGAACTGGTCGCTGGCCGGCAGCGTCCCCGAGTTGCCGACGCGAAGCGGCCAAGCGAGCGTCGATGGCACCAACTGGGACGCCATCGTCGGCCTCAAGGGCCGCTACTATCTCGGCGCCGAGAGAAAGTGGTTCCTGCCGTACTACGTCGATGTTGGCACCGGCCAGTCCAAGCTCACCTGGCAGATCAACGCTGGCGTGGGCTACACGTTCGACTGGGGTTCTGTGGTCGCCACCTGGCGGTACCTGGATTACAACTTCAAGTCGGGCGATGCGCTGCAGGGCATGAACATGAATGGCGCGCTCATCGGCGTGGCGTTCCAGTTCTGACGGAATGGCAAGACCACCCGCTTTTCTTCAACCCGCTTCAAGCCGAGGACTCACCATGATCAAGAAGATCACCATCGCTGCCGTCGCTCTCGTCGCTGGCGTGGCCGTCGCGCAGCAGTATCCGATGCTCGACAACGTCGCCAACAAGGTAGTGCAGAAGTACCAGGGCATGAGCTGCGAGCAGCTCTGGGCACAGAAAGCGCAGCCCAAGTCAGCCGAGGAGCAGCGCGTCATCGGCCTCCTCAAGAGCGATCCCGCGATGCGCACCGAGTTCCTGAACCGCGTCGCCGGGCCGATCACGAACAAGATGTTCGAATGCGGCATGGTTCCCTGAGGGCCCGCCATGACCTCCATCCCTAAGACGCCGCGCGCCGGCCGCTGGGCACAGATGTTCGTCGGCGCCGCCCTGCTGAGCGCTGGGGCCCTGGCCGAAGGTAACCCTGGCACGTTGGCCGCGCCGGCAAGCCGCCGGCCAAGGCGCCCGTCAAGGCCCGGGTGCCACTGCTGATCGAGCAGCGCGCCATCGACCTGATCAAGGCCGCCAGCGCCCGCTTGGCGACAGCCAAGGCGATGAGCTTCGCCGCTGGCGTGGACGTCGAGTACCCGAGCAAGATCGGCCCGCCGCTGGCTTACCCGGTGCGCTACGACGTGGCCATGCAGCGATTCAGGAAAGTCCTGATTTCATAGCGTCAAATGACCACCTTACGCTGGGATTTGGCGTATTTTGCAGAAAATCTTGTCTGAAGGCCTGCCAGGTCATGTCTTGGCAGGCAAGGCGGCCTTTCTCCGCCAGGCGGCCGGCGGCAAGCCTTCCCACTTGACAAAGGCCCGGGTGAACGCGCTGGCGCTGGTATAGCCGAGTTCGCTGGCAACGCTCTCGACGCTGTTGCCGGTGTCGCGAAGCTGCTCGCAGGCGATCTCGCGGCGCGCCTGGCTTTTCAGGGCGCGAAAGCTGGTGCCGCACAGCTCCAGCCGCCGGTTCAGGGTCCGGCGATGCATGGCAAGCCGATTGGCCAAGGCGTCAAGGGAACTGCTGCCCTCGCGTACCTGATCGAGCACGGATTGAAATACTTTGTCCTGGAAGTCGAGGTGCACCCGACGGATGCTTTCATTCACGCGGTCCCGCAAGTAGCGCCGCATCAGGGGGTCAGCCTGCTGCACCGGTGAATCCAGCCATTTGGCATTGAAGACGAGAGCATTTTGCTCTGCGCCAAACGACAAGGGCGCCTGGAACGTTTGTTGATAGGGACGAACATCTTCGGGCCTGGGATGGCGGAGATCCACGCGCAGCAACTTGCATTCACGGCCGCACAAGGCCAGCAAGGTGTTGCGCAGCAGCGCCAGGGCGCCGTCGGTGACTTCGGCCGCGCCGGTGACCGATGGCTTGATGATGTCGAAGCGCAGGGTGGCCGTTCCCTCTGCCACCGATAGCCTCACCATCGAGCCTCTGTCATGCAGATCGGTGTGCTGGATCATCTCGCGCAAGGCCGTTCCGGCATCCGGAGCCTGCATCGCCAGGAACCCGATCAGACCCATGGAGCCAATTCCGTTGTGCTGGCCCACCAGCAAGCCAAAGTGGGGACAGGCCGTCGCACCCACGCAGGCGGCCAGCAAATGGCACATGAGCCGAAATGGAATGGTCTCCTCTGGATCCGCGAGAGTCGCAAGTGGCAGACCGACGCCTTCAAACACGGTCACCGGATCAACGCCGAATTCGCGCAACAGGCCGGGAATCACCAGCAAGGGGCCGACGCGGATCATCCCCGAATCGGGGGGCAGCAGGTCCGCGGAAGCCTTGATGCTCATGGTTATTGACCTCAATCAGGGTACTTGGCGCAAAGTATCAAGAACTCGTCGCGCGAAGTCTAACGCTGGCGAACCCCCAACGCTACATTGTTTTCGTTGGTCGGCCGTGCCTGCGTAGCTGGCGTCCCTGAACAAAAGGAGGGGTGATGACGAGATGGTGCAACCGATGGGTGGGGCGCTGGGTGTCCCTGCTGTGTCTGGCCATTCCAGGTCTTTTGCCTGTGTCCGCGCGCGCGGCACAGCCTGATCTTGGCGCCATTGAAGCGGTCCGCATCGCGACCGAGGCCTATATCTACGGCTATCCACTGGTCACCTTCGACATGGCCCGCAAGCAGCAGACCAATGTCGTGCAGGCCGATGCCGAGCACGCGCCGATGGGCCAGATGATCCGCATGCGCAGCTACCCCGCCGTGGACAACCACTGCTGCGCGGCCCCCAATGCCGACACGCTGTACACGGAAGCCTGGCTCGACGTGTCCAAAGAGCCTGTCGTTTTCAGCATCCCCGACATGGGCAACCGCTACTACATGATGCCCATGCTGAGTGGCTGGTCCGAGGTGATCAAGGTGGCCGCCAGCACCACGACCGGCAGCAAGGCCCAGGCCTATGCCATCACCGGCCCCGGCTGGAGCGGCACGCTGCCCAAGGGCGTGACGCAGGTGAAGTCCCCCACCGGCATGGTCTGGATCCTCGGGCGCATCTACAGCACCGGAACCCCAGAGGACTACAAGGCCGTGCACGCCTTGCAGGACCAGTTCAGTGTGGTGCCGCTTTCCGCCTGGGGCAAGCCCTACACGCCGCCGCCCGGCGTGGTGGATCCTGCCTTCGACATGAAAACCGCCGTGCGCAAGCAGGTCAACGCGCTCGACATCGAGGCCTATTTCAGCCGGCTGGCGCAGCTGATGAAGACCAACCCGCCGACGGCGCAGGATGCGGCCATGGTCGCGCAAATGGCCAGGATCGGCCTGGTGCCGGGCAAAGACTACGACCCGTCCGGCCTTGGCGCGATCGATCGGGAGGTGCTGAAAGCAGTGCCCAAGCTTGCGCTGGTCGAAATGGGCATCCACCTCAAGCGGCAAAAGACCACCAACGGCTGGCTGTTTTTTACCAAGGGGGTCGGCAACTTCGGCACCGACTACCTGACGCGCGGCATGGCCAACCTGCTCGGCCCGGGCTGGAACCGCCCGCAGGACGCCGTCTACCCGCTGTCGCAGAAAGACGCCAAGGGCGACGCCTACGACGGCTCGAAAGCCAACTACGTGGTCCGGTTCGCCAAGGGCCAGTTACCGCCGGCCGACGCCTTCTGGTCGCTGACGATGTACGACAGCGACTTCTTCTTCGTGCCCAACGCCCTCAACCGCTACGACCTGGCGCAGCGCGACAAGCTGATCACCAACGCCGATGGTTCGATCGACATGTATCTGCAGGCCGAGTCCCCCGGCAAGGACAAGGAGGCCAACTGGCTGCCGGCGCCCAAGGGCAAGTTCCAGCTCGTGATGCGCCTTTATGCCCCGCGCAAGACCGCGCCGTCGGTCCTGGACGGCAGCTGGACGCCGCCCCCGGTGAGGAAGGCGCCATGACCGAACAGCATGGGAGCCCGCCCGAAATCCCCGAGATCTGGCTC
>ERZ795030.4707-NODE-4707-length-13170-cov-33.238048_pt1 | contig 13170 bp, 11 predicted proteins | sample MGYA00375122_ERZ795030 | MGnify/ENA primary metagenome ERZ795030 (study PRJEB30165, sample SAMN05720146) | activated sludge metagenome | isolation source: anaerobic digester from wastewater treatment plant | place: Japan | collected 2015-04-20 ...
CGATCTCGCGATAAATATCCACCCATGCTCGTTCCTGTCTCAGCTCTAAAAGCGAAATAGGGAAGAGACGCTGCTCGATACTTCTGCCGGCGAGCGGTTCCGAAGACTCTTGGGACAGGTTGAGCGTACTCGACCCATTAAGCACAATCGATTTTTCAGGAAAAAGATCGATAAGGAGCTTCGCGCCAGCGCCCGAGTTTGCAGCAGCTTGAGCCTGATGTTGCGCAGCTGAACGATGCGTATTAGTGAACACCCTCTCAATGAGCATGGTCTTGCCCACCCGGCGCGCACTATCAAAAAATTGTCAATAAACTGACCAAATTATGCCAAATTTAGTCAGTTCGATGACAATTTTATATAATTGGGTAAATTTATAATAAGAGGCCCACAGAAGGCCTCGATGCACTTCTAGTCCTCTCCACACTCTATATCAAAAGGCCATGTGGAAAGGCTTCCCATGTTCCATACATTCATATATCCAAGGGCAATAAGGAGCGAAGTGGCTGTTTTGCTTCTATTTCCTGATGCGCAATATGCGATCACCATTCTCGTAACATCAGGACCGATTATCCTCGCTGCGCTTTCACTATTGATATCTGCTACTGGGAATAGAATAGCTTCTGGAATATGACCTGCTACATATTCATCATGAGTACGCACATCGATGAGAATAATATTCTGTTGGCTCGCTAAGAATTCATGAACGGTCTCGGGAGAGATTGGTTGCGCTTCTCCATTCTCAGACCAGGCTCCCATTGCGGAAAGAAGCATAAACAAGCAAATCATGAAGATTGTTTTTATTTTCATAGTTTATCCTCTCGCTCAAAGGAAATTATCATTGCTTTCAAAGTGCCAATCTAAAACATAGTTATGCTTTTGTCTTTCACTCAACCCTGACTTTGTAGGAGACTGTAAGACGCTCCTGTGGCGCCAACGAAGGGATAATCCACTGTATGTTGGTATATTGCTCCGGGGTAGCTGTCTTGACTGTCTCAGAGCCATCCGCAGTCCCCACGGTATAGGTGACAGGCCAAGGATGATAACTCACACCCCCATCGATGGATAACATCGCCAAGGGAAAAAGAGTCGCTGATTCTTCGATATACACGGTGCCTTTATTAATTGTGCCGACAACCGCGACATTTTTGAGCATGTCAGTACAAGGGCAACCGGTAGAAGTATTGATTGCGGTTATCGAGTACTGAACGATGTTGCCAGGAAAGACCTTGTCGGGCAATGGTTGCAGGGTTTCATGCACGACTCCTTGTTCGTCGGTAGTAGTGACCACCAAAGACGCGCTGAGAGAGACTCTCAAAAAATTGTTCTTATCCGGTTGATCTGTCTGAATTGCTTGAGAGAAGGCATGAGGTGCAAGAAGGCAGAATACTACAATGCCAAAAAGGAAAGCACTCTTTCTATATAAAGGCACATAGAATGGATTTTGCAATTTTCTATCCTCAGTCTTTTATAACTTTGCTCGCTCTATGAGATAGCCAATAGAATATAACTTTATTCTTGTCAATATATGCCATAAAGCAAAGCATCTTTGGAAGAAATCAAAGAGCTTCATGCCTTTGAGTCATAGGGCAATATCGAAGGCGAAGAGAGGAGCTTTTTGACGATCGAAAGGGAACTAATGCCTTATTTGATAAATGATCTTGAAATCATGCTCCATACTTTTTTACCTGAGGAGCGGTGCGGATTTAAAGCCTAGGCTCCTATACTATAGTATCCTAAAGGCAATGTTGATTCAGGCGCTGTATCCCATTACTGTATAGAAAGCCATATTCTGTTGGCGTGTATCTAGGCGCCCATATTGCGCTACAACTGGAACATCTGCGTTGAGGCGAAGGGCATACTGAGTTTCGCGTGGTAGCTGGATACCAATTTCCTCTTCCTTGTCCAATCTTAAACATCGAACGCGGCGAGCTTTTACGGTGAGCGCTGGCAAGCTGACCGGTTCTTTATCCGTAAAATAGAGTGTAATGATGATAGATGCATCGGAATCGTTCATGTTTAGAACAATAAGGGATTCATGTCCCTTGAGCGGGAAATCGCCCGGCGGCGGTAATTCGAGATCTGGATAGACCCATTGTTTTTTGCCCTTATCTATCGGCTGGTCTTTCATGGTTTCTCCTATTGCTCCTAAGTTTTGCAAATCATGCTTGATAGGTGCCTATTGGCGTATATCGGCGACAGAAGCATATTTGCCCATTAGCTTTCAGCCCACATTTGATAGGCGGCTTTTAGTGCATATTATCGGCACATCTTCTAATCTGTCAGCGAAACCAAAGTCGTAGCGAAGCGTGGTATTACAGCCGGCAGGGAGGTGCTTAAGGTTGCCAAGATTCTTCTCATTTGAATAGCCTGTAGGGCCTGCTGTGGAAGGAAGATGGAAGCCGCAAGCGCCTCGATCTTCATTATGGGTTATCCAAATGACATGGTGATCGAGCTCGGGTTTCTGCTGGCGCACCCAGCGAGCGGTTCCATCCTCATGGAGTAGAATCGAACCAGCCTCAGAAGCAATATCTCTATGGTTCAGGATTGCCACTAGTTCGGGTTCGTATTTCGCCTTCTTGTCTATTTGCTTGATAAGAGATGGATCGGCAAAAAGAGCTGCAGTTTTTTCTTCTCCATCAGCTCTGATAGTGACATGTGAAGAGTCAAAAGGTACCGTTGATAATATCTTTTCAGCCCCAGAAAAGGCGAAATTTATATGGGCCAAATACATATAATCCATAGTTTTAGAAGCAGGGTTATCGAGGAGCACTTCCATACTTGCCTGCAAGCCATCCGCCGATATGCTTAGAGAGGGACTGCAATGATATTCCGCTACAAAGGGCACTTTCCAGTGGATATGGCCACAAAGCGAAACAGGACTTTCTGAACCGTTTTCAGGCTCCATTTCAATCCATGCCTCGTCGAATTTCGCTACCGGCAATTCTCCATGATGGAGGTGAGTGTCCTCTGGCCCTGGGTTTCCCATTGCCGTCATTCCGCAGTGAATCAAGAATCCACCATAATTTTGCAAAAAATTCTTTCCATAAGATGGCTCTTCGATAAAACCTTCGAATTTGAGGCTTTTGCCATCGATGCTCCAATCCCATAGCTGCTGGCCTAGATATGGCAGCCAGATGAATTCGCCACGGCCTATCTTTATTCGTAGTGCCTCTACTCCAGTTCTATATCGGAATAGGCTCACGCAGAAGGATGGAGAAGCAAGAATCTCGCGCTCTTTCTCCGAGAACATATAAGGATCTAACTTCATTATGATGGGTTTGTTCTTTCTCATAGCCACAGCCACCCCAAAGCCTCAATGCCGGAACAGATTATTTCATTGTCGGGATTCTCAGGGTGCTGTATGTTATGGATTATTCGCTTTATTTCGTGGTAAGGGTACATGCAGCTCTTTACTCCCGATTCGCTTACAGGATTGATGTCGAAGAACATATCTTTTACTAGATCGAAATCTTTTTCATTGTAATAGAGAATCTCATCTAGGAGGCGCTCCTTTTCTTCTGCCGTAGTTGCTTTCTCGTATTCTAGAGAAGCGAGCACCATGTCATAGATTACGCCATTTCTTCGTTCGGCATTTTCTATTCGCGCAAAATGTGGAATATACTCGGTAAGTCTAGCGTCTTTTTCCAGTTCGCGCTGGATTGCATGGATTTCTTCCAAAAGACCAGGATGCCTCAGCTTTGCCTGCATTATTAGTGGAATATCTGCTTCCGTGATTTTGTTTTTCTGGAAAGGGAAAGGCGTCGTATAAAGAGGCATTTGACTTTCGTGGATTGTGAGTATGCTTTTAAGCACTAGAAGGACTCTTTGTCCGAGCTCCTTTCCGAAATTTGCCTCGCAAGAACGACGGAAGAAGGTTTCTTTATCCATTCTAGAGCCCCATCCATAGTTCCCATGGGCCCATTGGAACATGAAAAGGCCATACCACTCGAACATGAAACCATTTATCCCACTGACTCCTTCTTCTGCACTGGTTATATGTTGTTCGATATCTCGCTCTATAACTTGAACGTTCGATTCGTCTTCATAGCGGATTATATTAGACTCGAACATGCGAAAAAGCCGCCCCATAGTGGAAGTGATGGAATTGGCTTCCGAATCTCTTCCCCAGATTCTCTCTTTGCCAAAAGCCTTTATCCACTTCTTGAATTCCGTAGGAGGCACATATAAAGCTGGCGCCCAAAATAGCACTACATCATCTGGCATACTTCTTACGCACTCTTCGAGAAATACAGGGTCTTTTTCGAGAGGAGGTTGTCTAAACGCACGAATGCCGATTACTGCTTGTGGGTTTATCTTTCGTATCTCTTTGTAGATCAGATTTAGAAGCCACATGTTGGCTTTATGTTTTGCTTCTCCTGGGGAAGCCGAGGTTTTGCCCCATCGCTCTGTGCATTTTTCGCAGTTGCAGAACCAGAAGCCTTCCTCGCTTTCTTCGAGAGTAAAACCATCGAAACCAAGTTGGGCGATTTTTCTCATGCTGGCAAGGATATAAGTGATGTTATCTTCATTGCTTAGACAAAGCGAGTCGAAGTCGTTCATAAAGTTCGAGCCGGCGGGCTTAATCATTCGCTTTTCTGGATGCTTAATGCTGTAAGCACCATTATAGGAATTTAGTCCGACATACGCGAATATCTTAAAATCGAATCTATGGGCAAGAGTAATAAAGTCAGCTAGAAAGTTTTGCTCGATATTGGGGTGAGAGTAATGGATAGTCAGCCACTGACTATTCTCTTTGTTCCAGATCTTTACAGGGATATCCTTGAAGACTGTTTCTGGGTATTCTTCGAAGTCGAATGGCCAATATCCATACATGACCATGTTCATTTGATTTATTTTGCAATCGATACAAGAATTGAGATACTTTACCCATTCTTCATAGCACCATAGTTGCATGTCAAAGCCCAGCCGACCATAGCCGGCATACCATGAAAATGTCGGAGCTACAGCGCGATGCTCGATCGAGGGCCAATCCGTTATTTCGCATAGTGGAAGCAGATACATCTCGTCTTTTTTGATTAGAAGTTGCTTTATGGTTGTAATAGCATAGATGAAGCCGGATTTTTCCTGGTATCTAAGAACGATTCGATTTTTCTCTATTTTTAGAAAATATCCTTGTTTTATAAAAAGATCGCGGTTGCTTGCCTTTATACCCGATAGACTTTGAATGGAATTTATGGTGATGGATTCTTCGTTTGATGTATCTGCAAAAATTTTGACATCTTTGCAGTTCCAGAATCTCATTTGAGCAATCTCTAATAGGTCCGATTTTTCTGCTTCTGACAGGTTCCCAAAATCGATAGCAAGAGCGTGGAAAGCCTTTGTATAACCATCTTGTTCTTGAAGCTTTTTTGGTTCAGGGAAAAGATTGATCATGGTTTTACCTCCTCTTATTAGCCCAAAAATCCTCGAGGGATTCTAGAAGGGCTTTATTTCTCATATCGATTCTATGCAAATAATTTCGCCAAATCTCGCGCAGTGACAAACTCCGCTCCCATTCGAGCAAGGCCATCTATTTGTTTTTCCAGCTCGCAAAGTGCAATAGGCCCACAGTTCTTTGTTATAAACTCATCTGGAATGACTGTTGCCTCGCCGAAATGATAGCTTGTTTTCATTGGCCAGAATTCCCATGGGTGGATGTAATACGCGAGAACGGCAGGGATTCCTTTTTTGTTGCAGAATTCGATGAACGAGGCGCTTTTCTTCAAAATGTACTCTGCTCCTTCTGTCCTGAACAAAGGCCATTGGTCTCTATCTCGTTCCAGTCCAGGATCTTTGCTTTGCATTGTCATATCGGCAAAATTAGGAACTTCGAGAACAGAACTGTCGCCCTTTTTTGTCCAGTCAGTCCTATCTGGATGATATGGAGAGAACTGCTGCCGGTAAAAGTACATTGGGTATGAAACATCGCAGGTAAAGCCAAGCTCTTCCAGTGCGTTGACTACTGCCGTCGAGCCCCAGAGGCGAGGACAACGAAATGAAGTGGTCTTTACGCCAGCAGCTTCCTGCACCCAGTCTCTGCATAGTTCAAGTCGTGGTTTTACTTCGTGTGAAAGAAGAGGATATACACCAGGGATCGGAAAGAGTTCATCTCCTATTGTTTCATGATATAGCGAATGACATCCTACTTCGTTTCCACTATTTGCAACTGTTTTTGCGATGTCGGGGTTTCTACGTGCGCAATCTCCTGTAAAGAAAAATGTGCCTTTGATGCCTTTTTTAGCAAAGAGATCTAGCAAAAGCGGAGTTCCATTTCGCGCCCCTTCGTAGAATGGCGTAAAGCTGCCGACATCGGTTTCCATATCGATTCCAAACAAAACATGGAATGATTTCATTTCGAATTCTCCTCGAAAATACTAGAATTCAAGCTCGTATAAGGTGCCAATAGGAGGCGACAACACTTCGACTCCATTTTCTTTGATTGCTATGCCTTTTTCCCAGCGTACTCCAAATGTGTCTGTCGAAATAAAGGTGTCGATCTGGAAGGTCATATTAGGCTTAAAGGCATAATTTGATGTCGTTTCCACCCAAGGCGCTTCGACTTCGATTAACCCCGTACCATGCAATGGGCCGTAGACAAAATTATTTGCATATCCATTCGATACATAGAATTGATAAAAATCCTTTGCAACATCGGCGGCCATGACCCCTTCCTTCAGCTGAGCTTCTGTCCATCTATGAGCTTCGAGTGCAAACATGACGATATCGCGCCTTTTGCCTGATAGTTTGCCAAGGACGATAGGATAGCCTATCGAGGCCGAGTAGCCATCGATTTTTGCAGATAGGTTGAGCTGTACAATATCCCCTTTTTCGAATCTACGATAGGAAGACCTCGAAATAGCATGCCTTGTCGAAGCTTCTGAGAATACATACATAGGCAAACCTTCGTACTCGGCGCCATTTTCGTATATTGCGCGTTGAGCTACGCCTACCATCTGAAGCTCGGTCATGCCCGGCTTGATTTCCTTGATTACCTGCTGACTTGCCAGCTCTGCGAGACGATAACCTTCCTTTAGACAGGAGATTTCGTTTTCGGACTTGATAGAGCGAAGTTCTACCATCAAATAGTCGGCCCGAACGATTTCGGCCTCTGGAAAAGCTTTTCTAATGCCTTCCATTATGACAACGGAAGTGTCCAGATAGCTTGCGACTCCTATTCTCAGTTTTTTTCCATTTATGCCAAGGCCTTTGAAAACATCCTTGAATGTATCAGCCTTGAGTTCAGGATAGGCCGGATCGGCGCTTTCTCTGTAGTCTTTTAAAACATATAGCTTGTTCAATTTATTGCGATCACCACCAAAAGCTCTGCTCTCGGGCCCGACCATGAGAGCAGCATCCCCTGCTGCACCTATGGCCACTCCGCAGCGCTCGAAAAGAGGCCAGAAACCTGAAAAATACCTTGTATTAGCATAGTCTGCTTCGGTTCCATTTACGATTAGAGCATCTAATCCATCTCGCTTAAGTAGCGCTGCTGCTTTGCTTACACGTTCTTTGTATTCATAGTCTGGTATGCGGATATTCCCATGCATCTTCATTTCTCCTCTACACTAGCTATTCTTGCTTTTTGAGATGTAGTTACAACTTCTCTCTTGGTGTTGGAATCTATTAGTACGACGATGATTAGGATGATGCCCTTTACAACCCACTGCCAGTAGGTATTTATTCCCATGAGCACCATTGCGTTGCTTATTACTTGGAGAAACAGAGCTCCAATAACCACTCCAAAGATCCGCCCACGTCCACCAGTTAAGGATGTGCCACCAAGCACTACAATGGTCATGACATCGAACAACAGGTTTTCGCCTAAAGACACATTGCCCGATAATGTTTTGGCCGTAAGGCCCAGAGCGCCGACTCCGCTCAACACACCAGAAAAAACAAAGGCCAAGATACTTACGAAAACTACATTGATGCCCGAAAGTTTACTTGCCTCAAGGTTGCCACCTACTGCATAGAAGCTACGCCCAACCGCAGTATGCGCGGTTATTATGAACAGGATAATTGCAACGATGAACATTAGAATAACCGGGAAGGGCACAATTCCTATGTACCCGGAACCTAGAAAATTGAAACCATCGGGTAGGCCCGAAATAGGGAGCCCTCTGGAATACAGGTAGTTTATGCCTTTTATGATATTCATCGTGACAAGCGTGGCTATGAACGATGGCATCTTGCCATAAACGACCAGGATTCCATTGATAAGTCCAGCCAATGCAGCCATCAACAATACCAATATAATTGCGATCCATATTGGCATCCCCATTTTTACCACAAATCCTGCAAAGAATATGGAGACCATGCCAATGGTAGAAGATATCGACATGTCCATTTGTCCAATCAGTATGACAAAGAATTCTCCCATCGCTATTATTGCGGTGAACGCGGTTTGCCGTAGAATGTTCATTAGGTTGTCTGATGTTCTGAATGTGCTAAGGGTAATGCTGAATATGACAACCAAGGCTATGAGAAGGAAAAGCATTATCCAATCTCTAATAAATGACCGCCAGCTTTTCCCATAGCGTTTCGATTTCTCTTCAAAGGTACTCATTTCCCATTTACTCCTAACAGACTGTGGATAATTACCTCTTGTCTTTTTCTTTCGCCTTCTACAGTATCCATAATCATACCTTCGTAGATGATATAGATTCTGTTGCACAAGCCGATCAATTCTTCGAGTTCCGGAGAAACTATGATTACGCTTTTTCCTTGTTTTGTGAGATCTTTTATCAATTTATAGATTTCGAATTTTGCCCCGACATCTATACCTCTCGTTGGTTCATCCAAGAGGAATATTTGGGAATTTTGAAGCATCCATTTAGCGATGACTATCTTTTGCTGGTTTCCGCCAGATAGAGTTTCAACTTCCTGAAAAAGCGAATAATAGTTTAGCCCAAGTTTTTCGTTTATATCAAAGGCAGCTTTAGCCTCTGCCTTGTGATCTTGGAAAAATCTCATTTTCTTGAATTGATTCATTGAGGGGAGGATAGTATTTTCTTTGATGTCGAATTTCAGGATAAGTCCAAGACTTCTCCGATCATCTGGTACATACCCTAAGCCTAGTTGAATAGCATGCCAGGGGTTCTTAATTTTTACTTCCTTGCCTTTAACAAGAATTTTACCACTTATTACTGGATGTACACCAAAGATTGCTTGTATTAATTCAGTCTTGCCCGCTCCAACTAAACCTGCTAGCCCAATTACTTCGCCCGATCTTACATAAAAATCGATATTCTTGAATGCTTTTGGAGCAGTTAGCCCTTTGACTTCGAGCATAATATCTCCAAAATCAGCATTAATAGATGGATAGACCTGTGTAAGCTCCCGTCCGATTATCATTTTGATGAGTTTCTGTTGATCAATGTCGCTAACATTTCCACTATTTATATGGCGACCATCGCAGAGGACGGTATAAGAATCACAGCACTCGAATATTTCATTCAGTCGATGAGAAATATAGATAATTCCCATTCCTCTTTTTTTAAGAATGTCTATTATTCTGAAAATATTTTGTATATCCTTTTCTTGAAGAACCGAAGTTAGTTCGTCTAGGATGAGCACCTTTGATTTAGATTGTACTGCTTTGGCAAGCTGTATGATCTGTTTTTCGGCTGTGCGCAAATAATGGACCGGAATATTGAGATTTACATCGCACTGCAAGAAATTCATCAGTTCTTTGGCCTTATTGTTGAGAGCCTTCCAGTCTATTAGGCCTCCCTTTCTGGAATAATGACCAATGAAAATATTCTCTAAGCCCGTCATCTCACTCATCAGCTGAAATTCTTGGTGCACTATTTGAATGCCAAGGTTTTGAGATTCTTTTATGGAATAACTGGAGAGCTTGATTTTTTGCCCTTCGACAAATAGCTCGCCCTTGGTCATACGGTATTCGCCAGTTATGCATTTTGAAAGAGTCGACTTGCCAGCGCCATTCTCTCCGACTAGGCCATGGCACTCCCCGGGCATCAAAGTAAAATTCACATTATCCAATGCCCTGACACCTGGGAACTCCATTGTGCAGTTTCTTAGTTCAATCAATGGCACTGTTTTATTGAGCTTTGGGGTATCATCAGTGTCAGATTGAAAACGATTTGTCATTGCCATATCTCCCACTATCTCTTATTTATCTAGTATCTAGGTGGCTTTCTCGATAATGCCTCTTTTGACCTTATAAAAAGAAGAGGCGGGCAAGGATTGTCTCCCTGCCCACCCCGTCCTCATAGTCTTTTCATGGGCATAAATAGGTCGTTTATAGCCAAGACCAACTTTGCCAATTGTAGTTCTTTATATTTGCAGGAGTGATTGCCTCAGGCAAAGGAAGATTATAGGTTTCGGGAAGCTTTTCGCCCTTCAATGCTCGGTACATGGCATCAGTAGCTTGATATCCCAATACTACTGGGTCCTGGAGGACCTCACCTATCCATGCTGGATTCCCTTTGGAAATGAAAGAAAGGACATCTTTATCTCCAGCTATGCCGATAAATTTTATATTAGTTCTTTTCTGTGAGACCGCGGCGTTATATGCACCGACAACTTCTGCATCGTTATGCCCGGATATCACATCGATAACAGGCTCTCTTTTGAGGACGTTCTCCACCAGGTCCTGAGAAGAAGCCCTATTTCCAGCACCCACATCGCCTTCTTCGATGACCTTGGCTTTGGGGAACGAGGCAAGCACTGTATCTCTGAAGCCCTCGAATCTATCTTTTGAAACCTGTCCAGAGGTGGGACGAGATACGAACAGACATACGGGGTTGGGCTTATTCAATGTCTTTAGGTAATCAACCGCGATTTTTCCAGCAACGACACCCAAAGCTCTCATGTCATGACCAACGAATGTTGCCCATACAGCATCAGATGGTTTGGCTGGCTGTTGTTTATAATCGCCGATTACAAAAGGAATGCCTTTTGCAACAGCTTGCTTCATGGTGGGAATTGCCGAAGAAGCATCCGCTGGGAACAATATGATTCCCTTTGCGCCTGCAGCAAGAAGATTTTCGATGTTGTTTAGCATTGTCTGCACATCGGAATGAGAATCTTCGAATTGAAATGTAAAATTCGCCTCAGGATGTTCGGAAGCCCATTGCTTGCAACCATCTATGACACCAAGGAACCATGTATAAGCAGTAAGCTCCATTATGCTTACACCGATAAGGGTCTTGTTGTCTTTTGTCTGTGCTGGTGTCTTCTGAGCCCATCCAGCCGTGGATGCAAGGAGAAAAATGATTAGCATGATTGAACCGATTTTTTTCATAGTCTCCTCCATAAAGATCTACCAAAGACTTATTGCCAACGTTGTCGGCAACGATTACAATCATCCTATTGAAGTGTGAATTTGTCAAGCTTTTTTTTAAGAATGTCACTTGAGTGAGGGTTTGGAAGACCTAGGACTTAGAAGGCTGAGGATCCAGAAGACCGAAAATCTGGAAGACAAGCGGCATGTCTTGAACAAATAATAAGGGGAAAATATTTTTCATATTAGAGAGTTATTGATATAGAGAGCTATTGACATTTGCCAACGTTGTCGGCAACGCTAGGTGTTGCAAAACATCTCGTATATAGAGCAGGCAAGACAATGGAGCGTTAAGCCATGACAAAACTAAAAGATATTGCGGATGAAACAGGATTTTCAATAAAGACAGTCTCTCGCGCTATACATGACCATCCAGATATTAAAAAAGAAACGAAAGAAATCATAATGGAAGTAGTCCGAAAGCGAGGATTTACTCCCAACTGGGCTGCCCAGAGCCTCAGGAATCAGAAAACAAATACAATCGGCTATATCATTCCAAATATAACGAATGGATTCTTCAGTGAGATCGGCATAGCCATCGATGCGTTTTTTAGAGAGAAAGGTTATTCTACACTCATTTGTTTTACATCGGACTCAAGGGAAAACGAGATTGAATCAATTCGCTCTCTTCTTGCAAAGAATATCGATGGAATTATTCTCGCACCGATAGGAAACAGAGGAGAATTTATAGACGAGATACCAAACCTCGCCGATACGCCTCTTGTGTTGATCGACAACCGGCTTAGCGGGCCACCTCGCAATTATGTGCTTCAGGACAATGAAGGCAATTCTCGCAGACTAACTGCCCATATTATTAGCCATGGCCATGCGAATATAGGTTTTGTGACTGGTCCTCTAGAGGAATCATCTTCCCGCGAACGCTTTTTGGGTTTCTGCAATGCTCTGGAAGATGCAGGCGCAATATACGACGAGAGCCTTGTGCGAACCGTAGACTGGGAAATCCACAGTGGCTATGAGGCTACCAAGGATCTCTTCGATCATAAAGGAAACACGAGACCAACTGCAATTATATATGGCAACACTCAGCTCCTTCTTGGCGGATATAAAGCACTTCGAGAGAAAGATCTTTCTATTCCTCAAGATGTAGCCGTTGCTTCATTCGAGCACCCTGACATCATCGATGCGCTTTCTCCCTGTCCCACCACACTTGAAAAGGTCGAAAAGAGAATAGGCATAGCAGCAGCTGAAATGCTCTTGTCTCTTATCGAAACAAAAGAAGAAATACCACCACAGGAAATCCTTATCCCAAGCCAACTGATAATAGGAGAATCCTGCGGCTGCTTTGCTAGAAGCCAAAATCCGTAATCTTAGATCTATAACAAAATCCATTGAGAAAAAATCTAAGTCTAGCTCAATCTATTATTTCAAAGTCAAATGTGTAATTGTAGATATGATTTTGAGTTAAACCAGCTTCCTCTTTTCTCTTTAATACCCCAAATAGTCTCTTTTCTTCCAGAGATGCTGAATCACGAACTTTTCGCCTTTTGGATCTCGCGCCTTTACTAGATTTATAATGCGCCAGTGCTCTTCCTGGGTTTTTCGAGCTATTTCGGGGTTCATGGTCTGCAGGAAAAGGTGCGAAGACTTGAGATTGAGCCTTTCGAAGAAGTTTTCGAGCAATTCATTGCCCGACATTCTTATGAATTCTCTATGGAATCTGTAGTGGACTTCTGCGTAGGTCATCATGTCGATAGGAGCTGTAGCAATGATATCGTCCATTGTTTTATTTAAAGCTTCCATCTCTGATGTATCGGCTCCGCGCTCGACTGAGAGCCTAAAAGCTAACCCTTCGAGATAAGCCCTTACTTCTATGAGATCGAGGTAGTTCTTGCCTGAATAAA
>ERZ795030.4732-NODE-4732-length-13124-cov-3.889586_pt1 | contig 13124 bp, 10 predicted proteins | sample MGYA00375122_ERZ795030 | MGnify/ENA primary metagenome ERZ795030 (study PRJEB30165, sample SAMN05720146) | activated sludge metagenome | isolation source: anaerobic digester from wastewater treatment plant | place: Japan | collected 2015-04-20 ...
TCGACCGCGTAGCGCAGCAGCTCCGGCGCCCAGTCGCGCCCGGCGAATTCTTCCAGGGTGAAGCGGCGGATGACCGACAGTTGCCCGAAGGCCGGCAGCATGCCCAGGGCGAGCAGAATGCACAGCAGACGCGCGAACATAAGACGTCCCCCCTTCGCGAGCATGAAATACCTGTTGTGGATCGTCACGATGTATCTGACATTCGACTTCGGTATCAGCGCGTGTAGGGAACGCCCTCCGTGGCGTTCCGGTGTTCATTTTGTCGAGCCGCCCGCGGTCACCAGTTGGCTCTCGCCCGCATCGGCTCAACCCTGCGACGACCCGGAACGCCACGGAGGGCGTTCCCTACCAGCGGTTGGTTCGCAGAGCACGATACAACGTGACAACCCACCACAATTAATGATTAGGGGTGAGGGATTAGGGATTGGGCGCGCGCTACAGGCGGTTATCCTGATACGCACACGACAACGTAACGACCCCCTAACCCCTAATCCCCAACCCCTCACCCCGACCAGCGGTCGGTGCGCCGATCACGATACAGCGTGACGACCCGCTACAGATATGCGCGATTGGACCCGCGTCCGCTACGGCAGTTGCCACCGCGACCAGAGCAGCGCGCATTTTTCTCCCTCCGCCACCTGCTGGTAGCAGACGGTGAAGAGGCTGCCGTCGGCCATCTCCACCGTGGAGGGGTAGCCGAGGTCGCCGCTGGGGCCGTCGTCGCGGATGATCCAGTCATGCGTCCAGGTGGCGCCGTCGTCGTCGCTGATGGCGACGCGCTGGCCGTAGGGCGCCTGCCGGTAGCCGTAGGTGAGCAGCAGCGCGCCGGAGGAGTGGCGCAAGAGGTGCGGCGGCGAGCCGTGATAGTGCAGCGGCACGGGCACGGACCAGGTGGCGCCGCCGTCATCCGAGACCGTCTGCATCATGCTGAAGGTCACGATGCCGGCCTCCGCCAGCTGCGCGTCGCCGTGGTTCTCCACGCGGATCATGCCGATGAGCCGGCCGGAGGGCAGCTCCACCGCGTGCGGCTCGTGGTAGCTGCCGGCGGCGGTGTGCGGATACAGCGGCACGCTGCCGCGCTCCGTCCAGGTGCGCCCGCCGTCCGTGCTGCGCGCGGCGACGATGCCGCCGTATTCCATCTCGCTCCAGCCGGTGACGTAGCGCTTGCCCAGGTAGAGCAGGCTGCCGTCGCGCAGGCGGATCGGCCCGTGCGGCGCCGACACCGGCACGCGGATGGGCGCGCTCCAGGTGGCGCCGCGATCGTCGCTGAGCATCAGCCAGGCGCCCAGATGCCGCGCCACGATCTCGTCGGTGACCGCCGCCAGCTTCTCGCGCCAGCTTTCCAGCTCCGCCTCGCCCAGCCAGTCGCGCACCCATTGCTCCGCAAAATACTGGCGGGTGTCGCTGGTGAACCAGGTGACGAGCAGCCGGCCGTCGCCCAGGTCCACGATGCCGGCGTCGCGGTCGTCAATCGGCGAGTCGTTGATCACCCGCGGCGCCGACCAGGTGCGGCCGTCATCGGCGCTCACGTGCAGCACGGTCTTGCCCCACGGGCAGACGTGCTGGGAGCGCAGACCGGAGCTGGCCACCACCAGCGTGCCGTCCGCCAGCCGCGCCACGGTGGGCCAGCCGAAATAGCCGAACTGTTCATGCGGCCGGTGACAGACGATGCCGTGTTCGGCAGTCAGACGCTTCTCCATGTGCTCTTCCTTTCGGCGTTATCCCCGGTCAGGCACGCGCCAGTTCGGGTACCAGATGGAATCCTCCGGCGGGGCGGGCGGGCTCCCCTCCCACAGGTCCTGCATCGTGTGAAACGCCTTCAGCTGCGGGCGCACCACGTCGTCCCAGAGCTGCTCCACCTGCGCGAAGGTGCGCAGCGTGTGCGCGGGCCGCAGGCGGTCGTACTCCGCCAGCAGCGCGCGGCCTTTGTCCGTCAGCCAGCGGATCTCGTCCGCCACCATGCGCTCGCCCACGCGGCGGTCCGCCCGCGCGGCGTCGCTGCCCATGGCGAAGTGGCGTCCGGGTTCGTCCGGGATGCGCGACAGGTCCACGCACTCCGGCAGCAGCGCCCAGAGCAGCGAGGTTTCCACCCGCCCGGCGTGGTCGCCGCCGCTCCGGCCGTCGCCGTCGAAGCCCGGATCATTCGCCTCGAATTCCGGCAGGCCGTACAGGCGCGTGCCCACGAAGGGCTGCACCAGCTCGCACAGCGTGCGCAGGTCCATCCAGTTCGGCCCGTAATGCCCGGTGAAGAGCAGCGCGGCGTGAAAGCCGAGCACGTCGGCCATGCGGATGTGGTAGAGGACATTTTTGAAATGCTGCCACGGCGGGATGGCGGTGAGCCACGTGCGCGGCACCTCGCCGATAGCCTGGTGCGCCCAGGCCGCGCTCCCCCCCGTTTCGTGAATGTGCCACATATCCAGCGGCGCCACGATGCCCCCGCCCGCGCGCGCCGCCGCGCAGGCGATGGCGTGCGCCTTCAACCCGTCCAGCCCCACCGCGTTCTGCGGCCCGTGCGGCTCGCACAACCCGTAGGGGAAATACACCAGCTGACACTCGGCAAAGGCGGCCTCCAACTGATCCGGAAACATGCGCTCCCAGCGGACTTCATGCATCGTATTGCCTCCCGAATCTCGCCTCTTCACCGCTCACTCCTCACTGATTACTTGCCCTTTTCCGCGCCTCCGCCTATTCCCCTGCCGCTTGACACGGTGTGCGCCAGGGTTGACCGTGAATGGCGGGAGGCGTGGATATCCCGAAGCAATCGAAACGGCTTGTCCCCCATAACTTGAGCGGAAGGGGAGGCGGCGCCGCGCCGCCCCACCAAACAGATCCGGCTGTTGGTAGTGCGCCACGCAGCGGAGCGGAGTGGCGGCGAAAGGGTGGATAGCTAAACCGGGGCAGCGCCACTCCGCTCCGCTGCGTGGCGCACTACCAACGCACGGGTCTGTTTGTCGGGGTATCGGGTCGCGGGGGTGCTGGCGTCGGCGCTCAGGTGACCGATCAAGCGGTTCCGTTGGTCAGCCCCGAAGGGGCTGGTGCCACTAGCCACGGGTTCCGCTGCGCTGCACCCGTGGCGAGCATCACACACCCCTTCGGGGTGAGCTATTGTGCTGGTGATGCACCCAGCCCTCACCGGTGGGCCACCTCCGCCGCGTAGTCCAGGTAGACCTTGATCGCCTCGCCGGGGATGTTCCACGGGATGTGGTTGCCGATGCAGAGGATGTAGCCGCCGGTCATCTTCGATGTCTCCACCATGCGGTCCACCATCGCGCGGATTTCGGCAGGGTCGTTGCGCATGAGGACGCGGTTGTCGCCCTCGCCGGCGACGAAGGGATTGTCGTACGTGCGGGCGATGGCGCGGTAGTCGGTATAAGGCTCGGAGATGATGCCGCGGGCGCCGCAGGCCATCACGTCGGCGACGAAGGCGTCCACGCAGCCGTCCACCATGAAGATCACCTCTTTGCCGCTGGCCTTCAGCAGCCCCCAGTACTCCTCATAGCGCGGAAAGACGTATGTGTGCATCCACGCCGGCGAGCAGACCGGGCCGCGGGTGGTGACGATGTCGTCGTGGCAGACGACGAAATTCACCGGCAGGCGGGCGAAGGCGCGGAAGACGCGCCGGTTGATCTCGGCGAACTCCTCCATGATGGGCGCGAAGCGCTCGTCCATGCAGCATTCCAGAAACAGCTCCCAGCCGAAGGTGAGCAGCGGCCACATGAAGGTGGTGTTGTAAAACCCCACCATGGACGCCGTCCCCGGCTGCGCCGCCTCCCACTCCGCGGGGTAGTTCTGGCGATACATCCGGTAGAGCGCCTCTTCGTCGGAGTAGTCGCGCTTCTCGACGACCTCCATGTGGGCGAAATCGGCGGCGTGCGCCAGCGGCGAGAAGGCGAACACGTCCTCGGCGGTGCGGAACGGCGTGCCCCAATCCCAGTGGCCGGTGGTGCTCTCGCCCCAGCGCACGTAGTGCTTGCCCTTTTCATCCGTCTTCGAGCTCTCGCCCGTCAGGTCGAGCGTCGGGCGCGGCTTCGGCGCGTCGTCCGCCGGGATGCCCAGATTGAGCTGCGGATACAGCGCCGCCATCCGCTCGCGGCAGCGCCGCGGGTGATCGTAGTAGTCAATGCCGGTCAGGTAGGTCTCGGCGTCGGGATTGGACCAGTGCTCCCAGTGCGGAATCACCGCGGGGGCCAGGCCCATGAGGGCGAGATACGTGTTCTCCATCTGGACAGCCTTTCGCTGCGGCGGATTGCGGCCCCATGATAGTCGAGTCAGGCGCATCTGACAAGCCGCGAAAATCCGGGGAATTTCCTGTAGACGGATACCAGCATCGGGAGGGAAACGCCCGGCGCGGCAGAATAGTGCTCCGGGGTTGCGCACTCACTCTCCGCGAGAGGTATGATCATGGGCACGGTTGGCGTGGGGTTGATTGGCTGTGGGGGACGGTTGAACGGCGTGGCGCACGGCGTCTGCCAGGCGTCGCCGGAGATCGAGATTCGGGCGTTGTATGATCCGAGCGCCGACGCCATCGCCGGGGCGCGGCAGTTGTTCCGGACGGACGCGACGGTGTATGATTCCGCTGAAGCGCTGGTGCGCGACCCGGCCATTGACTGGGTGATGATCGGCTCGTGGAACTGCGCGCACGCCGCGCAGACGGTGGCCGCCTTCGACGCGGGCAAGCACGTCTTCTGCGAGAAACCGCTGGCGACGACGCTGCCCGACTGCCTGGCGATGTATGACGCCTGGCAGCGCAGCGGCAAAATGTTCACCATCGGCTTCACCCTGCGCTACTCGCCGCATTACCTGCGCATCAAGGCGCTGCTGGAGCAGGGCATCATCGGCGAGCTGGTGAGCATGGAGTTCAACGAGACGCTCTCCTTCGGCCACGGCGGCTTCATCCACGCCGACTGGCGGCGCTTCACCGCCAACGCCGGCACCCACCTGCTGGAAAAATGCTGCCACGACGTGGATCTCGTCAACTGGTTCGTGGGCAGCCGCGCCCGCCGCGTCGCCAGCTTCGGCGGCTGCGACTTCTTCATCCCGGCCAACGCCCGCCACATGGACCGCCTGGGGACGGACCCCGAGGGCGGCCGCCGGGCGTACTGCCACCTCTGGCGCGTGCAGGACGTGGATCCCTTCACCGCCGACAAGGATATCGTGGACAATCAGGTGGCGATCATCGAGTTCGAGAACAACGTGCGCGCGACGTTTCACACCAACTGCAACGCCGGCATCCCCGAGCGCCGCATGTATCTGCTGGGCACCGAGGGCGCGCTGCGCGCCGACGTCATCGCCGGCACCATCGAGGTCCAGCGCATCGGTTTTGGCACGCGGTGTGAGAATATCTCCACCGACGCCAGCGGCGGGCATGGCGGCGGCGACGACATCCTCTGCCGCGGCATCGCCGAGAGCATGCTGCGCGGCGCGCCGTCGCACACCTCGCTCACCGACGGCCTCGACTCCGCCGTCACCTGCTTCGGCATAGACGACGCCCTGGCGACGGGCGCGGTGGTGGAGATGGCCCCCTACTGGGCGCGGGTGGACGCGGTGGTGCGGCGGCCGGTGGCCGGATAACCCGCGCTACCGGCGTCATCTCACGGCGGTGACGGTCCCGCTGTCACGCCAGTGCGTGACGCGGTTGCGTCCCCGCTGTTTCGAGGCATACAGGGCCTGATCGGCCTCGTTGATGAGGGCGGCAATCACCAGCTCGGCGCGGGAGGGATCGAACGGCATCTCTCCCGGCGTCGTGCTGACGCCCAGGCTGATGGTGAGCGGGACGCGCCGCTCATTCGCCGTCACTGGCGCGGCTTCGATGCTCGCGCGCAAGCGCTCGGCCACCTCGCGCGCGCCGTCGGCGTCCGTTTGCGGCAGCAGCAGCACGAATTCTTCGCCCCCGTAGCGCGCGATGATGTCGTACGGCCGCAGCTGCCGCGTACACCGCTGGGCCACCTCGCGCAGCGCCATGTCGCCGACCAGGTGCCCACAGGTGTCATTCACCCGTTTGAAATGGTCAATATCGAGCATGACGGCGGAGAGCGGGTGGCGGAACCGCGTGGACCGCGACATTTCCGTGATCGCCAGCGCCATGAAGTGCCGCCGATTGTAGATGCCGGTGAGGCTGTCGGTGGTGGCCAACCGTTCCACGGCGCGGAACAGGCGCGCGTTCTGCAGCGCCAGCGCCGCCTGTCCGGCAAAGGCGGCCAAGCGGCGGCAGTGTTCATCGTGGAAATAGCCCCGCTCCTTGTTGAAGAGCGCGAGATAGCCGATCACCTGCTCGTGCGCCAGGATCGGCACCCCGATCCAGGTCCCCGGGCGCCCGTCCGCGCCGGGCAACAGACTGCACGGGCCGGCGGACGCCGCTAACCGGCGCAGGATGGCGGGGTCCATGCCCGCTCCCGCCGCGCGGACCGGCGTCAAATCCCCTTCCGCTTCCAGGAAGAGCTGGGCGGCATCATACGCCACCAGCGCGCGCGCCAGCTCGAGAATGCGGTCCAGCACCTGATCCAGATCGAGAGAGGAGCCCAGCACCTGGCCGGCCCGCTGGAGCGCTTCCGCGAGATGGCGCTGCTCGCGTTCCGCGGCCTCGGCGTGTTCGCGTTCCGCGATCTCGTGCTCCAGCGCGGTGCGCACATCCGCCAGCCGCGTCACCATGGTATTGAACGCCCGCGAGAATTCCCCCATGAAGTCCACCTGCTGGGTGAAGTCGCCGGCGGCGATCTGCTGGGTCTGCCAGGTGAGGTGGCGTAGGCTGGCCTGCAGCGATTTCATCGCTCCGGCCAAATACCCGCGGCTGTGCAGCTTGCCGGAGAGGTCGCCGTAGGCCAGCGCGAGCGTGAACTGCCGCAGCTCCAGCAGCGTCTGATAGAGGACGGCGAACTGGGCGTGGTCCGCGAACGGCGGCGGCGGCGCCTCCGACACGGTCGCCTTGCACACCACCGCGTGCAAGATGGCAATCGCCTGGTCAAGGGCGTCCTGGCTATCGCGCGGCTGCGCGTCGAGGTGCATCGGCATGGCTACTCCGCGACCGCTTCGGCGGTGAAGCGGCAGGTGCGGTCCCCGGAACACCAGCAGTCAACCTCTTTCACTTTGAAGCGGGCGCCGGTGAAGCTTTCCAGCAACGCGGCGATGAAGCCTTCATCATAGACGCAGATTTCGGTGTCGAGCTCGGGCAAGCCGGAGCAGTCCAGGTCTTCGGACACGGTCAGCACGAAGCGCCGCGTGTCCAGGTTCGCCTCCTCCACGCGCAGGACGCCGATGCCCATCTCGCGGAGCACCACCTGCATCGCGCGCACGAACTCGTCAAAATCGTGCATCGGCCCGAAGACATTCGCGTAGAACTGCTGCCCGGCCAGCTTCCCCGCCTCGTAAAACAGCCGGTCGGTTTCCTCCGCGCCATAGCGCTGTTCGATGACATCGCGGAGCGCATACTGCATCAGCCGATACACCTCCAGCCGCGTGAACGGGCCCAGATTCGGCCGTCCCAGCGCCAGGTCGCCGAGCAGGTTCCAGGAGAACTGGTACTTGCGAGCCGTGGTCATCGAAATAGCCTCCGTTTCGCCCATGACGACGCCGGGGGCAGGCCCGCCGGCGTGGGGTGATGCATGCGCAGCGCAATCATAACAGGTATCGTCAAGATTGGAAACGCACTGGACGAAAATCGCGCGCGGCGACCGGGGCGCGCATTCTCGCCCGTTTTTCGGCAGGACTCCGTCGCCCCGCCGCGAAAAGGAAGATGTTCGACGCCGACGGAGTGAGGATGACGTATGAGCAACTACGATATCGCCGCCTTTTACTGGCCCGCCTACCACGATGAACCGCGCTGGCGGGCGTTTATGCCGGAGGGCATCGGCGAGTGGGAGACGATTCGCAAGGCGAAGCCCAAAACCCCCGGGCAGTATCAGCCGCGCGTGCCGCTGTGGGGCTACGAGAGCGAAGCGGACCCGGCGGCGATGGCCAAAAAGATTGACGCCGCCGCCGACCACGGGGTGAACACCTTCATCTTCGATTGGTACTGGTACGAGAACAAGCCGTTCCTGGAAGAGGCGCTGACCCAGGGGTTTTTCAAAGCGCCGAACCACCGCCGCGTCAAGTTCTACCTGATGTGGGCGAACCACGACGCCAGCACGCTGTGGGACCTGACGCGCTCCGAGCGCTACGAGGTGATCTGGCCCGGCGCGGTGGACCGCGCGCAGTTCGACCGGGCCACCGACCGCGTGCTCAAATTCTTCCTGAAGCATCCGTCCTACTACACCATTGACGGCAAGCCGGTCTTCGCCATCTACGAGCTGGGCACGCTGATGCAGGGGTTGGGCGGGCTGGCGGAGACGCGCGCGGCGCTGGACGCCTTCCGCGCCAAAGTGGTCGCCGCCGGCTTCCCCGGCCTGCATCTGCAGGCCATACTCTGGGGCAACATCCCCGCCACCGTCTCCGCCCCCGGCGACGCCACGCCCACACAAAACAGCACCATCGCGGCGCTGGGTTTCGACAGCCTGACGAACTACCAGTGGTGCCACTACGTGCGCCCGCACGGCGATTACGCGGATTGGGCGGAGAAGGCCATCGCCGCCTGGGAGGGGTGGGAACGCGACTTCTCCGTGCCCTTCTTCCCCCACGTCTCCATCGGCTGGGACACCAACCCGCGCTACGCGAAACGCCTCACCGAATTCGTCGCCGGCGGCACCCCGGAGCGCTTCGCCCACTACCTGCGCGCGGCGAAAGCCTTCGTGGATCGCCACGCCCTGCACCCCAAACTCATCACCATCAACGCCTGGAACGAGTGGAGCGAGGGCAGCTACCTGGAGCCGGACACGCAGTTCGAGTACGGCTACCTGGACGCGGTGAAAAAGGTGTTCTGCTAGCAGCCCGCCTCCGATTTGTCAGGCCCGAAGGGCCGAAAAGCCGTTTGCCACGGGTGCAGCGCGGCGGAACCCGTGGAGAGCCCGCACGAAGAGCACACGCCCCGCGGGGGCGCCAGAGGCACCTATCACCCCCGCGGGATGCGTGTGATGGCAAAGCCCCCAATGTCAACGTCACAATCCTACGCCGCTTCCACCGGCCCCGGCGGTTCGGGGCGGCGGAAGAGCGGGCTGGCGGTGCGCGCCTGCAGCGTGAGCGCCAGCGCCCCCAGGCCGAAGACCAGCACGAGGATCCCCACGAGATCGCCGAGGACGGGGATGAGCCGCACCAGGAAATAGACCAGCACGCCGATGAGCAGCGCCGCGTACAGGCTGCCGCTGCGCCGCCAGAGCCACGCGCCGATGCGGATAACGGCGAAGACCGGCGCCACCATGAGCGCGATGAGCCAGAAGAGCAGCAGCAGGATGGCCAGCGGAATGGTGATGATGAACGCCACCAGCACGAGAATGAGCAGCGGGGTCAGGAAGAGCGCGATGAGGCCGGCGAGCAGCGTGCCCCACGGATGCGCGGCGATCATGGTGACCGCCTCACGGGTGACGCGCGGCGCGGCGACAATCGTCAGCAGCCCGAGCAGCAGCAGGCCGAGGGTGGTGAAGACGCGCCAGAGAGCCAGCCCCAGGAAGCCCGGCCGCCTGCCATCGCGCTTCGCCGGCTCCGTCAGTCGCGTTTCGCCCGCAATGACCGCCCCCGGCGCAATCTCCGGCGCGGGCGCCTGACCGGTGAGGTCGCCGCCGATGCGCGCGGTATCCTCCACCGTCAGGTTGCCGGCCCCCACCAGCACGTGGCGCGCCACCGTGCCCGCCAGCACCACCTGTCCGCCGGAGACGGCGACGTCGCGCTCCACGCGGCTCTCCGGGCCGAGGGTGACGGTGCCGCCGGTGACCACGAGATTACGGCCAACGGCCCCGTCCAGCTCCAGCGTGCCGCCCGCCGCGTAAATGGTGCCCGCCACCGGTCCCGCCACGCGGACGTTGCCGCCGGCGGCGATGAGGTTGCCTCCCACGCTGCCGTTCACGCGGACGTTGCCGCCCGCCACCACCAGGTCGTTCGTCACCGCGCCGTCCACGCGCACCGTGCCGCCGCTCACCACCAGGTCATCGGTGATGGTCGTCCCCGCCGGGATGGTGACGGTATCCCCGTTGCGCAGCTCCAGCGCCAGCGCCGGCACGACCGCCAGCAGGAGCAGCCAAACCAGCCATCGCGCGCGCATATGCCCCTCCTCTCGCCCATCCGCCCCCAGTGTGCGCCCGGCGCGGCGAGCACGGTGGCGAATTTCCCGGCAAAACGGCGGGCATGTGCGGGGATTGCACTCTTCGCCGTCAGACCCGAAGGGTCGAAAGCCGTTTGCCACGGGTGGAGCGGGGCGGAACCCGTGGGGTGCGTGCGATGATGTGAGCCCCAACGGGGCGACAGCAGACATCGTCTGTCGCCCCGTTGGGGCTTGTGCGTCGTATTCGGCTGTCCACGGGTTCCGCCCCGCTCCACCCGTGGCAAACGGCACACGCCCTTGCAGGGCGTTCTTTACACGCGTCACCCATCTGTGCCCGTCGCCCGCATCAGGCGCGTCTCGGCGGCGAATTCGAGAATGGCGTAGGAGCGCTTCAGCACCGGCAGCGCGACGTTGCGCACCGGGATGCCGGAGGCGGTGTGCCCGCGCTCCGCGCCCAGGTGGGCGTGGCCGTGCACCACCAGGTTGGCGCCCAGCTTATCCACCGGCTCGCAGAGGAGCGAGGAGCCGAGGAAGGGATAGAGTTCGCGCGGCTCGCCCTGCACCGTCGCCTCGATGGGCGAGTAGTGGAACACCACCACCGTGAAATCGGCATGCAGGGCGCGCAGGTCATGGTCCACCCGCGCCGCTTCCTCCTTCGTCTCCGCGATGAATTCCTTGATCGCCGGCTCGCCGAAGGGCGTGAGGCAGCGCGCGCCAAACCCGCCGCAGAAGCCTTTCGTGCCGCAAAAGCCGACGGTGAGGCCGCGCGCGGCGAAGGTGACGGCATCGCCCCCGCCGCGCAGCACGCGCACGCCGGCGTCCTCCAGGATGCGGGTCACCTCCGGGCCGTTGTCGGTATGCACGTCGTGGTTGCCCAGCACGGCGATGACGGGGATGTGCACCTGCGCCAACACCGCGGCCAGCAGGCGCGCCTCTTCGGACAGGCCGGCGCCGGTGAGATCGCCGGGCAGGATGAGGAAGTCGGCCACCTCGTGCACCGTCGTGAAGTGGTGGTGAAAGGTCGGGCGCTGATCCACCTGCCAGTGCAGATCGCCCACCACCGCCAGCGTCAGCGCATCCGCCGCCATGCTCAGCGCCTCCCGTACCAGGGCAGGATCTCCGGCTCGGCGGGCGGCCAGCGCCCCGGGCGCACGTACAGGTCGTTCTCCACGCGCAGCACGCCCTCCACCCCGGCGGCCGCCGCCTCCGCCAGCCGCACCTGCTCGGGCGTATCCACCTCTCCGGAGAGGTGCACCACGCGCTCGTGGGCGGCGATGACGATGTCCTGCGCGTTCACCCCCGCCGCCAGCAAAATCGCCTCCCGCACCTTATTGGCAATCACCGCGTCGTTATACATCCCCTGTACTGTAGCACGCGAGCGAGGGAGGGGAGGGACGGAAATGTGACACGGTAGAGCGGCGAAGCGATGAGGAGGTGAAGATTACCGTGGTAGCTGAGCGACGGTGAGAATACGCAGTTCGGTCACGCGGCGAAGGTCGAGATCATTCGTCAGGAATGCATCGCACTGTGTGTTGATTGCTGTGGCGATCTGTAGCGCATCTGGCATAAGCAAGCGGTATCGAACGCGAATTTTCGCTGCAAGACGCGCTTCTTTCTCATGAATGCGTTGAAAGTGCACGTTATCGGCATGCAGTATGGCTTCTGCAAATGCACGCTGAAGATACGTTGACTGCAGGCGCTCTGGGCCAACCATGCATTCAGCGAGCGTAATCGGTGAGGTAACGCCGATGAACTGCCCCTGCGCTATCGCCGTGAAGCACGACACTAGTCGAGGAAAATACGACGGGTGTCTCTCGACGAAATAAATGAGCGGCGCGGAATCCAGGAAGAGACGGGAGACGCCGTCAAACAGATCGGTCATCACTGGCCTGATGCCTCATCAAGTAGTTTTCTCCGGTGTTCATCGCCTTCGCGCCGAGTGCGTGACACCCACTCCTGGGCATCCTCGCCCAGCAATGGATACGGCGCAATCCCGGCAATATCAAGCAAGCTGATACGCTGCCCCACCGCGCGATGATCCGCAGCGACCTGTTCGTGGAGCTGGTCCAGTAATTCTTGCCGTTCTTCCGGGCTCAGTGCTTCAGCTTGTTTTAAAATTGCGCGCAGTTCTCGTGATGCCATCATCATGCCCTCGTCCATAGTATACCACGAGACGAGCCGGACGTAGCCTGCGCATCTCGTGCGCATCACACCATGGACCCCTTCGCCCCGCGCCGGCGCGCCCACAGCAGGTCGGGTTCTTCCAGGTGTTCTTCGGCGAGGTAGAACTCGATCTCGCGGACGGCCAGCGCGCCTTCGGCGGCGACGGCAATCACCTGGCGCCAGGAGCCGCTGCGCACGTCGCCGGCGGTGAAGACGCCCGGCATGCTGGTGCGGTAGCAGCAGTCCGCCTTGATGAAGCCCTGCTCGTCCAGCTCGAGGATGCCCTGCAGGAAGCCGGTATTCGGCACCATGCCCACGTAGACGAAGACGCCGTCGGCCGGGATGTCCGCGACTTCGCCGGTGACGATGTTCTTCACCCGCACGCCGGTCACCCGCTCGCCGTCGCCGAGGATTTCCTCCACCACGCTGTTCCAGACGAAGGCCATCTTCGGGTTGTCGAAGGCGCGCTGCCGCAGGATCTTTTGCGCGCGCAGGGTATCGCGGCGATGGATGATGGTGACGGCGCGCGCGAAACGGGTGAGGAACGATCCCTCTTCCACCGCCGCGTCGCCGCCGCCGATCACCGCCACCGCCTTGTCGCGGTAGAAAAAGCCGTCGCAGGTGGCGCAGTTGGAGACGCCGCGGCCGTAGTAGGTCGCCTCGCCGGGCACGCCCAGCCGGCGGTGGCTGGCGCCGGTGGCGATGAGCGCCGAACGGGCGTAGAGCTCACCAACGTCGGTCACCAGATGCACGTAGCCTTCCCAATGGAGCGACTCCACGGTGGCGGTGCGGATTTCCGCGCCGAATTTCCGCGCGTGCTCGTGAAAGCGCTCGCCCA
>ERZ795030.4737-NODE-4737-length-13111-cov-6.711857_pt1 | contig 13111 bp, 6 predicted proteins | sample MGYA00375122_ERZ795030 | MGnify/ENA primary metagenome ERZ795030 (study PRJEB30165, sample SAMN05720146) | activated sludge metagenome | isolation source: anaerobic digester from wastewater treatment plant | place: Japan | collected 2015-04-20 ...
CACTATGAATATATGGAAAATGCAGAAATTAGTTTTAGTGGAAGCCTTTTGTTTGAAAAAAAACCATTTTTACAAATGAACCTTGCTGTTTCAAATTTATTTCTCGATTCAATTTTTTCGGTTCTAGAATACAGCCTCTCAGAAAATAATGATGTATTTGCTTCTTTAAAAAACAATTTTTCTACCTTTCTTACCTCAACGGAAATATATATCACAACGGATTTTACTCAGTTTAGTTATAATGTGCCCTATGCTATTATTGCAAACACGGTAAAAGACAAAGAACTCGTTGTTTTTTCATTAGGAGGTAATGAAAGTTCGCTTTCGCTCACTCAATTCGATTTACTTTTTGCAAATCAAAGTCTAGAAAGTACGGCAAACTTTGATTTCTTGACAGGTTTTTCTGACGCCTTTTTTACAATGTCCCTTGTTTTTAATTCCATACCATATGAGATTCAAGGCGGCATAGTAGATAAAAAAAATATCTATATTTCAGGTAGTTATGGGTTAGACGCACTCTTACACCTTGCCTCTGATTCTCTTTTAAGCGGAAGTCTTGCCATCAATGCGATGCCTATTGCTGTGAAAAATTCTTTTTACGCTCTTTCACTCGATACAGATTTTTATTATAATTCTTTTTCAGATTGGTATGCTACGATAGCAAGCTTTGACTTGAGTCAAACAGGGGGCGAGAATAGACTTTCTCCGCAGATATTCATGGCCGGTTTTGTTGACACCTACGGAGCGGCAATGCATTCTGTTTTGTATACAGATACTATATCATCACTTGAAGGGCATTTACTTAGCTCTTGGTCTTTTTCTGAGGGCATTCTCTCTCGAGCAGATTTACATCTCGCCCTTCAAGACCTAAGCGAGCAAAACTCAAACAAAGAAGCGTATAGTCTTTCCTTTGCTGTAACAAATCCGCTAGAACTAGCATTAAGTGCAGCTAATTTTTTTGACGACACATACATTACCGCAGAAATAGCCTTTGAAAACAGTCCTGTAGAACGTTTCTTAACCCAACAAAATACAGCAAATCAGTTTAGTGCCGACATGCACGTTTTGGGCACAATAAAAAAGCCAAGTATTTCTTTTTCTCTCTATAACACTTTTCTTGACTTTGGAGGCATGCGTACAGAACTGACAGCTCATTGTCTTTTTGAAAACGGCAACATCACTATACCAGATGCAAGTATAAAAACCGATACTTTTAGCCTTCAAAACATTCAGGCGATTTTTGATACGCAAGCTTTCTCAGGCTCTATCAATGGAAATGCGAGTATTCAGAATCTCGTACATGAAAAAACTGAAAAAGCATTTATTATAGATATTTTTTCACCTTTTCCCCAAAAAGAAATAAAAGAGAAAACCTTTCTCTCCTTTCTAGAAATACCTGAAACATTTTCTCTGAATCTACGTATACCAGAAGCAAAAAAAAATGTACAAGGAAGGCGTGATGACTTCAATCTTTCGTTTATACGTTCTCCATCACGTTTTGATATCCAAGGCGGTTTTGGCCCAGCATCAAGTATTATTTCTACGCCTTCTATACAGGGCTATTATACAGACCTCGGAGATATATTAGTACTTTTAGATGAGCGTTTACCTTTAAGCCTATTAGCTTATGGGCAGATAAAAGAAAACCTAATAAATATTACTTTTTCAGACCTCGTTTTAGATGCCTCTCATTTTACCTGGTTTTTAAATTTTGGTGAATTTAAAATCCTAGAAGGTTTCGGTAAGGGAAACTTTTCTATCGGTGGTTATGTACAAGACCCAGAGTTTTCAGGAATAGTTGAAGTTGTAGACTTTGCATGCGAAGTCCCACATTTTATTCCCGGTATCATTCGAGCAGAAACAGGAACAATTCTCGCAGAAGACAAAGTTATTCAGATGCCGCAAATCCTTGGTCTAACAAAAAAAGGTTCTTGTGTGGTCGATGTAGCCCTGCATTTTGATAAATGGGATGTTGAACGGGTTGAAATTGATTTAGAAACACCAAAAAATGAAAAAGTGCTCGTTGCTGCAGATTTTGGTTTGCTTAATATACAAGGAAATGCAAGCTGCGACCTACATTTAGAAATATATCAAGAACTATTTTCAATTACCGGTTTTATAGATGCCGAAGACGCTCAAGCAAAGATTTACCCCGCCGAATTGATAAGCCAAAATATGGAAGAGTCCTCTCTTGATATATATACTGATTTAAAAATACGAGTTGGCAAGCGGTCGCAAGTATCCTTATTTTTATTTCGGCAAATAAACCCTATTGTGCGTTCCCTTATCAGCCCAAATACCCAGCTGCGCTTTGTTATGGACTCAAGGAAAAATCTATCGTATTTAGAAGGAGATATTGTTCTAAAAGGCGGAGAGGTAAACATTGGGCGAAGTTTTTATATTAAGGAAGGAAGGCTTTCTTTTGAAGAAAGCCAAGGTTCTTTCGATCCGCTTGTAAACCTTATTGCAGAAATGAGGGAGCGGGATAGTACAGGGGACTTTGTTAAAATTACGCTCAGTGCACTAAATCAACGATTGAGCGACTTTAATTATACCTTATCCTCATCTCCTCCGAAATCTGAAGTTGAAATCATGAGCTTATTAGGTAAAACACTTGTCTATGATCCCTCCGGCTCTGTTGGGCAAGATATGCTCAATGTACTCGGAGCTGGTTTAGATAGCTTTGTACAAAGCACCATTATGAGGGAGGCTGAAGACCGATTGCGTGATTTCTTTAAACTTGATATATTAACACTACGGATGTCAGTTGCGCAAAATCTTATTAAGTTATATTCTGAAGATAATTCTGGAAAAGGAATAAATCCCGGTAACTTTTTAGATGATTCGAGTGTTTACATAGGTAAATACTTTGGCGATGTTCTCTATGGAGACTTTCTATTACATTTATCGTATGATGAATCAAAAGGAAACCCAAATGTTTTTGGAAGCGGGCTTTCATTTCAGCCCGAACTTGGCTTTGAAATAGAAGCTCCATTTGCAACAATTCGTTGGGGGCTTGCTCCCGATGTTGAATCTATAAAAAACTTGTGGGTACCTTTTACTTCCCTAAGTTTGTCTTGGAAAATACTGTTTTAAAAAGGTTGGAGGATATATGTATCGTAAACATCTTGTGTTTTTTACTGTCGTATTATTTTGTGTTAGTTTTTTTGCTTTTTCACAAGATTCTGAATGGTATTATAACAAAACGATAAAAAGAATTTATTTTGAAGGCTTAGTGAGTGTTAGTAACACTGATGTTTCAGCAGTTACAAATCAGTTTATAGGCAAAGAATTTACAGATGCTGTTTTTGAACAGCTTTTATCTTCATTGTTTTCCTTAGATTATTTCAAAGATATTGAAACGGACATTGTTCCCCTTGATGCACAAGGCTCGACTCTCATGGTTCGCTTTACTGTAGTTGAATATCCCCTTGTGTCTAAGGTGAGCTTTAGTGGAAATAGCCAAATAAAAAACTCTGAACTAAAAGATGCCTTGTCAATTAAAGAGAAAACTATTTTTAATGAGGCAAAGTTGCTCCTCGATGAGCGTGCTCTCAGAGATCTGTATTTGAATAAAGGTTTTACCAATATTCGTGTGAGCTCTCAAACATCGGAACAAAGTGATGGCTCTATTCAGGTGGTTTATACTCTTACTGAGGGTAAACAGACCATTGTAACAGGTATTTCTTTTGAAGGAAATGCTACATTTGCACAAAAATCATTAAAAAAAGAAATGAAACAGAAAGAAAAAACACTCTTTGAAAAGGGTATTTTTCAAGAAGCCTATGTCGAGCTCGATAAACAAAATCTTATTAATTTTTATAATGAGCGCGGTTATATAGAAGCAAGTATTGTTGATGTTAAAAGAGAGGTTTCTTTTAACGAGACCGATAATCGAGATGAATTAAGCTTACATTATGTAATACGAGAAGGCAGTCAGTATGTGTATAAGGGTACAAGCATAACGGGAAATAAACTTTTTTCCACTGAAGAACTCTTAGCCAAAATACAACTAAAAGATGGAGACGTCTTCAATGTTATAAAATTTAGCTCTGGTTTGCGTGCAATCTATGATACCTATGTTGAAAAGGGCTATACTTCAAATTATTTTGCACCGCAAGAATACAAAAACGTTGAAGCAAAAACAATTGCTTATACTATTGAAATAATTGAAAAACCACGTTCATATATCGAAAATATTATTATACGAGGAAATGAAAAAACAAAGGAAGAAGTTATTTTACGTGAAATACCTCTTGAAAGTGGCGATGTTTTTTCTCAAACGAAGGTGTATAACGGTATACGAAATTTGTACAATACCCAGTATTTTTCAAATATCTTACCTGACATGCAACAAGGTTCTGAAGAAAATCTTATAGATTTAATTTTTGAAGTAAAAGAACAATCGACAACTTCTCTGGAATTTGGGGTAACTTTTTCTGGTGTTGCAGACCCAGATACCCCACCCATATCTTTTTTCTCAAAATTGACCGATTCAAATTTTATGGGAACAGGACGAACTATTGGTGCTGAACTAACTATTGCTGATGGGAATTATACAATTGGTGGTACATTTTTAGAAAATTGGCTCTTTGGTAAGCCTATATCCTTGTTTGTTCAAGCAAATTTGAATTATAAAACGCTTACTACTTTTCAAGAAACATTTTTCCCAGAAAATACAAATATCTATGTTATGGATTATAATGAACTTTCTACAAACCTTAATTTTGGTTTAGGACGCCGCTGGTATCCAAGTTTTGCAATTCTTTCGCTTAATTCCGGATTTACAATAAATTTATTCAAAAACTTTTATGATGCCGAAAGTTTTGTTCCTTTAGAAGAAAAAGTAAAATCTGCCTACGATATGGTCGGTGTTACAAATTCATTTTATATCTCCCTTTCACTCGATGATAGAGATATTTTTTATGACGCTTCAAAGGGCTGGTTTGCAAGTCAAAAACTTTCGTGGACTGGTTTGATTCCTGCTGTTGAAACTGAATTTTTTCTTCGATCAGATACAAAGTTTGAAGGCTATCTTACGCTCCTCGATAAGCCAGTTACAGATATATGGAACTTAAAATTTGTGTTTTTTGCCTACACTGGCCTCTCTTTCCTTGTTCCCACGTCAAATACCTCGATTGCAAACGATAGCAAACTGCTGGTTGACGGAATGTTTAATGGGAGGGGCTGGAATACTGTACGCAATAATCGTGGAAATGCCCTCTGGAGCACAAACCTTGAATTGCGTTTTCCTGTTGCCCCTGGAATGCTTTCACTCGATGCCTTTTACGATATAGCTGTTGTTAAGGATTCTCTTCAAGACTTTGCGCATCTTTCGCAAGATGATTTTTACTATAGTTTTGGAGCTGGCTTGCGTATTTCAGTTCCGCAATTCCCCCTTAAATTTCTTTGGGCCTTTCCCTATAAGTATGAAAATGGTAATTTCCAGTGGAAAAACAATACACAATTCCCTATAGAATTTGTGCTTTCATTTAATATTGTAAATAGATAAGGAAGAACTATGAAAAAAAATGCCATACTACTTGTTTTTGTTTTTATTGGTTTTTGTGCTTTCTCGCAACAAATTCCCCGAATCGGTGTAGTTGATACATCTCGTGTATTTCAAACCTATTTTAGAGACTCGGTTGCGGTTCGAAACTACGAAAATAAAAAAGCAGAATTTCAAAATGAAATAAATAAAAAAACTGAGGAGCTCAAACAGCTCTTACAACAAAAAATACAATATGAAGAAAATGAGAACTTTGTAGCTGCACTCAGATTGGAAGCCGAGATAACAAAGAAAACAGATTATCTAAGCTCCTATACTCAAGCAAAGCAAATCGAACTCGACTCCATACGCAATAGACTTGAAAATTCAGATAGTTTTTATAAGTCCTTGTATGAAGTTATTGGACAGATAGCTGAAGGCGAGGGCTATAGCCTTATTTTGAGTTTACAACAAGCACAAAATATTTTATGGTATAGCCCCAGCGTAGACATCACCGACAAAATAATTACACAGTTAGCAAAGAAGCAATAAAAAATTAGCTTTCACGCAGAATTTTTGCGAGAAGCCCAAACTTTTTTTTATTGTCTTCGGAGAGTTCTGTAAGTTCTTCATGTGCTTCGGCAATGTCAATCTTCGATATTAAAATATTATCATCAACTTTTGTAGCTTCAGTTGGAAAGGAAATCGCTTCACTTAAAAAGATGAGTAGGGGACTGAGGCTCATATCGTCGAGTAGATCCATGCAGGCTTTATTTGTATTTTGCAGATGTATGGATTTTTTCCATTTTTTACGTAATTGTTTGTTTATACCTGCAATGACACCTATAAAGGTTGAGTCCATATAATTACATTCTTTCATATCAAGATATACATCCGTGATTATATCTTTTTCTGTAATGTGTTTTGTTGCAAAGTCCTTGATGGGACCACAGTCATGTGCTTTGACATGTCCACTTGCGATTATATACAAAACACCATCTTTGTGAGTAAAACTAATCATGCTTGTATTTTACCCTTAAAAATCTTATAATGCAAGTAAAATGAGTGCAGAAACCCCCTTAATGAAACAGTATTTTTCTATAAAAAATCAATATAAAGATGAGGTTCTTTTTTTTCGCCTCGGTGATTTTTATGAAATGTTTTTTGACGATGCTATAGAAGTTGCAAAACTCTTAAACCTAACGCTTACGCAAAGAGGCGATGTCCCCATGTGTGGTGTGCCCTATCATGCTGCAAAAGTCTATATAGCACGTCTTCTACGACTTGGAAAGAAAATTGCTATTTGTGAGCAAATAAGCTTACCAAAAGATGGGAAGGGCCTAGCAGATCGAAAAGTTGTTGAAGTTATAACACCAGGAACCGCAATCGAAGATGAATACTTAGAACAAGGAAGCAATTTTCTCGCTTGTATTTGTCTTGTGCCGGGAAAAAAACAAAATACAAAGAAGTTACAGGATTTTATTTCTTTTTCTTTTATAGATATTTCAACAGGATTTTTCTCAGCAACTTCATGGCCCATCGAAGATATGAAAGACGCCTTTGCTCGGGAACTCTCTCGCATAGCAGCAAAAGAATTGTTAGTTGATGAGCGCTTAGGCGATTGTGAATCACTTCGCTTTGTATTAACACAATACCCCTCACTGATTTTAAGTTATTATCCCGGATGGCATTTTAATGTTGATCGTTCATACGAACGCCTTTTAGCACAATTCGAAGTGCAAAATCTCCATGGATACGGCTTGATTCCTGAATCCCCAGAAATAGCTTCGAGCGGTTTTATTCTTGAGTATATACAAAAAAATTATAGCACAGATAGTTCAGATAGCTCAGACAGAGGATCTGAATCGAGTTCCCTCGCACATATAAAAGATTTAGAAGTCTATAAAGACTTTGACTCTCTTTCGATAGATGATTCTTCTTGGCGCAACTTGGAAATAATGCAAAACCTACGCGATGGCTCCTATCACTATAGTTTGCTGGAAACAGTCTCGTATACAAAAACCGCAATGGGCTCGAGACTTTTGCATAGCTATTTGATGTTTCCTCTTTTAAGCATAGAAAAAATACAACAGAGGCAAAGTCGAGTACAGTTTTTTTACGATGATTCTTTTTTACGCTCCGCTATTCAATTACATTTGAGAGAAATTTTTGATATAGAACGCTTAACTTCTCGCATTGTTATGCAAAAAGCACATGCAAAGGACCTCGTTGCTTTGAAAAAAAGTCTTATGGCTTGGTATAAGATACGAGAGCTTCTGAAAGAAAAAGAATTTATTTCATTCGACACGACCAAGGCAAAAGAAATAATTGACACAATCGATAAAGCAATTCTCGATGAACCGAGTACCAGTTTTACTGAAGGCTCTCTTATAAAAACAGCTTGGTCAAAAGAGCTTGATGAGTTGCATCTTCTACAAAAAAATTTTAAGTCAATTTTAAAAGACTACACCGAAGAAGAAAAAAATGCAACGGGCATACAAAATCTAAAAGTACGCTATAACAGAAATATGGGTTACTATATAGAAGTAACAAAGGGAAAGCTTTCATCGGTTCCAAGCCATTTTATTTTACGGCGTGCATTGGTAAATGCTGATCGCTATACAACAGAGCGCTTACAAGAACTTGAGACAAAACTTTTAAGTGCTGATGAAACAATTATCGCCCTTGAACAAAGTTTGTTTTTTGAGCTACGTGAAAACCTTGCAAAGGAGCATAGTTATTTATTTTCACTTGCAAAAGATATTGCGCTCATAGACGTTTCAGCTTGCTTAGCCGAAGCAGCAAGCGAGCAAAACTGGATTTGCCCCGAGATTCTTGCAACAAGGGAATTGGAAATAATCGAAGGACGCCACCCTGTGGTAGAATTTCATATGCAGGATGGAAGCTTTATACCAAACTCTCTCGAGTTAAACGAAAAACCTTTTGCACTCATCACAGGTCCAAACATGGCAGGGAAGAGTACGTATTTGAGACAAACCGCACTCATTGTTTTGCTTGCACAAATTGGCTCCTTTGTTCCCGCGACTAAGGCCCGCATAGGCATCGTGGATAAAATTTTTTGTCGAGTTGGTTCCTCTGATAACCTTGCACGAGGCGAGTCAAGCTTTTTGGTAGAGATGACAGAGACAAGCCAAATCGTTCGGGGAGCTACAAAAAATAGTTTAGTTATAATGGATGAAGTAGGACGCGGTACCTCAACCGAAGATGGACTTTCTCTTGCCTGGGCTATTTCTGAATATATCTTAAATAAAATACAATGCAAAACACTCTTTGCAACCCACTATCATGAGCTAACAAGACTGACACATTCACTCTTGCAACTTCTTTGCCTAGAGGTTCTTGAAACAGAAGAAAAAATTATCTTTTTGAAAAAAATAAAAGAAGGAGCTGCAGAAAATTCGTACGGTATACATGTTGCAAAACTTGCAGGACTTCCTTTGTCCATTATTGACAGAGCAAATGAAATACTTAGCTCCTTGCAAAAAACAGCACCCTATACCGCATTGGAAATTCCTGAGCCACAAGAAAAAAAAGAGACAAAGCGAGAAGTGCAAAACTTTTTATTTAGCCAAGAAGAACTTGTTATAGATGCAATCCTCTCCCTTGATCCAAATAATCTTACCCCGCTTGAAGCTTTGCAAGCGATTGCACAATGGAAAAAAAATTTGACTGCGAAGGATAGCTAAAAACCTGAGTTGTACTTAGATTTTTATCTACCCTTGTATGCAATCGTATTATAAAATAAACCCATCGGATGTTTTTTGTAGTGCATCACCGAGTTCTTTGTTTTTATCAGATAAAGATGCAACCGATAGTATCGCTGTATTTATTTTTTCTATATTTTCTTTCATCGAGCCAGAGCTTGTGTTTAAGTGTACCGCTATGTTTTGTAGCCTTTCCATTTCGGTTAAAATCATACCAGCACCACTCGACATTTCAGTCGACCCAGAAAGAATTTCTTGCGTAATATTTTGTATTTTTTTAAGCGCCTCTAATACTTGGTTCGAGCCTTCTGTTTGCTCCTTCATTGCGGAGTCTGTTTCATCGATAAACTGAAGTACAGAATTAACTTGATCCGTGATTGTGTCAAAGGCCTTATTTGCATAATTTGATTCTTCAAGCACGCGATTAATATTATCAACAGTTTGCTTTAATACTTCTGCAATTTTTTTGGATTGCTCAGCCGAATCTTCAGCAAGCTTTCGAACCTCATCGGCAACAACAGAAAAACCCTTTCCTGCATCCCCTGCATGAGCAGCTTCAATTGCAGCATTCATCGCAAGAATATTTGTTTGGTTAGTAATAGCACCGATCACTTCGTTTGTTTCAAGAAGTTCATTTGAAAGCGCAACCGTTTTATTTATACTTTCTATAACCGACTCAATTGCAATTTTTCCTGTATCACTATCTTTTCGTAAAGTTGCAAAACCAGCCTTCGCCTTGTTTAAGTTATTTGAAACCGCTTGAATGTTTGCAACCATTTCTTCTATAGAAGCCGAAGAATCATCTACGCTATGAGATTGTGTTTCGATCTGCATATTTAAACTTTCGATATTGCGTGAGATTTGATGAATCGTCGATGAAGTTTCTTCAACCGCAGCGCTTAAATCTATTGCATCATTGGAGAGCTCAGCTACGTTTTGATCTATTTCTAAAAGCGAGTTTTTTGTGTGCCCTATATTTTGATGTAGATTATCACTTACACCCTGCAGTTGATGCGCATTGTTTTTTACTCCACTCATGATAGTATGCAAGGATTGAGAAAATGCATTGAAGTTTTTTCCGATATCGGAGACAACGTCGTTACCTTCTTCACTCAAACGTTTTGTTAAATCTGCTCCACCCATGGAGATACCTTTTAGGGTTCCAGAAAGAATAGAAAGTGGATTGATGAGAGACTTACTAAAAATGACCGAGAGGATAAATACGATAAGCGCAATGATAGCTATGACTAGAATATTTGTCTTGATTACAAACATTAGGTCTTCATAAATAATTTTTTCAGGATAAAGAATTAAAAGTGAGTATGCAGTTCCTGCAACAGGTAGATAGGTACATAAAAATTTTTCTTTTGTTGAAGGCTCGACATATTTAACCGTATTTGATTTTCCTTTTATAACTTCAGAAGCTATTTTTTGTAATTCCGCATTTTCATCTTGTATTCCAGGAGAAACAGCTGTTTCTACACCATCTATAGTTGCAATATGTAAATTGAGTTCAGGTATCCAGTGATAAATATAGGCACCTGTATTTGAAAGGATAATAAAATTTGCATCCTCGCTAAATTTTGCTTTCAGTTCAAGATTTGTTTTTTCTATATAGGTATCGATAAAATCGAGCGTAATAGAACCTGCAACAATTCCAGCAAGTTTTCCATTGCTGTCAAAAATCGTTTGCGTTACGAGAATTTGTCTTTTTTTATTGCTTAGTGAAATAACTGGGTCCGATATGAGCCTACGGTTTTCTTCCCTAGTATTGTCATGTATGAGATATTTGAAATAGTCTCGAGAAGAAATATTTGAAAGTGTGGCATTTGGGCTTGCGTTATTAGAAGTTTGTTTCCCACCAAAATAGGGATTGCCATCATTTCCAGTCGCATAGTAGGTCCCATCTTTCATAGCTAAAATAATTTTTTCAAAAATATGTTCTGTAACAGATATTTCTACAATATCTTTATACTCTTCCCAAGAGGTAAACCCTTGATTATAAAGCTGTGCATAAGTGTTGATGAGATCTGTACGGGTCGTAAAATAGGTCTCCAAATAGTGCGCCGTTGCAACAGCATACTCTCTTGTATGTTCGTATTGAATACGCTCATCATGCTTTGCCATGAGAATAGATACAAAAACAGTAGTTAAAATAATAGGAACTAAAGCAATCCCTATAAAAAGTAGTGATATCCGTGTTCGTAGTTTCATTCTGCAATTCCTTAAAATAAATTTTCTTAAATATAGTATACTATGAGAGTTAAAAATATGCAAAGGGAAAGCTTCATTTGTGTGTTAAACTACGAGAGATTTGTGAGATTTGAGATAAAAAAAGCTTGATTTATCGTAGATCTAACTTATACTTGATAATACGAGGCTTTTATGTTTTTAAATTATAAGAAATTCGATTTTACTTTACATTTTGATAAAGCAATACATTTTTCTGTTCCTCCCGCCTTTATAATCCGTAGCGTTTTAGGATATCAATTAAAAAAACTCTGCTGCATCTCACAAAAAACACTTTGCCAAGATTGCCATTTTTTAGAAAACTGCGCCTATGGTTCTTTATTTGAAACTATCTTAGAAAAAGACAACGATGTTCTTACAGGACGTAATAGAGCCTCTCATCCGTATACGATACAAACTTCGCAGAATCCGCAGGATAAAGTAGATACAATTCAATTTCGTTTGGTGCTTTTTGGGGAATATATACGATATTTTCCGTATATATACGTGGCTTTACAAAATGCTGGCAAAGAAGGTTTACTGAAAACACGAATTCCTTTTACGATTACATCTGTTCTAAGTGCGAATAAAGCAATTTTACTTGACGAGCATAAGTTAGACACAAACCTAAAAGCATCTACTTGGAATTTAAATAATGAGACGGATGCGATATACGAAGGTGAGTTACTCGTGCAGCTTTTAACACCCTTGCGATTTAAAGTGAATGGAAAATACACAGATGCTTTTGAAGCAAAAGATTTTTTTGATACCTTAGAACGTCGAATGGTAACACTTTGTTCTTTGTACGGTTCATCAGAGGATGTCTGTAGTGAAAGGTTATTAACATATACAATTCAAAATAGAAATATAAAATGGAAAGATCTAAGACATTATTCTGCCCGCCAAAAAAAAGCAATGAAGCTTGGAGGTTGCATAGGTGATTTTAACTTATCTGGAACATTTTCAAAGCGAGACATATCTTTATTAGAATTTGGAGAGCTGTTTCAGGTTGGGAAAAATACCAATTTTGGATTGGGTGAAATTAAGATTTGGAATAAAACAGAGAGGAGGAAATAGATTATGAGTGTTTCTAGTAAAGTTTTAGAAGTTACACTTGCAGCCTTATTGCACGATATTGGGAAACCTTATCAGAGAGCTGTAAAAAGCGATAAATCTACATTATGTGATGAAGCAAAGGGCTTAGAAGTAGGTAGAGGCGAAAGTTCATACGCTCATGCAAAATGGACAAGTGATTTTATAAATCGTAATTCAGAAATATTAAAAAATCTACTTTCTTCGATGACGATTGGTGAGTTTGATGCTATTGCTTCATGTCATCATAATCCGTCTTCTACCAAAATATATGAAGTGATTGTATCAGAAGCAGATAGAGCAAGTGCAGGGATGGACAGAGATTCATATAACAAAAAGAAAGATGACTCTGAAGCGCAAAGTGAAAAGTATACTTATTATTCTCGTCCACTAGATTCTATTTTTTCACAAATCCTTATGAAAGAAACAGAATCTTCAAATACAAAAAAATATAAACTTTCATCAGAAGTCCTTTTTCCCCAAGATAATGTGAAATTAGCCAGTTCAGATTATAAAGCACTTTGTGATACGTTTACAAAAGAATTTAAAGAAATAGATAATATAAACTTGTATAGAT
>ERZ795030.4739-NODE-4739-length-13105-cov-5.602989_pt1 | contig 13105 bp, 11 predicted proteins | sample MGYA00375122_ERZ795030 | MGnify/ENA primary metagenome ERZ795030 (study PRJEB30165, sample SAMN05720146) | activated sludge metagenome | isolation source: anaerobic digester from wastewater treatment plant | place: Japan | collected 2015-04-20 ...
GACGACCGCGGCCAGAATGTGCAGCCAGCGCATCAGCAGCGCCAGCGGATCGGCGAACACTTCACTCCCGGGCGCCTGCGCCCACGCCGGCGCGGCGCTCAGCACCGCGCAGCCGACCGCCGCCGCTCCTCTCACGATGGTCCCGTTTTTCCGCTTCATCCTCCGCTCCTTTCGCTTCGGCTGGCTCATTCCCGCAACAGGTCGGGCCATTGGCTTGCCGGATAGGTGAACGACGTCGCCTGATCGCTCGCCCGCGCCTCCACCACGAAGGCCGTCGCGCCCGGCGCGGCCGACCAGCTCCGGCCTTCCTGCTGGACCTCGATCGGCTGGCCGTTGGCGATAACCCCCACGGTCGTGCCTTCGCGCTTGGCCCCTGCGATCGCGGCCGTCTCGCCGGTCAGCAAGGCGCGCCCGTTGTTGATCGTCGCGAACGGTCGATCCCGCTCCAACGCCTTCATGTAGTCGGCCATCGCCTGGAATTCAGCCTCCGTCGGCTTGAGCATCCCCGGCCCGCGCATCATCGTGGCCGTGATGGCGAACAGTTCGCCGTCGTCGGCCGCGTGGCGGAACCGGCCCGCGAAGAACGCCCCCTCGGGCCCATGGCACCGCGCGCAGGCCGATTCAAACTCCTCGATCGGGCCGGTTTCCAAGTTCACCGGCGCGGGCGCGGGGTCGGCCGGCGCCGGTTCAATCGGTGCCGCTCCCGCGGGCCCGGCGGCAACGGCGGCCGCCCCGACCCCACCGGCGGACGGACGTTCCTCCGCCTTTCCCCCGCACCCCAGCGCGACCGCCGCGCTTAGCGCCACCACGCCCACCGCCATACGCATCGCGCCCATGCTATTGGCCCGTGTAGCTCATGCGGTAGACCCGCCCGCCGTGGTCGTCGCTGATCAGCAGCGATCCGTCGGGCGCAACCGCCGTATCGACCGGCCGCCCCAGAATCTCCCCCTCCGCGGTAAGAAACCCGGCATACACCAGTTCGCCATAGGGGCGCCCGCTATCGAACAGCACGCGCGCCACGCAGTAGCCGGCCGGCTCGCTCCGATTCCACGAACCATGATAGGCGACGAATGCGTCGCCCCGCGCGCCCGAAAACTGGTCGCCGGCATAGAACGTCATCGAGTTGGCCGCCCAGTGCGCCCCCCCTTCCCACGCCGGCGGCGTCGTTTTCGCCGCCAGCTCCACAATCCCCGGCTTGTTCATGAATTCATAGCGCACGATCCGCGACTCGACGACGAACGGATGGCCGTAGAACCCGCCCTGAACGTAATGGTTCATCTCTTCCGGCGGATTGAAGTCAGTGATCGGCTGACCCTGGTCGGCTTCCCGCTCCAGCACGCCGCCGAACCAGTCGCTGCCGTGGTCCATCCCCCAGATCTCGTCGGTCCCCGGCCGGACCACCAGCTTCTCGGTATTGCGCAGGCCCGAGGCGAACAGCCGTTCATCGCTCCCGTCCAGCGCATAGGACCAGATTTTCTGCCGCTTGCTGTCGCCCGGATCCTCGATGTTGCCCGCGTCGCCGATGCTCGTGTAGATGCGCCCGTCGTGAACCAGCAGCGAGCGCCACCAGTGCCCGCTCCCGTCGGCCGGCAGCACTTCGTCGCCCAGCACCTGCACGGTTTCATCCGCCGCGCCGTCGCCGTCGGTGTCGCGGGCGCGCAGCACCGCCCCCGTTTGCGTAAACCACAGCCAGCCCTCCACCCACTGCATCGCGTGAACGGTGCGGTGCCCCTCCACGAATGCCGTTCGCTGCTCATACACCCCGTCGCCGTCCGCATCGCGCAACGCCACGATGTCCCCCGGACCGGGCCGGCTGACGTAGAGCGTCCCGTCCGGATCGAGCGCAAGGAACCGCGCGCCGGGAAGCTCGTCGACCGCCACGCTGATCGCGTATCCCTCGCGCACCTGCACCCGCGCGGGATCGGTTTGCGCGTGGCCCCGGCAGGCCAGACCGGCGATCACGAGGGCGGCCGCGACGCCCCCGATTGAGTGCACCATCCGGGATCGGCGGGGCATGGCGGACCTCCTGTCACAGCGGAAGCGGATTGCAATCCCGATCATTCTACCCGCTCCCGGCGGAAAAGGCAAAAACTCAACCCTGTCGAACCCCGCCCCGACGGCATCACCCACCCTCGCGCGCCGCGCCCTGCCGCTTTACCTCACCCGCCATTGCAGGCATCATGGCCCGGGCGCGGTTCTCGACTCGGAAGGAACGGTTGCGGCATGCCACACGACGACAGCTCCAGCTTGACGGCCCGGCGGGCGCTCGAGCTCGGCGTCCAACGCCTCCAGGCCGCCGGCATCGAATCCGCCCGCCTCGATATGAGCCTGCTCCTGGCCGAGGCCCTCCACACCGACCGGCTCGGCCTGCTGACCGACCTCGACCGGCCGCTCAAGGAAGCCGAACGGCTCCGCGCGCGCGAATACCTCGCGCGCCGCATCAGACGCGAACCGGTCGCCTACATCCTCGGCCGGCGCGACTTCTATGGCCTGACGTTCGAGCTGACGCGCGACGTCCTCATCCCCCGACCCGAGACCGAGCATCTCGTCGAACGCGCCCTGGCCTGGCTCGCGGACCATCGCGGCGACCGGCCCGCGCCGCTCGTCGCCGATGTCGGCGTCGGCTCCGGGGCAATTGCCGTGGCCGTAGCCAGAAACGACACCGCCGTCCGCGTGATCGGCGTCGATTCCTCCGCGGCGGCGCTGGCCGTCGCCGGCCGCAACGCCCAACGCCACGGCGTCGCCGACCGGATTGAACTGCGCCACGGCTCGCTGCTCGAACCCGTCGCCGAGACCCTCGACGCCATCCTGAGCAACCCCCCCTACGTCGCGGAAACGGAACGGGCCCAGTTGCCCCCCGAGGTCGCCGACTGGGAACCGGCCGAGGCCCTCTTCAGCGGTCGCAGCGGACTGGATGCGATCGCCGAACTGATTCGTCAGGCGCCCGATCGGTTGCGTCCCGGCGGCTTGCTCCTGATCGAGCTCGGCGCCGGTCAGGCCGACACCGCGCGGATGCTCGGCGGCATGCAGCTCAATCTGGAATGCGTCGCCGTCCATCGCGACTACGCCGGCCACCCCCGCGTCCTCGAAGCAAGAAAACGCTGACGCCCCCCTCCCCTCCCCCAAAATTCGGCTCCCGGCTCTCGTCCCCCGTCCTCGGCTCTCGAAAACCCGCCATTCCCTTTCGTCTCAATCGTAATCCCCCGCGACTTGCACGCCGTCTCCGCCTCAGGCAGACTAGGGGGCTGTCGGCCAACCCGCCCTCTGGCGGTCCTTCCGGCGCCTTTTCGTTTCCGCGGGTATCTGTCATGGTCTCCAGCATTACCTCGTGCCACATCATGCGCCAGGCCCTGGGCATCGTCCTCGGCGGCGGACGCGGCACGCGCCTCTGGCCGCTCACCAAATACCGCGCCAAGCCCGCCGTCCCCCTCGCCGGCAAGTATCGCCTGATCGACATCCCCATCAGCAACTGCCTGAACTCCGGCCTCGACCGGATCTACGTCTTCACCCAGTTCCTCTCCAGTTCCCTCAACCGCCACATCGGCCGCACCTATCAGCTCGACCCCTTCAGCCGCGGGTTCGTCAACCTCCAGGTGGCCAACCTCAGCGACGACAACCAGAACTGGTATCAGGGAACCGCCGACGCCGTCCGCCGCAACCTGAAGGAACTGGCCCAGTGGCGCACCCCGTATGTCATCATCCTGCCGGGCGACACAATCTTCCGCATGAACCTGGAGGATCTGCTGCGCTTCCACATCGACAACCAGGCCGAGGTAACGATCTCGCTCCACCCCGCCTCGGCCGACCGCGCCACCGGCTTCGGCATCGTCACGCTCGGCGAGGACAACCGGATCGAACACATGAGCGAAAAACCCTCCGCCGACCGGCTGCCGCCGCTGGCCGCCCTCCCGGCGATCCGCCAACGCTGGCAGATGAGCGACGACCGGCCGTTCCTCGGCTCGATGGGCATCTACGTCTTCAATTTCGACCTCCTCATGGATCTGCTGCGCAACCCCGCCATGACCGATTTCGGCAGCGACATCCTCCCCTACTGCGTCAGCCAGGGGCGCAGCTACGGTTACGTCTTCAACGGCTACTGGGAGGACATCGGAACCATCCGCGCGTTCTTTGAATCCAACCTCGACCTGGTCAAGCCCAATCCCCCCTTCCAGTTTTATCTCCCCGACGCGCCGATCTACACGCGCATGCGCTTCCTGCCCGCCAGCCAGTTCGAGCGCGCGCGCCTGACGCGCACCAAGATCGCCGAGGGCTGCATCATCCAGGATGCCGAACTCGACACCTGCCTCGTGGGTCTGCGCAGCCGCGTCGGCCGCGGGGCGCGCCTGCGCAATACCATCCTCATGGGCGCCGATTTCTTCGAGAGCGAGGGCAACCGCCGCGAATACGAGCCCGTCCCCGAAGGCGCCCCGGCCATCGGCATCGGCGAGAACTGCGACGTCGAGGGGGCGATCATCGACAAGAACGCCCGCGTCGGCGCCGGCTGCAAGTTGCTCAACCGCGACCGCCGCGAGCATTTCGACGACCCGGATGAGCGCTACTACATCCGCGACGGCATCATCATCGTCCCCAAGCACGCCATTCTGCCGCCGGGCACCGAAATCTAGCGCCGCGCGAAGGAGCTTTCAGCGTGATGACCAGCCGCACCCGACGCAGCCAGGAGCAGGCCCCCGCCGAACCGCCCGGCCCCGCACCCATCGAGGAGGCCCAGTGGCAGCGCGAATTCCTTACCCGCCGCCGCCTGCGCGACGCGCGCATCCCCGCCCGCTTCCAGAATAAGTCGCTCGACTCCTTCTCCGCCCGCGACCGCTTTCGCAAGCAGCTCGTCCACGGCGCCAGGGCCTATATCTCCGGTTTCACCTTCGCGCAGGAATACCCCAAAGGGTTGTTCATGTCGGGCCAGGTCGGCTGCGGCAAGAGCCACCTGGCCGTCGCCATCCTGCGCGGCGTCATCGAGAAGGGCTACTCCGGCCTCTACTACAACTCCCCCGACCTGCTGCGCGACATCCGCGCCACGTTCAGCGACGCCAGCCCGCTCACCGAGGACGACCTGCTGGAGGAGGTCACGACGACCGACCTGCTCGTCTTCGACGACGTCGGCGCCGAAAACGCCACCGGCTTCGTCCTCGACCGCTTCTACCTGATCATCAACGAGCGCTACGAGGGCTGCAAACCGCTGATCATCACCACGAACCTGGATCTCGAATCGCTCGAGAACCGCCTCGGCAAACGCATCGTCAGCCGCCTGCTGGAAATGTGCGAGATCTTCGGCCCCTTCCCCGACGAAGACTGGCGGCGGCGGAATCTGCGCTGATGCCCACTCCGGCTACGGACCCGCCCCCGATCGCCTTCGGCGTCCTGATCCCGAACTGGAACGGCGAGGCCTTCATCGAGCGCTGCCTGGGGTCGGTCCTCGCGGCGGCGCGGCATGCCGGCCGCCCGATGGAACTCGTCGTCGTCGATGACGCCAGCGCGGACCAGTCGCCCCGCCTGATCGCCGAGCGCTTTCCCCAGGTCCGCCTGATCCGGCTGGCGCGCAATGTCGGCTTCGGCCGCGCCGTCGCGCGCGGCATGGCGGAGCTCTCGGCCGACTGGGTCTTCCTGTTGAACAACGACGTCGCCCTGCGCGCCGATTTCTTCAGCCGGTTGATCGAAACCCTCCACGCCGGCCTCGCCGAGGGCAAGCGGATCCTCGCCATCGGCGGGCGGACGCTCGATTGGGAAACCGGCGCGATCAATCACGGCGGCCAGCGCCGCGGCCGGGAGCGCGGGCTCATCGTTCAGCAGCCGTTCGAGGCCGAGGAAGCCGCCCCCGCCGATTTCTTCCAGGCCGGCGCCTGCCTGATCCATCGCCCCGCGTTCCTCGCCCTGGGCGGATTCGCCGACCTCTATCATCCCGGTTACTGGGAAGACTACGACCTGGCGCTCCACGGCGCGGCGCGCGGCCTGACCTGTCTCTACGAGCCGCGCGCCATCGCCTGGCACTGCGGCAAGGGCTCCATGCGCCGGCGGCTCGGTGAGTCGGGCCTCGCCCTCGTCCTCCGCCGCAACCATCTCCTCTTCAACTGGGTGAACCTGCCGCTGCGCGATCTGCTCCGGCATCTGGCGCGGCTGGGCCCGCTGTGCCTCGCCGGCCTCCCGCGCGAGCGCGGCTCGGCCGCCCCCTGCCCGTGGGGCCGCGCCGTCCTGGCTGCCCTCGTCCGCCTGGGCCCCGTCCTCCGGCTCCGCCGCCGCCGCGCCCGCGGCTGATCCCAGGCCGTCCCTCCCCCCCGCTCCGCCACCGGAGTTTCTCCAGGAATCGTCTCGTCCTCGCCCACACCGGTCCTCTCCGAAAATTCGGCTCTCGGCTCTCGACCCTCGTCCTCGGCTCTCGAAAACCGGCTTTTTCGGGACGCAGCTCAACACGATTCGCACCGCCTGCCATTTGTTGGCGCTTGCCTTGAGCCTGATGAACCGGCGGCTCACAACGAGGGATGAAAATGGGAGTGAACGGCCGATTTGAACGATCCAGGCCTTGCCGCATCCGTCAGCCGGGCAGTCCCGCGGGGACGGCAGAACCGATCCAATCGATCCCCGGAATAAGGGACAGTTTTTCGAGTGCACGACGCTTCCGCGTCACCCTGAAGGATGAAATGGCCTCTACCCGTTCTTTAGTCCTTGATGTCCCTTCTGAAACACTAATTTTCCAATGAGATCCGATCGGCGGACCAACTCTCGAACAAGGTCAAGATCCGCCTGTGTCCCCGCGTCCCCGCGTCCGGGCTGATGTCAGTTGACCCCACCCACGGCCTGTTCCATGATGAATTGACGTGGAGCGCGCGTGCGCCGCGTGGAATCGGCTTTGGCGCAGCATCGAACGATTCGCCGGGGTGGTGAGCTGTTGAGTCCTGCCTGGACCGTTATCTCGATTTTGGTGCTCATCGGGGTCCTGATTTACTTCAGTCACCTGCGGCGCCGCATCGCCCAGTTGCGCGCCATCGCCCGCCAGGCCCAACACGAACAGGAGGCTGTCCTCACCCTGATCGACAAGCTCGGCGAAAAAATCACCAGTAAGATCGACCTCGAAGAGACCCTGCGCATCCTGACCGAGTATATCGTCGAGGCGACTCGCGCCGAATCGGGCGCCATCTTCGTCCTCAACGAAGCCGAGCGCGCCCTGCAGGCCCGCGTCGTCATCGGACCCTTTCCCCCCTTGCATGAAACCCACGATTATGTTTTAACGAAGCCGAAGTACTTGACAGAGAAGATCAAGAAGGACCGCATTCAGGTCGGCGAGGGCATCATCGGCCTCGTCGCCGAAGAGGGAGTCCCCTTGCTGATCACCGACGCCGAGGCCGACCCGCGTGTCCCCCGGCACACGACGCTCCTCTCGCAGGTCCACTCGCTGATCCTCTGCCCGCTGCGCGTCCGCGGCCAGGTCCTCGGCGTCTTCGTCGTCGTCAACAAGCTGGGCGAGGCGATCTTCGATTCGCGCGACCTCGCCCTGTTGCAGGCGCTGGCCGACCAGGCCGCGGTCACGACCGATCTGGTCAAGCTTTACGACGTGCTGGCCGAGCAGCAGCGGCTGGAAAACGAACTGCGCATCGCCCACGAGTTCCAGCGCATGCTGCTCCCCTCGTCGTTCCCGTGCATCGAAAACCTGGACTTCTACGCGATGAGCGAAGCGGCCACCGTCGTCGGCGGCGATTACTTCGACTTCTTCGAAGTGGACGAGGATCACCTCGGCCTGGTCATCGCCGACGTCTCGGGCAAGGGAATCCCCGGCGCGCTGATCATGGCGATGGTCCGCGCGGTCCTGCGCGCCGAGGCCCGCGACAACCTCTCCCCCAAGGACGTCCTCAGCCGCGTCAACGAACGCGTGCTCCACGATACGAAGGAAAACGTCTTTATCACGATGACTTATGGTATCCTGAACATACGCAACCACGTGCTGCGGTTCGTGCGGGCGGGCCATGAACCGCTGCTCGTGCGCGAGGCGGCCGCCGAATGGAACGGCCAGAACGGCGTCAGCCAGGTCTCCCCCGAGGGCATCGCCCTGGGCCTGGTCAACGACGAGATCTTTCGCAATACCCAGGAGGTGGAGGTTGCGCTGCGTCCGGGCGATGTCGCCCTGCTCTATACCGACGGCGTCATCGAGGCGATGGATCAGGCCAGCCAGGAATACGGCCGCGAGCGCCTGATCCAGATGGTCGCCGGTTGCGACGGCGCCAGCGCGCGCGATCTGGTGGCGCGCGTCGTCGAGGACATTCATCAATTCACCCTGGGCATCCCCCAGCATGACGACATCACGATGCTCGCCTTGCGCGTGCGCGGCCCCGGCGCGCAGGAACAAAAGCTCGAACCGACACGGAGAACCGCATGAGCCAGCCCGCTTCACCCCAGACCGGCGGCCAGGGGGCCTTGAAACCCTTCGCGTTGGAGCGGCTCTATCCCGACGGTGGTCCCCCCGGCATCGTCGAGGTGCGCGTCTCCGGGTTCCTCGACGCCCATACCGTGGACGTCTTCGAAAAATCGATGGAAGAGACGATCGCGCAGGGCTACAACCGCGTCATCATGAATCTGGGCGCGCTCAACTATATCTCGTCGGCCGGCATCGGCGCGCTGATGGTCCTGCTCCAGCAGCTTCGCCGCCGGCAGGGCGAGATGGTCATCCTGCAGCCCTCGGCCAAGGTCTTCAAGATCCTCGACCTGCTGGGGTTCACGAAGATCTTCAGCATCGCCGACAGCCCCGAGGCCGCGCGTCAGCACCTGGCCTGACGCCCCCCGGGCGCCGCGCGACCGGCGGCGCGAGCGATTTCGGGCTGTCGCAGTCATCGTCGTGCAGCAAGCGGGGGCGGAGGGGCTCATCACCGCTTGCTGACTGGATCCAGACCGGCGCGGCGCGGTCCGGAGGCACACCCATGCAGCACCACAGCGCGCGAGCGCCGCAGCCGGGCGGCGACTATCACTTCGAGGTCTACTGCCCCGTCGATACCTCGTTGCTCAACATCCTGCGCCGCTTCGTCTCCAGCGTCGCCGAGGCGATGGGCTTCGGCGACGAGGAGATCGACAAGATCGAAATGGCCGTCGACGAGGCCTGCACCAACGTCGCTCTGCACGCCTACCGCGACCTCGACCGCCGGCCCGACGGCAAGCCGGGGATCGAACTCCGCCTCTCGCTCGCCCCCGACTGCCTCACGATTTCGATTCAGGACCGCGGCTGCGGCCTCGCCGCCGCCATCGCCGAATCGGCCATCACCCTCCAGGACTATCACCACCTCGACCGCACCGACTATCACGGCCTCGGGGTGCTTATCATGAAGGAATTCATGGATGAGGTGCAGTTCAGCAGCGAGCCGGACGCCGGCACGATCGTCACGCTGAGGAAGTACATTCGCCCCGGCGCCGGCCAGGTCTGACGCGGCGACCGGCGATGAAGCAACCGATGGATGCTCGACCCGCTCACGCACCGGCCAGCTCGCTGGCCAGCCGGCCCTCCGCCCGGCAGGAATCATCCAACCTGATGACGCACATGATCGAACGGGTCCGGATGATCAACCGGATCCACGCCGCCCTGCGCTCCAGCCTCAGTCTGGAGGATATCTACTCCATCGCCCTCACGGCGCTGATCTCGCGCCATGGCCTCGGCTTCTCGCGCGCCTTCCTCTTCGAGGTGGACGAGGTCGCGGGCGAATTGCGCGGCCTCTCGGCGCTCGGCGCCGCGTCGCGCGACGAGCACGAGCGCCTCCACGCCGAAATCGATCGCGAGGAGGAACGCCTGGCCCACATGGTCCAGGACCTGCACGGCTTGGACGAAGCGCCCCGCGGCGAGGAATCGCTTTTCGGCCAGAGCCTGCGCGAGCTGTCGAGCCATTCCTTCTGGATCACGACCTATCAGAAATTCTCCGCCGCCAACGACATGCAGGAGCGCCTGCGCCGCGTGCGCATCCCCTGGCGCCCGCGCGGCACCACCGACGCCGCCGCCCGCTTCGGCGATCCGCGCCAACCGGCGCCGCCGCGCGCCGCCGCCGGCCTGCTCAGCGAAGTGCTCGCCGGTGATTCCGCCGAGCTCGTCACCCCGGATCGGCTCGCCGCCGCGACCGTCCCCGAAGACGTCAAGGAACTTCTCCCGCACGAGGGCCTTTGGTCGCCCATCCGTACGCAACGCGGCGTCCGGCTGCTGCTCATCGTCGACAAACCCTTCCAGGATGAACCGCTCGATCACCTCGATATCTATCACATGGAATGGTTCGCCGGACAACTCGCGCTTGCCCTGGACAACGCCGAGATGTACACCGACCTGGAGACGGCCTACCACAGCCTGCGCGAGCTCGACCAGATGAAGAGCAACTTCCTGGCGACGATCAGCCACGAGTTGCGCACGCCCCTGACGGCGATCACCGGCTACGTCCAGCTCCTGCTCGCCAACCGGGTCGGACCCGTCACGCAGGGGCAGAAAGAGGTCCTCGAACGTATCCGCTCGCACGGCGAACTGTTGACCGGCAAGGTCAACGACATCATCGAGATCGCCGAGATCGACTCGGACAACGCCCTCGAGGTCGAGCTCAAGCCGGTCGACCCGCTCAACGTGTTGATGGCGGCGCTGCCCCGGGTCGAGTCGCGCCGCGGCCAGAAGCGCATCTCGATCGAACCAATCGTGACCGAGGCCATCCCCCCCGTCTGGGCCAATCCGGAGTCGCTCGAACGGATCTTCTTCCACCTGCTCGATAACGCGGTCAAGTTCGGCCACCAGCACGGTCACGTGCGCATCGATTTCACCCCGCGGGGCGATGAGCTGCGCATCCGCTTCATCGACGACGGCATCGGTATCTCCGCCGCGCAGCTCAAGCATATCTTCGACGCGTTTTATCAGGTCGATAATCAACTGACCCGCAGCTACGAGGGGTTGGGCATCGGCCTGGCCATCATCAATAAACAGCTTGCGCTGACTCGCGGCCGCATCGAGGTCGTAAGCGAGGAAGGCAAAGGCTCCATCTTCACGGTCATCTATCCGCTCGCCCAGACGTCGTGACGCCGGCCATTGAAATCACCGGATTGAGCAAGCGGTTTCGCGTCGCCGCCGCGCGCGGCCCCCGCCGGGCCTCCGCCGTCGATCCGCGCCGCCGGCCGCTCAACCGCCGCCATGACCTGTTTCATGCCCTGCGCCAGGTCAGCTTCACCGTCGCGCAAGGCCGCACGCTCGGCCTGGTCGGCCCCAACGGCTCCGGAAAATCGACCTTGCTCAAGATCCTCGGCGGCGTCATGCAGGCCGACGCCGGAACGATCCGCATGACCGGCCGGGTCGGCGCGCTGCTGGAACTGGGCGCCGGTTTCCACCCGGACCTGTCGGGCATCGACAACGTCTACCTCAACGGCGCGCTGCTCGGCATCCCCGGCCGCGAGATCGACCGGCTGCTGCCCGAGATCATCCGGTTCGCCGAGCTGGAGCGCTTCATGGACCTGCCGGTGAAGCACTTCAGTTCGGGCATGACCGCCCGGCTCGGCTTCGCTCTGGCGGCCCAGCTCGCCCCCGACATCCTCCTGATGGACGAGACGTTCGCCACCGGCGATGCCCGGTTTCAGGCGCGCGCGCTCGGACGCATCAGTGAGATGAAGGGCCAGGGCCGCACGATGATCCTCGTCAGCCACAACCTGGACATGCTGCTGCAACTGGCCGACGAAGTCCTCTGGCTCGAGCAGGGCGCGGTGCGCGCCATCGGCCCGGCGCGCGAGATTCTGGTCGAGTACCGCGAGCGGGGCCATGCGCGCCTGTTCGGCTCGGACCAGATGCTGGCGCGGCTCGGGCTGGAGGGGCTGTTTCAACCGCTGGCCCCGCCAGGCGCGGCGCCGGTGCGCATCGAGCGGGTCGCCTGGGCGGAGCCCGCCGCGGACGGCGGCGCGACGGCGCGCGTGGCGCCCGGCGGCGTCCTTGCGCTGCGCATCGCTTTGCGCCACGAGGGCGACCACCCCGCGCGCGTCCGGCTGGAGCTGGCCTGGCAGCGCCGGCGCGACGGCCTGGTGCTCGGCCAGACGCGCTGCGAGGTCGAGCTGGAGCCCGGCGGTGCGACCGAACGCACGCTCGTGTTCCGCGACTGGCTGCTGGAGGAAGGGCATTGGAATCTGGCGGCGGCGGTCGCGCCGGCCGGTGAGCCGCGACCCGTCTTTTATGATCGTCTGCTGGACGCCGGCCAGGTCGAGGTGCAGACGCCGGCGCCGCTGGAACTGCCCGCCGCCGCGCGCATCCCCGCGCGCTGGGAGGTGGCGGAAAACTGAAGCGCGCCGCCGGACGGTCAGGGGGCGGCGTCGCGGCCGGGGAGGACTTCGTTCAGGCTGCCGGTGCGGTAGCCGGCCAGGTCGACCGTGACGTAGCGGAAGCCCAGTTCCTTCAGTTTGGCCCAGGCCGACTGGCGGTTCTCCCGCTCGAGGAGGCGGTCCATCTCCTCCGGCGCGACCTCGATGCGGGCGATCTGGTCGTGGTGGCGCACGCGGACCTGACGCAGTCCGAGCGAGCGCAGGTGCTTTTCGCCCTCGGCCACCTGGCGCAGCTTTTCCCGGTCGATGCCGATGCCGTAGGCGATCCGCGACGAAAGGCACGGGTTGGAGGGTTTGTCCCAGTTGGCGAGGCCGAGCGCGCGGGCCAGGTCGCGGACGTCGGCCTTGGTCAGGCCGGCCTCGCGCAGCGGGCTGACCACGCGCAGTTCGGCGACGGCCTGCAGTCCGGGGCGGTAGTCGCCCACGTCGTCGGCGTTGGAGCCTTCGGCGATGAACGGGATGCCCAGCCGGCCCGCCAGGTCGGTCAGCCGCGCGTAGAGCTCGTGCTTGCAGAAGTAGCAGCGGTTGACCGGGTTCTGCTGGTAATGCTCGATGGCCAGTTCGCTGTATGCGATGGTCTGCAGGTTGAAGCCGTGGTCGCGGGCGATGGCAAGCGCCGCGTTGAATTCGTCGTCGGTCAGCGTTTCGGAGCGGGCCAGCACGCCGAGGCAGGCGTCGCCCAGCGCCAGCGTTCCGGCCTTGAGCAGCAGCGTGGAATCGACGCCGCCCGAATAGGCGACGAGCACGCGGCCCATCCGGCGGAAATGGTCGAGCAGCCGTTGCAGCTTGTCGCGGT
>ERZ795030.4740-NODE-4740-length-13100-cov-6.921043_pt1 | contig 13100 bp, 12 predicted proteins | sample MGYA00375122_ERZ795030 | MGnify/ENA primary metagenome ERZ795030 (study PRJEB30165, sample SAMN05720146) | activated sludge metagenome | isolation source: anaerobic digester from wastewater treatment plant | place: Japan | collected 2015-04-20 ...
TCCGCCCGTCTCTTCACCACCCGTCCCTCCAGTTTGTTCACCAGCAGTTCCGCCCGTCACTCCTCCACCCGTCCCTCCAGTCGCTCCGCCCGAACCCGCGGAGTTCTTGCCATTATCGTCCTCGTCGTCACCACAAGCAATCAGAGAAGCTCCGGCTACCAAAGTCACGATCGCTAACCAACGCATTGTTTTCATCGTTATATCCCTCCAAGACGAGTGGCATTCGCCACGAAAGACTGGATATTGGAGTATGACCCAGCCGAGATATGAGTCAAGGTACGAGGAAAATGGGCATCAGGGCAAGAATGGGTTTGAAAAAACAAAATACCCATAAATTACAAATGCTTATCTTCGATAAGCGGAAGCAGGGGAATCCAACGGTGGGTAGAAGTCATGCTTTTCTGACTCCTTTTCCTCTCACCTGATCCATGCCGTGCAGCGAGGGGCTGCCCGTGCTTCGAAATAGACGCGTAAGTGCCCCGTCAACCGCCGTCTCGCTCTTTTGGGAATTTCGCCCACGGCACGCCCGTTCTTGAAGACTACGCGACTGCACCGCCGTCAACCGCCGTCTCGCTCTTTTGGGGATTTCGCCGCCTCTTGATTCGCATCCGAAATGGGCCCGGAATCGTCGATGGACTTGCTTGCATCCCTGTCTGCATGCCCATCGGAGCCGGCGTCGCGATAGGCAATGGTGGGTACCCACGAGGGGTCCGTATCCACGGGACGAGGTTTGGTTCGGGCACGAGAGGTTGTATCGGTGGAGGCAAGGGCGGGGGCAGTCGACGATGAGCCGGAGGCTCTTGCGGCCACGATATCGAAAGGGGTTGGGCTTGGAGGGCGCATCAGGGAATAGAGAAGAACCGCGATGAGGGCGCCGACGGCCGCTCCACCAAGTCCGACGCTTGCCGAAAGACCTATGGCGCGAGTGGGTGCAAGCGTTTCGGGAACCTTGTGACTGTCGAGCATGGTGCCGATTTCGAGGGCCGCTGCCAACGCTTCCCCGAATGCGGCACACGTGGCGAAACGCCGCAGCGGGTCCTTGCTGAGGGCACGTCCGAGCACTTGGTCGACTCGCGGATCAAGCCCCAATGATTGGGCGATCGGCTTGGGTTCTTCCGTTCCGATGCGAGCCGCGACCGTGACCGCATCATCTCCCGGAAATGCTCGAAGCCCGGAGATCGCCTCGTATAACGTTGCCGCAAGCGAGAATTGATCACTCAACGGGCTGAAGTTGCTTCCGCTGATCGTTTCTGGAGCGCTGTAGGCAGGCGTGCCCAACAATCCTCCCGTGCGCGTCAACGTGGAATCCGGAACTCGGGCAATCCCGAAGTCCGCGACTTTCGCCCCATAAGGGGCAAGCATGATGTTTTCCGGTTTGATATCACGATGCAACACGCCCGCGTCGTGAGCGAGAGACAAGGCAGATCCTATTTCACGAGCCACTCGCGCCATTTCCAGAGCCGGCGAAGGACCTTTCGAGACACGATCTTTCAAGGTCTCTCCCGACACGAATTCGAAAACGAGACAAAGCCCAAGGCTCGGGTCCTCGATCATATCATGCAGCGTGACGATGTTCGGATGCACGACTCGTGCGGCTGCCCGCGCTTCGTTGCGCATCCGTCGCAGCAATCCGTCGCGCATCTCCGCGCTGATATCGAGGTCCGTACGCAAAATCTTGATGGCTACGGCTCGATCGAGAACCGGATCGTGCGCGAGCAAAACGCGTCCCATGGCACCCTGGCCGAGGACCTTTTCGATCTGATAGCGTCCAACCTCTACAGGTAGGCTTTCCGAATCACCCATGAGCATAAAAGTCGATAGCGAACCCTTAAAGGACACCACCGAGCGCGATCAAGCATGGCGGAACCAAGTCCGTCAACCAAGCCCTTTCCTTCCTTTCGCGGTCTTTTTGCTCGGCCAGCCCAAAAACTCGCGGTTCAATGAATTCGTTATTCATGACGATGGTGGCACGATTTTTTGAATCATGCCGCCGCCACGATGCCCCGACGCGTTCTCAAAGGAGGAAGATTCATGGGGGATAGTGCCGTGCCGATCGCAAAACCAAGCAAGGTCAAACGCATGCGAAGGGCATCGACATAACCTTCTCGATGCAATGCGGATACGGTTTGACGCACATCCGCTCGACGTACGCCGAGTTCTTGCACCAAGGTGTCCAGGTTGGCCCCTCGACCCTCTTGTTGGTGTCGAGCAAGCGTGCGCAGGATGTAGGGAGCCAGTTTTTGAGGAGTCATGGGAGCAGCCTTAAAGTCTCTCTGAACATTTGTACAGTTTTTGACAAAAGATTGATCGGGGCCCCTGCCAAGGGCGGCGGTGTTTTCATGAAACCCCTTATGGCCCAAGCCCCAACACGGTGCAGGGATGCCGTGAGGGGCACCTTGGGGAACCAACGATTCGAGGGCTTTTCTATTCCCAACCATTTTTCGAAAGTGCATGTCTCGCCATCGGACAGCCAGTCGGCCGAGTTGCGAAAAAAACGACATCCCTTGCGCCGCTGCTTTTCCTAGGGGAAGCGGGATTGCGGTTTTTTGGTGTGACCGCGAAGTCAATTGACAGCCGGGGACGGTAACGACAAGGAAGGGCGCATGTCGGTCGAATTCGTTTTCACCACGGTGGGTTTGCGAAAAGTGACTTCCACGGGCAAGGAAGTGCTTCGCGCCATGTCCTTGTCCTTTCTTCCCGGTGCGAAAATTGGAGTCATCGGACCCAATGGATCGGGAAAAAGCACCTTGCTGCGGATCATGGCAGGGCAAGACAAGGATTATTTCGGAGAGGCCTTTGCTGGAAAAGGCGTGACCATCGGGTATCTGCCCCAAGAGCCCGAACTCGATCCAAGTCTCGACGTTCGAGGCAACGTCGAACTGGGCGTCAAGGAGACTCGGGATCTGCTCGTTCGTTTCGAGCAGTTGAGCACGAAGCTCGGCGAGCCTCTCGATGACGATGAGATGAACGATGTGATGGACGAGTTTGGCAGGGTGCAGGAAGCGATCGATCATGCCAAGGGCTGGGATCTCGATCGCAACTTGGAGATCGCGATGGATGCGTTGCGTTTGCCCGCGGGAGATGCAAGCGTGCAGACGCTGTCGGGGGGAGAGCGGAGGCGTGTTGCCTTATGCCGTGTGTTGCTTGAAAGGCCACAGATGTTGCTGCTCGACGAGCCCACGAACCATTTGGATGCAGAGTCGGTGGCTTGGCTCGAACGGCATTTGCAAGAGTATGAGGGGACCGTGATTGCCGTGACGCACGATCGGTATTTTTTGGATCACGTGGCGGAATGGATTCTGGAACTCGATCGTGGCTTTGGTCGTCCGTATAAGGGTAATTATTCCGGTTGGTTGGAGCAGAAGCAGACGCGGCTTGCGCAAGAAGAGAAGCAAGAGTCTTCCCGTCAACGGACGTTACAACGAGAACTCGAATGGATTCGCATGGCTCCCCGTGCGCGCCAAGCCAAAGGAAAAGCGCGCTTGAACGCCTATGAAAAGCTGCTTTCGGAAGATCATGGGGAACGGGTTGCGCAAGGTGAGATCGTCATTCCCCCTGGTGAACGGCTCGGCGACAAGGTCATCGTGGCCGAAGGGTTACGAAAAGGATACGGCGATCGTCTGCTCATCGATGACTTGTCATTCATTATCCCCAAAGGGGCAGTCGTGGGGATCATCGGAGCCAATGGCGCGGGCAAAACCACGCTATTTCGTTTGATCGTGGGACAGGAACGACCCGATGCCGGAACCCTGCATCTCGGCGATACCGTGCAGCTTGCGTATGTCGACCAGTCTCGGGCCCAGCTCGACCCCAGCCATTCGATTTGGGAGGAGATTTCGGGCGGTCAGGACACTGTCCGCCTAGGAAAGCGCGACGTCAATTCCCGCGCCTACGTGGGAAGCTTCAACTTCAAAGGGGCAGACCAGCAAAAACCAGTGGGGTTGCTGTCCGGGGGAGAACGCAACCGCGTCCATCTCGCCAAACTGCTTCGAAGCGGTGGCAACGTGCTGCTGCTCGATGAACCCACCAACGATCTGGATGTCGATACGCTTCGCTCGTTGGAAGAGGCCATCCTATCATTCGCGGGTTGTGTGCTGGTCATCAGCCATGACCGTTGGTTCCTCGACCGAATCGCCACCCATATCATGGCGTTCGAGGGAGACTCGAATGTGGTGATGCTCGAGGGAAGCTACCAGGACTACGAAAAAGACCTACTAGCGAGACGGGGTGTGGATGCGGTCGACCCGCATCGAATCAAGTTTCGCAAACTCATCCGCGATTGATTCATGTTCCGGTAGGATAATGACGCTGCTGGCGCGTTGTCGTGGTTCTGCCTCGTTCAATCTGCTATCTTTCATCCATCGCACACTTTGTTTCGGGAGAAACGATATGGGTATCGTTGGTCGTCACGTGGGTTGGCTGTTCGGTGCATTCACGATGTTTGGCGTCGCCATGATCGCGTGCAGTGGTACCGATGGCGGAAGCGCGGATTTCGGGTCCGGAGCGGGGGCCCATAAAGGCGGCTCTGGCGGGTCGTCGGGGAAGGGAGGAGCAGGCGGCTCGGGCGGATCCAATGCGATTGATGGTGGGGAAGACGTGATCGTTTTCGACACGGGCTTCACGGGAGATCGGGAAATCGATCCGGATTCGTCGTGCGCGGAACTGACGTTGCAAGCCGAAGCCGTTCCTTTGGACATGTATTTCATGGTCGACGTGTCCGGGTCCATGAGTGGATCGAACATCACCGCCCTGAAAAACGGTCTCACCAACTTCTTCAATGACGCGCAATCGGCCGGCTTGGGCGCGGCAGCACAACGATTTCCCATTGCCAAGTACAACGACCCGTACGACGAAACTTGCGATCAGAACGCGTATGCGAAGCCAGCGGTACCTTGGGCTCAGCTTCCGAATGCACCGCTGGTGAGTTGGATCAACAGCCTGAACGCCAGCGGCTACACGCCAACCATTCCCGCGCTCAATGGCTCTGTGCAAGCTTGCCATGATCGCTTGACCACCATGCCCACGCATAAATGTGCGGTGGTATTGGTGACGGACGGGATGCCGGAGGGGGGGTGCCCGCCCACGAGTTCGGCAGCGGAGGCACCGTTGGGACAAGTGGCGGCGAAAGCATGGGCTGACGGGATCCCGGTGTTTGCGATCGGTTTCCCCGGATTGAATTATGTCGGAGAGGCTGTACTTAATACGATTGCGGCACAGGGAGGAACCGGCACCCCCGTGATCATTTCAGGGGGTAACGTGGGGCAGGCTTTCATCGATGCGTTGGAAGACATTCGTGGTACGGCGTTAGGGTGTGAGTATCAGATGCCCAAAGCCGAGGCGGGGACCGTGAATCCGACCCTGGTGAAAGTCACGTACAAGGCAGGAACCGCGAGCCAGCCGGATACAGTTCCTCGCGTGGATAGCGCGAAGGATTGCGCGACAGGAGACGGTTGGTATTACGACGACAACACGTCCCCTTCGAAGTTGATCATGTGCCCTTCGACTTGTGACAAAATGCAAAATGATGAGGGGGGAGAAGTGCAGATTCTGCTCGGTTGTTCCAGCAACCAACGTTAACCAAATCGATTCATCGCTTTGGGCTTGACAAACAGATCAACTCCGACCATAACCCCGACCCACTTCGACAGTACCGCATTGGGGCGGTAGTTAAGTTGGTTATAACGCCGGCCTGTCACGCCGGAGGCCGCGGGTTCAAGTCCCGTCCGCCCCGCCAGAAAAGCTCTGCCAAGGCAGAGCTTTTCGCGTTTTGTGGCCTCGATGGGCAAACGAGGACGCCATCTTCGGAAATGCGAAAATAACAATTAATTCATTAAGTTACGCAAGATTCGCCGAACGCTGGAAGCACGGCACCGACCGAAGGCCGATCGATGTGTGGCTGCGTGGTCGACGCATTATTTTTTACCGATGTGGTTTGCCTTTGCGCGCCGAACCATCCGGTGCGGCATCCGTTCCACCATCCGGTCGCTCATCGGCTTTTGGCTTTTGTTTGGATGGTGGTTCCCCGTAGTCGGACTGCAACTTGCGCTTGAGAGCGTCGAGGAGAACCTCTTCGTGATAGCGGGGCATCTTCGGAAGCTTGACCACCACCATGACTCCTTCGCCGTTAGGAACCATCTCAATGGCGCCCGGAGTGACGCGCGAGCCACTTTCGCGACTCTCGTATTCGAACATGAGATACGCGGCGTCGGGATCCCTTTCCGTGACTGCAAAACCGTTGTCCACGCGAATCAGCCGCAAGGCAGCGCTATAGGTTTGTGTCAGCGAATAGGGACAGGTGTAAGAAGCTTTGGCTTGCGCATCCGCGGTTATCCAGCAAAGCGTGGCTAGCCCTGCAAGTGCCATCGCAGCCCACGTTCCGAGCATTTGTCCGCGAGTCATCATCGCGTACAGGATGCACGCCCTGTCGTAATGGGCCAACTTCCCTTGATTGTCATGCCAGACGGTCACCGGAAGTCGTCACCGACAGGGGCGTTGCGGCTACGGAATTTCGGTCGAGCAACACAGCCACGAGGGCCATCAGAAACATCACGCCAAGCTGTGTGACGTAGAGGATGAAGACGAAAGCTGCTCCGGGACCGAGGACCTGAGATTCCACGAAATACAGCGCAAGACCCGCGTAAATGGAGCCTTGAAACGCGCCGAAGTAACCGGGAGCCCCAGGAACGATGATTCCCAAGCCGAGCACACCGAGTAGCGCGCACGAACGAACGAACGTCATGTCTTCGATTCCGCAACCCCATGCCAGCAGCCACATTCCCGCGGCGGCTATCCCCCAATACAGCAGCGTTTCGACAACGTAAGGAACGAGGTGTCGTGGTGATGGAAGGAATCGAAATCCTTCGGATAGTTTTTCCACCTGGTCGGCAAGGAACTCCGCAAGACCGTGAGACAAGATGCCAACGATTCGGTACGTCGAACGACGTGCCCACTGGCGTCGCCAATAAAATACTGCCATGGCGATGAAAGCCAAGACGAAGACCAACAGTGTCGAGTAGGCCGCGGCGGGTACGGCGACCACCGGAATGGGAAGTTTTCCGATATGGTTAGGAAGGGGATCGAGCGGGCCGCCCAACGGCAACGAAACGCCAAGTACGGTCATGAGCAAAAGGCCGTCGATGATGCGTTCCGCGCCACACGCTCCGGTTGAGGCCGCAAAAGACACTCGGCCCGTTTGATGAAACAATGCGGGTCGAACGATTTCTCCCAAGCGAAACGGCATGACGAAAATCGACAGAAAGCCGATCCACGATACGGACAGCATTTGACGCAGGGGAACCTCGGCCACGAGACGCAACAAGTGGCGAGTTCGGGCAGCGCGTATGAAACTCCACAGCGCAACGCTGCAGGCATACGCGGGCCAAGTCCACAAGCGAATACCATCGAGGCTGCTGCTTTCCGGCAGCACGGGCAGGCCTCCCCCCCGTAATATCAGCCAAAAGGCCACACCAATGACGAGCGATGCCAAAAGCTTGATGGAATGTCGTCGAAGGAGGACTTTCCAGAGAGATTGTTCTGCCATGAGGGATGCCGTGGGCAAGCGGCAGCCGAATCTAGCAACGGGACCGCGGTAGCGCCAGATTCGGGCTATGGCCGATCAAATATCATGGTTTGGGTCAAAAGGCCCTGTTGCTGGAAAGCCGAAAAGGGATTTTGCGGTATGATCTTTGGGAATAAACAGCGGTCCTGAGGCAATGAATCACGAATCTTTTGGAAAAATACTGTTGCAAAGGGCTCCCATACAAGCCTTTGATCCTCATTCGCAACGAGTGCGCTATACTTCCGAAGTCGATTCTTTGCCGTTCGGTCGGTAGATTTGCCAAACTACCATGGTGTCCCAGTCCGGAACAGAATACCCGCGTCAGGTCGGCCGCTATTGGCTGTTCGATGAAATAGCTTCTGGCGGTATGGCCACCGTGCGGTATGGGCGGCTGGTCGGGGAAAGAGGCTTCTCGCGAACGGTAGCTGTGAAGTGTCTGCATGCCCATTTCGCCAAAGACGAGGAATTTTCAAAAATGTTTCTCGACGAGGCAAGGCTTGCAGCTCGAATTCAGCATCCGAATGTCGTTTCGATTCTCGATGTGGTGGGGCGAGATGGCGAGTTATATCTCGTCATGGAATACGTGCAGGGCGAGTCTTTGTCGAAGCTCATTCGGGCCGCCCGCAGGCAGAAAACCCGGATCCCGTTGCGGATCGTGGCGTCGATCATTGGCGGAATGCTCGATGGACTTCACGCGGCTCATGAAGCGACATCCGAGCTTGGTGTTCCGCTTGGTATCGTTCACAGGGACGTTTCTCCTCAGAACGTGATTATTGGGACCGATGGGGTTTCCCGTGTGCTCGACTTCGGTGTGGCGAAGGCGGCGGGAAGAATGCAGTCCACCCGAGATGGTCAGCTCAAGGGAAAGCTCGCCTATATGGCGCCCGAACAGCTCAAGTCCGAAATCGTCGATCGTCGCACGGACGTGTATGCGGCGAGTGTGGTGCTTTGGGAAGCGTTGACGGGCAGGCGGTTATTCAAAGCCGACGATGAGATCGGTATTTTCGGGATGGTGCTGCAAAATAAGGTAGAGCCGCCGAGTTCGATCATACCGAGCATTCCGAAAGGTTACGATGCGGTCACGATGAGGGGATTGCAATTGGAGCCCGATCAGCGCTTTGCCACCGCAAGGGAGATGGCGATCGCATTGGAAAAAGTGGCTGGGGTGGCGAGTCCACGGGAAGTGGGGGCATGGGTCGAAGAGCTGGCTCACGAGACGTTGCATCAGCGAACGAGTAAGATTTCGGAACTCGAGAGCAAGTCGGCGTCCGATCTGCAAAAGATGGTGCCTCAAAACGTGGCGGTCAATCTTTCCGTCGGCGCTATGCCGCTGGGAAGCGTGTCTCGAATTGCTCCGCCCCCTCCTGGCCGCGGACTACCTCCCCCTCGACTTCCCCCTCCTCGACTGCGCGAAGGTTCGAATCCCCAAATCGTTCCGTCATTTCCTGTCGCCATCTCCGAGGTGCCTCCTGCTGATGAGGACGGTACTTTGGCCACGCTCATTTCTGATACGACGGCCAGTTCTCTGGAGCTGTCTGTACCGTCGGCAGTGATTTCAGATTCCTCGGATCTCGTAAGTTCACCTTCACAACTCACCAGCCTATCCATGGCGCAGGAGCGACCCAAAACAGGACCCAAACCGCGCGTGCTGGTGGCCGTGGTCGGAAGCGCCCTGTTGCTGTCTTTGCTCGTCGTGGCAGGGCTTGCGCTGCTGACGGATCAATTCGGTACACGAGTCGATCACGATGAGGATGCAGGTTCCGTGGCTGCTTTGGGAGAGCCACAAAAAAACGAAAAAGAGGCGGGACTCCAGGAGCAAGCGGATGCGTCGACGCCCACTGCGCCGGCAGTGGATGCGGCAGTGGATGCATCGGTGCATGATGTTGCTGTCGACGCACTTGCTTCCGCGACGTCGAAAAAAGTCTCCGTTTCAACGACAAGACCGGTCGGTGTGCCCGTCCCCGTGGATACCAAGCCCCCGGTTGTTCCGCCTACGCAGACTACGCGGCCAGCCGCTGTAGACACCACATCCAAACCACCGAAGAATGACTGTAATCCACCCTACACCATCGATGCCCGTGGTGTACGGGTGCCCAAACTCAACTGTTTGTGAGGTTCCGGAGGAAGGAACGTATGCCCCAATCTCGATGGCCCCATGTTTTATGGACTCCCCTTGTCGTTGCCATGGCTGTTGGTGTTGTCGACGAAGCGAAGGCGGATGACAAACAAGTTTGTTTGGAGTCCTACGACAAGTCTCAAACCCTTCGCCAAGAAGGCAAACTCGTGGCCGCCAGGGAACAGATGCTGTCTTGTGCTCGCAACGTATGCCCGGAGATCCTTCGTCGGGATTGCACCCAGTGGCTGAGCGAAGTGGATGAAACCATTCCGACGGTCGTGCTGTCGGTGAAGGACAAACGAGGGCAAGATCTCGTGGACGTTCGGGTGACCGTCGATGGTGAGGCATTGGTCACGCAGATTGATGGTAAGGCGGTGGCCGTGGATCCGGGGGTGCGTCTGTTTCGATTCGATGCCCCTGGCGAGGAGCCTGTGGAAAAACGGATTGTCATTCATGCTGCTTCGAAAAACCGCGGGATCACCATCCAATTCGGTAGTGGTTCTGTGGACGTCGAGCCGCAGCCTGATGTCACCAAGCCGCAGCAAGAGAGTGGGGGGCCGGGAGTACTACCCTACGTGTTTGGAGGAATCGGTTTGGTGGGTGTAGGCGCTTTCGCGTTCTTCGGCACGCAGTTCGATAGCAAGCTCGATGACTTGGACAAGTGCAAGCCCAATTGTTCCAAAGCCGATACCGACGATGCATCGACCACACGCACCCTAGCGTGGATTTCTGGCGGGGTTGGCGTTGTGTCCTTGGGAGTGGCCACGTATTTGTTCTTGTCCGGTTCGTCGGATACGCCTGCTAGTGTCGAAGTCGCTTCCGCGCTGCCTCGTGTCGAACTCGTTCCAGTTCGTGGCGGGGCGTTGGGAACGTTTGGGACTAGATTCTGACGGAAAATCAGTAGCGGCTCAGCCTGATCTGATACGGCAGGCAACTCGAACTCGAAGCGTTGGCGTACACCCTGATTCGGTACGAAGTAGACTGCTGCATATAGGTTCCCGTGGCGGGCGTGGGATCGATGGCTTGATAGTCTCCACAGGTTGCCGAATGACCGAACTCCCACGTGCGAACTCCCTTGGTTGAGGTGCCGCCTTCCGCGGTACTGCAGGCGTAGCCCGTCGATGATGAACAAGAGCTTGCATTGTACACGTTCATCAACAGCAGATTGCTAGGGTCGATGAGTTCGATCTTCGGCCGATAATTGCAACCCGAATAGTAGATCCCGTAGTCATAGATCGCACCTGTGAACCAGTCTTCGTCTCCTGTGGGAACGATGTTGTAATAGGTCGACGTAGAAGGCATCGTGATGGTTGCTGTGTACAGAGTGCTGATCGTGCTGGCGGATGAACACGAGTTCGCGATCGTGTCGGCCTGGCATTCACAACCATCACCGAACGTTTGGTTTTGATCGTAGTAGGTGTCATCGCATTTCGTGACGGTGCAACTCCCCGAAAGGCATCCGACCGTGGAGACTTGGGGTGGGGTTGGATTGGTGCAGCTATTGCCGCAGGTCCCACAGTTCAAGATGTCGGCAGCGGTATTGACCTCACAACCATCCGTTTGTTTGTTGTTGTTGCAGTCTGAATAGCCGATCTGGCACTTGCCAATACATTGGCCGTTGGAACACAAGGGGGATACATGGTTGGTTGAGCAGGGCTTGTTGCATGCCCCGCAATGGGACACATCGGATGCAGTATTGGTTTCGCATCCGTCCGTGAGCTTGTTGCCGTTACAGTCCGCATAGCCGGAGGCGCAGGAACCGTTGCAGACTCCATTGGCGCAGCTTCGGGAGGGTATGTTGTTACCACTGCATGCATTGCCACATCCGCCGCAGTTATCAACACTGGTGTTCGTGTTGGTTTCACAGCCATTCGTCAGTTTGTTGCTGTCGCAATCCGCCCAGCCCGTGGTACAGGCTCCTGAGCAGACACCGTTGGTGCAAGTTGGATTTGAGATATGGTTGTTGCTGCACGTCTGCCCACATCCACCACAATGATTTGGGCTGGATTGTGTGTTGGTTTCGCAACCGTCCTCGACCAGGCCGTTGCAGTTTCCATACCCGGGATAACAGGCGATGACGCATTTGCTGGATTGACACATCGCGGTACCGTTGGTGCTATTGCAAGCAACGCCGCAACTTCCGCAGTTGAAAACGTCATTCGTGGTGTTGATTTCACATCCAGTCGTGACGGCCCCATCGCAGTCGACATAACCCGCGTTACACGATGCAATCGTGCATTTGCCATTGGAACAACCGGCCGTCCCATTCGTCACGGAACATTTATTTCCACAGGAACCACAGTTGTTGGGGCTGGTGTTGAGGTTGACTTCGCATCCATCTGTCGGATTTCCGTTGCAGTCCCCCCATCCACTATCACAAGAGCTGATGGTGCATGAACCATTGGAGCAAGCTGCAGTGGCATGGGGAAGATTGCATGCCTTTCCACATGCGCCACAGTGGTTGACACTCGATTGCGTATTGACCTCACAACCGTTGGTGGCGGAACCGTCACAGTTTTCCCATCCCGGATCGCAAACGAAACCACAGGAGCCGTTGTTGCAGGTTGCTTTGGCGTGAGGACGAGACGGGCAGGTATTGCCGCAGTCGCCGCAATGGTTCACCGCCGTGTTGGTATTCGTTTCGCATCCATTGCTGGCATTGCCATCGCAGTTTCCCCAGCCCGCATCACAAGCATCGAGTTGACACGTGCTATTGACGCACTTGCCAGTGCCGTTGGCGAATTTGCATGCGTTGTTGCAGAAACCGCAGTGCTCAGGATTGTTCGTGGTGTTGGTTTCACAGCCTGGCTTGCTTGGATCACAATCCGCCAACCCAGGATTACAATTGGAAACGTCGCATACTCCTTTGACACAGACAGGCGTTCCGCCGTTGGCAGGACATTCTTTCCCACAGGTTTTGCAGTTCGACGGATCCGCCATGAGGTTGGCTTCACAACCATTATCCACATTGCCATCGCAATCTGCGAAGCCCTCGTCACACTTACCCATCACGCACTTGCTATTGACGCAAGAAGCGGAGGCATTGGCAAAGGAACAACTCAAGCCGCAGGAGCCACAATTGTCCGCATGGCTGGTGGTGTCGAGTTCGCAACCGTTGTCCACGATGGAATCACAATTGCCCCATCCGGGGTCGCAATTTTTGATTGAGCAGGTGCCACCCTGACAATGCGTGGTGGCATGAGGCAATGAGCATTGGCATCCGCATTGGTTGGGTTGTCCTCCACCTCCGCATGTGTCCGGCGCCACACAACTTCCGCAATCGGTTTTCCCGCATCCCGTCTCAACCTCTCCACAAGAAGCCCCCAGTTGAGAACATGACTTGGGAGTGCATCCGCATTGATTCGCAATCCCTCCACCCCCACATACTTCAGGGCTTTCGCAACTACCGCAGTCAAGCGCTTCGCT
>ERZ795030.4744-NODE-4744-length-13092-cov-8.167446_pt1 | contig 13092 bp, 13 predicted proteins | sample MGYA00375122_ERZ795030 | MGnify/ENA primary metagenome ERZ795030 (study PRJEB30165, sample SAMN05720146) | activated sludge metagenome | isolation source: anaerobic digester from wastewater treatment plant | place: Japan | collected 2015-04-20 ...
AAAAATGATCAATCAATTATCGATTTTTTGCGAGTGATTTTGGATGATCAAGAGATCGGCAAAGACGAAAAAATCTCCAAATACACCCCCAAAGGTTCCATCTCCCTTGGCATCGGCCAAGGCATACCATACAAAATTGCCAGATGCTGCAAGCCAAAGATATCTGACGACATAATCGGCTACATTACTTTGCAACAAAAAATTACAGTGCACAAAAAAAGTTGTGCCGAAACAAAAAAATTTTCTAAGCAGAGGATTATCTCTGCCAAGTGGCAGTAATTTGATTTTTGGCAAGAACTCTGATAAATTCTGTGAAGACGAGGAATAAATATGAATCAAGAAACAGGATTGCAAAAACCAAGAGGGACTAAAGATATATTGCCTGATGATCAACCATATTGGCAATATGTTTTAGATTGCGCCAAAAATGTTGTACTCGGGCTTGGGTTTCGTCAGATCGATACACCGCTTTATGAGGATAAAAGAATTTTTGAGAGAGGTGTCGGAGAGGGGACTGATATCGTAGAAAAAGAGATTTTTTTAATCGAGAGCGCCAATTCAAGCGATGGCGAAATTGATGATGTCCAATACGCACTCCGGCCAGAAGGCACAGCAGGAGTGACGAGATCATATATTGAAAATGGAATGAGTTCGTGGCCCCAGCCGGTTAGACTTTTCTATACCGGGCCGATGTATCGACGCGAACGACCACAAAAGGGCCGCTATCGTGAACACCGGCAATTCGGTGTTGAAATATTTGGCGACTCTTCAGCCAAATCCGACTATTTGTCGATAATGTCGGCGTACGAAATATTAACAAAACTCGGTTTTTCTAGATTAGCGGTAGCAATTAATTCTATCGGCTGCCCGGATTGTCGACCAAAATATTTGCTGAAACTGAAAAAATATTATTCTGACAAATTGGATAAGGTTTGTGATGATTGTAGGCGGCGATATGATCAAAAACCCCTGCGGCTTCTTGACTGCAAAAACGATAGCTGCCGAAAAATTGCCCAGAGCGCTCCACAAATTTTAGATAAGCTGTGCGCGCCCTGCCGGGCACATTTTCAGCAAACCCTGGAATATCTCGATGATTTTGGTATCAAATTTAATTTAGACCCAACACTAGTTCGTGGTCTTGATTATTACACCAGAACTGTTTTCGAAATTTCTTCACAAGAGGACAAGGAAAGAAAAACGACTCTTTGTGGCGGTGGTCGGTATGATAACTTAGCCGAGGTCCTAGGAGGAAATAAAACTCCGGCAGTCGGATGGGGCATGGGACTGGATCGGGTTGTCGCTGAAATCAAGGCGAGCAAGGTAAAAATTCCCAAACTTAGAGGTGTAGAGGTGGTGATACTTGAGCTGGGAAAGACGGCAAAAAAAGTTTGCAAGAAGATTTATTCTACTTTTCGCGATCAAAACATTAATGTTTTCTATATCCCATCAAATGACACCCTAAGATCTCAACTTAAAATGGCTTCTAAGCTCGAGGCTGACTATGCCGTTATCGTCGGTCAAAGAGAAGCATTGTCAAACTCTGTGATCGTTCGTGATCTGAGACAGAGCACACAGGAAGATATGCCAATGACCAAGGCAATAAATGAAATTAAAGAAAAATACAATTCAGAAATTAAAAACTGCTGAACTTGTAGCAAAAAAAGACCTAAAGCACATCAAAGAAGGGCCGAGAAATCCGGTCTTTTTGATTTTGGACAATATCCGCTCAATGTACAATGTCGGAGCAATATTTCGAACTGCGGACGCCGCAAGAGTCGAGAAGGTATTTCTCTGCGGTATTACCGCTACGCCACCGCGAAAAGAGATCGAAAAAACCGCCCTTAAAACCATAGATTATCTACCTTGGGAGTATCGCGATGACAGCAAAAAGCTTGTGCTGGAACTTAAAGACAGGGGAGTGCAAGTTGTCGCACTGGAGCAGACAAACATATCGGTAAGCTATAAGAAATTTAATTTTAAAAAACCGCTTGCAATCATTGTTGGTCATGAGGTCGACGGAATTTCTGACAATTTATTAAGTTTATGTGATGCCGCAGTCGAGATTCCAATGCACGGAATTGCAAATTCCCTTAACGTTTCAACTGCCTGCGGTATCATACTTTTTCATATAATTTAAATGCCAAAAATAGAAGAGATTAAAATTGAAAAATTTGCCTCACTTGGTTTTGGTTTGGGTCATCTTGACGACGGCAGAGTGGTTCTAATTAAAAAAGTTCTGCCCGGTGACGTTATTGAAGCTGAAGTTATCAAGACGAAAAAAAACCTCGCCTTCGGGTCTGTCAAGAAAATAATCAAACCATCAAAAGATCGAATAAAGCCAAGATGCCCATATTTTGACCAATGTGGTGGCTGTGATTACCAAAATATTTCATATGCCAAACAATTAGAGCTGAAGCAGGCTTTAGTCGAAGAATCATTAGTACATAACAAAGTTGAGATTAAGGCAGAAAAAATTATTCCCGGGTCGGAAAAGCAGTACTTTTACCGCAACTCTATTCGTTTTGAATTTAGACATACCAGTGATGGCCTAAAAATTGCTCGCCACAATTATCTTGATCCCGATAGACCGGTAGTGACAGATTTTTGTTTTTTGCAATCGGATTTTTCAAATAAATTTTTTGGGGAGGTGGCCGAACTTTACAATAGTCTGGGTTATCGCGGTGATGATCTCTGGCAAGTCAAAATCAGGGAGGGGCAAAAAACTGGCGAATTTATGTTCGAGATAATCACCACAACCAACTCTTTGCCTTATAAAAAAGAACTTATTGAGCTAATCAAAAAACATCCGGAAATTAAAAGTGCTTTCCACACGGTTACAATAGAAAAAAATATTTATAATTTGTCCCGGCGATTAATCTTTGGTCGGCCGATAATTTATGAGAAAATTGGAAAATTTAAATTTCAAATTTCCCCGGAGAGTTTTTTCCAAACAAATTCGGAGGGCGCAGAAACTTTGTATGACAAGATTAAAGAATTCGCTGATATAAAGTTTGGCGATGAAATTATTGATTTATTTTGCGGTACTGGTTCAATTGGAATTTATTTATCAACACTGGCGAAAAAAGTAACCGGTATCGAAGTTGTGCCAGAAGCGCTTCGCGATGCTAAAGACAACGCAAAAATAAACAAAATAAATAATTGTGATTTTATCTGCTCTGATGTTTTTAAATTGAAAATCTCTGATTTCAAATTTGATAATAAAATTATCATAATCGACCCTCCGCGTGCAGGTTTATCCAAGGATTTAATCTTGTGGCTTTCGACTTTCAACTTTAAGACTCTGGTTTACGTCTCCTGCAACCCAGCAACTTTTGCTCGCGATTTAAAATATTTTTCCGAAAAGGGGATTATTGCAAAAAAAATTCAACCGATCGACATGTTTCCACAAACCCACCATGTAGAGATTATTTCCGAGCTGGTAAAATCGTCCTAACGAATTAGCTATTTTAGAAGAGAACTTTTTTTACAAAAAACATTTGACAGTGTTCGGTTTGTGTTTGGTATACTGGTATTATAATGACCGAACAAATAACAAACATTAGCAGAACAAAAACCGGACCGTTTAATGACGGCTGGATTGAATAAGGAGCAATATGGAACCGCTGACCAGAAGACAAAAAGAGATATTGGATTACATTCGCAGTTTTATTGATGAAAATGGCTATGCTCCAAGTTTTCGCGAGATAGCTTATTATTTTGAGCTTTCATCGGTCTCAACGGTGGCCGAGTACATTTCGATATTGGAAGAGAAAGGTTACCTGACAAAAGAGGCGATGGAGGCCCGTTCAATCCAGCTAACACCGGCGTTCGCGTCCGGCATCGACACTTTCGAAATCCCCCTCTCGGGAGTAATCGATGCCGGAAAACCGATCGAGGCAATCCGGACCAATGAAACTATCGATATTCCCAAAGACATGATGGGGAGGCGGACATTCGCTTTGCGAGTCCGTGGAGAATCGATGATTGATGATGGGATTTTAGACGGCGATTATGTCATTATTGAACAAGCCCAAAACCCTAGGAACGGAGAGATTGTTGTTGCTTTGATCGATAATGAAAACGCAACATTAAAGAGATACTACAACGAATCTACGGCAATTAGGCTTCAGCCAGCGAACAAAACTATGCGGCCGATGCGCTTTGCCAAAGGTCGAGTTACTATACAAGGCAAAGTCAAAGGGGTAATCAGGAAATTTTAGAGATCAATAAATAAAAATTGCTTTTTGTTTTTAGCTAATATATACTATTAGTTAATTTTGGTTGATCTAATAATCAAGAATTTTGGAGGGAAAATGATTGAAGAAAAAAGAAAACTGATAAAATTTTCTAATTACAGTTTGTGTGTTACATTACCAAAATCTGTGATTACAAAATTAAAATGGGGGAAAGGAGACGTTGTCTTGATGAGAGTAAGTGAAAATACTAAAGAGATTGTGATTAGTAAAAACAAAAATACAGATAAGATATTCGATGCGAAAGAGACAAAATCAACTCAGAAAAATAAGGCTGCAACTCAAGAAAATAATAAAAAAGCTCGCTGGTAAGTAGTTGCAGACCAACTATGCCCTCTGGTAGAATGGTTGTGTAGTGCCACAGGACGCCAGGTAGTAGAAATTTGACAGTTGTTTTGTGCTTTCTTTGTCAAATAAGTCGTGACGTTAGACATGAAACCTGGTAATAAATTTTGAAAGAGAATTTGGCAACAACTCTAGAAAGCAGTCAAATTTTCACTACCTGGGAGGGTTCTTTGGGTATCTCTGATGATATAAAACCAAGAAAATATCGCCGCATAATTGAGCTCGCCAAGAAAGAGGAAGAATCGAGAGCAGAAAAAAGCGGGCGGGGATATTTTGGTCAAGCACATCACCCAGGTGAAGAAGATTTTTTTGACGGAACCCCAATTCAGAGAAATAATATCGCCGAGGAATATCGACCTAAAACAGAAAAAACAAAAGAGCAAAAAAATAACTATCATTGGCTTTATACATTGATAATCTCAATCGTCATCTTGTCGCTTTTAAGCCTGATCGTCTGGCAAAATTACTCAACGATTAAAAGTTTTTTTGATGGTTCAATCAAAGAGCAAAACGATCAAAATTTGAATGATATATTGGAGTCTTCTAGTAAGACGCTTGAAAACACAGAAAGCAATATCGATAACAAAAATACAGAAAAAGCAGAGGAGGAAACTAGCCAGCCGACAGCAATAAACAAATCTCAGATATCGATTTCCGTTTTAAACGGATCAGGCATCAAGCTAGCGGCAAAAACTGCTTCTGATATACTGATAGCCGACGGCTTTACAATAAAATATACCGGAAACGCTAGTTCATTTAACTATCAAAAAACTTATATATATTTCAAAACCGGCAAAGAAGCTGAGGCCAACTTAGTCAAGCAGGCACTCGAAGATAGCTATTCGGTCTTACTAGAAGAAAGCAACACTGTGACTGGCAGCTTGTATGATCTGGTAGTGGTTGCTGGTAAAAGCTAAAATTTTTAGCATGGAAGTCATAAACACGATATTTTCATACTATGATAAATTGCTCTCGACGATGTCACCGACATATGCCGGTTTTTTGTCTTTATTTGTGTTGCTAGCTTTGGCATACTCGATCTACAATTTTATTAAAGGCAATATCATTTGGATAGTTGCTATTATCATATTTATTCCTGCAACAATTCCGGCCTTAAAAACTTTATTAAAAATACTTTTAATAATATTTGAATTTTTAATTATTAAGATAAAAATATGAACCAAAATCAACTATTAATTTTGAAGCGTGGAGACGAACTAATATCATCAATAAAAAAATATTGTCAAAAAAATAAAATTGTTTCTGCTTGGTTTACTGGACTCGGTGCCGCCAGTAAGGCAAAACTAGCAATTTACGATCTCGAGAATAAAGAGTATATTTTTAGAGATGTTCAGGGACCGTTTGAAATTACTAATATTACTGGAAATGTTGGCACAAAAGATGGCGAAATCGCTCTTCACTGCCACATTACTCTGTCAAATAAGGACATGGACTGCATTGGTGGACATGTTGATAATTTAGAAGTTTCCGGTACGTGCGAAATAATATTTCGACCACTTGAAAAAAAGATTATCCGAAAATATGATTCTGATACCGGATTAAATTTAATTGGAGATATATCATGAACAAAAACCCTTTCACCAGTGCAATACAGGTGATTGACGAAGCGGTAAAAATAGGGGATTTGAACAAAGAGTTAGCCGAATACATAAAGAAACCGGAAAAAATAGTCGAGGTAAATATCCCAGTTCGGATGGACAACGGCAAGCTGAAGACATTTAAGAGATTCAGGATCCAGCACAACAATTTTCGCGGACCATACAAAGGGGGACTACGATTTCATCCGGAAACTAATTTAGACGAGGTAAAAGCGCTAGCGACATGGATGTCGATGAAGTGCGCTGTCGTCGATATTCCATATGGTGGGGGTAAAGGTGGTATCGAAGTTGATGTTAAAGAACTCTCAGAAAAAGAGTTAGAAAAACTAACCCGATCATTTGCCAGACAGGTTTATAATTTCGTCGGCCCCAAAATTGATATTCCAGCACCAGATGTTAATACCAATCCCAAAATAATTGACTGGTTTTACGATGAATATTCAAAAATTGTCGGCAAAAAAACTCCAGCTGTTGTTACAGGCAAATCAATAAAGAACGGTGGCTCTCTCGGCCGCGACACGGCAACCGCTAGGGGAGCGCAGATTGTTTTAAATCAACTGATTAAAAAGTATAAATTTCCGATTGAAACAGTAGCGATCCAAGGCTTTGGAAATGCTGGTGAAAATATTGCCAAATTGCTTTACAAACAAGGATTAAAAATTATTGCGATATCTGATTCTTCAGGCGCAATTTACGATCCTTCGGGAATCGATCCAAATAAAATATCAGGGCTGAAGAAAAAATTCGACAGGATTGCTAATATCCCAAATGTCAAAATTATCAGTAACGAAAAAATGATTCAGCTTGATGTAGACCTTTTAGCTCTGGCAGCGCTGGAAAATGTGATAACTGAAAAAAATGCAAAACAAATTAATTGCAAAGTAATTCTCGAACTGGCAAACGGACCAACGACTCCAGAAGCTGATAAAATTATCGGCAAAAAAAATCAAGATCCTGCCCGATATACTTACAAACGCAGGTGGAGTTACCGTCAGTTATTTCGAATGGTTACAAAATTTGAAACAAAGCAGTTGGAGTGCGGATAAAGTTGACAAAAAATTGATAAAAATAATGTCGCAAGCATCTGATGAGATTTTTGCTTTATCAGAAAAAAAGAAAATTACTTTTCGCCAAGCAGCTTATGTTATCGCAGTTGGTAAAATTATTAAGTCAGCAAAAATTTAGAGGAATATTATGGAAAAAACGATTTATGATGTAATAATTATTGGCGGCGGACCAGCTGGTATCACTTCAGCAATTTATACCTCCAGACAACTCTTAAAAACACTAGTTATCACGCGTGATGTTGGCGGACAAGTGGTGAAAACTCCGGATATAGAAAATTACCCAGGATTTGATCTAGTTTCTGGACCAGAGCTGGCAAATAAATTTATAAATCAAGCAAAAAAATTTGGCTCGGAAATCATTTTTGACGAAGTAATTAAAATTGAGGAAAAGGAAAATAAATTTCAAATTTTTGGCCAAAAAGATACTTATCAATCTCATTCGCTCATTTTGGCCTTTGGGAAAGTGCCAAGAAGATTGAATATTCCCGGAGAAAAAGAATTTAAGGGCAAAGGTGTATCTTATTGTGCGACTTGTGACGCCCCATTTTTTAAAGGTAAAACCGTTGTTGTCAGCGGTGGAGGTAATTCGACGTTTGACGCAGCGCTTTTACTTTCAAAAATCGCCCAAAAAGTTTATTTGATACATAGGCGTGATGAATTTACTGCCGAGGAAATTAGAGTTAAGAAAATCAAAAGTTTAAAAAATGTTGAAATTATTACCAAAGCGAAAGTATCCGAAATTAAGGGTACAACAAATGTTGAAGCAGTCGTGTATTCAAAAGATAACAAAACAATCGAGCTGAAAGCCGATGGGATTTTTGTTGAAATCGGATATATTGTTGAGGACGGTCTTATTAAAAATTTTGTTGATATGGATGAAAAAAATCAAATAATTGTCAAGAAAGACCACTCAACTTCCCGACCGGGCGTTTTTGCAGCTGGAGATTTGACAAACTCCTATTATAAACAAATTGTGATATCAGCCGGTGAAGGCGCTATTGCTGCTATCTCCGTCGCAAAATATCTTGACAACAAACAATAATATGACCATAAATGGCAGATCTATTTGATGAGAACCTAAAAACCGGGGCTCCTCTTGCTGACCGCATGAGGCCGATTAATTTTAATGAATATATCGGGCAGGAACACATTCTCGCCAAGGATAAAATACTCAGGCGAGCTATTGAAGCCGACAAATTATTCTCGATGATCCTTTGGGGACCTCCAGGATCGGGCAAAACTACTCTAGCCAGATTAATTGCCAACAAAACTAAATCTTTTTTCCAGCCATTCTCAGCAGTGACTTCAGGAATCGGAGATGTGCGCAAAGCGCTTGACGAGGCGAAAGATCGCAAAAAATTTCATCAGCAAAAAACTGTTCTGTTTGTTGACGAAATTCATCATTTCAACAAAACTCAACAAGACGCATTTCTGCCCGCAGTTGAAGATGGAACAATAATTTTGATTGGGGCAACAACGGAAAATCCGTCTTTTCAAGTTAACGCCCCGCTATTATCTCGTGCTAGAGTCTTTCACCTCCGTGAATTAAGTGAGGATAGTATTGAAAAATTGCTGAAAAATGCAATCAAGGATAAAGCTAGGGGATTCGGTAATTTAAAAATCAAAATTGAGTCGACAGCGATCAAGCACATCGCCAAACTCTGTGAAGGTGATGCCAGAGATGCTTATAACGCACTTGAATTGGCTGTTTTGACTGGAAGAAAGGATAAGAACGGAAAGATTGCGATCTCTCTCGCAGATGCCGAGGAAGCAATTCAGGGCAAATTTATTCGATACGACAAGTCTTCTGATGGGCATTTCGATGCAATTTCAGCCCTTCATAAATCAGTGCGCGCCTCAGACGTTGACGCTTCTCTCCATTATTTAGCCAGAATGCTTGAAGCGGGCGAGGAGCCACTATATATTTTGCGCAGATTGATGCGCGCAGCGTCTGAGGACATTGGGCTAGCTGATCCGCAAGCTTTAATATTAGCGGCGGCAACACGAGAAGCAATATCTTTTATGGGAATGCCAGAAGCCACTGACGCAATTGCAGAGCTAGTAATTTATCTCGCAAAAGCTCCGAAATCACGTGCAGTTGATTCTGCTTACACCGCAGCGCTTGATGATGTCAAAAACAAAAGACTCGAACCAATACCCCTAGATATTCGCAATGCTCCGACAAAAATGATGAAAGATTTCGGTTTTGGCAAAAACTATAAACCTTATAGCAAAGAAGACCATCGGCCAAAGAATCTTCAATCAAAAAAGTATTGGATAGAAAGCGAGAATAGTCTATAATATCTTATAGATAATAGCTAACAATATATGGGGAGGGATTAAATGCCTGATGATGTAATTTCCGGTAAGTTGTCTTTTAAAGAAAAGTTTAAAAAATTTTGGTCAAATCCTAAAAACAGAAAAATCACGATAATTTCTATCATCGGGATAATAATATTATCCCTGGCAACTGGTTTCTATTTCATTTTTAAACCGGACCTTGGCGGTAATTTATCTCTAGACGTCGACAAAGAAGAGGCGAAAGAGCAACTCTACCCGTCACTACTAGATGGCACCATGATCAGCAAGGAGGATGCCAATAGGCACCCACTGGGCATAATTGTGGAAAATCATGTGGATTCTCGCCCACAATCCGGTCTATCAGCTGCCAGCGTTGTTTATGAAGCAATAGCTGAAGGTGGAATAACTAGATTTTTGGCTCTCTATGCTCCTCGAGGGGCAGAAAAAGTTGGTCCTGTTCGATCTGCAAGGACTTATTACGTCGACTGGATCAGAGAACTAAACGGTTATTTTGCTCATGTAGGAGGAAACTATGACGCTCTGCAAAAAATAAAAGCTGATGGCATATTGGACCTAGACCAATTTGTAAATTCGGCTGCATACTGGAGAGATCGGTCGAGAAAGGTCAGCTCCGAACACACAATGTATACATCAACCTCCAAGCTTTACGAAACTGCTACGAACAAAAAATATACAACTGACAACACATTTATCAGTTATAAATTTAAAACTGAGCCAGATCTTGAATCAAGACCCGAATCTCAATCGGTTTTTATCAATTTTGGAAACGCTAGCTATAATGTTAAATACGTCTACAACAAGGAAAAAAACTCCTACTTGCGAGAAATGGCTGGCAAGGCTCATGTTGACATTGAAAATAATACTCAAATAGAAGCAAAAAACATAATAATTCAGTCGATCAATCGTCGCTCGACAGTGACCGCAATTAACGAAAATGGCTGGATATTCGACCTAGTTGGGTCCGGAGATGCCTCTATTTTCATTGACGGCAAAGAAATCAAGGCCACCTGGAAAAAGGAGAATGATACCTCAAGAACAAGATATTATGATAAAAGTTCTGGAACAGAAATTGAGTTTAACCCCGGAACTTTTTGGATAGAGACGATCCATCCGGGGCTTTCTTATAAAGTTGAATAATTTAAGGAGGAATATGGCAAAAATACAAAGCATAGAGGCACTCGAAGTACTTGATTCACGCGGAAACCCAACTATTAAGGCAAAAGCCGTGCTTGAAGACGGATCAGTCGGCTTTGGCTATGTGCCATCAGGAGCTTCGACCGGCAAATACGAAGCTCTAGAGCTACGAGACAAAGACGACAAGCGTTACGAAGGCAAAGGTGTTTTAACTGCGATAAAAAATATTTCCGATATTATTGCGCCGGCAATTGTTGGCCTGGAATTTGCAGATTTTCGAGAAATTGACAAAAAAATTATTGAGATAGACGGTACCGAAAATAAATCAAAACTTGGAGGAAATGCTACGCTTGCTGTATCGCTTTCAATCGCCGAAGCTTTAGCCAAAAGCGAAAAAAAAGAGATGTTTGAATTTTTGGCTAAATATTTTACTCAGTCTGAAAACTATACGATCCCTTTACCATATTTTAATATCTTAAATGGTGGTAAACACGCAGTCGGATCAACTGATTTTCAAGAATTTATGATTGTCCCAGTCGGCCTAGTGAGTTTTGCCGAATCTCTAAGGGCCGGCACTGAAATATATCATGCCCTTGGAAAAATATTGCTTGAGCGCAACTATCAGCCATTGGTCGGAGACGAAGGCGGTTTTGCGCCCTCTCTATTTTCGAATGAGCAAGCAATGGAACTTTTGATGATGGCGATCAAAGAGGCTGGCTACCTTGCAGGAGAGAATGTTTTTATAGCGCTTGATCCAGCGGCAAGTAGAATTTTTTATCAGGGAGTATATCAACTTCACCGTGAAAATCGAACATTTACCACTGATGAACTTATTGATTATTACAAAGTTTGGGTTGATAAATACCCGATTCTATCGATCGAAGATGGACTTGATGAGGATGATTGGAAGGGATGGCAAAGACTGACAGCTGAGCTCGGAAACAGGCTGGAAATAATCGGCGATGATATTTACACCACTAATATCAAAAGACTCCAAATCGGCATACAGCAAAAAGCGAGCAACGCAATTTTAATTAAGCCAAACCAAATCGGAACTCTGTCCGAGACAATTGACACTATAAATTTCGCAAAACAAAATAATATTAAATTCATGATTTCTCACCGCTCTGGTGAAAACGAAGACTCTTTTATTTCAGACCTAGCTGTTGCTGCAGGGGGCGGGATGATTAAATCAGGAGCACCATGCCGCACAGAAAGAACTGTAAAATACAATCGACTACTAGAAATATCAAAGATTCTTGGGGATAGAGCAAAATTAGCTGAAAGAGACACAAGCCAGAACTCCGGCCTTCAATAGAATTATAAAACCAAACAAAAATCCCCCGAGATATAATCCTGGGGGATTTTTGCGTTTTGATTCCTTAGAATCCTAAACTTTTTGCAACAGTCATAACTTTGGTGTAATACCTGCTTGAAGGATTGTACGACCAAAGCGAGGTTTTGTAGTTATTAATTTCACCACCGGAAGCTCTGAGATAGTTGGCAGCGGCGTATATGGCATCATTGACGTTAGAAATATCTTTAATGCCATCTCCATTACCATCTACCCCATAAGCTCTCCAAGTCGAAGGAATAAACTGCATCGGACCGGTAGCGCCAGAAGGGTTTCTTTTATATGTTGAACCAGAACAACCAGTTTCAACATAATGAATGGCCTTTAGTATACGCCAATCAATTCCATACTGCGCACCAGCCGACTGATAAATTCCATCGAAATCAGCGGGGTCATTGTAAACTATTTTACTAGCAGAAACTGTTACAACTTTTTTTGCGGCTTCGGCACGAGCTCTAGACTCAGCCTCGGCTTGCATTCTAGCTTCAGCTTGTACTTTTGACTCACCGGGGACAATCACTGGTTTTTTTTCAGCGATATTCACTATCCCGGCATTTTTGGAAAGTACAACCTTGCTGACAAATTTATCATTGTCAGTTGCAAGTGCCGGTATCAACGACAAGGGAACGATTGCACCGAAAAGGGCAAAAGAAGCCATTTTGGTGTAATGTGAATTGTCGGATACCAGTTTTTTAAAGTACGAATTGATCCTCTCTTTTAGCCCGCGCAAGGCGGTCATAATTCGAAGGGTCATGTACGTTATTCTGGCGTTCGCAACACTCACCGGAGTGAGCACACTTGCGCACAGAAAGTATTATTTTTAAAACAAAAATTGTCCGCTTTTACAGACAACTGCCTCATTATAGCACAGGACTAATTATTTGTCAATACTCTTACAATATATTCATTTAAACTATAAAATACGTATATGCGTGACCAAGAATGGCTAGAAAATCGTTTTGAATATATATATCGCAAGTATTTTGCTGATCTTAAGG
>ERZ795030.4745-NODE-4745-length-13092-cov-4.857329_pt1 | contig 13092 bp, 10 predicted proteins | sample MGYA00375122_ERZ795030 | MGnify/ENA primary metagenome ERZ795030 (study PRJEB30165, sample SAMN05720146) | activated sludge metagenome | isolation source: anaerobic digester from wastewater treatment plant | place: Japan | collected 2015-04-20 ...
CTCCGACCGCATCGCCGTGATGTACCTGGGCAAGATCGTCGAGCTGACCGACCGCGTCTCGCTCTTCCAGGACCCGCGGCACCCCTACACCAAGGCGCTGCTCTCGGCCATCCCCATCCCCGACCCCGACCTCAAACGCGAGCGCATGCTGCTCAAGGGCGACGTGCCCAGCCCGCTGCGCCCGCCGACGGGCTGTCGCTTCCACACCCGCTGCCCGCAGGCGATGGAGCAGTGCGCGGTCGAAGAGCCGCCACTCGTGGACGTGGGCGGTGGGCACCTGGCAGCGTGCCATCGGCGGGCGTGAACTCTCACACCCGCTCGGTGACGATGACCTCCTCGCCCAGCATGTCGGTGATCTTGACGGCCACCGTCGTCTCTGTCGGCGGCGCGGCGAGCTCGTAGGCGCCGGCCACCAGGTCGCTCTTCTTCTCGGGCACATCCGCCAGGGTCACATTGAAGACCTGGCCGTCATAGGCCGGGTCGATCATCACGCTGTCGACCATGGCGCGCCAGTCGTCGATCTGCGGCGCCAGGACGCCGGCCTGCTCTTTGAGGCGCTCGATGATCGAGGGCGAGATGAACTCGTCGATGGTGACCCGGATCGTGGCGCCGCGCCGCTCGATGGTGACCTTGGCCCAGGCCGGGTGGTGCTCCAGGAACCTGCCGTAGCGCGGGTCGCTGCGCAGCTCGATGACGGCGATCTGGTTGGGCAGCTTGGTGCGGGTGCGCAGCTGGTTCCATTCGGCGAGCCAGGCGTCGGCGGCGAGCTCCTTGCCCAGGCAGACGACGGTGACGTCGCGCTCCTCTTCGGGCCGGGCGGCCAGCTCGCGCTGCACCTCCTCCAGGTCGAGCACGCTCAGTGGGTGGGTGAAGGGTACGATCTTGGCCAGGCTGCGGCCCAGCGTGCCGTCGAAGAAGGGGTCGCTGTGCGTGCGGGTGATGCCGACGTGCTCGCAGGCCAGGTTGACCGCCTCATTGTGCTGCAGCTGCAGGTCATAGTCGTTGACGCGATAGACGGCGAAGGAGAGCTGCGCCGGCGGCGGCTCACTCTCACCCTCCGCTTGACCGGCGGATAGCGGCATGGCCATCTGCTGGGCCTGATCATGGGCGGCGGCCGCCTGCGCCTGCATGATGGCCTGCAGGCGCTTGCTCGTCGTCTGGATGGCGCCCTTGTTGATGTCGCAGCCGATCCAGCGCCGCCCCAGTTTCTGGGCGACGGCGGCGGTGGTGCCCGAGCCGATGAAGCAGTCGAGCACGAGGTCGCCGGGATTGGTCGAGGCACGGATGATGCGTTCGAGAAGCGCTTCGGGCTTCTGAGTTGGGTAGTCCTCGCGCTCTCCGGACCAACTGCTCAGGAAGCTGATATCGGTCCAGATAGACTGCAGAGGCCGGCCCTCCATCTCATCCAAATACCTCTTGTAACGCGGCATGCCACCTGACTCTGGCCAATGGATGCGCCCTTCTGCGTCAAGGTCATCCAACTTCTCCGTCGTGTACTTCCAGTGATTACCGTCCCTGGATGGATCAAACCCACGCCATGGCCTTCCCGAGGAGCCATTTCGCAGGCCGGCTGCGGTCAGGTTATCCGACGCGTACCGCCGACCCGTCCCGTCTTCCACAAAGCGGTAGAAACGATCGATGTACTCCGGACCATAACCCGTGTACTGTTTGTTCCAGTCGAACGCTTCGCCCTTGGTGTAGAAGTAGAGCGTATCATGGATGTGGTTGTAGGTGTGGCTATCGCTTCTTGCATAGTTGCGCTGCCAGACGATTTCGTTGCGGCAGTTGGCAGGACCAAACACTTCATCCAGCAGGCACCGCAGCAGGTAGCTCCGTTTCCAGTCACAATGCAGGTAGAAGCTGCCATCTTCGGTCAGCAACTCCCTCAGTAGCAGCAGCCGTTCGTACATGAACTGGAGGTAGTTGTCGTTGGCCCAGATGTCGGTGTACTGTATCTGTTCGCCCAGGGTGTAGCCCTCGCCGGCCACCCGGGCCGTGCCCTTGGCGCCGCGCAGGTTCACCGTGCGCACGTAATCGGCGCCGGAGTCGAAGGGCGGGTCGATGTAGACGAGCTTGACCTTGCCGCGGTAGCCGTTGGCCAGCAGGTGCGCCAGCACCTCCTTGTTATCGCCGTGGAAGAGCAGGCCGCCTTGCGGGTAGGCGGCAGGCCAGGGGCCCTCACCCCAGGCCCCTCTCCCACTGCGGGGGAGAGGGGAGGCTCCATCCCCGGCCGCTCTCGCGCTGGGGGGGAGAGGGGAGGCGGCGCTTGGGGCATAGCTCTCGACGTGCTGCGCCGGGAAGGCGGTGACGTGGCGCAGTGGGCGCTTGCCGACCCAGGTGAGCATGGGGCGGCCCTTGGCGGGCTTGATCTCGACGGTGGTGTCTTGGGGCATGAGGTGGGCCTCCGCTATGTGGCCTCAGCGACGTTGGCCTGACGTTGTGCAAGATGAAGCCTCTGCCCACTGGCGCAAGATGCCTGCTTCCACAAGCTTCTCCACATTTCCTTGTGCACCGGGATAGCTCGCCTGAAGAATGCGCTGCGCCTGTGGCATCGTCAGTAGAGGCACGTCAAAAAGGCTCTCCACGAGCTCGAGTGCAAGCGTTGATCTCGTCACGATAGAGGCCCACTAGGGGCCATCCTCACGCTGCAGTGGCACCAGTCGCCCTGGGGCATCATTCGTGAACCGGTCCGGCTTCATCGTCTGCCCTCCATTCCACAAAGCGCCGGATGGGGCGCAACTGATCGTAGCCGACGGTGTCCTCGCGGGCAAAGACGAGCTCGTACCTGAGGCGGTCCGCGTTGAGCGCCTCCCACTGCTTGAGCGCCAGCGCCTTGCGCCCTTCGACGGTAATGGCCGCCTGGCCCTGCTGGGCGCGGCGCAGGTCTTCGCGCGTGGCGGCCTCGAATTGGGCGTTCTTGATCTCGACGATGAGCGCGCGGCCGTCCTTGCAGCGGATGACGAAATCGGGCGTGTAGCGGTGCCACCGGCCGTCGTCTCCCCTGTACTCGACAAAGAAATCGGTCTTGTCGGGCGTGGTCAGCGCGCCGGTAAAGTAGATATCCTCCACGTCGTCGGGATGCAGGTTGAACTGGCGCAGGAGCTGTTCGAAGAGGCTCTTTTCCGGGTTGGAATCGAAATTGTAGGGCGTGTAGTGAAAGCCCAGGCCGTGCGGGTTGGCGGCGCGCAGCTCCTCCCACGAGAGGAGCAGGCGCTGGCGGTCCACGGGGTAGGCGATCTCGGCGGTGTAGACCTCGCTGCCATCCTCGGCGAGCGTGCGCGTAAAGCCCTCTGGCTTGACGAGCGCCAGGGCCTCCTCCACCGTCTCCTCGCGCACCTCGTAGCGGCGCGTTTGTGCCTCGACTTGCCTGGCCAGCGCCGCGAGGTGGGCCGCCGGCAGCTCGGCCGCGCCGCCATAGAGGCGCCGCAGCTCGGCGAGCACAGCGTCCAGGCGCAGGCGGTAGACCGTGGCCAGCTCGAGCGCGGCGGCATAGGCGTCCACCATGTCCGGCACAGAGTCGATCTCGACCGTCTCGCCAACCTGCTGCAGCAGCCGGCAGGTCGCTTTCTGCTCGGCGACTGTGTAGGTACGCCTCTCCAGGGCCGCGCCGGCTTCGACCTCCGGCTTGCTGAGCTGCAGCGCGCCCGGCGCGGCCTCTCTGGGCACCACCGTGCGCACGAGCCGGCGCACCACGAGTGGCGGGATGTCGAGGCGGCGCAGGCGGATGGGCACGGTGCGGCTCTGCGCCTGGCTGCGGTTCAGGTCGCTGATGGTCTCGCCGTAGGTTTCCTGCAGCTGGCGGTCGAGGATCTCGCGGTTATCCAGCGAGAGGTAAATGCGCGCCGGGGTGGTGTTGCCCGGCACCTGGCGCAGGCAGCGCGAGGCCGCCTGGAGGACAAAGTTGTTGCTCGCTTTGAGCTTGCGGGCCAGGGCGCAGGCGAAGAGCGCCGGCACGTCCCAACCCTCGACGCCGCGGTCCACCAGCAGCGCGATGCGGTGCGGCGAATCCTTGAAGCGGAAGCGGTCGAAATCGGCCTTGTTCTCGCGTCGCGTGTGGTGCTCGAGGATCAGCGTGGGCGGCAGGCCCAGCTCGGCCAGCGTCGCCTCGATCACCGGGCGCAGCGCCTCCACGTCATCCGTCTGCGGGAAGTAGATGGCCAGCCTGGCCGGGTTGCCGTCGGGCAGGGCCACGCCGCCATAATCCTGGAAGAAATCGCGCACGACGTGGGCCAGGTAGGCCTCCACCTTCCCGTCGAAGGAGAAGGCCTGGATGTTGCCGGCCACCTCTTTGAGGATGCCGTCGCCGATGCCCTCGGAGAGGCCGTACCAGATAACCACATCGCGCAGCGGCTGGCGCTGGTAGTAGGGGGTGCCGGTGGTGTTGACCACGGCGATGAGGCTGGTGTTGGCGGCGAGATAGTCGACCGTGCGGCGCACCTTCTTCAGGCCTGCATCCAGCGATTGGCCGTAGGTGTGATGCGCCTCGTCGGAAAAGATGGCCAGGTGCGGCAGCGAGGCGATAGCCTGCAGGCGGCGGTTGGCGACCTCGGCGCGCGCCTCATCCTCCTTGGCCCGGCTGAAGAGCGGCCCCAGGTCGGCGCGGCGGATGCTCTCCTTGCGGATGCGCACCTTTTCCGTATTGGTAACCACGACGTTGAAGAAGCTGCCGCGGATGACCGGGATGTCGGGGTCGCCGTCGCGGGTGAAGGTCAGCTTGACCGAGGCCGCAAAAGGCTTGTAGAGGCGCGGCGGCAGGATGCGGTCATAGCGCGCTGCGGCCAGCTCGCGCAATGATTCGATGATCGTCTTGCCCGGCGCAAAGACGAGCGCGTTCTGCACGAACGGGCCCTCCGGGTATTCCAGCGCCATGGCGAACTCGCTGGCAAAGATGGCGCCGATGAGGATGGTCTTGCCGGCGCCCATGGCCAGGGCCAGGATGTAGCTGGGGTAGCTGAGCGTGAGGGATTCGCGCAGTGCTTCCAGGCGCAGGCGGCGCACGAAAGCGTCGTCGCTCTTGAGCCGCTCAAAGAGGCCGTCGAGGCCATAGTCCATGAAGTGCTTGATGACCTCCTCGCCGGCCAGGCCCAGGGCGGCGAGCAGCTCCGATGGCTTTGGAAAGAGCCGGCGATAGAGGTCGGTGATGTGCGGCGTGCTCTCGACGAGGCGCAGGTACCAGTAGGTCTCCAGCGCGCGCACCTGCGGCGGGCGCAGGCGGAAGCCCGCGCCCTCGGGGTTGGCGGCCCATGCCAGGATTTCGGCGATGGCAGGATAGTCGGCGTGATGGTAGCCTTGCTGGCGCCAGGCAGCGACGCGCTGGGCCAGCACCTGGTAGAGATGCATATTGCGGCTCCTTCGCACTGTGCCCAGAATATAGCATCGCCGTGATGATTGGTCAAGGAGAGGGGCCGGGGGGCCAGGTCTTGCTTCCTTTGAACCCGCATAGATTGCGCCATAGTACATCAGGCAGCGCTTGAGCCACCCCGCACCGCTCGTTTGCCGCCACTTGGCCAGGCAGGCCACGGTCTTGCGACCCAATTCCCCCGCGACGGGGGAACAGTATGGGGGCCTCACCCGCCGGCATGAGTAGATGTCTGGTTGAGTTCTTGCCAATCGCCTTCCTGCCGGGGAAATCGGAGGTGACACCATGCCCCCAGCCCATCACGCCACGCGCATCGCCCATCTGCTCGCCGCGCTGGCCATCGCGGTGCTCCTCGCCGGCTGCGCGGCGCCACCGCCGTCCCTCACCGGCGCGGCGGCGCTGGAGCGCTACTACGCCGGGGTGCCCCGCGAGCAGGTGCAGCGCCTGGCCGACTTTCGCGCCACGCACCTCTACACGGCGCGCACCGCCGCCGGGGCCGAGTGGCGCTACATCGCCTGCGGCAGCGGCGCGCAGACGCTGGTGCTGCTCCCTGGGGCCTCGCGGCAGGCCGAGGCGACGTTCGTGCTCATCGGCCTGCTCGAAAGCCGCTACCGCCTCATTGTGCCCTCCTACCCGCCCGTCAGCACCATGGCCGAGCTGGCCGATGGGGTCGCGGGCATCTTGTAGGCCGAGGGCGTGTCGCAGGTGGCCGTCTGCGGCACCTCCTTCGGCGGCATGGTGGCGCCCGTGTTTGTCCACCGCCATCCGCAGTAGGTGGATAAGCTCGTCCTGGCCAACAGCGGCGTTCCGAACTTCGCGCCGCTGTTGGCCGTGCTGCAGACCGCGCGCTACTGGCCCGCGCCAGATCCCGCCAGGCCGGTTCCTCCCCACTACTTGATATCGCGATGCAGGCCCATCACCCGCATCGCTTCCCTTTCGGCCGCCAGGTGAGATATGCGAACCTCGATGACCGTCATCAACACAGCGGCCGACAGCACAGCGATGGCTGCCAGGAACACGACCACGACGACCGTCGCCCCAGGCTGGTAGCCGCTGACGACTGTGGCGCCGATGACGAACATGTCGGCTATGAACAGAAAGAGGCTCACATAGTCCAGAAGCACCGCATTGTGGACTTGCCTGTGGCGCAGAATCAAGTTGGGAATCTGCTGCTCGATCTGCTCCAGCCGCTCATGCGCGAGGGGCCCGCTAGCGGGATCGCCGCGGCCGGTATCGAGCAACTCAAGGCGCTCGCGGGCCAGCGCCCGCATGCGATCGCCGATGCCCGAATAGTGGGTGAGCAGGGCGGTTCCGATAATGGCGGATGCGGTCACCATCACCACTGGCGCCAGTATCAATTGCAGGATGCGCGAGGCCTCCTCGATGGGCATCCCACACGCTCCTACTGTTGAGTTCACCGCAGTCTACATCCAATTACTTGACTGAGGCAACCGTGATGTTGCGCCAGCGGCCGCGGCCTTGAGATGGCACAGGGACTGCCCTCGCGACGGTGCAAGGCCCAGGCCAACCTGCCGAAAATACCCCTTCCGGGCCGGGGTCGGGCGGTTGTCAGGCTGCTAGCGGAAGGCCTGCATCACATCCTGCAGCCTGGCCGTGGCCAGGGCCATGCGCATATCGGCGGCGCCATAGTAGACATAGACCTCATCGCCCACCACCGCCGAGCCGCAGGTAAAGACGACGTTGGGCACCTCGCCGCTGCGCTCCCAGGGTTCGCTGGGCACGAGGATGGGCTCGGCCGGCCGGCTGAGGACGATGCTGGGGTTTTCGAGGTCGAGCAATGCCAGCCCCAGGCAATAGACGCGCTCGCGGTTGTAGCCGTGGTAGATCAGCAGCCAGCCGCGCTCGGTGCGGAGCGGCGGGCCGCCGGCGCCCACGCAGGTCTCATCCCACAGGCCGGGGCGTGGGCGCATGATGGCCTGGTGGCCCGACCAGTGCAGCAGGTCGTCGGACCAGGCCAGCCAGATGTCGGGCGGGCGGCGGTGCAGCATGGCATAGCGGCCGCCGACCTGGGCGGGGAAGAGCGCGGCGTCTTTGTTGTTCTCGTCGGGCAGCACGATGCCGGCGCGTTGCCAGGCCAGCGGGTTCCTGGCCGAGGCGAGCGAGACGCGCGTGCCGTGGGCCGAGTAGGCGGTATAGAGCATGTAGAGGCGGTCGCCGAGGCGCGTGATGCGCGGATCCTCCACGCCCCAGCGCTCGGACTCTGTTTCCGGCGCGAGCACGGGCCTGTCGAGCCTGGCAAAGTGGATGCCGTCGCGGCTGACGGCATAGCCGATGCGCGAGATGTTGTCGGCCGTGCCCTGGGCGCGATAGAGGAGGTGGAACAGGCCCTCCTCGTAGACCACGGCGGCGTTGAAGCAGGTGCGGTTCTCCCACTCGTGGCCGGCGACGGTGGTCAGGATGGGGTTGGCGGGGTGACGCTGCAGTTGCATGGGGCTATCCCTTCATGCCGGTCATGGTGATGCCTTCGATAAAGTAGCGTTGGGCCATGAAGAAGAGGGCCAGGATGGGAATGGCGATGATGGTGGCCAGGGCCATCATATAGTTCCAGGGCGGAGCCTCGGCGCCGGTGGCCAGGGTCTTCTGGAAGAATTGCAGCGCCAGCACCATGGGGAACCTGTCGAGGGTATTGAGGTAGATGAGCGGCCCGTTAAAGTTGTTCCAGTTGCCCTGAAAGCTGAGCACGCCGATGGCCAGCAGCGCCGGCTTGATGAGCGGCAGCATGACCAAGGCAAAGATCTGCAGGGTGTTGGCGCCGTCGAGCCGGGCCGCCTCCTCCATCTCGTAAGGGATGGTCATGAAGAACTGGCGCAGCATAAAGACGTAGGCCGGGCCCCAGGCGAACCAGGCGCCGATGGTGAGCGGGTCGTAGGTGTCGAGCCCGTGCAGGTGCTTCCAGATGACAAAGACCGGGATCATGGTGATGACGCTCGGCAGCATCATCGTCGCCAGCAGGATGATGAACAGGGCGTCGCGCCCGCGGAAGCGGAAGCGGGCAAAGCCATAGGCCACCAGCGACACGGTCAGCAGTTCGGCCGCCATGGCCAGCACGGTGATGAAGAGGGTGTTGGCCAGGAAGCGCGTAAAGCTGACCGGTAGGGCGTTCCAGGCGGCGACATAGTTGTGCCAGACGACCGGGTTCGGGATCCACTGCGGCGGGAAGAGAAACAGCCGCTCGCGCGCCTTGAGCGAGGTGCCGAGCATCCAGGCAAAAGGCACGAGGACGATGAGCGCGCCCAGCGTCACCAGAGCATAGCTGACCAGGCGCCCGAGTGCATGGCGCACGCTCGTGCGCGCCGGCCACGGCGCCATTCCGGTTGCACCAGATGTGGAGCGCGTTGCCTGCATGGGCCTTCCCTCCTTCTGCACAGCGCTGCTCCGGTTTGTGCTTTCAAGGCTAGAACATCGGTCAAGTATTCTCACAGACGACGTAGCCTAGCCCCTTGTGGGCGTCGGAGGGCGACGATTCGGCCGCCTGGGGCCATGCGCAGGAACACTCGACCGATGTTCTAGGCGAGCAGAGGCGACTCCCATAGCCTGCCCTGAGCGCAGCGAATGGGCCGCCGGTCACGCTTGCGCACCCAACCTAGCGTTTGCGCTCTCCCTCATAATACACCCACGCCGCCGATGAGCGGAATACGAGCAGCGTCAGCACGAGGATCACGACCAGCAGCCACCAGCCCAGGGCCGCGGCGTAGCCCATGCGATAGCGGCCGAACGCCTGCTGGTAGATGTAGACGTTCATGAAGAGGCCGGCCTGCCGTGGGGCGTTGATGAACATGGGCTGGGTAAAGACCTGCATGGCCGCAATGATGCCCACGACCAGGGTGTAGAACAGGGTAGGCGAGAGCATGGGCAGCGTTACATGCAGGAACTGCGCCCACCGGCCGGCGCCGTCGATCTCGGCGGCCTCGTAGAGGTGGCGTGGGATGTTCTTGATGCCCGCGAGCAGGATGACCGTGTTGGCGCCAAAGACGCCCCACAGGCTCATGATGACGAACGACGGCAGCACCAGCCGCACATCGGTGAACCATGCCGGCCGGGCCAGGCTGAAGAGGTTGAGCAGAGGGCTGAGCACGGTGTTGATCAGGCCGGCGCTGGGGCTGAACATCCAGCGCCAGAGCACGGCCGTGGCCGCGGCGGGCAGCACGGCCGGCAGGTAGTAGATAGTGCGCCAGATGCCGATGCCTTTGATATCCTGCGCCAGGAGCAGCGCGGTGCCGAGCGCCCCGGCCATGCCCAGCGGCACGCTCAGGAGGCCGTACAGGAAGGTGAGGCGCATCGACGGCCAGAAATCGGGGTCGGCCGTGAACATGGTCGCATAGTTCGCAGTGCCGACCCACGTGGGCGCCTGCAGCACGTCATAGTCGGTAAAGCTGAAGTAGAGCGATGCCAGGATCGGCCCCAGCGTCCAGATGAGAAAGCCAAGGACCCAGGGCAGGACGAGCGCCACGCCGGTGGCCGCCTCGCCCTTGACGCCGAACAGGCGCAGCACGCGATAGGCGACCAGCATGGCGAGCCCCAGGCCCGCACCCACAAGGCAGTAGTGGGAGAGCGTGTAGCCATAGCTTTCGATCATGCCTCACACCTCCCGGAGGGCTTGGGCGGGCGCCCTGGCGGGGGGCCGAACCCTCGCCAGGTCGCCCGCCACCAAGAGAGGAGAACGATCTGCTAGGGCAGCGTGGCCTCCAGCTTGGGCCGCGCGGTCTTGGCCAGGTCGGCCGCGGTGCCCTTCTTGTGGAAGAGCGGATCCATGAACTGGTTCCAGAAGACGTCGTTCCAGTCGCCGTACTTGGGGATGACGCGGAATGGCCGCATGTCGGGCAGGGCCTTGAGGATGGTCGCCGCGGATTCGGCCTTGCCGGGCACCGAGGCCGCGATGGTCTCGACGTTGGCCAGCGACTTGCGCGGGGCCACGATCTTCCAGTGGTGGATGCCCTCGGTCAGGGCCACCATGGCGTCGTAGGCGGCCTGTTTGTTCTTGGTGCCCGACCAGATGCTGGTGGCCGCCGACCAGGCAAAGGTGGCACGGCTCTTGGGTCCCTTGGGCACCGTGGCTACCTTGAGCCTGGCGTTCTTGGGGTCCTTGGTATAGGCATAGTCCAGGTCGTCGGCGGCGCCGCCAAAGAACATGGCCACCTTGCCGGTCTTGGCCATCTCGCCAAAGCCCTGCTCGGCGATCACGGCCTCGGGCACGGCGTGCTCTTCGTTGTAGATGATGTCGGCATAGAACTGGAGGCCCTGGACGGCCTCGGCCGAGTCCACCGGGCAGGTCTTGAGGTCGGTGCTGATGACCTCGCCGCCCGCCTGCCACACCCACATGTGCGGCGGCGGCCAGCCGTTAAAGCTGGTGCCCCACTGCTGGCCTGGGACGGTCAGGCGCTTGGCGGCGTCTTGGAAGGTAGCCCAGTCCCAGCTTTCGTCGGGCTCGGCGATGCCCGCCTTGGCAAAGAGCTCGGGGTTGTAGTACATCACCACGGGTTGGGCGATCCAGGGCAGGCCGTAGTACTTGCCCTGGTACTGGCAACTGGCCAACACCGGCTCGAAATAGTCGTCAAGTTTGGCGGCCGGGTTGGTCGTGTCGGCCTTGAGCATGTCAGTGACGTCGAGCAGGGCGCCGCGCGAGGCGTAGCCGATGATGTCTTCGTGCGAGAGCCACATCAGGTCGGCAGCCGTGCCACCGGCCATGGCGGTCTGCAGCTTGGTGCCATAGTCGGCGGGCGCGGGCTCGTGTACGAGCTCGAAGGTCTGCGCGGCGGCGTTGACCTTGTCGATGACCGCCTGGAGCTCCTTCGACTCGTCGACCCCCGCCCAGGTGGTCAGGCGCACCTTCACCTTCTGGGGCGCCGCCGGCGGCGGAACGGATGTGGGCGCAGTCTGGGTCTGGGCCGGCTCAGCCTTGGGGGCCGATGTTGGCGCGGGGGCGTTGCAGGCTGTCAGGAGCAATGCGATGGCGACAAAGATGAGCAAAAGCTTGGGGCGCATACGCGATCTCCTCCTTGAGCAGTAGACGGCTGATCCATACGCCGACGCCGTGAGGGCATTCGCGTGGATTGCGTGCCGGGCCTCACCTCCCTTCTCAGCAGCCGCAGGAGCGACGCAGCACCAGTTGTGTGCCCACGACGCTGCGCACCGGCGGGCTCTCGGCGTGCGCCAACAGGTCCAGCAGCCGCCGGGCGGCCAGCGCGCCGAGTTCCTCTTTGTAGATGCGCACGGTCGTCAGGGGCGGCGTGGCCAGCTCGGCCCACGAGATATCGTCAAAGCCGATCACGGCCAGGTCCTCGGGCAGGCGCAGCCCCATGGCCTGGGCGGCGCGCATGGCGCCGATGGCCATAGAGTCGTTGATGGCAAAGACGGCGCTCGGGCGCAGGCCCTCGGCGAAGGCCTGTTGCAGCAAGTCCTGGCCGGTGTCGATGGTGGTCTTGGCGGCGGGCATCACCCGCGCCCGCTCGGCCAGGCCGGCCTCTCGCATCGCCGTGTGGTAGCCCTGGCTGCGCTCGCGGCTCGAGGCCCATTCTTGCGGGCCGCTGAGGCAGAGCACATCCTGGTGCCCGTGCTGCAGCAGGTGTTGCACCGCCGCGGCTGCGCCGGCCTGGTCGTCGGAGACGACGCAGTCGATGCGCGTCTCCTGCAGGCAGTTGTCGACCAATACGCAGGGCACGCCGCTCTGCCGCATGGCGAGGATGAAGGCGGGGCTGATATCGGGCCCGGCCAGGATCAGGCCGTCGACCCGCTGCTCTCTGACGAGCTTGAACGCCAGGTCGCTGGCTGCCTGGGTGCCGTCGACGGTGGTCAGGATGAGGTGATAGCCCTGCTCGGCCAGGCAGGCCTCGGCGCCGTGGGTGATCAGGGGGTAGAACGGGTCCGCGTCGAGGGGCGTCTCTTTCTTGCCCAGCACCAGGCCCATCATCTGCGTGCGCTGCGTCGCCAGGCCGCGGGCGGCCATATTGGGGGCAAAGTCCAGCTCGTGGGCGGCGGCGAGGATGCGCCGGCGCAGCTCCTCACTCACGCCTGGGCGGTCATTGAGGGCGCGCGAGACCGACGCGGCGGAGACTCCGAGGTGGCGGGCAATGTCATCGATCCGGGCAGGCATCTCATGTCCTTATCTACGCAACAACCACGCAAACGCTTACGTTCCTCATGCATTATACCCGATTGCCGCAGATTTGTCAATCCCCACACAGCGTGCTGGTGATAGCCGGGCCAGGAGGGGGTGTTGGTGCGCGGTAGTGAGCGCCGCGATCATGGACACTGTGGTATAATCTGGGGGCGTAGGGTGGGCTTGGGGAAGGATGAGCGAACCGTGGCTTTGGAGCCGAATCTGAGCACCGGGCCGGCGCTTGGCGTGCTGCGGCCCGATGCCGGCGATGTTTTGCCCGATCTCGATACGTTATGCCGTTCATTGGGCCGGCGGCGGCGTCCGCCGGAGGCCATCGTCAAGAGCGCCGAGCTGACCATCGCCGAGGCGCGGGCGCTGCTGCAGCCGGCGGCGGTGTGGGCGGAGGTCGAGGCCGCCGGCCTGGCGGAGGCGCTGTTGCCCGGCATACCCGCCGCGCACCTCGCCGGCGTCAGCACGCTGATCGGCGTGGTCTGCACCATCGGCGAAGCGCTCGAGGCGCAGGCGCAGCGTCACTTTGCCGCGCAGGAGTACACGCGCGGCTATCTGCTCGACCAGGCCGGCGTCACGCTGGTCGAGCAGCCGGCGAGGCTCGACG
>ERZ795030.4752-NODE-4752-length-13082-cov-10.044062_pt1 | contig 13082 bp, 9 predicted proteins | sample MGYA00375122_ERZ795030 | MGnify/ENA primary metagenome ERZ795030 (study PRJEB30165, sample SAMN05720146) | activated sludge metagenome | isolation source: anaerobic digester from wastewater treatment plant | place: Japan | collected 2015-04-20 ...
TGTGGCTGCCGGTGATGCCGGTGTAGACCCGGGTGATCTTGCAGTCGGCCATCAGCTCGGCTTCTTTCAAGGCCTGCTGGATGCTGTTGACCGTGGCGTCGATGTTGACGACCACGCCGCGCTTGAGCCCATGGCTGGGGGCCACGCCCAGGCCCGCCAGCCTGAGCTCGCCGCCCGGCATGACTTCGCCCACCACCACCATGACCTTGGCGGTTCCGATGTCGAGCCCGACGATCAGGTCTTTGTATTCTTTTGCCATGTGTCCACCTGTTCCTTGTCCAGTTCGTTCAGTGCGTGCGTTTGGTCGGCGGCGGCTTGGCCGCTTCCTTGACCGCCTCCGCGCTGACGGTCGTCACGCCGCGAAGGCGCAACGCATATCCATTGCCGTGGCGCAGGTCCGCCGATTCGACGCTGTCCGGCTTTCGGCGGTAGAGCGCCGTGGCCTGCGAGACCGTGCTCACGTAGCGCCGGGTCCGTTCCAGGACTTCCTGTGCCGTGCCACGCCCCAGCTCCATCGCCGTGCCGCTGTCCAGCTGTACACGCCAGCTGCCGCGGTCGGTCAGCTCCAGCTGCTCGATGGCCGCATCCAGAGGCTCGAAAACGGGCAGCAGCTGGCGGTACATCGCCAGCAGCTGCGCCGACTGCCCCTGCGGCCCGCTGAGTCGCGGCAGCTTGTCGGCTTCCACGTCGCCCAGGTTGGCTTCAAACACCTCGCCGAAGGTGTTGAGCAGCAGGGATTCGCCCTCGTCGCCCCAGTACGCGACCGGAAGGTGCTCCTGGAGCTGGACGTTCAGCCGGTTCGGGAACTCGCGACGAACCAATGCCTTGCGCACCCAGGGCACCCCCTCGAAGGCGGTGCGCGCCGCCGCCAGATCGAGCGTGAAGAGATTGCCGCTCAGTCGGTGCGCCACATTGGCGCGCAGGGTGACGGCGTTGTTGTGGGTCAGGTCGCCCTGCACCTGGATGGCCACGATCGAGAACATCGGGTGCCGCAGGCCCCACCACAGGACCGCTGCCAGCCCCAGCGCTGCCAAGGCCACGAACAGCGCCGAGGCGGTCGCGTTCATGAGCCGGACATCCAGCGGGGTCGGCAGCGCGGCGCTCATACCTTGGCTTCCTCTCCAGCAGCGGCTGGGTAGTCCAGCGTGGCCGACTGCAGCAGGCGCACGCACAGCTCGTCGTAGCTGATGCCAGCGGCGCGCGCCGACATCGGGACCAGCGAATGGCCGGTCATGCCGGGCGAGGTGTTCATCTCCAGCAGGAAGGGCTTGCGGTCGCTGGCGCGGATCATCAGGTCGGCGCGGCCCCAGCCGCGGCAACCCAAGGCGCGATAGGACGCCAGCACGATGCGCTGGATCTCGCGTTCCTCGGCTTCGGGCAGGCCGCTCGGGCACTGGTAGGTGACGTCGTCGGTGAAGTACTTGTTCTGGTAGTCATAGGCACCGTCCGGCGCGATGATGCGGACCACCGGCAGCGCCGTGGCGCTGGCCCCGGTGCCCAGCACCGGACAGGTCACCTCCTCGCCCTCGATGAATTCCTCGCACAGCACATCGGCGTCGTAGCGGGCCGAAAGCCGCACGGCGTCCTGCATCTGCGAATAGCCCATGACCTTGGTCACGCCGATCGAGGAGCCTTCACGCGGCGGCTTGACGATCAGCGGCAAGCCCAGCTCGTCGGGCACGGTGCGCACGCGCTCGCGGTCCTGCTGGTCGGGGGCCAGCCAGACATAGTTCGGCGTGGGCAGACCCTCGCAACGCCAGATGCGCTTGGTCATCACCTTGTCCATGGCGACGCTGGAGGCCATGACCCCCGAGCCGGTGTAGGGAATGCCCAGCAGCTCGAGCGCACCCTGCACCGTGCCATCCTCGCCGTGCCGACCGTGCAGCGCGATGAAACAGCGGGAAAACTGCTCCTTCCTGAGTTCGCCGATATCCCGCTGCGAGGGATCGAAGGCATGCGCGTCCACGCCGCGCGAGCGCAAGGCCTGCAACACGCCAGTACCGGACATCAGCGAAACCTCGCGTTCCGCCGAATGACCGCCCATCAGGACGGCCACTTTACCGAAATTTGAACTATTTTGGCTCATTCCCAGCGTCCTCTGGTCATTTAATGCTCCTTTTTGAGTAGCATGCTGACCACTTTTCCAGGCACCGAACCAATCGATCCGGCGCCCATGCACAAGACCACATCGCCCGCCCTCGCGGTATCGGCGATCGCCTGCGGCAACGCCCCGATATCGTCGACAAACAGCGGCTCCACCTTGCCGGCCAGGCGCAGCGCGCGCGCCAGGGTCCGGCTGTCGGCCGCCGCGATCGGCGCTTCGCCTGCGGCATAGACTTCGGCCAGAAGGACTGCGTCGGCGCGCCCGATCACCTTGACGAAATCCTCAAAGCAGTCCCGGGTGCGGGTGTAGCGGTGCGGCTGGAAGGCCAGCACCAGGCGCCGACCGGGAAATGCGCCACGAGCCGCTGCCAGCGTGGCGGCCATCTCGACCGGGTGGTGGCCGTAGTCGTCGATCACGGTGAACACGCCGCCGTCCTTCGCGGGAACGTCTCCGTAACGCTGGAAACGCCGGCCGACGCCCTTGAAGCCGGCCAGCGCGCGCAGCAAGGCGTCGTCGGGTACGTTGAGCTCGACCGCCACGGCAATCGCCGAAAGCGCATTGAGCACGTTGTGTTCGCCGGGCAGGTTCAGCACCACATCCAGATCCGGCAGCGTGACCCCATTGCGACGAAGCACCGTGAAGTGCATCTGTCCGTCAACCGGGCGCACGTCGATCGCCCGGACCTGGGCATCCTCTGAAAAGCCGTAACTGGTGACGGGGCATGACACCTGCGGCACGATCTCGCGAACGGCTGTGTCGTCAATGCACAGGATGGCGGTGCCATAGAAGGGCATCTTGTGCAGGAAATCGACAAAGGCCGCCTTCAGGCGATTGAAGTCATGGCCATAGGTTTCCATGTGGTCGGCGTCGATGTTGGTGACGACGGCCATGATCGGCAGGAGATTGAGGAACGACGCATCGGATTCATCCGCCTCGACCACGATGTAGTCTCCGCTGCCCAGGCGCGCATTGGCGCCCGCGCTGTTGAGGCGGCCGCCAATGACGAAGGTCGGGTCCAGCCCGGCCTCGGCCAGCACGCTGGCGACCAGGCTGGTGGTGGTGGTCTTGCCATGGGTGCCGGCAATGGCAATGCCCTGCTTGAGGCGCATGAGCTCGGCCAGCATCAGCGCGCGCGGGACGACAGGGATGTGCTTCTCGCGGGCGGCCAGCACCTCGGGGTTGTCTGCCTGAACCGCAGTGGACGTCACGACCGCATCGGCACCGGCCACGTGGGCGCCCGCATGGCCCACATGGGTCTGGATGCCCAGGCCGGCCAGCCGCTGCAGGGTTGCACTGTCGGCCAGGTCCGAGCCGGAGATCACATAGCCCAGGTTCAGCAGAATCTCCGCGATGCCGCTCATGCCGGAGCCGCCGATGCCCACGAAATGGATGTGCCGGATTGCGTGTTTCATTTCGCCAGTTCCTCACAGGCAGCCACCACGTCGCGGGTGGCGTCGGTCTTGCGCAGATCCCACGCCTTCTCGGCGCGCCGCAGCAGTTCCGGGCGCGCGGTTTCCTGCAGCATGCGCGCCAGACGCTCCGGGCTCAGTTCGCTCTGCTGGATCAGCCAGCCGCCGCCCTGGTCCACCAGGAAAGACGCATTGGTGGTCTGGTGATCGTCGACCGCAAACGGGAAGGGAACGAACAGCGCCGCCGCACCCACGGCGGCGATTTCGGTCACCGTGCTGGCGCCCGCGCGGCAGACGATCAGGTCGGCTTCGGCAAACGCCGGGGCGGTGTCGTCGATGAAGGGCGTGAGTTCCGCATCGACACCGGCCTCAGCGTATCCGGCCCGCAATGCATCGATCTGCCGGGCGCCGCTCTGATGCACGACCCGGGGCCGCTGTGCGAGCGGCAACAAGGCCAACGCCTTCGGCACCACCTCGTTGAGCGCCTTGGCGCCCAGACTGCCACCGACGACCAGCAGCCGCAGCGGTCCGCTGCGTCCGGCAAACCGTTGCGCTGGCGCCGGCTGCTGCGTGAACGCCGTGCGCAACGGATTGCCGACCCATTGCGCCTTCTTCAGCACGTCGGGAAACGCCGTGAAGATGCGATCAGCGATGCCGGCCAGCACCTTGTTGGCCATGCCGGCCACCGAGTTCTGCTCGTGCAGCACCAGCGGCTTGCCGAGCAGCACACCCATGAGCCCCCCTGGGAAAGTGACATAGCCACCGAGCCCGACCAGCACGTCGGGCCGCACCCGTCGCACCACCTGCAGGCTCTGCCAGAACGCCTTGAGCAGGCGCAACGGAAGCAGCGCCAGAGTGACCAGGCCCTTGCCGCGAACCCCCGCAAAATCAATGCCCTCGAAGGCAAAGCCCCGCGGCGGCACGATCTGGCTCTCCATCCCGCCGGGCGTTCCCAGCCAATGCACGCGCCAGCCCCGCTCATGCAGGGCCTGCGCCACGGCCAGGCCGGGGAAGATGTGGCCCCCGGTGCCGCCGGCCATGATCAGGGCGCACTTCGCGCTCATACGCGCCCTCCCCGCATGAGTTGCCGGTTCTCGACATCGACACGCAGGACGACAGCCACCGCGACCAGATTGATCAGGATGGCCGAGCCGCCGTAGCTCATGAACGGCAGCGTCAGGCCCTTGGTCGGCAGCGCCCCGAGGTTCACGCCCATGTTGATGAAGGCCTGAAATCCCACCCAGATGCCGACGCCCTGCGCCACCAGGCCGGGAAAGACCCGGTCGAGCGCGATCGCCTGACGGCCGATGTGCATGATGCGGCGGGTCAGCCAGAGGAAAAGGCCGATCACGCACAGCACACCGATCAGGCCGAATTCCTCGCCGATCACCGCGAGCAGGAAGTCGGTGTGCGCTTCCGGCAACCAGTGCAGCTTTTCGACGCTGCCGCCCAGGCCGACGCCCCAGATTTCACCCCGTCCGATGGCAATCAGCGAATGGGACAGCTGGTAGCCCTTGCCCAGCGCGTGTTTCTCGCTCCACGGGTCAAGGTAGGCAAAGATGCGCTCGCGCCGCCAATCGGACATCATGATCATCAGCCCGAAGGCCACGATCAGGATTGCCGCGATCAGGAAGAACATGCGCGCATTGACGCCGCCAAGGAACAGGATGCCCATCGCGATCACGGCAATCACCATGAACGCGCCCATGTCGGGCTCGGCGAGCAGCAACAGGCCGACCACAGCCACGGCGGCGCCCATGGGAAGGACCGCGCGGAAGAAACGCTCCTTGACCTCCATCTTGCGCACCATGTAATCGGCCGCATACAGCACCACCGCGAGTTTGGCCAGTTCGGAGGGCTGGAAGTTCATGACCCCCAGCGAAATCCAGCGGCGCGCGCCGTTGACGCCTTTGCCCACGTGCGGGATCAGCACCGCCATCAGGAGGATCAGCGACACCACGAACAGCCACGGCGCCACCTTTTCCCAGGTAGACAACGGCACTTGAAAGGCCAGCAAGGCCACCACGAACGCCATCACCAGCGACAACGTGTGTCGCGTGAGGAAGTGGGTGTGCGCGTAGCGTGCGAACTTCGGGTTGTCTGGCATCGCAATCGACGCCGAATAGACCATGACCAGTCCGAATGCCAGCAAGGCCACGACCACCCAGACCAGCCCTTGGTCGAAGCCGGGCAGCCGGGCCTGAGTTGCCGCGCCTCGCCCCACCTCAGGCACCCCCAGGCGCACCGGCAGGATCTCGGCGGCCGTCCCCGCCCCTCGCACGCCACCCATCCACCGGCTGAAACCCTGGCCGAAGCTCATGCCGCGCCCTCCAGTTCGACGCCGGCCGCATCGGCAAGCTCGATCACGGCTGCGCGAAAAGCTTCGGCGCGGTGCTCGTAGTTGCGAAACATGTCGAAACTGGCGCAAGCCGGCGACATCAGCACCGCATCGCCGGCACGGGCGCACTGGCGCGCCTGGCGAACCGCATCTGCCATCGAGTCGGCGTCCAGCAAGGGCACGCCGGTGTTTTCCAGCGCCGCCCTCAGCAAGGGCGCGTCGCGACCGATGAGCACCACGGCCCGCGCATGGCGCGTCACCGGGTCGACCAGGGGTGTGAAGTCCTGCCCCTTGCCCTCGCCGCCGAGGACGACCACCAGCCGGCGCTCCGCGCCCAGGCCGATGAGGGCAGCGGCCGTGGCGCCCACGTTGGTGCCCTTGCTGTCGTCGAAATATTCGATGTCCTGAACCACCCCCACGGACTCGACCCGGTGCGGCTCGCCCCGGTATTCGCGCAGACCGAACAGCATGGAGGCCAGGCTGCAGCCTGCTGCCCCGGCCAGTGCCAATGCCGCCAGGGCGTTCAACGCATTGTGGCGACCGCGGATACGCAGGGCATCGGCGGGCATCAGCCGCTGGATGTAGAGCTCCTCGACGTCGTCCTTGCGTCGGCGCCGCGTTTCGTCGGCCTCCAGAGCGCGCACCAGCCAGGCCATGCCATTGACCATTTCGATCCCGTAATCACCGGGGCGATGTGGCATGTCGCCACCAAAGGTCACCATGGCGCGCTCCACCGGCCGCTGGAGTCGCGCGCGCACCGGCGCGGGTCGCATGGCCATCACCAGCGGATCGTCGCGGTTCAGGATCATCAGCCCCTGCTGGCCAAAGACCTTGGCCTTCGCGGCAGCATAGGCCTGCATGCTCCCGTGCCAGTCGAGGTGATCCTGCGTCAGGTTCAGCACTGTTGCGGCGGTGGGCTCGAAGCTGCTGCAACTGTCGAGCTGGAAACTGGACAGCTCCAACACCCAGACGTCGGGCAATGCGTCCGCGTCCAGGCAGGATGAGAGAGAGTCCAACAGGGTCGGGCCGATGTTTCCGGCCACCACGACCGACTTGTCGGCTCGCCGCACCAGTTGTCCGGTCAGCGCGGTGACGGTGGTCTTTCCGTTCGTGCCCGTAATGCCCAGCACCTGAGGGCGGTAGCCGCGGTTTTCCGCCAGATCCGCCAGCGCCTGGGAAAAAAGGCTCAACTCGCCACCGTTCCAAAGGCCCGCAGCCTGCGCGGCCTGATCCACCCCGGCCACCGATGCGGGCGCAAGGCCGGGGCTGCGGAACACCGCGCGCACCGGCGTTCCCTCCACCAGGCCAGCTTCCAGGGGGCCGCTGCGGAAGCGGGCGTCGGGAATGTCGTTGCGCAGTGCCTGCAGGCCGGGCGGGTCCTCGCGGGTATCGGCAACCTGCACCCGCGCACCGCAGCGCGCGCACCAGCGCGCCATGGCCAGGCCCGAGGCCCCGAGTCCGAGAATGAGGACGTCCTGATCGCGAAGCAGGTTCATGGCCTATCTCAGCTTCAGGGTCGACAGACCCACCAGGCACAGCAGCATGGTGATGATCCAGAAACGCACGACGACCTGCGTTTCCTTCCAGCCGCTTTTCTCGAAATGATGGTGCAAAGGCGCCATCTTCAGGATGCGGCGCCCGGCGCCATACCTGCGTTTGGTGTACTTGAAGTAGGACACCTGCAGCATGACCGACAGGGCCTCGACCACAAAAATGCCGCCCATGATCGCCAGCACGATCTCCTGGCGCACGATCACCGCGACGGTGCCCAGGGCAGCACCCAGCGCCAGCGCGCCGACGTCACCCATGAAGACCTGCGCCGGATGCGTGTTGAACCACAGGAAGGCCAGGCCGGCGCCCGCCATCGAGGCGCAGAAGATCAGCAGCTCGCCCGCCCCGGCAATGTGCGGCAGGAAGAGATAGCGCGAGAAGACCGCACTTCCGGTCACATACGCGAAGAGCCCCAGCACGGAGCCAACCATCACCACCGGCATGATCGCCAGGCCGTCCAGACCGTCCGTGAGGTTCACGGCATTGCTGGAGCCCACGATGACGAGATAGGTCAGCACGACAAAGCCCAACACCCCCAAGGGGTAACTGATTTCCTTGAAGAACGGCACCATCAAACCGGCCTTGGGCGGCAGGTTGACGTCAAAGCCGGACCGCACCCAGTTGAAAAACAGCTCCAGCACGCGCATGTTGGAGTTCTCGGAAATGCTGAAGACCAGGTAGAGCGCTGCCAGCAAACCGATCACCGACTGCCAGAAGTATTTCTCGCGCGAGCGCATGCCCTCCGGATCCTTGTTCACGACCTTGCGCCAGTCGTCCACCCAGCCGATGGCGCCAAAACCGAGCGTCACCAGCAGGACGATCCAGACGAACCGGTTGGTCAGGTCGGTCCATAGCAGCGTCGCGATGGCGATCGCCAGCAGAACCAGGACACCGCCCATCGTCGGCGTTCCGCTCTTGCTGAGATGGGTTTCCATGGCATAGCCTCGGATCGGCTGTCCGATCTTGAGCGCCGTCAAACGGCGAATCACCGGTGGCCCGGCGATCAGTCCGATCAACAGGGCCGTCAGCGCCGCCATCACCGCACGGAAAGTCAGGTACTGGAAGACCCGGAAGAATCCGAATTCGGGCGAAAGCGTCTGCAGCCACTGGGCCAGGCTAGGCAGCATGGACGGCCCCCCCTTGTTGTTCCTGCGCGAACTGAATGATGGCTTCCACCACCCGCTCCATCTTCATGAAACGGGATCCCTTGACGAGAATGCTGGAAACGCCGGGGGCGGCGCCGCGAACAGCGGCCAGCACCGCTGGCATGTCTTCGAAATGACGTGCGCCTGCGCATTGCCGCGCGGCGTGAACCGATTGATTGCCCAGGGTGAACACCTGTTCCAGGCCGCGATCGCGCGCCAGCGCACCCATCTCGGCATGAAATGAGGGGCCCTGGTCGCCCACCTCGCCCATGTCACCCAGCACGAGCAGCCTCGGCGCCGGCAACTCGGCGAGAACCTCGATCGCAGCGCGAACCGAATCCGGGTTGGCGTTGTAGGTGTCGTCGACCACCGTGACGCGGCGACCGGCCAGCGCGACGCTGAAGGCCCTGGATCGCCCCTTGACAGCCTCAAAAGCCTGGAGACCTGCGCGGATCGCGTCCAGAGACACCCCCGCGGCGAGTGCGCAGCTCGCAGCCGCCAAGGCGTTGCGAACGTTGTGCCGCCCCGCGATACCCAGTCGGAAATTCAGACTGCCCTCCGGCGTGCGGGCCGTCACACTCCAGGCGCCGTCCTGCCAGTCCCCATGCCCTCGCACGTCGCCCAGCCCCTCCTCGACTGCATCGGAGAACGTCAGGCGCCTGCGCTGACCGCAAAGCTCGGACCACAGCGGGGCAAAAGAATCGTCGGCCGGAAAAACGGCAACGCCTTGCGCGCCAAGGGATTCGATGACGCTGCCGTTTTCGCGGGCGACGGCCTCGACGGTCGCCATGTACTCCAGGTGCTCGCGCTGGGCGTTGTTGACCAGGGCAACGGTGGGCGCCGTCATGCCCGCCAGCAGGGCAATTTCGCCCGGGTGGTTCATGCCCATCTCGACAACCGCGGCCTCATGCGCGGCGCGCAGGCGCAGCAGAGTCAGTGGCACCCCGATGTCGTTGTTGAAGTTGCCCTGGGTGGCCAGCGCACCCTCGCCCTTCCAGGCTCGCAGGATCGCTGCGATCATCTGTGTCACCGTGGTTTTGCCATTGCTGCCCGTCACCGCGATCAATGGCAGGCTGAATTGCTTGCGCCACCCGGATGCCAAAGCGCCCAGCGCAGCCTTGGCGTCGGGAACGATCATGCCGGGCAAACCAGCCTCGGCAAGCAGATCCTGCGAAGCGGGCTCGCAGAGGGCCGCAACTGCGCCCTGGCTCGCGGCCTGGGCCAGGAACTGCCCCCCGTCGAACCGTTCACCGCGCAGCGCGACAAAGAGGTCACCCGGCTCCAGCGTGCGGGTATCGGTATGGACACGTGATATGGCAACCGTCGCGTCTCCCACGAGGCGTCCGCAAGGAATCCAGTGCTGTGCCTGCTGCAGGGTCATCATGGCCATGGCGTTCATGTCGACGCCCTTTCGCCACGGTCTTGCTTCGCCGCAAGGGCCTGCAGCACGCCGAGCGCGAGGGCCTTGTCGGAAAACGGGCGACGAACGCCCGCCGTCTCCTGGTAATCCTCATGCCCCTTGCCCGCGATCAGCACGACATCATGGTCTGCTGCCTGCTCCAACGCCAGCGCAATCGCTCTGGCCCGATCCGCTTCCACCTCGACAGCGCGTCCGTCCGACAAGCCCCGCCGGATGTCGCCAATAATGGCCATCGGCGCTTCGGAGCGCGGGTTGTCGCTGGTGATGACGATCCGGTCCGCGCCCTGCTGCGCCACGGCACCCATCAGCGGCCGCTTGGCGGCGTCACGATCGCCGCCGCAACCGAACACCACCCAGAGACGACCCTTTCGTTGCATCGCCAACGGTCGTAGCGCTTCAAGGGCCTTTTCAAGCGCATCCGGCGTATGGGCGTAGTCCACGGCGACCAGCGGTCGCCCCGGCAGCGAAAGGCAATCCATGCGCCCCGGCACGGGCGGCAGCGCGCTGCAGGCCTGAACCGCTGCGCCCAACGGCACCCCCACTGCGCGCATGGCACCCAGAACGCCCAAGAGGTTGGACACGTTGTACTGGCCGACCAGACCGGTCTGCAGCCGGTGCGTCGCGTGGCCCTCGACCACGGTGAAACTCAAACCCTGCGCGTCGTAGCCCACATCGCTGGCCTGCAGGCGGGCGGGACCCCGGCTGGAAACGGTCCACAGGTCGACGCCAGTGCCAGCCAGGGCGCGCACGATGCTGTCGCCCTTGGGATCGTCCATGTTGACCACGGCGGCCTGAAGGCCCGGCCAGGCAAACAGCTCGGCTTTCGCCAGCCAGTAGGCCGCCATGGAGCCGTGGTAGTCCAGATGGTCGTGGGTGAAGTTGGTGAAGATCGCCACCTTGATGCGCGTCCCGTCGAGGCGACGCTCGGCCACGCCAATGGAAGACGCCTCGATGGCGCAGGCCCGAAGGCCCTGTTCGACAAAGCGGCGAAACTGGCTTTGCAACGAGACCGGATCGGGCGTCGTCATGCCCGTGGCTTCGACATCGGGAGGACAACCCGCCCCCAGCGTGCCCACCACGGCGCACGTGCGCGCGTGGGCAGCGTCCAGGCGGGACAAGGCCTGCGCGAGCCACCATGCGGTCGATGTCTTCCCATTGGTCCCGGTCACGGCCAGAACATCGATCTGTTCGGAAGGCTGGCCGAAATAGAGTGAAGCCACCGGTCCTGTGGCCGCCTTGAGCGACGGATAGGCCGCCACAGCGGGGTCATCAAAGTCAAAGGCTTCGACGCCCTCGCGCTCGACCAGGCAGGCACTGGCGCCCTGACGCAAGGCCGCATGGACAAACTGGCGGCCGTCGACCGCCGCACCGGGCCAGGCTATGAAACCGTCACCCGCGCGAACCTGGCGGCTGTCGCTGCGAAGGGTGCCGGTGACCCGGCCGCCGAGCCAGTTCGCCGCTTGCGCCGGAGTGTCGAACTGAAGCATCAGAACGATTCCTCCACGGCTTGGACCACGATCTGCGGCTTGACTGCCATGTCGGGCTGCACCCCCATCATGCGCAGCGTCTGCTGGACGACCTCGCTGAACACGGGCGCTGCCACGGCGCCTCCGTAGTACTGCCCGGCACTGGGCTCGTCGATCATGACCGCCACGACGATGCGCGGCTGGTCGATCGGCGCCATGCCGGTGAACCAGGACCGGTATTTGTTGCTCGCGTAGCCCTTGCCGACCTGCTTGTGGGCCGTGCCGGATTTGCCACCGACGGAATACCCCACCGTCTGAGCCTTCTGCCCCGTCCCGCCGGGTCCTGCAGCCATCTGCAGCATCTTGCGCACGGCGGCCGCGTTCTGTGGCGAGAAGACCTTCACGCCGCTGGCCGGGTCGCCACTCTTGAGCATCGTGGTCTGGATGATCTGGCCTTCGTGCGCAAAGGCGGTGTAGGAATGCGCCATCTGGAACAGCGAGGCGGACAACCCGTAGCCGTAGGCCATCGTGGCCTGTTCGATCGGCCGCCAGGTCTTCCAGGGCCGCAGGCGGCCCGTCACGGCCCCTGGGAACTGGAGCTGGGGCTTCTGGCCGTAACCCAGCGCGGTGTAGACGTCCCACATCTCGCGCGGGCTCATCTTCTGGGAGATCTTCAACGCCCCAACGTTGCTGGACTTCTGGATCACCCCTTCAACGGAGAGCGATCCATAGTTGTGGGTGTCGCTGATGGTGAAACCGCCGATGTTGTACTTCCCCGGGCCGGTCTCGATGACCGTGTTCGGCGTCACACGCCCCGCTTCCAGGGCTGCCGCCACCGTGATCGGCTTCATGGTCGAGCCAGGCTCGAACATGTCGGTGATCGCGCGGTTGCGCAGCTGCTCACCACTGAGGTTCTGACGCTTTTCTGGCTGGTAGCTCGGGTAATTGGCCAGCGCCAGCACCTCGCCCGTGATCGAATCCAGGACCACGACACTGCCGGCTTTGGCCTTGTTGACCTGAACCGCATCCCGCAGCTTCTGGTACGCAAAGAACTGGACCTTGCTGTCGATGCTGAGCTGCAGGTCACGTCCGTCGACCGGAGGCACCTGTTCGCCGACGTCCTCGACCACTCGGCCCAGGCGATCCTTGATCACGCGGCGGGACCCGGGGCGCCCGGCCAGCTCCTTGTCGAAAGCCAGCTCGACGCCCTCCTGCCCGATGTTTTCCACGTTGGTGAAGCCCACGACGTGCGCTGCCGCCTCACCTTCCGGATACTTGCGCTTGTATTCGCGACGCTGGTAGACGCCCTTGATGCCCAGCTCGGCGATCTGCTGGGCAACGGACTCGTCGACCTGGCGCTTGAGCCATACAAAGGTCTTGTCCTCGTCTTCGATCTTCTTGTTCAGTTCTGCCAGGGGCATGGACAGCAGTCGGGCCAGTTGTTGGAGCTTGTCCTTGTCGCGGTCGATGTCCTCGGGAATCGCCCAGATGCTCTGCGCCACGACGCTGGAGGCCAGGATCAGGCCATTGCGGTCGAGGATGCGTCCGCGATTGGCCGGCAGCTCCAGCGTGCGCGCAAACCGGACTTCACCCTGGCGCTGGAAAAAAGCGTTGCCGAACACCTGGATGTAGGCGGCGCGACCGGCCAG
>ERZ795030.4753-NODE-4753-length-13082-cov-5.625470_pt1 | contig 13082 bp, 9 predicted proteins | sample MGYA00375122_ERZ795030 | MGnify/ENA primary metagenome ERZ795030 (study PRJEB30165, sample SAMN05720146) | activated sludge metagenome | isolation source: anaerobic digester from wastewater treatment plant | place: Japan | collected 2015-04-20 ...
ACGATGACCGACCAAGGCACCGACCCGCGCCAAGAGAAGCGTGAGCGCATCGCCGCCGCCGAGGCCAAGATCGAAGAGTCGAAGCGCATCGCAACACCGGCACTCGACGCCTGGCGAGCCTACCGTGCCGCTCGGGCGGCGCGGTGGGGTGAGCGCACCTTGCTTGACCATCAGAAACTCGCCGACGCTGGCGGACAACCCAAGACCCGAGGACGGCGACCAGGCGAGGGCGACACGACGCAACCCGGCAGCCTTCTGCCGCTGCTGAGTCATCCTCTGGAACAGATCGACGCCGACCGTGTTCGCCTTTGGCTGAAAGACGAGGCCACGCACCGCCCGACCTATGCCCGCCTGGCCTTCGCCCTGCTGCGCGCCTTCCTGAACTGGTGCAGTGATCGCCCCGACTACCGCGACCAGGTACAGGCCGGCGCCTGCATTACCCGACTGGCGCGCGACGAACTGCCGAAGAAATCTGCCAAGGACGATTGCTTGCAACGCGAGCAACTGCCGGCGTGGTTCGCGGCCGTTCGCCAGATTCACAATCCTGTTATTGCCGCGTACCTGCAAACAGCGCTGCTGACTGGCGCGCGCCGGGAAGAGGTCGCGGGCATCCGCTGGGAAGACCTCGACTTCCAGTGGAAGGCCATGACGATCAAGGACAAGGTCGACGGCGAGCGCACGATACCGCTGACGCCCTACGTTGCCGCCTTGCTGGCTGCTCTGCCACGTCGTAACGAGTGGGTATTCAGCAGCCCCACAGCGGCATCTGGCAGGCTGCAAGAGCCGCGCATCATGCACAACAAGGCATTGACTGCTGCCGGGCTTCCGGCGCTGTCTATCCACGGTCTGCGCCGCTCGTTCGGCACTCTGGCGGAATGGGTGGAGTGCCCTGCCGGAGTTTCGGCGCAGATCATGGGCCACAAGCCGAGCGCTACCGCCGAGAAGCATTACCGGGTTCGTCCTCTCGATCTGCTGCGCATGTGGCACACCAAGATTGAAGGCTGGATTGTCAACGAGGCAGGTATCGAGCAGCCGTCGGAGTCCGACGCGCGCCTGAGAGTCGTGAGCAATGGATTGTAAAGCGCAGATGTACAGACTATGATTGACTCGTTCCGACGCAAGGGGCTTGAAGCCTTCTTTCGCTCTGGCACGCAAGCCGGAATCCAGCCGATTCACGCTAAGCGCCTGCGGGAAATGCTGACCGCCCTGCATGCCGCATCCAGCCGCGACGATTTGGCCCGTCCATCCTGGCGTCTGCATGGCTTGTCCGGCGATCGCGCCGGCTTTCATGCCATGACGGTACAGGCAAATTGGCGGCTGGTCTTCCGGTTTGACGGGACGAACGTGGAACTACTTGACTACATCGACTATCACTGAGGCCCGATTCATGGACATGCACGACCCTGCGCCACCCGGCGAATTGCTTGCCGGCTGGCTGGAAGACCTCGACATGAGCGTGACCGCGTTTGCTGCCCACGTGGGCATCAGCCGCGTCATGCTTTCGCGCATCCTGCACGGACACGCCGCCGTCACCGCCGACATGGACCTGCGCTTGCATGAAGCCCTGGGCACATCACCTGGGTACTGGCTACGCCTGCAAGCTCAACGCGATTTGTGGACCGCTGGCGAGCGAGCCAAGGAACGGGCGCCGGTGGCGCGAATCGCCGCCTGACCGAGTATAACCGCCGCCGTCCACTACTGGCAGGACTGGCAAAGGAGAAATGAACCATTAAAGCCGCCCGCCCCCACGATGATACAATGGTTGAACTGTTGCGCGAAGACCCGGCTTTTGTTGATGAATACCTCGCTGCAGCGCTGGAGGAAGCAGAGGAACCCGGCGGCAAGCAAGCCTTGTTGCGCGCCTTGCGCCACGTCGCTGATGCCCAAGGAATGCGAGAAGTGGCGACGCGCGCTGGCCTGCGTCGCGAAGGCCTTTCTCGTGCCCTTTCCCCCAAAGGAAACCCGACAGCCGAAACCTTTGCTGGCGGTCTTGTCTGCCGCCGGCCTGCGCCTAGCCGTGGCCCGAAGGAATGAGCATCCGGCAGCCTGACCGACTTTTGCCACGCCTATCCACACGGAGAGAAAATCGGGACACCTTCCCACGACTGGCGCGGCACACCCCTTGAAGGAGCGCCAGCATGAATGTCGTAGTTCTCATCAATGGCCGCGAGGCTATTCCAGTGCGCGCCATTCCCTACGTGACCGGTAGGTGGATGTCGCCCGATGTGGTTGCGAAATCACTCGCCTACACTGATTCAATGAGCAGATTTGAGGGAATATATGCCTACCAACTGCTGGCGGATGGGGGATATTCGCAAGTCTTGCCTGGAGACTGGGATGTTGTTGACGATCTCTTGGAGGGACTCGACAGCAGCCTCAATGCTATAAGCGATGACCGCAAGCTGACTCGCCCGGTCTGGCTGACCGAGTCGACAAAGCAACTGCCCGCGGGAGTTTTTCTCTGGCGCGACGAATTCGAGCAGGCATTCCACCGAAGCTACTCTCCGCCGCGCTTTAGCTTGCTTGATGAGCGCCCCGGCGACCTAACGTTGCGATTTTCGCCGCTAATTTCCCCGCCAGAAATGCGAGGCGTGGTCATGGAGGGGTTTGAGGATTCGGCGGACGATCTGCTGGTGGACAAGATACGAAATGACCAACCGAGGCTGCTATTGAGTGCCGGGGAAGATGCAGCGACAGATCGATTTGCGCAACGCTATTTTGAAGACGGCTTCAACAAGGTTACGAGAGAGAAGGCCGGCGAACGGAACTTTGAGGCGAGAGTTGCCGCCGTCAAGCTGACCGACGCGAGGTGCATTGAGCTTGCACATTCGCATGAACTGCGCATTGCGGACTGGACCTCGCTGACCGGAATAGGTATCGGCGTGCATTGGTCGCATCTCGTCACCACCGAGGGAGTCGCCTTTAGAAATTGGACTGAGCCCGAAATCACGGAAGCGTCTGTCGACCAACAAGTCGATATGCACCGCGATAACGAGGCAATACCCCTGAAATTCCCCTGCACGCCAGTGGATCTCATACAGTTCATCGACGCAGCACCGCCCGGAAGTCACAGCTTCAGCCTACCGCATGTCTTTCGACAGGCGATGACCGAGAGCGAGCAGACGACCGATACCCTCCCGCTGGTATCGGCCGAATCGCAGGGGCAGACCGCGACAGAGGTAACACCTACCGGCATATCCAAAAGGGAGGTTCTCGCTGTCGATTGGCCGCTACATGGACAGTTCAACCAAGAGAGTCTTTCTGCTGCCCTGTCTGACGTGCGCGAATGGCTGAAGCCTGCCCGCACCGCACTAGGCTCGCCTGGCAAGGCGTCTGCACTCTGGAACCCCGCCAAACTTGCGGATTGCCTTGTCAGTAAACGATATGCCAACCAGAAAGCGATAGGCCTATTCCTTGGCCGGCACTTTGCCGAGTGGCTGCCCGAGTGGGAGAGGCTCCAAGAGTATCGGTAAGCCCCCTTCCGGCCTCAATACCGGCACAACGTACCGGCACCAGTACCGGCAAGCACGCCGGAAACCCTTGTCATTGCTGGGATTGAATACCGGCGGTAATGCCTAGAGCAAGTGCCGCAATTTGAACTGGCGACTTCCATAGACGGAGGTTGCCATGAAACAACAAGCACTAATCCCGAACGCAGATTTTGCCCGCCTGCTTGGCGGGAAGCGAGCAAGCCTAAATACGAGCGTTTATCGCCGTGGCGATTTCTGCGGAATCAAGCCCGTCAAGCTTCCGAATGGCCGCCTGATGTGGCCTGCGGATGAAGTCAATCGCCTACTGGCCGGCGAGATGCCGCCGCCCGCCGAAGTCGGAGATTCTGCCGCACGACTGGCTGCCGGCAAGGCTGCTGCCAAGGCCAGGCGCCTGACCGTCAAATCCGTCGAAGTTCAGACAGTGACCGCTGGCGAGGTGGCCAAATGAAAAGCGCCCTCGACCAAACCACAATCGAGAGCGCCCGCGACAAGGCACATTTTATCACGCACTCGGCAGTTGACGTCCTTCTCTCCCGCCTCGACAAAGTGAAGCGTACCGGGCCTGGCACGTGGTCAGCACGCTGTTCTGCTCACGACGACCGCGGCCCAAGTCTCGCCGTCCGGGAACTTGATGATGGGCGCATCCTGCTTCATTGCTTTGCCGGATGCGATGTGCACGACGTTCTGGCCGCCGTGGATCTGAATGTTTCCGACCTCTTCCCTCCTCGTGCCGTCGATCTCAGGTTCAAGCCGGAGCGGCGACCGTTTCCCGCGGCTGACGTGCTGCGTGCCATTGGCTTTGAGGCGCTTGTCGTCGCGGCGGCTGCGGTGGCGATGCTGGCTGGCGAGCCGTTCAACGATATTGACCGCGATCGCCTGATACTGGCCGTATCGCGAATCCAGGCCGCAATGACGGTGGCGGGGGTGAGCCATGGATAGGAGCGAGGCACGCGGAACATCGTTTCTCGACGGCGCGGCAGAATCCATGCGAGGCTCTACAGCGAGAGCAAGAGCACCGGAGAAGGGAACGCATCGGCTAGTCGATCAAGCTGCATTGAGCGACGACGGGCGCAAGCTGGCCCACGCACTGGCGGCCATTCCCCGCAACGTGACGCACGACAAGCACCCGGCAGAGCGTGTTATTGGTTGGGCGCTGCGGCATTCGACTTCCGGGCTTGAAGAGGCCGAAGGCGCGACGCTGTGTGCTGGATGGGACAAGCGGACCGGCGGCGCGTCGCTGCCGGTATTCAAGACGTCCGACCCTGAATACTGCGCCACAAAACCAGTGACGATAGCGAGCGTCTTTGATCTGGCCAAGACGCACGGATGGAAGGGAGAGCAAGAATCGACGGATGATTCTGTCGACCCTCATCGCAATGCACCAAAGCCCGACACGACCATGCTGTACGGGTTGATCGGTGACGTTGCACGGGCGGCGGCCCAAACTACCGAGGCAAACCGCTACGCGGTCGCAGCGGCACATATTGCGTTGCTGTCTGCGGGGGTAGGTCGAAACGTCTACCTGCCTGTCGGCAACGTCAAACACCATGCGCGAGTCTTCATGCTGCACGTTGGGCGCAGTGGGCGAGGCCGCAAAGGTGAGGCAGTTTCGCTGACGAAGCGTATCAGGTGGGAAATCGAAGAGCATCACAGCGAAGACACCGGAAATCTTGCTGACCCCCTCTGCGGACAGATGCACGACGGTGGTTTGAGTACGCGGGAAGGGCTGGCGCTGCTGATCCACGACGGCTACAGAGTCGGCAAGGAAGACGTTCTACCGATTGAGGATAAGCGGTTGTGGGTCATCGAATCTGAGTTTGCCAACGTGCTGCACCAGGCCAAGCGGGACGGGAACACGCTGAGTTCTGCTCTGCGTGATTCGTGGGATGGCGTTAGCATCAGGCCGGCAACAAAGACTTCTCGGCTATGGGCGAGCAATCCGCACATTTCGCTGACGGGCAATATCACGCCATCCGAGTTGCTTGGGCTGATGGAGTCGCGTGAGCTGTCCAATGGTTTCGCGAATCGCTTCCTGATCTTCTGGGCAGAGCGCGAGCGCATCGAGCCATTCCCCAAGCCGACACCGAGACCGGTAGTCACTGACCTGGCGGAGCGTACAAAGGCAGTGGTTCGCTTCGCGACGGAAGGCTACCCGGAAAACAAGGACAGCAGGCCGATGGAATTATCGGCTGACGCCAGAACGGAATATGCGCGGCTGTATCGCGGCGAGTTGTCGCGACTGGCGGACGGCGAAAAAGTTGCCGCGCTGATCGAGCGCCGCGCGCCGATGCTGCTCCGGCTGGCGATGATCTTCGCGCTGACCGACAAAACGCTGACGATCGATCTGCCCCACATCCACGCGGCGCTGGCCTGGGTGCGCTTTCACCGAGATTCGGTGAGGTTCATTTTCAACGACGCTGCCGGCGAATTGGCGGCGCGAGAATCTTCGGACGGCGCTGCAAAGATTCTCGACTACCTGAAGCAGAACGGCCAGACCACGCGCTCCGATCTGTCGAAAAAATGCTTCTCAGGACACTTGTCGGCCAGTCGGATAGATGAGGCGCTAGACAGTCTACTGATGAACACCCCGCCAACCATTGAGGTGCTGGAGGGCGAAAAGGACGAGAAAAACGGCAAGCGGCCGAAACTCTATCGCTGCTGCGAAACTGGCGAGTCTGGCGAAGTTGCCCATTCAGCAAGGAATCGGTCAAGTCCGCGAAGTTGCGAAACTGGCGAAGTTGGAATTGCTGCGAAGAATCCAACTTCGCCAACTTCGCAAGCGTGCGAATCTGCCGGAAAGCCCGCAGATAGGCCAAGTTCGCCACTTTCGCCAAGTTCGCGTCCTGCGATGGAAACGCCGGTTGATCAGGTGGAAGTAGAGATATGACCGCGGCGACAATCCTCAGAAATTCGGCGGCCGCGGGAGTAACTCTCTCTCTGTCGGCCGCCGGAATGATCAAGGCGACGGGCGAAAAGGCCACGGTGGCTCTTTGGCTGGCGACGATCAAAGAGAACAAGGTCGACATCATCGCGCTACTGTCGGAAGGAGCCAGCGGGAAGCCCTGTCGGGCGGCTTCACGCTGGCTACTCCACTTCTCCGACCGCAAGCCGCTGACGATGGTTTTCTCGCCACCTACGACTCATACCAAGGTGCTCGCCAGCTACCCTAGTGCGTCAGCGGCTGAACCGATCGAACCGGGCCAGCGACAACCCGCAACGATGCTGACCGGCAGGCAGGAAACTGCTGTCGTCGGCTGGCTGACACAGATCGGCGAATTCGACGAAACCATTGTCGGCGAGGTACTCGCGCAGTGTCGGCACGATGAGGATGCGCGGCAATACTTCGTTGGCCGGGCCGGCGAGTGCGCCACAGTCGACACAGATGACCGTCGGTGGTGTGACCAGTGCGGTAACTTGCGGTCTGGCGTCTGCGTGGTCGCCAAGCCTGGCGGAGTCATCTCGGCGATCCGCGGATACCGGCCTGCCCCGGGCTTCCTGCAGCGCTGCCTTGACTTCGTGCCTGCGCACCAGCCGGCGAACTCACTGTAAACTGGAACCCGAGAACAATTTCCGGACAATGGGGGCGTCATGCAAGTATTCCGATCCATACAGGACGACGACCTGGTGCGCGGTATCGCCGGTGCTACCAGGCGTATGGTCTTTGTGGCGCCTGGCGTGTCTGCTGCCGTAGCGAAGGCCCTTGAGATCTGCCTGGCACGCCACCCTGTTCCCCAGATCATGATCGTGCTGGATGCGGATGAAGAAACCTGCCGATTGGGCTACTGCGATGCACCGTCTCTCGAGGCGCTGAGCATAGCGGCCACAAAACTGGGCATTCCAGTACGGCAGCAACGAGGAATACGCATAGGATTGCTGATGGCCGATGACGAAATCCTTGTCTGGACGCCCACACCTCAGATGTTCGAGGCACCTCGTGGCGTGAACGAGCCAAACGGATTGCTGTTTACGCAGGACACCCTGCAGAGATTACCCGAGGCGCTGGGTGTTGACCCTGCGCACCCGGCGGCAAAAGCCGAGATCGGTACCGAACCACTCAAACACGAGGAAGTTGCCAAAGTCGTCGCCGCAATCAAAGCGGCGCCGCCCGCGCCCTTCGACCTGTCCCGACTGTCCCGCGTATTCTCTTCCAAGTTCCAGTTCATCGAAACGGTGCTACGCGGTGCAGAGTTGACCAAGCGTGAAATGCGGCTGGACAGTCTGATCGTCAATTCGGATGCCCCCGAGGAGTTGCAGCCCCTGCTGCACACGACGGTACAGCCCTTCAATACGGACGCTGACAAGGCCATCGACGTGCCGGTACTGGTAAACGGCGAGCAGGCTTTCAACAGGGCAGGCAAGCCGCTGACCTTGCCCACCACGCAGACCGAAATCCGCAACTACTGGACCAAGCTGACGGACCGCTACATCGTCAACCTGCCGGGTTTTGGCAAGATCATCCGCCACTCCGACAAAGTGAAGTTTGAAGAGGGCAAGGCAGCGTTCGAGATCGTGCTCAAGGATTGGGTGAAGGGCTTTCAGGAACTGGTGAAGGGCGACCACGATCAGCGTGTGAAACGGGTAGTTACCCTCATCGAGCAGCGCATGCAACGGGCGAACGAGCGTCAGAAGCTGACAAGAGTCAGGATCGAAGAGTTGGTGCGAAAGGGTTTGGACAACCTGCGGGTGATCGAGCCAAACGTGAAAGTGGTCTACAAGAACATCACCGTCGAATCGACCCGCGACAAGGAGTTCCTTGAAGTCTTGCGTAAAGCCGTACCCGAGCAAGAGCTTGAAGGGTGGTTTCAGATTTTCAGCGCGGCACCGATGGTGCAGACGAATCCGAAGGCATGCCGATGACCCTGAATCCGGAAGGCCGGGAGAGATGCCTGCAGGTCGTGAACGGGTGAGGTGCGAAGCGGGTATTTGCTTGCTGCTGCCCCTGGATTGCCATCTGATCACATTCCGCCCCGCTCCCTCGTGCGCTATCCGGTCAGGGCTCTCCTCGCCCGTCACTGATCGACGGCGCCCCAAGTAGGGCAAGCCAACCACCGTAAGATTTCGTCGCTGCTCGGAAAATCAACGGACAAAGGCTGCACTAATTAGCTGGTCTGCCATCCCCAAGTCGCTTGCTAGGCGGTCACACATCGTGTCAACAGCATATCCCCAGCCGCCAGCCATTGCTGCCACGTCAATCCCTAAACGGTTCGCCGCTGAAACGACGCTAGCGTCACGGACCCTGCTAGGGGTATGCGCTTGGGCGTCACGCAACCCTTGTACTGCGAAGAGTGAAACAAGGCTCGGCAGTTCCAGCGTGTGCTGCCATTTCGGGACGACCAATGACGCATCCTGCACGAGAACAACACCTTCCTCGCATGCAATATTGGCAAGCTGGCAAAGGCATGCAAGCAGCTTTAATGATTTAAAATCGTTGACTGCCTCTTTCGGCACCCCCAGCTTGAGAACCATCGTGCGTAGCGGGCCGGGCTTCAGCAGTTCGAGGACTTTCACGAGCGCAAGCGCTCGATCCAAGAATTGCTCTCGCGTCATTGCCAATGGCGCAACGGCGAACAACGATTCTGCCACCGAGCATTTCCACCATCCGATGTTCGCGACTTCTGCGGTAGATAAACTGCCAATCTCGACTTGGCTGGAACCGCAACCAAGTTCCTCAGAAAGCTGCTCCAAGGTCGCCGTCAATGACAGAAACGCGTCGATCAAGCGATGGGCGCGTTTAGCGATATTGTTCTCGCCATGTTGCTCTCTGTCACGGTTCACAATGCTGTCGGGGACTGCGAACTTGTGCCAATGCGAGATTACGTGCGGTGGGCAACCTTCATAGAGTTTCTTCAACTCGACCTGTATGTGGTTGCGCCCAACTCGATAGGTCCGTGACGTTCCCCACCAACCACCGTAGCTAACGCCTCCAGATTCTGGATGGATCTGATACTCGGTTCGTCCTTGATAAAGTTGCAAGACGTCGTCGCGAACATATCCATGTACCCATGATGACGCGGCAATCGCATACGTCATCGGCTCAGCATCACCCGGCCAAACCAATGCGGGATCTTTTGAATCCGTTATTGGTCTTCCCTGTGGCTTGAGGAGTAATCGGGCGCCCCAAACTCGGGACATCTGAGGAGCATCGCGGTGATAGTCGTATTTCAGAAGCCCCATTCCGAGCATACGGCCCGGAAGGTCAAACTGCTTTCCTTCATCCCCACTCAATACCGTCGCGAAAGTCTCATCGTCTGCGGAAAAGCGCTCCTCGTAATAGACCTGAACAGCAGCGCATCGCTTCAGATGGCAGTAGTCTTCAAGGTAATCCCGCCGAACCGCTATAAAACACAGCGGCCCATTTGGCTTCTGTCCCCAATCAACGTGGGACCTGGCGCGAACCACGTCGTAGACCGGCCCTGCTGGATCGTCCCAACAAACCACACCATCACCCAGATATCGCGGCACAAGACCATAAGTCATCAAGAAGATGTTGTCCGGTAGCTGAACGTCTCGATTGTGGCGATTCCACGCACTGACGAAGGATTCAAATCGCTCATCAGTGCGTTTCGGGCCATCGACCCAAAACGAGGTGTTGTAAACCTGCCCCTCGTCAACGCATGGCATCGGCCCCCACGACCTGACTTCATGCCCAATGCCGCCGGGGTGCTTCAGCACTTCATCAAGACGTTCTAGTGGTACGAGCGCCGTCGTTGCTTTGCGGAACCCCCGGTATCCATTGACTGGTGCTTTGCTGATTTCCGCAACGGTGATTTCCTCCGAATCATCTAGGCATAGAGGATTACCAAGGTGAGCAACGGCCTTCGGCCAATAATCCGATAGGTCAGCCATAGCCGCCACTCATCGCCGCACCTCATACGTCAGCAACCCATCCACATCCTTGAACTTCTCGTAGATCACCGGATGCTCGCCTACACGCAGCGCCGTGAAGTGCGCGCGCCCGCATTCGATCTTGCCGCCTTCGCGGTCGCGCAGGTCTTCGGTGAACAGAGTGCTCTTGGTTTCCACCACGAAGTAAATCCGCTCGTGTCCGTCGCGCTCGACCAGTACGGCCCAGTCGGGGTTATATGTGCCTAAAGGGGTCGGCACTTTGAACCAGCCGGGGAGCTTCGCGTACACCTTGATCGCGTTGTTCTTTTCGAGCTGATCGGCAAAGTCGCGCTCGACCTCAGAGTCGTACACCACGTGCTGATAAACCGACTTCTCGGTGTCCATCAGCATGTTCTTGAGGTAGCCGGTCAGTTCCTCGGTTTCAAACAATTCCTGCGCGTAATACTGCTCGTCGCCGAGTCGCTGGTACTTGATGCCATCGACCAGGGCAAAGCGCTTGCAACGATTGACGGCGTCTGACGCCAGTTCGATGAACTGCTGGGGGTTACGCTTGAAGTCGTTGAGCCGCCCGCTTTCCGTGAGGATGCGCGCGATGGTCCGGCGAGTCAGTTGCGTGCGGTCCTGCAATTCGGTCAGCACGTCGGGCAACTCAATGTCGGTCTCGTTCAGCGTGACCGTGTCCGCGCCGGCTTTTTCGGTCGCTTCGACGCCCGCCTTGCCAATCGCCAGACCGGCCTTGCGCCATTGCAGCCGGGACTTGGTAATGGGCGGCGCATTGCGTAGCGCGGCAATGCAGCCGGTTATCAACTTCTCGTTGTCGAACTGAACGCGGTAGGTCGTCTTGTGCTTGATACGGTCCCACAGCGCCTTGAACTCGGGACTGACCAGCACCGATTTGCGGACCGGCACCGTCCTGCGGTCGTCGGAATTTTTGATTTCCAGCTTGCCGGAGAGCTTGCGTAGCACGGCCGCTATCTGTGCCCGTTGGACTTCATACTCGGCGGGCAGCACCAGCGTCCCATCCTTCAAGGCCACTTTCAAGGTGTCCTGTACTTTGCCCTTGTCGTTAATGTAGCCCTGCGCTTTGAGGTGGCTCCACAGGGTTTTCGACTGATCGAAGCCCAAGGGTGTCAGCTCGCCATTTTCCTGCTTCACGGTAATCGCGGCGAACTCATGATCCTGCACCACGCCGAACTGGATGCCGGTATCGCGCTCGATATCCTTCTGCAGATTTTCGGCGAACTGCTGATAGCTCTCGGTCGCAATCACCGTGAGCGTATTGACCTCGAAGCCGCGCAGGCGCTCGCCGTTCTGGTTGACGCACAAGCGCAGGCCACGGCCGATAGTCTGCCGACGCCAGCGTTCAGTCTCGCGCGTCGAGAAGTTGCAAATCTGGAAGACGTTGGGATTGTCCCAGCCTTCCTTGAGCGCCGAGTGCGAGAATATGAATTTCAGCGGCGACTCGAAGCCCAGCAGCTTTTCCTTGTCGCGCATGATGAGGTTGTAGGTATCGTCGTCCGCCTTGGTTTCGCCGCTGGTGTCCTTGTACACCTCTACGGATTTGCCGGCGACTTTCTTCTTGTCGATAGAGAAGTACCCGTTATGCACTTCGTCCGCCGCCGCGTTCAGGTCGACCTCGCCGAACAGGCTCAGATAGTCGGGATGCCGCGCCCAGCGCTTGTACTCGTCCTCGAAAATCACCGCGTACTCACCCTTCACCGGGTTGCCTTCTGCGTCGTACTGGCGGTACTTGTCGACAGCGTCGATGAAGAACAGGCTCAATACCTTGACGCCCAAGGGCCGCAGGCGCTTTTCCTTGTCCAGATGTTCCTTGATCGTGCGCCGGATCATTTCGCGCTGGATCGCCGTCGCATCCACGTCACCCCATGCGTCGCCGGGGCGCAAGAAGACCTCGCTGCCCGGCACTTTCAGCTCCATGAACTGGTCACCCTTGGCCGTGCGGATTTCCCCGATGTGAACATCGGCGTACAAGGTGCGGCCGGTTTCCTGCTTAAGATCGAAACCATCCTGAACGGTAATGGGGTCACGACGGACCACACCTGAACTGTTTTCTCGATCCACTTCAACAACGGCCGAGATCACTCCACGCTTGCTGCTGACCGAGAGCAATTTCACATAGGCCTTGTTGTTGGCCCCTTGCACCGTCGCCGCTGCTACCTCGATCTGCTTGACCAGCTTTTGCTCGTAGGCATCTACCGCGTCCAGCCGATAGACCATGTTGTGCTTTTCGGCATGGGTCGCCGAGTAGCGCAACGTGCACAGCGGGTCCATGCGATCCAGCGCTTTTTTGCCGCGGCCGTCGATACCGCCGTCCACGCTTTGCGGTTCATCGACGATGATGATCGGCTTGGTCGCCCGTACGAGGTCAATCGGCTTTTCGCCGCCGGTATTCTCGCTGGCGCGGTACATCACGTTCTTGGATTTCTCGCGGCGCTTCGCCTCGTCCGACTCTTCGGCGGCGGCCTCGCTTTCGTCGCCAAACTTGTTGATCGCGCCCACGGTAATGACCATGATCTGGATGTTCGGGCTGGTCGCGTAGTTGCGCACCTGCCCCAGCTTGGCCGAGTCGTACTGGAAGAACCCGTAGCCCTTGGCGCTCGGGTACAGCGCCTCGAAGTGCTCACGGGTGATTTCCAGCGTCTTGTTCACGCCCTCCTTGATCGCCACCGACGGAACGACGACAACAAACTTGGTGAATCCGTAGCGCCGGTTCAGTTCGAACAC
>ERZ795030.4761-NODE-4761-length-13070-cov-4.390165_pt1 | contig 13070 bp, 10 predicted proteins | sample MGYA00375122_ERZ795030 | MGnify/ENA primary metagenome ERZ795030 (study PRJEB30165, sample SAMN05720146) | activated sludge metagenome | isolation source: anaerobic digester from wastewater treatment plant | place: Japan | collected 2015-04-20 ...
ATTTATATATAGCCTCAATTTAGGTTTCATTGTCATTATTGCCAACAATTTCTGAAAGACTTTGACTGTTAGGTTCCTGTTGGTGTGTAATTACTTCCTTACTCTCGACCTGAGCCTCTTTTTCTAATTCTTCTTCATACTGAGAGGTTATTGCAATATCTCTATATTGAGTTAAACCAGTACCGGCTGGTATGATATTTCCAATAATTACGTTTTCTTTTAAACCGCACAGGTAATCTACCTTACCCTTGATTGAGGCATTGGTTAAGACATGAGTAGTCCTCTGAAAAGAAGCCCCTGATAGGAAGCTTTCTGTTGATAAAGAAGCCTGGGTAATGCCTTGTATAATAGGCATTCCTACAGCCGGGAGTTTTATCCTTTTCATAAAACCAATATTTTCAATTTATAATACCAATTCTGGTACACTATTTTCAGCTCTATACTTCACTAATTCAACCCCGTGTTGAATCAATAGCTGAGCATTGTTTTTGGTAATTTTTTCACCGGTAGGAATTATTATTTCTCCAGTTTCTTTATCATCAATATCCTGAGCAATTATCTTACCTAAAAGATTATGATAGATGTAATCGAGTGCTCTCCCCTCCAAAGAAAAGAATCTGCCATCTTCCAGGGGTATATCGCTGATTCCTGCTGAATAAGCTTTTCTGATAATACTTTTACTCACTGGTTGTGTTTTATCAGCAATAATGTTTCCCGTTTTGGGTTCCCTTAACTCTTCGCCTAAGTTTTTACCGATAACATCATCCTTGATAATGTTTAATAAGTTTTCCTTAATATTATTTTCTTTAATATCACTCCAGATTTCTATTTTTTCACATTGCTGTTCTGTAATTTGTTTAATATCATTTTCTTCTAAAACTGTATTGGCGGAAACAATTAAAGTCTGCCCATCCGGACTTTTAATATCCTGTGCCAATATTTTACCCACTAATCCGGTACTTAACTCTGGCTTAAAGATTCGAATTCTATTTATACTATTTCTTGCTAAATCTAAAGCAATCTCTTTAGTTATCGAATTTCCTTTAAGTTTCTGCAAATTGACCCCTTCAAATTCAGCAGTCATAGTATCTTTGTCATTATCAATATCCTCAGTAACACTGCCAATAAAAATATAATCTTTTATTCGTTCTACAAAATTAATTTCACCCTGCACTATATTTATAGTTCTATCATTTTCATCCAGTACATCAAAACTTAAACATTCAGAATTCTCAATTTTGCTAATGATATTTTCATCAATAACGGTATCCTTCTCGATCAGAGTCTCGTTTTTATTTCCCGAGATACAGTTAACTAACGTTTTATTTAGCAACAAGCCTCTGTTACTATTTCGAATTTCCTCATTTTCCTGAGCAACTTTTTTATTGGCTTGTTCGAAATCTGATACATATACCGATTCACCGGAAAGCAATTCAGAATCACGTGAAGCTCTTACATATATCTTATTCAGTCGTGCTATCTGCCTGACAATTACTTCAATATGCTTATCGTTAATAGTAACGCCCTGTGATTGATAAACAGCCTGGACTTGTTCTAAGAGATATTTTTGTACAGCCTTAATACCCTGGATTCTTAAAATATCACCGGGATCGATAAAGCCTGTAGTAAGTTTTTGTCCAGCCATTATTTTTTGCCCTTCTTCAACTATGATTCTTAAATCTTTGGGTATGGGATATACCTTTTTCTTAACCTCTTTATTCTTCCCGGATAATACTTCAGTTTCCGATTTTATAATAACATCTTTCCGGAAGGGAACCTGCTCTTCTTTGATTGCATCGACATAGCCATTTATTTCACTTATAATTGCTTGCTTTTTGGGTTTTCTTACTTCAAACAATTGTTCCACTCTGGGTAAACCTAAGGTAATATCTTCACCGGTAATCTTTATACCACCAGTGTGGAAAGTCCTTAAGGTCAATTGTGTCCCAGGCTCACCAATAGATTGAGCAGCAATAGTGCCAACAGCCTCACCGATAGTCACCATTTTGCCGGTGGATAGATCTCTGCCATAACATTTAGCACAAATACCCTGTTTGGAAGCACAGGTCAGAGGTGAACGTATTTTAACCTCTTTTATACCTGCGTCAACAATCTTTTTTACAATCTTCTCATCTATGTTTTCGCCTCTGCGAACCAGGATTTCTTCATTTTCTGAACCTATCAGGTCTTCTAAAGCTGTGCGTCCTAAAATTCTTTCCTCTAACTTCTCAATAATATTCCCATCCTCTACAATATCGGACACGATCACGCCATCATTGGTACCACAATCATCCTCCATAATAATAACATCCTGGGCTACATCGATTAATCTTCTGGTTAAGTAACCTGATTTGGATGTTCTAAGAGCAGTATCAGCTAATCCTTTTCTTGCTCCATGTGTGGAAATGAAATATTCCAAACAGGATAATCCTTCCCTGAAATTTGAACGTATCGGAAATTCAATAATTTTGCCAGAGGGGTCTGCCATTAGGCCTCTCATTCCCGCCAATTGTCCAATCTGTCTTCGGCTTCCTCGGGCTCCCGAATCAACTATTGTATAAAGTGGATTAAAGCTGCTTAGATTGCTTAAGATAGCACTTATAACCTGGTCGGCTGCTTCAGTCCAAGCATTGATGATTTTCTCTATTCTTTCCTCTTCCATAATCAAACCATAATTATATTGCTCTTTAATTTTGGTAACATTTCTTTCCGCTTCTTCCAATATTTTTTCTTTTTCTGAAGGTATCTCCAAATCCATAATCCCGATAGTCAGACCAGAAATAGTGGCATAATGAAAACCTAATTCTTTAATGTCATCAAGGCAATCAACGGCTACATCCTGACCATACTGCCGATAAATGTATGAAATAATATGAGCTAATTTCTTTTTATCGATGGTCATATCAACAAATTTCATACCTTCAGGCAAAACCTGGTTAAACAAAACCCTGCCAATGGTTGTTTCTTCAATTTTACCTTTTACTCTAACTTTTACAACAGCATGAATATCTATGTATCCATCTTCCTGTGCCCTGATGGCTTCCTCAGGATTAGCGAAAATGTTCTTGTCGCCCCTAGCCCCCTTTTCTTTCATGGTCAGATAATAACATCCTAAAATGATATCTTGCGAAGGAAGGGCAATTGGCGTACCGTTGGCTGGAGATAAAACATTATTGCTCGCCAGCATTAACATTTCTGCTTCAGTTTGCGCCTCAGTGGACAGAGGAACATGTACAGCCATTTGATCGCCATCGAAATCGGCATTAAAAGCAGGGCAAGCCAGCGGGTGTAGTTGTATGGCATTTCCTTCCACTAATACCGGCTTAAAAACTTGAATCCCCAACCTATGAAGAGTAGGAGCTCTGTTTAATAAAACAGGATGTTCTTCCACTATTTCCTGTAAAATATTCCAGACTTCCGGTGATTCCTGTTCAACTAGTTTTTTAGCAGTTTTAATATTATGGGCTAATTCTCTCTTAACCAAACTATGCATTACAAATGGTTTAAATAATTCTAAAGCCATCTTTTTTGGTATTCCGCACTGGTACATTTTAAGTTTGGGACCAACGACAATGACTGAACGGCCTGAATAATCGACTCTTTTACCTAACAGATTTTGTCTGAACCTGCCCTTCTTTCCTTCCAATAGGTCACTTAAGGACTTAAGAGGACGATTTCCTGCACCTAGAACTGCGTGACCTCTTCTGCCGTTATCAATCAAAGCATCAACTGCTTCCTGCAGCATTCTTTTCTCATTTTTAACAATAATATCAGGGGCTCCTAATTCCAATAACCTTTTTAATCGATTGTTTCGGTTAATAACTCTACGGTAAAGGTCATTTAAATCAGAGGTGGCAAATCTGCCACCTTCCAACTGTACCATAGGCCTCAAATCAGGTGGGATTACCGGAAGTACATCAAGTATCATCCACTCCGGTTTACTGTTACTCTTTCGGAATGCGTCAATAATCTGCAATCTTCTGATCGTTTTTTTAGCTTTTTGTCCGGAAGAATGCTTTAATTCTTCGCGCAATTCCATATTTAAAGAATCCAGGTTGAGATCTTTTAATAAATTTCTGATCGCTTCAGCTCCTACTCCCGCCTGAAACTCGGGGTCATAATAATTATGAAGCCTGTTTTCGGATTCTAATATTATATCCCCAACCTTATGATTGGTATTTTTGGGGTTAATTACTACATAACAAGTCTCTTCGACTGTTTGCTTTGCCAAAGTTGTTTTCTTAGCCAGTCCGGGTTCTTGCTCTTGTAAATCAGCTAATTTGCTTTCTGGAATTAATCCTTCTATTTCTAATATTCTATAATTGATTTCCCCAATTTGTTCGCTCTTTTCTTCTGCTTGCGCTATTTCAGAAGATTTTTCTGAGATAGCTTCACTCTTATCCTTGCTTTCTTTGGTATCGCCTATCTCATCTATTACAAAATTCTCATCATCTATATCAAATTCTGCTTCTTGCCGAGTTAAATCATATGGCAAATTTTGTTCTACAGTAAAAAACAATTTTCCAAATATTTCCTGAAGTTCCAGCAATCTATCTTTGTTGATGATATCTCCCACTTTATGGGAAAATATTTTGGTCTGTTTAATCCTATACAACAATTCAGCATTGAAATCAGGGTTATACATTTTATGAATCTTGTATTCAGTTTCAGTTATAACTTCATTTTCAAAAAATATTCTACCCGCATTTTCCGAATCATCATCCATTTTTTGAATCTCATAAAGCTGTTCTCTCCTTCTATCTGGGGCAAAATAGAGGATTTTCTCCAAACTTCTTGGTGAAATATTTAACAATAATGCCAACGGGCTGGGAATACCCTTAAAATACCAGACATGTGAAACGGGACAGGCTAAATCAATATGTCCCATTCTCTCACGCCGGGTAATCGACTTTGTTACCTCGACACCACAGCGGTCACATATAACCCCCTTGTATCTAATCCTCTTATATTTTCCACAGCTACATTCCCAATCCTTTACCGGACCAAATATTCGTTCACAGAATAAACCGTCTTTCTCTGGTTTAAGAGTTCTGTAATTAATAGTTTCGGGCTTTTTAACTTCCCCATAGGACCATTTCCGAATATTCTCTGGCGAAGCTAATCCTATTGTTATAGCGTTAATTCTTTTAGAAATATCCAACCAAATTACCTCCATTTTAATAATCTTAGGTAATTAAATATACTTAAATTTTTACGGTCATGGCTAAACAAGACTGAAAACTTATGTCTGATTAAGTCTGATAGTCTATAAAATCCTGATCAATTCTTTCTTTGGAATCAAGGTCTTCTTTAATTTCAATTTCTTTACCATCACGATCCATTATTTTAATATTCAAACAGAGACTTCTTAACTCTCTTATCAATACCTTGAATGACTCTGGTGTTCCGGGAACCGGGATATTCTCGCCCTTAACGATAGATTCGTAGGTTTTTATCCTTCCTGTGACATCATCTGATTTAACAGTTAACATTTCCTGTAAATTATAAGCTGCTCCATATCCCTCTAAAGCCCACACTTCCATTTCTCCAAATCTTTGCCCTCCGAATTGCGCCTTCCCTCCCAGTGGTTGCTGAGTAACTAAGGAATAAGGTCCGGTAGAACGAGCATGAATTTTATCATCTACTAGATGAATTAGTTTCAGTATATAACTGTAGCCAACACTAACTTTTTGATTAAAGGGTAACCCCGTCCTTCCATCATACAAAACACTCTTGCCATCGCTGGGTAAGCCAGCATCAGTTAATGCTTTTACTATATCATCTTCGGTAGCTCCGTTAAAAACTGGAGTAATTATATTAAGACCCAGGGTTTTGGCTACCCATCCTAAATGGAGTTCTAGTATTTGTCCCACATTCATCCTGGAAGGAACTCCCAGAGGGTTTAAAACAATATCAACCGGAGTACCATCAGGTAAAAACGGCATGTCATTTATGGGTAATATCTTAGCTATAACACCTTTATTACCATGTCGTCCCGATATTTTATCACCTTCTGATATTTTACGTTTTTGGGCAATAAATACCTTAACTATCTTATTCACACCGGGTGGAATTTCATCACCGCTCTCCCGAGAAAATACTTTCACATCTATTACTTTTCCACGGTCTCCATGCGGTACTCTCAGGGAGGTATCTCTGACCTCTCGAGCTTTCTCTCCAAATATTGCCCTCAATAATCTTTCTTCAGGTCCCAGTTCTGTTTCCCCTTTAGGAGTAACTTTACCAACTAAAATATCACCCGCTTCTACTTCTGTTCCAACACGAATAATCCCATCTTCATCCAAATTTGTTAAACTGCTTTCACCAATATTAGGTATATCCGCAGTTATCTCTTCCGGTCCTAATTTGGTGTCACGGGCATCGCATTGGTGTTCACTTATATGAATAGAGGAAAAAGTGTCTTCCTGAACTAATTTCTCACTTATCACTATGGCATCTTCAAAGTTATATCCTTCCCAGGACATATAAGCTACCAGCACATTTCTCCCCAATGATAGATATCCCTGATCGGTATTGGGCCCATCAGCGATGGCAGTATTTTTAGCTATTTTCTGACCCTCCTCAACTATGGGCATCTGGTTAATGCAGGTTCCCTGATTTGAACGATGAAACTTTTTTAAAGAATACTCTTTGCTATTGCCCTGATTGCTTTTAATAACAATCCTTTTTGCATCTACCTTTTCCACTACCCCATCTTCTTCTGATATAGTAATTGTTCCTGAGTCACGAGCAACTTTATTTTCCATACCAGTCATTACTAAAGGCATTTCTGTTTTTATTACTGGCACCGATTGTCTTTGCATATTAGTCCCCATTAACGCCCTGTTGGCATCATCGTGATCTAAAAAGGGAATTAAACTGGCAGAGATACTAACCATCTGGTTCGGTGCCACATCTATAAAATCGACCTCAGCTGGAGAAACTGTTAAATAGACATCTCGGTATCTGCAGGGAATCTCCTCCTGAATAATTTTTTGCTTTTCATCAATTTTTATATTTATTTGAGCTATTTTATACTGGTCTTCTTCATCTGCGGCAAGATAAATAATTTTATCGGTAACATAACCATCTTCAACTTTCCGGTAGGGAGTTTCAATAAAACCGAAATCATTGATTCTGGCATAGATGCTTAAGGAACCTATTAGCCCAATGTTTGGTCCTTCAGGTGTTTCGATAGGACAAATTCTGCCATAATGACTATAATGAACATCACGGACTTCAAAACCTGCTCTTTCTCTGGTTAAACCACCAGGGCCAAGTGCAGATAATCTTCTTTTATGAGTGATCTCAGAAAGAGGATTGGTTTGGTCCATAAATTGGGATAATTGACTGCTTCCAAAAAATTGCTTTATAGAGGCAACCAGTGGTCTTATATTTATTAATGCCTGCGCAGTTACTGAAGAAAGATCTGGCTGTATGGTCATTCTTTCCTTAATTACTCTTTCCATCCTAACCAGACCGATGTAAAATTGATCCAATAATAATTCTCCGATAGTTTTTACCCTTCTATTTCCTAAATGGTCTATATCATCAATATTGCCTACTCCATAATAAAGGTTAACCAAATATCTCAGGGAGGCGACCAGATCATCTTTGGTTAAAGCATTCCCCTTTTTTACTGTTACCGTAGGATTTGCCTGACCGACTTTATTGATTATTTTCTTATCAAGTGTTTGACCATTTTTAGCAATCAGGGCGCCAGTCTCTGGATCAGCAATATCTTCCAATAGCTCTAACCCAATGATATTCTCATTTAAAATGCCTTCCTCAGAATCATATAAGTTAACTGTGGTCTGGTTTTTTTCGTTATAAACTGCAATCTCTTCATCATTATCATTATAAACATAGATCTTCTCAACACCGGATTGATTAATTAATTCAGCATTTTTTTTGTTAATAAGAACATTTTTCTTGATCAGTAGTTTATCAGTATCCGGGTCATTAATATTTTTTGCAGTAGTTTTATCCAAAATCCTTTTTTGAATATTTAATTTTTGGTTTACTTTATATCTGCCAACATCCGCCAGGTCATACCTTTTGGGATCGAATAATAATCTTTCTAATAATTGTCGGGTATTTCTATCAGTAGGTGGTTCGCTAGGTCTCAGCCTTCTAAAGATTTCCACCAATGCATCATTCTTATTGGTAGTATTGTCTTTTGCTAAAGTCTCCTCTATAATTCCCATATTATCAAATAAATCTAATATTTGCTCATTACTTTCATAACCAAGAGCCCGTAAAAGAGTGGTGGCAGGTATTTTTCTCTTTTTATCGATTCTGACATAAATCATATTATTACTGTCAAAGCCAAATTCCAACCAGGAACCTCTATTGGGAATGATTCTAAAATTATATAAGGTTTTACTCTCACCATACTCTTCACTGCCATAATAAATGCCCGGAGAACGTATTAATTGGTTAACAACGACCCTTTCGGCCCCATTAATAATAAAACTACCACTATCAGTCATCAATGGGATTTCTCCCATAAAAACATCCGTTTCTTTTATTTCACCATTTTTTTTGTTATGCAGACTAATTCTTACCTCCAGCGGTGCTGAGTAAGTACTACCCCTTGCCCAGCATTCCAGGGGAGTATATTTTGGTTCTTTAATAGTATAGCCCATATATTCCAAAACAAGATTTCCGGTAAAATCCTGAATAGGAAAAACATCTTTAAATACTTTTTGCAAGCCAATATTCAGCCGTTTTTCTGGAAGAATATCTTTTTGAATAAATTTTTGAAAAGATTGTTTTTGAACATCAAGAAAATCGGGAGGGTCAATATAATTTTTTATTTTGGAGTAATCCAAAATATTTAATTTACGGTTCTGCACTTCTGAACACCAACCTTTTTGGGAATTTATTGCAAATATAAAGTTTATCATTATTAATAAAAAAAGTCAAGAAGATATCCATTTTTTAGACGGATATCTTCTTCATTTTGTCATAATTATTTAAGCCATTATTTAGATTAATGAAAACTCTTATTTCTATTTAATCCAAATAAATAGCTCTAGTTGATTTTCTATTATGAAAATATTACCAGTAAATTTACAGTTAGTTAGAAAAAATTTACTTTATTTCTACAGTTGCACCAACTGCTTCCAATTTTTCTTTCAAAGCCTGGGCTTCTTTCAATTCAATTTTTTCTTTAACATTCTTAGGAGCTCCTTCTACCAATTCCTTTGATTCCTTTAAACCCAAGCCGGTTGCAGCTCTAACCTCCTTAATTACCTGTATTTTATTAGCACCTACCTCTTTTAAAACAACATCAAATTCTGTTTGCTCTTCTTCCTTGGCTGTAGAAGCACCTCCCTGAGTAGCTACTACAGCTTGGGCAGCCATCGGTACAGCTGCACTAACTCCAAACTTATCTTCCAACGCTTTAACTAAATCAGCCAATTCTAATACAGTTAATTTCTCCAATTTTTCCATAATTTCCTGAATATTTTTGTTACTATCTTTTTCCTCAGACATTTTTACCTCTTTTTCATTAAGAATTTCTTTTTTAATTTCTTTTTTTAATAATTTTTCATCGTTTTCTTTTTCTGTCATAGTTTCATCCTTTATCTCTGCCTTTTCTTTCAAGAATTCCGCCTCCTCTCATTCATTTTTAAAACTTATTAAATTCTTTTTTATTTTACTACTCTGATTTTCTTTTTCGAATTTGCTCCAAGACATTAATCAATCCTGACAGCGGTGACCTTACCATATAAACAAATGAACTGATGGGACCTTTCATATTACCGAGCATTTTTACTAATAACTCTTCTTTGTCAGGTAATAAGGCAACTCTTTGCAGTTCTTCTTCCAGGAAAACTTTTTCTTCCAGTAATGCAATCTTCAATTTAAATAAATTCTGGCTATCCAGGGAATACCGGTAAAGCAATCTAACGGGTAACAGTGAATCATCCTTAGCAAAAGCAATACCAGTGCAACCTGCTAAATTAGTGGTTAATCTCTCTAAACCCATTTTCTGAACAGCTTTTTTTATTAAGGTGTTCTTGTATACCTTGAATTTAATATCATTATCTCTTAAGGTATTTCTGAGTTGAGCAATACTTTTTGCATTAAGACCTTGGAAGTCGGCCAAAATAATACTGGGAGATTTTTCCAGTTCTTCTTTCAATTCCTGAATAATTACTTCTTTTTTTTCTCTAGGTAATGGCAATTAGCTCCCTCCTTTCTATTTTGTTCTGTTTTTTGCATAAACTAAAAAATCCTGCCTTAGATGTATTTAAGGAAGGATTTTTTCTCGAATTCCTACACAGGCTGGTTTTCAACCAATTATCCCTTCTGTCTCAATTGAACAGTTTATTGGTACCGGTGATCTAAGGATTAATAGTATAATATTGTATTAAATTAGTTTTTTTCTTATCTCTTTTCAACCTCACTCAGAGTTTTTAAAACATCCAATCTAACCCCGGGACCCATGGTAGAAGAAATGGTGATGCTCAGCATATAGCGACCTTTGGAAGTAGGTGGTTTTGCTTTTAAAACTGCCTCTAAAATAGCGTAAAAATTATCAATAAGCTGTTCATCCAAAAAATTTATCTTACCGATAATAGCATGAACAATTCCAAAGCGATCGGCTCTGTATTCTACTTTTCCCTTTTTAACCGATAATACTGCATTTTTAATATCAAAGGTTACCGAGCCAAGTTTAGGATTGGGCATCAAACCCCGGGGGCCTAAAACTCGTCCTAATTTCCCTACAACTTTCATCATATCCGGTGTAGCGATAACTGAATCAAAATCAGTCCATCCACTTTGAACTTTTTCCGCTAAATCATTTCCTCCAATAAAATCTGCGCCGGCTTCTTCTGCTTCTTTTGCTTTTTCAGCTTCTGCGAATACTAAGACTCTACTCTGTTTGCCGGTTCCGTGTGGCAGCTCAACTGCTCCTCTAACCTGTTCTTCTGAACGACGAGTGTTAACGCCCAAACGTATTGCTATATCGACTGTTTCAGTAAAATTAACCCAGCTTAATTCTTTTACTAAGGTTACTGCTTCTTTTATAGTATACAGTTTGGCTTTATCATATTTCTTTGTAGTTTCTAAAAATTTCTTACCTCTGTTTTTCAATACATTTTCCTCCTTGTGGTAAAAATGGATAATTTCCTCCCACGTATTAACTCAGCATTACCTTCTTATTTAAATCCTTAAAAATCAGAAACATCCTAAAAATTACCCTACCTCTATACCCATGCTACGGGCTGTGCCTTCTACAATTTTCATAGCACTTTCAAGCCGGTCAGTATTAAGGTCAGGCATCTTTATTTCTGCAATTTCTTTTACTTTTTCTTTTGTTATCCTGGCAATTTTACTTTTATTGGGTTCAGCAGAACCTTTTTCTACTTTTGCTGCTTCTTTTAATAAAAAGGACACCGGTGGCTTTTTGCATATAAAATCGAAAGTTCTATCCTGATATACCGTGATAACAACCGGTATAACAGTACCAATATCCTGTTTGGTTCGTTCATTAAATGCTTTACAAAATTCCATTATATTGAGAGCATGTTGTCCCAACGCCGGCCCAACAGGGGGTGCCGGATTGGCAGCTCCAGCAGGAATTTGCAGTTTAATACTGGCAATTATTTTTTTAGCCATTCTCATTACACCTCTTCATGCTACATATTTGGTTATACATTAACAAGTTAATAAATATAAAAACTTATAAACATGATAATATAAAGATGTACTTCTAATATCTTTCCACATCAGTAAATTCTAGCTCTACCGATGTTTCTCTGCCAAAGATAGTTAAAAAGACCTTTAACTTACTTCTTTGTGTATCTATCTCCTTAACATTTCCAGTATAGCCGGTAAATGGGCCATTAATAATATTAACACTTGTTCCGATTTCTATATCTATCTTTGGCTTTTTCTCACCTTTGCCCATTTGCTTTAAGATATTTTTAATTTCATTTTCTGCCAGGGCAACAGGCTTACCACCTGAACCAACAAACCTGGTAACTCCAGGTGTATTCCTGACCGTATACCAGGATTCGTTATTCAACTTCATTTGTACTACCACATAACCAGGAAAAACTTTTTTTTGTACATATTTTTTTTTACCTGATTTTGTTTCCAGAACCCTCTCTGTGGGTATTAAAACCTGAAATATCTGGTCTTCCATTCCCATAGATTTAACCCGCTGCTCCAGGTTTACCTTAACTTTATTTTCATATCCTGAATAGGTATGAACTACATACCATCCCTTATCTTCATCTGTTCTTATTATCTTAAATCACCCTCCCGGTAGGGTATTATATTATATATATTTATTTAGCTCTTCTTAAACTATTCACTGCAAAATCATGGTTACAATTCGAGAAAAGAAAAGGTCAATTACACCTAGATAAATAGCAACCAGTACCACTGTAATCATAACTACAACAGTGCTGCTGATTAATTCTTTTCTATTTGGCCAGGTAACTTTTTTTAGCTCAGCCCTGGCTTCTTTAATAAAGCTAATTAATTTTTGAAAAACTTGACTAATTTTCATTTCTCACCTTTTCAGCACCATTTTATAATTTTTTGTGATTATCTGGCAGGCCCGGCAGGATTTGAACCTGCAACCCCCGGATTTGGAGTCCGGTGCTCTCCCGTTAGAGCTACGGACCTGCATATTGATCTCCAACTTATAAAGATATTTTTAAAAATATCCTTATTTGCTTTCTTTATGCAAGGTATGCTTTTGACAGAACTTGCAATATTTTTTAAGAGAAATTTTTTCAGTGGTATTTTTCTTATTTTTATAGCTATAATAATTTCGATTATTACATTCAGAACAAGCTAATACTACTCTGTCTCTCATTTTCTTCCTCACTATCAGAGAAAATTTACGAAATTAAATCTAACACATTTTATCATACCTGTCAAGCAGGCTATCTTATTTCTCAAAACACAATAATTAAGACTGGGCTTTCTCTACATCCCAGTCTTATAAAAAGTGTTTTAGTAAATATTTTAGTATACCATCTTTTACTTACTCAACAACCTCAGTAACCACTCCTGCTGCCACAGTTCTGCCACCTTCCCGG
>ERZ795030.4764-NODE-4764-length-13062-cov-11.437534_pt1 | contig 13062 bp, 7 predicted proteins | sample MGYA00375122_ERZ795030 | MGnify/ENA primary metagenome ERZ795030 (study PRJEB30165, sample SAMN05720146) | activated sludge metagenome | isolation source: anaerobic digester from wastewater treatment plant | place: Japan | collected 2015-04-20 ...
AAACCCGTCTGACGTGCACCTATTATAGTATAATTATTTTTCGATAGTGGTATAATCAGAATGAATACGATTTTGACTGAACGGAGGGGCCTATCCGCCTTTATGAGGCAGACTTAAGAACACTGTTCAGAGCAGAGGATAAAAATGGATGATGCAACAAGCAAAACCATCGGCATTTTTGCTTTTATGTTCCTGCCGTTGATTGTCTTAGTCATCGTGTTTATATTTGGCGATGGCTTTAAGCGGCGGATCTCATCTGGCCTTTCAATACTGTTTTCTTTGATCCTGGGGGTCTGTGTTTACAACGTGGACCCCCTCTTGTTTCTTCTCTATCCCATAGTCTGCGCAAGCGCTTTTGTTGTGTTTTTCATATTTGAGCTGTTCTTTTGGTACGTCGTAAAGAAAAGGCGTATCGCCAAATTGAGAAAACATCTCCAAACGCAAGGCAAGCTTGAGACCACAGACTTTATTGCACAGGTATCGATAGATGACGTTGGACGACTGCGTATCGCGCCAAGAACACAATCTTTTCCAGCCATACAAAAAGTGTATGACGATATCATGTGGGATGCTGAGCGGCATGACCTTTGCCCGGCAAAACGGCATGAGTGGGGCTGTCTAAGGTGGTGCCGACACATGATAAGGGGGGGGGCATCGTCATATGGGTGCACGCTTATGCTTCATCCGGAAACGCACTGGGTGGATGTCCCGTTAAGGCTGAAGTCTGACATTGAAAGTCTGCTTAAAAAATCATGGGAGCGTCATGTTGATGACAACATCAACCGAGTCGATTAACCGAAGAGCGACGCTTGACCCCGGCAGGCAGAACGAATACGATCTTGTTCCGTCAGTTTGGTGTGCAATATGAACTCATTCGAGAAAGCGGTGTACAGCGTCCTTGATGTCTGCATCTCCTCCGATGTCGGACTGGTTGTTTTTCTTTTAGGCGGCTTCGTGCTTTGCGGTATCTTTTCCCTTCTGCTCCTCGTCCCATGGTCACGTCAGATTCCACACCGTTTCTATGTCTCTGCGGCTGCGGCACTTCCGGTGATCGTCCTAATCTATGCTCTGGTTTTCCATCTATTGGTCAGGGGCCGAAAGCCGACCATCATGTTGGCGCTCAGCCCTGCGCTCCTGGCAGTCATCCCGTCGGTCGTTGCCTTGGTGTGTACTATCCGGAGAGACTCGGTGCCAAGGCGCGCTCTTATCGTCGTCGTATTGGTTTGCGTGATCCTCGTTCAACTCTGGGCGGCACTTGTCCTTTGGCTTGCGACGAACTATGGATTCATGGGAGCGTCATGTTGATAACAACATCAACCGCGCGAGTTGATTAACTGAAAAGCGACACTTGACCCCAACAATCAGAACAAATACGATCTGGGCTGGATGTGGGGCTGTCCGTCTGCGCAAGACGGGCTCGATGGCGCTGTTCGAGAAACGACGAACGAGAAGAACGTGAATACACTGTCTACGCCTAAATCACTCTGTCGCTTAAACCGCAATCGAGATGTTACGATGATTGCTGTTTTGGCAATCATGCTTGCAGGTGCCGGGTTTGCTGAAGAACCAAAACTTAGTTCCGATGATGTTGCTGTCATCAAAGAGGCCCTGATTCACTTTGCCAGCAAAACCAATTATTGGAACTGGTCATCAACCGATGAGCCTCTGCTGCTGGTTGAGTTGTGGTCACGGGAATCAGGTAAAGCCGAATGCAACAACACAAACAGGACCGACGTCATTATCAAGAAAGTATCACGTTGCCCAAGTTCGCTGGAGTACTGGTGGGGCAGTAACAGGTATGACTGCCTTGATGGATTCGGTGAAGATGGTAAAACAACGCGCATCCAGCCTTCAACTTTGGCTTCGATGATATCAAGAAAAGAAACCGATCTCAGTCAACTTGCAGATGTGTGCCCCATATTCAAACTATCACAAGACGATAAGTTCTTTTCCGATAGAGTATTTGCAGACAAGTACCCCACGGCAACAAGATGGGTAGACGTTTGGCTTCCCGGTTTTAACGAAACAAGTACAGAAGCCTTTATAGGATTTATGTTTGGTCCCCGGCACAGCGCTTCGGTTGCGTTCTATAAACTGCAACGTACAGCACCAACCGAAGTAAACTGGAAGGTCACTTGGTATCAATTCAAGTATTACCCATGAGATTCTAACCCATTACCTCGCATTACCCACTGTTCGCTTGTTGGAAAAGGTCCAAGCTTGACCCCAACAGTCAGAACGAATACGATTCTTCCCGACGGTTCGTGATACGATGTCAACCAACGGAGTTCAAGATGCTTACAATTACTTGGCTGGATGCGGTTATCATTATCGGGTTTTTGATTTCGGTCGTGATCGTGGGGTCGCTGGCCGTCAAAAAATCAGGGGAGAGCGCGGAGGATTTCTTCCTGTCGGGGCGCTCCATGCCCTGGTGGCTGCTCGGCGTTTCGATGGTCGCCTGCACCTTCTCGTGCGACACGCCGAACTTGGTTACGGAACTCGTTCGACTGAATGGGGTGGCGGGTAACTGGGTGTGGTGGGCTTTTCTGCTGACGGGCATGCTCACGGTGTTTGTCTACGCCAACCTGTGGCGACGTTCCGGACTGAACACCGACTTGGGCTTTTACGAACTGCGTTATAGCGGGAAGCCCGCAGCTTTCCTGCGGGGATTCCGCGCCATTTATCTGGGTGTGGTTTATAACCTCATCATTTTGGGTGCCGTTTCATTGGCAGCGATCAAGATCGGCCAGATCATGTTTGGCCTTACGCCTGTGATGTCGCTGGTTTACGCGATGTCAGGCGTGGCCGTCTACGCGACGTTGGGCGGACTGACCGGCTCGATTTGGGCTGATTTTTACCAGTTCGCAGTGGCGATGGCCGGCGCGATTTTCGCGGCTTGGTATGCGGTGAAATCTGGGATGACCGATGGCGGTACAACCCTTAAAGAGCTGATCGCAAATCCGGCTTTGACAGGCAAGCTGTCATTTATTCCGCCTTTGTCCGGCGATTTGTCGACACTGATGACAGTCTTGATCCTGCCTTTGGCGGTGCAGTGGTGGAATGTCTGGTATCCCGGCTCGGAGCCCGGCGGCGGCGGTTTCGTCGCGCAGCGCATGTTGTCCGCCAAGAACGAGCGGCATGCGGTCGGCGGGACGTTGCTTTTCAATGTGCTGCACTATGCGGTTCGGCCATGGCCGTGGATATTGGTGGCGTTGGCGTCGTTGGTGGTGTTCCCGATGACTCCGCAGCACGAACGGGATGCTGCGAAGGCTTGGCTGGCGGAGAATAAATCGGCGGTAAGCGCTTATGAGGAGAAGGCGGAGATGCCTGCCGAGCTGCGCGCGATGGTCAGGCAGCGCAAGGCCGAATCCAACGGCGTTGGTGCGTTGGCGCGCGAGTTCCCGAATGTTGAGGATCAGTTTCTCGGTCACGACATCGCTTATCCGGGTATGATAGCCCGCATGCCGCGCGGCTGGCAGGGGCTGATCGTGGCCTCGCTGATTGCGGCTTACATGTCGACAATCGCCACCTTGTTGAACTGGGGTTCTTCGTATGTGGTGCAGGATGTTTATCTGCGCTTCATTAATCCGCAGGCATCGCAGCGTCACGCTGTGCTTATTGGCCGGATCACGATGTTGTTGATGCTGCTGGCCTCGGCTGTGGTAGCGCTCCAGATGACCACGGGCAAAACGATTTTCCATGTGCTGTTGCAGGTTGGGGCTGGCACCGGGCTGATATACATTCTACGCTGGTTCTGGTGGCGGATGAACGTCTGGAGTGAGGTCACCGCGATGGTGGTATCGTTCATCGTGGCGGTCTTTTTCCAGTTTGGCTCCGGGCCCTTGGGGCTGGATGCCGCGATTGAAGGTGCCGGTTGGCTGCGTGTGATGGACATGACCTCGTGGAAAATGGTGCTGGGAATTATGGTGACGACGGCGGCGTGGCTCGTCGTGACCTATCTGACCCCGCCGGTGGAGGAACAGACATTGGTGAGTTTCTGCCGTAAAATACGTCCGGGCGGGCCGGGGTGGCGTAAGATTGAAGTTTTGGCGCAGGAGCAGGGCGTGGATGTTGCGCCGGAAGGATGGAACGTGCCGGCCGGTATTCTCTGCATGATGCTCGGCTGTTTGCTGGTGTGGGCATCGCTTTTCAGTGTCGGGTATTTGTTTTACGGTGCTTACGTGAAAGGTTTGGTTTTGGCTGTGGTCGCGGTGGCATCGGGACTGGTGCTGAAACGCCAAGTATTGAAGATGCGGTACCAGTGATACGGGTAAGCCGCATGCTAACGGCGGCGGGGCTGTGCCAACCTCCGCCGTAAAAAGGGTTCGTTTGTTCTGTGCTGTTTTTCAATGGGAGGTCCGTCTATGTATAAGGCGATCAATTACTGGGTGTACGGTGGATTTGGTCCAAACAAGACGCCGTACGAGTTTATCGATTTCGTGAAGACACAGGGACTGGACGGCGTGGAACTTACGCTCGGCGATTGTTTGCCCGTGAACATCACGAAGGATGAGTGTGAAAAAATCGCCGCGTATGCGAAAGAGCAGGGCATCGGTCTTAAAACGATGGCGACTGGGAACTACGGAGTCGAGTCGCTTGGTGCCGATGATGAAACAGAGCGTGTGCGTGTAGTCGCATTCACGAAGAGATATCTCCAAATCGCCGCATGGCTCAAAGTAAAGACAATCCTCGTCGTGCCGGGGTCAACCTCGGTTGCATGGGATCCCGCGCGTCCTGTTGTTCCCTATGCCCGTTGTTGGGAACAGGCGACCAAGTCAATCAGGGAGCTGTTGCCGGTCGCGGACGAGTTTGATGTTGATATAGCGCTTGAAAACGTATGGATGCGCTTCCTGCTGTCGCCGATGGAGTGGAAGTTTTTCCTTGATCAGTTTGATCCGGATCGTGTCGGTATGTATCTCGATCTCGGTAACTGTCAAATCTATCTGCCGGCGCAAGATTATATCACTCTGCTCGGCAAGCGTATCAAGGCCGTCCACGTCAAGAACTGGAAGGGCGAAGATTGCGGTGGCGGACTGCATGGTTTCGGTGATTCGCTAAAGGTAGGAGACGTCGACTTTGAGGCAGCCTTTTCAGCATTGAAGAAAGTCGGCTACAACGGCGCTTTCACTGTCGAAATGATTCCGTTCTCGCGCCTCCCTGATCTGGTACTCCCCGATGAGGCGCTGGCCGTTAGGGTCGCAGAGGAGTTCAAGAGCCTCGCCGGGTAAACCGCGTGACGGGGATGATGCGCAGGCTCTGGTTTCCTTTCATTGCGGCCGTTATATCAAACGTCATTACGCTTTTTGAGGTTTTTGGTATTTTTTATCAAATAGTTCCGGCGTTGCCTTGACGCGGGGAAGGTAAAAGGTAATAATGACGCCAATCACGGTTAAGTTGGCGGACGGTCAATCAGATGCGGAGGCGTATTATGAGAATTGGGTTGAAGGCGGGTGTCGTTTGGTTGGTATCAGTTTGCGCGGTGCATGCGCAGCTTAAGGTCGCGGGCGATTTGCTCGTGGATGTGGATGCGGCGTCGCTGTCTGCCTGGACGCCGGACACGGCGGTGAGCGCGTGGCCTAACGCCGGTTCGCTGGGCGGGAATTTCGTGCCGGCGGTGGCGGGGACGGGCGCGGTGTATCAGGCCAGTGTCAGCGGCGTACCGGCTGTGACCTTTGTGGCCTCGGCCAATTCGATTATGACCAACACGGTCGCGCCGCCGGCGTCGTTGTTGGGCTCCGGTACGATCTGGAGCGTCGAGATCTGGGCGTTGAACCCGACCCTGCAGACGACCGAGGATATGTTCGCATGGACAGACCGTGGCTCGTGGACTGGTTCGGCGAACGGCACCTGCATGGAGGTCCGCTACGGTGCAGACGCCGGGAACGCCGTGGAGCACTATGGTGGGGGTTACAACATTTCTTGGAGCGGTACGCCGCCGTTGGCCGGCGTGTGGCACCATATCGTGATCACGCGTGACGCTGACGGTGTCGAGCGGCTCTATGCCGACGGCGCGCTGCGCATTGCCATGAGCCCGCCGATCAGCGACCTGCGCGGTGGAGCGCCCTTTGCCCTGGGCGGGGTCTGGGACCGCGGGGCCAAGAACTGGCAGATGCTCTTCAGCGGATCGATCTCCAAAGTGCGCGTGCACAGCGGCACGCTCAGCGAGGCGCAGGTCGTCGCCAACTATCAGCTTGAGAACAGCCAGTATCAGACGATCTGGGCCGGCGCGGCGGGCACACCGCTGCCGTGGGCCGATCCGGCCAACTGGCAAGGCGGCAATGTCGGCGAGAACGGCGAAACGGTCTGGATCAACAACGGCGGTATCGCGGTGCTCTCCCATGACCTGACGCTCAACCATCTGTTTCCGGCCGCCGGCGGCCTGACGATCAGCGGCGGCGCGAAGCTGACGCTGGGTGCGCTGGCCTCTGTCGAGCTGGCGGACAATGCGGCGTTTGCCCTGACGGTCGCCAACGGCCATCTTCGGGTGCCCGGCAGCGGCGCGATCAACCTCAACATGGGCGTGCGCGGCGGCGATGCCACGGCGACGGTCGGCGGCAGTGGCGCGTCGGCGGTGATCGATGTGGACCGCGACCTGATCGTGGCCGCCAGCGCCGGCAGTGTCGGCAGTCTGACGGTGGGTGACGGCGGCGGCGCCTTTGTGTCCAACGGCTGGTTCTATGCGGCGAGCAGCCTCGGCGCGCAGGCGACTGTGACGGTCAACGGCGGCGAGATCGGCTGCCGCCTGCCCGGCAAGAATATTGTCGTCAACGCCAACGGCGCGCGCGGTGAGATCACGGTCAACGGCGGTCTGGTTAACGCGACCGACAGCCTCGTGTGGAGCACCGGCACAGCCACCAACGCTGCGTACGGCGCGGTCATGCTGAACGGCGGCACCCTCCGCGCGCAGCGGCTTTACGCATCCACTACGGCCGGTACCAATCTGCTGTTCCTGAACGGCGGAACGGTCGAAGCCGTGAACTCGCGAACCGATTTCATGTACAACCTGACGGCCGCCCGCGTGCAGGCCGGCGGCGCGGTCTTCAGCGTGCCCGCCGGTGTCGCGGTTACGGCGGCGCAGGCCCTGACCGAAGACCCGGCCAGCATCGGCGGCGGCCTGACCAAGAGCGGCGCGGGACGGATCACCTTCGCCGGCGCCAACACCTTCACCGGCGACATCGATGTCTTGGCCGGCGACCTCTTCTTCAGCCACACCAACGGGTTGCCGGCCGGCTACGCGGGCACGGTCACGCTGACCAACACGGCGGATGCCGCGATCGGCTATGCCGCTGCGGGCGGTCCGGCCCTGCTGCTGGCGCGCATGGATCCCGCATCCAAGGGCGCGCTCGCCCTCTTCCCGGCCAATGCCGCGGATGCCGTCGATTTTTCGTCCTTCCCGGATCTGCGGCTGGCCTTTGTTGGCTCACTGGCATACACCGGCACCTTTACCCCCTATCAAGGGGCGATTACACCTTTGAAACCGAGGGCGGCACAGTCGTCTACGACGCGGTGATCGCCGATGCCGGCGCCACGCCCGGCCATTTGACCGTCATCGGTGCGAACGGCAGCGGCATGACGCTCGCGGGCAACAACACCTTCACTGGCGGTGTGGAGATCGACGGCGCGGTGGTGACGCTGGCCCATGCCAACGCGCTCGGCGTGCAGGGGACGCCCGGCGTGCCGGACATCGAGCTGGTCAACGGCGCGGTCCTGCGCCTGACCGCCGCGATGGATGTGAACGCGCTGGTCACCGGGCGCATCACGCCCGACTCCGCCGGCGTGCTGCTGCTGGGCAGCGCCAACGCGGCGCAGAACATCGATCTCAGCAACCATCCCGGCCTCACCGTGGGCGCGGCAGAGCTGAGCCTCGACTATTCCGGGACGCTGACCCCGGCGGCCGCGACCGACACCTATCTGCTCGGCGGCGGCAATCAGGTTTACGTCAGTGCGTCCAACCGCGGGCTCTCCGTGAGCAATCTGGCCGACGGCGCCGAAGCGACCGGCGTGGTCATCGGCACGCCCGGCATCGTGGAGCTGAAGAGCGGCAACACCTACTCCGGCGGCACGGTGGTGACGAACCGCGGGGTGCTCTTCATCAAAGAGGACGGACTGGGTGCCGTGCCGGCCGCGCCCGACCCGGACAATCTCTATGTGGACAACGGCGTGATCCGCAGCGGCAACGCCAACTTCACTCTGCCGGCCAACCGCGGCGTCACGGTGGGTGCGGGCGGACTCGAGCTGCATCCCTGGGGCGGCTTTGCCATGACCGTTGCCGGCGATCTGGCGGGATCGGGGAAAATCACGACCACCGACAGCGGCTGGGTGACCTTCGCCGGCGCGAACAACACCTACAGCGGACTGCTGGACATCCCGTCGGGACGCAATCTGCGCATCGGCGACGGCGCGAATTTCAGTTGGTCGCCCGCCGCCACCTTCGCGGTCAACGGCACGCTCGCGCTCAACTACGACAGCGACTGGGCCCTCTCTTATCCCTTCTCCGGCACGGGGTCGCTGCGCAAAGAGGGGAGCGGCGCACTCACGCTCTCCGGAGAGAACAGCTACGGCGGCATCACCCACATCGATGCCGGCACGCTGCGCGTGACCGCAACCAATGTCCTGCCCAGCGGGGCCGGCAAAGGCGCGGTGACGATCGCGGCAGGCGCGACGCTGGAGACGGATGGACGCAACCTGTCGATTGGCGGCCTGAACGGTGCCGGCCAAGTGAAGGACAGCGTGGGCACAACCACGGCGCTCTATGTCGGCGCGGATAACGTGACAGCCTCGTTTGCCGGCACTACCGACCCGCAGTTCGATGTGATTAAGGTCGGCAGCGGAACGCAGCGCCTGACCCATCCGGACGGATCCTTTGCCAACGCCGAGATCCGCGCGGGCACGCTGGAACTGTTTGGCACCACCGCCATCACCGGCGTGGTCGAGACCGTCGGGGGCACGCTAGGCGTGGCGTTCGGCACACAAGGCCTGATCGGCAAATACTACACGCTGGCGGCGGTGCCTTCCGTGAACGACTTCGTGTCCTACGTTGCAGTAACCAATTTCCTGAACGGTAAAACGCCGAATATCGTCAGCAACAGCACTGGTTTTGGCGCTACCTTCAACGCGCTGAATACCGGCTCGCGCTTCCCGGCACCCTATAATGTGAAGGACACCAGCAACTTCGCCGTGTTGTGGGAGGGACTTTTCGCGGCGCAAACGAGCGGGAGCTACGGCTTTGCCACAGCCAGCGACGACGGCAGCGTGCTCTTCATCGACGGGCAGATGGTCGTCGACAACAACGCCATGCAGAGTTACACGGCGGGCGACAGCAATGTCGTGACTTACGTCGAACTGGAGGCCGGCATGCACCAGATCGCCATCGCCTTTTTCGAGGCGGGCGGCGACCAGGGGCTGACCGTGTGGTTCAAGCCGCCGGGCGCCGTGGCGCTGCGGGAGCTTCCCAACAATCTGCTCTACACCGGGACGGACTCGGGCGAGGCGCGTATCGGCACGCTGGCCGGTACGGATGGCGCGGTACGCTTCACGGACATGAGCGCGGCCACGCTGCATGTGACGGACGACGCCGACATGACCTTCGGCGGCGGCTTCCTCGGGTCGAACCGTTTGGGACGCGTCGTGAAAGAGGGCACGGGAATCCTGACGTTCGACTCCGGCAATAGCGATTACTTCGGTGTGCTGGATGTGCGCGCCGGCGGCGTGGTCCTTACCAACGGTGCGGGTGTGCTCGGCACGCTCTCGCTGGCAAGCGGCACCGGCGCCGAGGTGTTCGGGCGCACAGGGCTTGAGATGCGCTTCTACAACCGCTCGGCTTCGGACGCCGAGTACGGCGAGTTCCAGTCGCTGGCCGCATGGTACACCTATCTGGCATCGACCTTCCCGGGCGGGCCCAACTATGTGACCAACTCGCTGATGCTCGGTACCAATTTCGACACCGGCACTGGGGGCACGGCTTGGCCGGTGCCTTATGTGCAGGGCGTGGGCGCCGAAAATGACACCTATGACTTCCATGCGTCCGGCAAGATCTTCCTCGGCCAGACCGGCACCTATGCCTTCGGCACGGCCAGCGATGACGGCAGCATGCTCTATATCAACGGCCAGTTGGTCGTGAACAACGGTTACGATCAGGGCGTGACCGCGCGCTACGGCGCGATCACGCTCACGGCGGGCTTCTACGATATTGATATCCTCTATCGTGAAAACACCGGCGGTAACGCTTTGCGCGCCTTCATTGCCTATCCGGGCGGTACGACCAATCTGATGCCGCAGGCGATCCTCTTCAGCGGTGCGGCGTTGCGCGGGCTGGCGGGCGAAGCTGGCAGCGTGGTAAATCTGAGCACCGACGCGGCGGTTACGATTGAGCAGGACGCCGATACGCTCTTCGCCGGCGATTTCATCGGGACATCAGATGCGTTTGTCCAGAAAGGCGGTCCGGGCACCTTGACCTTGACCAGCGATAACGCCGCCTATAACGGCAGCTATTCGGTGATCGGCGGTACGCTGCGCGTAGGCGACGGCGGGCTGAGCGGAGCACTGGGGACGGGTGCAGGTGTGGCGATCGACGACGACGGCACGCTGGTCTTCGACCGTGGCGGTGTGGTGACGCTTGATGGACCGGTCTCGGGTAACGGCCTGATCGTGCTGGACGGACCGGGCGAAGTGCGTGTCACGTCGGTCGGTACCTTCAGCGGCACGGTGTTGGTCAACGACGGACGGTTGACTGTGGCGCCGGGGGCCACGCTCGGAGACGCGACGATCATAACGAACACCGCGACCGTTGAGATCGAGACTTCCGGCACGCGCTATCAGAGTGCCTTGATGGACGATCTCACCGGTGACGGCGAACTCGTGGTTACCGGTACCGGCACGTTGGTGCTGAACAACGCCAACACCTATGCCGGCACGACACGCGTCGAAAACGGCGCGACCGTGCGGGTTGCCTCGCCCGCCGCGTTGGGCGGCGGTGGTGACGTGGCCTTGGACGGCGGCACCCTCGCGATCCAGCCGGCCGTCACGCAGGGCACCAATGAACTGGCGCATCCGTTGGATCAGGCCGAGTGGACGCGCAACGGGTCGGCGACATGGGCGACACGCTACGACGCCCAGTGGCTGCAGCTTACGCCGAACACCGGCAGCCAGGCCGGCAGCGCCTTCTGCAACACGCCGGTTGCGGCGCCGCACATGCCGTGGTACGCCTCGTTCCGCTACGAAACCGGCGATAAGATGACAAGTCCGGCCGACGGCATGGCCTTTATCCTGCAGAACGACGGACGTGGACTCACGGCGGTGGGTGCGAGCGGTGGGCAACTAGGTGTGAGCGGTATCACGCCTTCGATCGGTCTCTTCTTCAACATCTACAACGCCGACAGCATCGGCTGGATCGTGGATGGCGCCAAGGTGGATGAGTCAAGCGCCATCAGCGGGATCGATCTGGTGGCCGGCGTGGATGTGGCCGTCGCCTATGACGGCGCCAAGCTGATCGTGACCGTGACTCAAGGAGAAAAGGTTTACACGGCGGAGCGCACCGTCGACCTGTATGCGAAGTTCGGCGGCAGCTCCGCTTATGTCGGCTTCACCGGCGGGACCGGCGGGTCGACCGCCCAGCAGTTCGTGGGCGAATTCGAGATGCTTGACGCGGTGTCGGCGGTGACCGACTACGCCAACACGGTTTCTGTCGCGGACGGGCAGAGCGGCGCGCTGACGCCGCTGCTCTTCGCGGAGGACGCCGCGTTCTCGTTCGGCGGGCTAGATCTCGGGTCTGGCGCGACCCTCAACGTGTCGCCGGCGGCCGGATCGATGGGCAACTCCGATTATTCGGTCGCGGCCAGCAACGTGACGGTCGCGGCCGGCACGGCGACGGTGAACGTGGCGGCGAACGGCACCGGTACGGGCGTGCTGGGGTTGGCGCGCCTGACGGTCGGGGCCGGCGCCAAGCTGGTGGTGACCGGTGCGGTGGCGGCTCCCGGCGGTGTGCTGACCGTGGTCGTGCCGACGCCCGTGCCGCGCGGCTCGACGCTTCTGGCGGACTTCACCGGAGCGACCTGGGTAGGGGCGAAGCCGACGCTGGTGCTGATGGACGCGCAGGGCAACGTGTTGGAAGAGAGCAAGTACCTCTTCCTCAGCAACGGCAAGCTCACGATCAATACGCTCCTTGGCTCGGTTCTCTTCCTGAGGTAATGTGGTCGACAGAATCGGTGGATTCGAGTTAATCGATTCAATCGATTCTGTCGATTCTCTCGACTTACGACAGATCTGCCGTCAGGGCGGCGAGTTGCTCTTCCAGTGCGGCGACGCGCGCTTCGAGCGCGTCGAGGCGGGAAGGGGCGGCAGGCGCGGGGTCAGCGGCTGCCTCGGGCTCTTCCAAGGCGGGAGGCTGGTCGCCCAGCAGGTGGGCGAAGCGCGCCTCCTTGTGGCCGGGCTGGCGCGGAAGTTCGGTGACGAGCGCGCCGTCTTCGCGCGTTGCAAGGCGTTGCAACGTAGTCATGACCTCGTCCAGCGAGGCGAAAGGGTGCATGCGCGAGGCGCGGCTGCGCAACTCGCCGGGGGTTTGGGGACCGCGCAGCAGCAGCTCGCAAATCAGCGCACGCTCGGCGGGGTCCAGTTCAAGTTCGGCGATCAGGCGCTCGCGGTATTTGACGACGCGCGCCGTCGCGCCGGAAAAGCACTCGGCGAGTCGTTTCTCTTGGAGGCCGTAAAGGCCCTGCTGCACGGTGCGCTCATCAAGCGCCATGACCGGTGCGCGATTGTTCCTCTGGTTGCAGGCGGCGAGCAACGCATTGAGCGTGAGCGGATAATACTCAGGCGTGGTGAGCGCTTTCTCGATCAAAGCACCGACAATGCGGGCTTCGACCGGTGTCAGTACGAATGTACGTGCGGACGTGTCGTTTTGCATACCTGAGACCATAGCGTAGCTCGGCGGGGATGACAAGCGTCTTGTTAGTTCTCGTCAGGTATCTTGCGCGAGTGCGTCGATCTTCTTGTCTGTGCCGAAGATGAGCAGCTTGTCGTCGGGCTGGATGATCTCGTCGGCGGTCGGGATGATGACGGTGCGCG
>ERZ795030.4771-NODE-4771-length-13052-cov-3.482496_pt1 | contig 13052 bp, 8 predicted proteins | sample MGYA00375122_ERZ795030 | MGnify/ENA primary metagenome ERZ795030 (study PRJEB30165, sample SAMN05720146) | activated sludge metagenome | isolation source: anaerobic digester from wastewater treatment plant | place: Japan | collected 2015-04-20 ...
ATCCTTTCCGGCGAAAAGGAGTATTTAACCTTACCCCCAATGCTGAGCGCTGACAACAATGGCAAAAAAATCATTGCAGCCGGTGGAACATGGCAGGTTCTAACCGAAAGCCAGCGCCGCGTAGTTTTAGAAAATCGCGGCAGTATTCCCAGCTTAGGCAGCCTGACCGTTTGCGCAACTATTGATTACGATGGCTTTATCTGGTTTGATGTGAAAATGGGCGACATGGCCGGTGTGAATCTGAGTGCACTTAGGCTTTCCTTCCTAATCCCGAAAAGTCAGGCCAGGCTGCTGAATTCCGGCTACCGCGATCTTACTGACACCGGTGTATTGCCAGCTCAATGGAGCAAAATGTTAGTAGGGCAGTTTGGTGCATTCTGGGTAGGAAATGAAGAAGGCGGCTTGAGCTTTGGAGCAGAATCGGATCAATATTGGCGCAATAGCGACTCCGGCAAGCAAGTCACCCTGCAACAAATCGAAGCAGGCTGTGAAATCTCGCTTAATTTCCTGGATTATCCGGCCGCCATAACGCTGGAAACGCAATATGGATTCTATGTGATGCCAACGCCGGTGCGGCCGTGCCCGAAAGTCATGCGCACCTTGCGCACTATGATGTTTTTTGCTCATAATCGGGAAGAGGCCAGCGGCAATCACTATCCGCACAATCTCTCGTGGTGGACAGCTTCTTATCAATACCAGGGTTCCCCAGCCTGGTTCACGGATGCCAAAGGCATCCAAGAATGGGGACGCAACAGCGCCTATGATATCAATATACGCCCCTATTATCACTATGATTCCTTGCCTGACCCCAATTATCAAACCGCTTGGTACGCTACGTATTCGAGTGTCGCCAGAAATGCCCCGGAAACTATCTGGCAAGGAGAATTCTGGCGCGCCGGGGAAAAAGACAAACTGTACGGCAATGCCGTGTACAGCTACCATGATGACATGATTGAAGTATGCAAAACTGACGATTATTGCGACTATTATCTCTGGTGCTATGACCAAAGTCGCCGCAACGACCCGAAAATCGGTGGACTCTATTTTGATCTGATGCAGTACCCGCCTTGCGCCCGTGCCGACCATGGCCATGGATACCCGTCGGAAAAGGGCCGCAAAGTGACTTTTGCTATTCGTGAACATCGCAAGTTTCTGGAGCGAGTTTACCAATACAGCCGTCTAGGAGGTACGGCAGCCCCCATTGTGATGCATATGTCAGGCGCTACCGCCAGAGTCGCCGGCTTCAGTTTTGCCGACTATTACGTGGACGGCGAATTATGGAGCGAAATCCTGGTGCGCGACCGCAGCTACTATCGGCTGAAGCTGGCGCAAATGCGGGCTGAATTGCTGCCGCATATCTATGGCAATGGCATGATCTATATCAGTCAACTTTACCGGATTATGCCTTTTGTTCCTGCTGAACAGCGGCGAACCTGGAAAATGTCACCGTGGGCAGAGCGACACATAGCCGCCATGCTGCTGATCCATGATGTGGTTCCCGACCGCACTTCCATGAATGAAGTCGCTTTTCACGTCTGGAAGGCGCTGGACAAATTTGGCTTGGATGAAGACGCCACGCTTTACCCGTACTGGAAGCCGGAGTCACTAGGGCATCCTACGAATGCCGACGGCGAAAATACGGTCGCTAATATCTGGCGGAGCGCTGATGGCAGAGAGCTGCTGATGTGTTTTAACAACCAAGATGAGCCATTTTGCTTTAAAATCGGTCATTGTCGCGGATTTAGCGCCGAAGACCTGGAGAGCGGAGAAAAACTTCCCATTTTGGATGATGAATTACAGATAGTCGTATCAGAGAGGAATTTTCGTTTAATTGAATTAAAAAGCGAGGTCATGAAATGATGAAAAAGAAAAACCGGCATTTTACTTTAATTGAGCTTCTTGTCGTCATCGCCATCTTTGCGATTCTTGCCGCTATGTTGCTCCCTGCTTTAAGCAAAGCGCGTGAAAAAGCGAGAGCAATCTCCTGCGTCAACAACATGAAAACTGTCGGGACGGCCTCGATAATGTACTTTTCCGACAGCGAGGATTACATTTTCCCAGCGCGCAGCGGCAACAAATACCTGTATTATGACTCAAGCGTGAATGGGTTGCTGACGCCTTATCTTGGCTCGTCATGCGAGACTCCGGATACGATTAACCGACCTGGCGAGAGCGTCCTTTTCTGCGTCGCTCTCAACGGCCAGCGCAATCGTTTGGCCTGCCCGTCCGCACAGGCCAATCCAGCCCATACCATCAAAAAATACAGCGACACGATTGTTCCCAACTGGTCGTTGACATCCGATGAATATGTGGCCACGCTGCCTTCCTATAAACCTGTGCTTATCACTCAGTTAACCAAGCCGAGCCAGGCCATGCTTTTTGGCGAAAACAACTTTGATAATCCCGGCAACTATTTGCGCTACTATACGGCTGGGCGCAACGCCGTCGGAAATCGTCATAGCAATGCCGGCAATGTCCTCTGTTGTGACGGCCATGTCGAAGCTATCAAAGTGAATCCGCTAAATGATGTTACTAGCGCCGCCGGCAAAGCATTCTGGCTGGGGATGTGAGCTATTTTGAAAATTTGCGAAGCCTGGCAATGAGCACTTGTCATCGCCAGGCTTTGTGTTGTCGAATATAGTCAGTTCGCCTTGAGGTTTTGCAGATATTCGTCCATGCGTGCATTGACTGGCCATGGATGGTCTTTCGGGCATCGGGCGATTTCTTTGGCGAGGCCATCATAGAGCCTGGTAAGGCTGGCTTGGGTCATGCCAGTGGCCTGCAAGACTTTCGAGTTATCCATGATGCGGTCGAAGAGACGGTCGTATTCCAGTTGCCAGCTGGCGTTGATTTGATAGGGGTCTGGGCAAATGATGCGGATGTAGTCTTTTTTGTCCACCCACACTGCCTTGAGATTGCAGATGTCTTTGTAGTAATCGGCGATTTCTCCCCAGGTATGATGTTCGGCTGTGGCGACCGTAAATGTTTCCCCACGGGCTTTGTCATTGAAGAGCAGGCCCGCAATCATTTTTGCGACATCGCCGGCCCAGCTCATCGTGGCCTGGATATTTCTGGCCTGCTCCGGAAGAACAACCTCTTTCCCAGCAAAGGCGCGGCCGACGGTGTTGGGCGCTTCCAGGGTCACCAGCTGATAGCGCATCAGGGAGTAGGTGATGGCCGGGCGGATAATCGTCCAGTTCTTCGCCGCAAAGCTGCGCATGATATTTTCTCCGCGCGCCTTGTAGATGCAGTAGTCGTCGGAGTTTTTCAGAAGCACATCTTCCGAGCTGTCGATAAGTCGCGGCGAGGTCTCCTTGACCGGATGTTCCTTGTTGTCATAAATCCGGTAGCTTGAAAGATAGATGTAGTGTCCAGTATTTTTGACCAGCATGGGCAAGCGATAAACCAGCTCGGCAGTCGGATAGATCAGGAAGTCAATGATGCCGTCATAGCGGTTTTCCAGCAGGTTCTGCATTGTGCCATTTTCCTTGGCATTTGCCCTGATGTGCCTGACATTTGAGGGCAGCGGCGTGGCCATATCGTCAAAAGCCACGGAATCAATCTGATAGCCCTGCTGAGCCAGCAGCGGAACCAGGTATGTCCCCATCGCGCCAGTTGAACCGAGCACAAGTACTTTCTTTGTCAATTGAAACTCCTTTCCCAGCAAAAAATGAAAAATCAGGGGCAGCCCACCCCCGCCTAACCTCAGGGAAAAACATAATTCAAACCCTGGAGATTGCAAAGCAGGAGCATGTTACTTTGAAAGGTGATGGAAAACATGCCAGCAAAATCATACCCAGGCACAAAACAACTATGATTCTGCTTAAAAACGTTTGAAAAAGGGTGGGCAATAGTCTATTTTTCCACATGGCTTGCTGTATGTTTCGCGAATAGATTTTTGCCGGAGAATTAGCGCCATGAAGAACCCAATGGACCGACAACTTGAAAAGCAGCTTTCTGACCGCGCTGTAGCCATAGGCCGCGAGGGCAATGTCACGGCCTTTGACGAGCTGCTGGTGTTGTTGAAGTCCTCATCAGCCAATGCGCGGCGTCTGGCTGCATCTGCTCTGGGTAAACTGGCTTGGATGGGAGTGGACCAAGCCGCAGCGGTAGCCGCATTAGGGCCGATAGCGCGCAGCGATCCGCATGCACAAACGCGCCAATATGCGATCAAGGCGCTGAAAGCATACGGAGCCGCCGCCAAAGACTATTTGCCGGATTTTCGCGATATGGCCGTCAATCCCTACGAAAAGGACTATATTCGCCGTGACGCAGCAGCGGCCGTAGCATTTATCGAAGAAGCTCTGCGGGTTGCCGCCGCAACTGCGCAGTATCGCTGTCAACGCTGCAACTCAGTGCTGACTGCCGAAGAATTCGCGCGCTCGCAGCAGGCGTTTCGGCGTCCGTACTGCGACCGCTGCTTCGACGAGGTCTTCCTGGCGCGTCGCAACTTCGAAACCCAGGTCGAACTGAACAAGACAATTGAGGCGCGGGATGGCACGGTCGTGCAATCGGCAGGCGAACGCACTATCGCGGACTGGCTGACTGCCCGGGGCATTGCCTACCGCTATGATGCCAAGTTTCGCATTATTGGCGAATTCCAAATCCGGCCGGATTTCTATCTGCCTGAGCTGGATGTCTATATCGAATACTGGGGGCTGGATACGCCGCAGTACAAAATGAGCATGTACAAAAAGCAGATGCTCTACCAGCAGGAAGGAAAACGCCTTATCTCCGTCTATCCCGCTGACTTGCCCCGCCTGGACACCCTGCTGCGCACCAAGCTGCAGCTCTTTGGGTATCATTGCTAACGCCGCCAGGCGTAGCTGTCTGTATTATTGGCGTTGTCGAGCGCAGCGAAGACAGCAGAAAGTGCATGATCGGCTAATTGATTGCAGGCGGCTTTTGCTTTGTTCCTTGGCCACCCTCTATCTGCAACGTGTTAATGTGCGAAGTGTTGTGATGGAAAGATAGATTTACGCAACACTATATTTAGGTCATGCCTTTGGGCATGGGGAGCACTTCGTGCCGTCCAGCCTTGCTCCGTCCGTTGTCTTTTGTTCGTCAACGTCAAAGGTGGCGTAGCAATGCCACTCGCGCTTGAGTTCGTCCTTGCGTGTCAGGCAGTCGGGCATGGAGCATTCGAGCCTTTCCCAAAACTGCGGGCCGTGGTTGTACTCGAACCGGTGAACGAGTTCGTGAGCGATGACGTAGTCGATCAAGCGCACCGGAAGCTGGAGCAGCCGCCAGTTGAAATGCATGACGCCCTTGTTGCTGTATGAGCCCCAGCGGTAGCCCAGGTCGCCAACGCGCACAGTGACGTCACCGCCGCCGAACCTGGGCAATAAGTCCCTCACCCTGGCGGCAAGCCAGTCAGCGCCTGTTCGGATGAACCATGCCCGGAAGTGCAATGCAGCCTCAGCCTGATTTTTGCGGTGCAGACGGAACCACTCGCCGTCAAAGTCGAGGGGAACTGCTTGGCTGTCTTCAATCCTCAGCCGGTAACTTCGACCGAGGTAGAAGATGCTTTCCCCGGTTACGAACTCGGGCGACCGCCGTAAGGGGCGGAGATCCTGCTTCTGTGCCAGCTTGCGGTGAACCCACAGGAGTTTCCTGCTGACCCACTGCCGGATTTGATCCTCCCCAGCTGATTCCGGGGCGTGTACGACCAACTCGCCTGCCCGATCGACGGTCAGGCCGAGCGTCTTCCGGCGCGGACTGCGCCGAACCTCGAAATCCAGAGCGGCGATATGCAGCGTTTCGGTCATGTGCAGATTAGTCTTTCGTGGTTCTCTTTGGCGAGCGCGACCAGGCGCTGAGCCAAATCTCGTTCCATGCCAGTTGGACAGATGCCGGAGGCGTCAAGGTCGCGCACCAACTGGCGAGTAAGCAGGTTGCGCATCGGGATATTCTTCCAAAAGCCGACCTTGCGGATTTCCTGCCGGATGCGCTCAACCATATCCAGGGCAGTGCCGATTATTGCCTTTCTCCGGGCATCGTCAGTGTCCCCGTTGGCTAGGCAGGCGTCCAGGACGAGCCGCACGAAAGGCACTTGGGTCTGAGGGTCAAGGCCGGGAAAGTCGTCAGTGTCACCCCGCCGCAGTTCATCAATGAATTTGCGCAGTTCGCGTTCGAGGGCGTCCCAGTCGTCTTTAAAGCGCTGGAGGATTTCCTCAAGCTTTTCGCTCATCTTCCGGGCGAAGGCTGGGTTGTAGTTGGTGAACCCGGTAATGTAGTGGCGGGCCGCGTGCTGCATGTGCGCTGCCCGGAGCCGGCTGTCCGGCTGCGCCTGCAACATCTTCTCGAACTCTGCGTCCGTGATAGTCGTTGGCGGTATCTTCGGATTGACGCCACGGGCCGAAACATGCGCATTGATCAGCGCCTTCACTTTCTCGGCCACGCCCAGCAGGTTCAGTGCCGGGTCGCGGTAGAGGTTGGCGGCTACCTTGTTGATGAAGCCAAGCAGCTTGGCGTCGCGGAAAACATCCGGCGGCACTTCGGGGCGGTGTTTCAGGGTGTTCAGTGTCTCGTAGAACAGTCTCAGCTTGTTGATGAACTCAGCCCGTACTTTCAGGTCTGCCAGGAGGTCGACACACTCCTGCACCTGCCCAAAAAGGTCAGTGATCCCGCGTTCCTTGTACACTGCCACGACACGAGCCCGGCGGTCGAGCAGCTTCGGCAATTCCACGCTGATGTTGACTAGCGCACCGTCTATGTCTTCGCTGTCGTAGTCCTCAAGCGCCTGTTTCAGATGCCGTGCAACGCCGATGTAGTCTACGACGTAGCCACACTTTTTCCCGCGCTCGGTGCGGTTCACCCGGGCAATGGCTTGCAGAAGATCATGGGCCACGATTTTGCGGTCGAGATACATCGCCTGCTCGACTGGAGCGTCGAAGCCGGTGATCAGCATATTGTTCACGATCAGGATGCAGAGCGGGTCTGTCTTGTCGGTACGCTTTTCTGCCAGCCTGCGTTTGAACCGGATCGTCAAGTCCTTCTGTTTCTCTTTGTCGGTCCAATCCCGCCAGGCTTCGGGGTCGTTGTGATCGCCAGAGATGACAACTGCCACGTCCATCGCCCGAAACTTTGGCAGCAACGGGTATGCTCGCACCAGAAAACGTGTATCGGCGTCCTGCGCCGCCAGCTCGTCTTCGCTCATGGTCAGCACGGCGCCTGGCAGAGCCTCAAGCTGAGCCACTAACTCGGCCCGCGCCGCAAGCAGCTTTTCGTGGTAGGTTACTGCCGCTTGGCGGCTGGTCGCTACGACCTGGGCCTTGAATCCCTCCGGCATGACTACGTCCACATAATGCCGGAGCATGTCCCGGGCTTTTTGGGCGATCAGGAGCGGCGCTTCGAGCACGTCGCCCTCAGTGCCGTACTTGGCCTTGATGATTGCCAGTTCCTCTTCGGTGTAGTCGCGGAACATGTCCTCGAAGAGCTGATCCAGGCTGTCGGCGTCCTTGACCACGCCGTCGGCTGTACGTCCTTCGTATAGGATAGGCACCGTCGCACCATCCAGTTCGGCGTCCTGAAGCAAGTACTTGTCAATGAAGTCACCGAAGATTTCCCGTGTTTCTGTTTTCTCCTTGCTCAGAATGGGAGTGCCGGTAAAGCCGATGATTGCGGCGTTGGGCAGGGCGCGGCGAAGGTTCCGGTGCAGACTGCGGGTGTGGGAACGGTGCGCCTCATCCACCAAAACGAGGATATCCTCGCTTTCATTCAACACCGGGAATTCCTCGAAATGGATGTTTTCTGCATAAGTCACAGGGCATTCAACGACCGGTTCGTCCCGCCCAGGCTTTTTCTCTTTGCGCACAATGGTCATCGCGATGCGGTCGCCGCCTGTTGCCTGGCGGTCATAGTCCTGGTACTTCTGGAGCATAGCAAAGACGATGTCGGGCGTTTCCTCGCTGAGAATCCGCTGGGTGAGCGCGGTGGGCGACTCGCGGCCTTTGCGCTCCTGGTCGGTTGGCCGCACTGCTTCGCCGCTCAGGGCGGCCGTGTCCCGGAGTTGGGCTTCGAGGTCGGTGCGGTCGGTCACGGCCACGACCTTGTAGCGTTTCAGTCTTTCCATGGTCCGCATCTTGCGCACGAGAAAGACCATGCTGAGACTCTTGCCTGAACCTTGGGTGTGCCAGATGATGCCGCCACGCTCGTCGCGCTCGGCGCCCTGCCGCAATGTCCTGCCTTCCAACAAGCGGGTCACCGCGCGATGGACGGCGCGGAACTGCTGATAGCGGGCGACGACTTTGCGGGTCTTGCCGTCCACTTGCTGGAAGATGGAGAAATTGTGGACGATATCAAGCAGGTGCGCGGGGCGCAGCACCCCTGCCGCCAGCAGATGCTGGCTGGACAGACTGCTTCCGACGCCTCCACGCAGCCCCTGGGGGCGTTTGTCCGCCTCGCGGAAAAACAGTGGCGTTCCGACCCGTCCTGTTTGTTCGGGGCCGATGGATGCGAGTGCTGTCGCGGCTGCGTCCGTTTCTTCGGACTGTGCGAGTAAGTTCAATTCTTCTGCCACCGTGCTCAGCGGCGTCGGCGATGTATCAGCCCACTCCAAGTAGGCTTCGGGCGGTGCGCCGATGGTGCCGAGACGAGCTTCGAAAAAATTGCTGGCGATGATTAACTGGTTGGTATGGAACAGCCGTTCGACGCCCTCATTATCCTGGTAGAGCGTCGGCCAGACCTCGCGGCGTTGATTCGAATAGCGCAGCAACTGGTTGATTGCTTTGGCGAGCGGGTTCTCAATGGCCGGGTTCTTGAATTCAGCCACCACCAGTGGGATGCCATTGACAAAACAGACTGCGTCCGGGATGATATGGCCGCGCCCGCTGGTCAGTTCCACCTTGAATTGGTTGATGACCAGAAAGTCGTTGTTGTCGGTGTTTTCCCAGTCGATATAGCGCACCGGCTGTGGACGGCCGTGGTCCCAGTCTGGCAATCCTTCCGCCACCGTGCCTTTCAGCAGAAGCTGGGTGGCCGCCTGGTTGACCTCCATCAGGCGGTGCCCAGGCGCTTGTTCAAGGTCGCGGATAGCCCTGGCGATGCGGGCGTCGTCCAGCCAGGGCTGACCATCGCGCTGGTTGATTCGGCGCAGGGCCGCCTCCAGCCGGGCGCGCAGCAGCACGTCACGCGAACTGGCTCTTTCCGTGGTCTCTGGCAGGTCAGGGTCGCCTTCGAGCCACTGCCAACCCATGCCCTTTTGCGAACAGCTCAAGGGCTTCTCAACGAGCTCGTATTCCCATTGAATTGTACTCATGCATTGTCTCCCGAGCCTGGATTGACGTCCGCGCCCAGCCGGCGGAGAATATCCATCCCCTTGGCAGTCAGACGGTACTTCTGCTTGCTGCTGCGAGGCTTGTCAGGGATGGTCATTTCAATCAAGCCGGACTTGAGTGCAGGAGTGAGATACGCATTCCTGAAATGATCCTCGTGGCGGAGACCCAGCGCCTGCTGTAATTCGGTTCGCTTCATAGAACGCTTGCATGCGGCAAGAAGACGCCTGACTTCCCCGGTGACTTCCCCGGTAACTTCCCCGGTGACTTCCCCGGCGGCATGACGGTGCTTTGATGGGGTTATATTGGATGTTTGCTGGGGCGTTGCTGAACTTCGATCTGCCACGTAATCCGTGAAGTCGGCATCGGGTTCCGGCGCATGAAATGTCAACGTCACTCCGAGTGCATCTGTGGACCACGTTGGCAGCGGAAGATTGCGGTCAAGGCACGCATTCAGAATCAGCAGACTGCCGCGCCCGATCTTTTCCATCATTCCGCGCAAGTAGAGCACATGCGCGATGACCGGGTTGCGCAATACCGAGATATGCCCTGGGGTGAGTAGCTCAAGCGCCTTGCGCGACTTGTCGTTGGCGCGGGCGGGCACATGGCGCATGAGTCCGTGCAACGCAGGGGCCCATTCCCGCACAGAGAGGGCACGGAAGAGTTGCGACTGAGTCATGGTGTTGATCCTTCCGTGGCGGGTTCGAGAATCCCGGCTTCCCGTAAGCGGTCATGAAGACAATCGTAGTCAATGCTGACGGGGCAGCCTTTCAACTTATCGCAGAAGTCCTGCCAATGTGGCTTACAGGCATCGCGGATGGATTCGGTTTGGTCGAATAGCTGTCCGAGTATCTCGGGCATGCCCCCCGCATCGTAGGCTTGTCCATTTCCCACGACTGCCTCGAGTATTTGATGAAGCTCATCTGGGGTGAGAATCGGCGCAATGGGTAGAATTAACATCTCGAAGTATTTCTCTGCACCGCGATATGAACTCACATGGTGTGCGTTAGCGATCAGTCTCGGCACCAAACAACGAAACTTCGGGAGAAGTTCGCCCTTGTGGAGCAGCTTGGACAGGCGCTCATTGTCCAAGCGCAGAGCGTTGGTTGTGGCGGCATCCTCAAGATCGGTAATGTGCAGCGCTCCAATAACAGCCCACAGGAGTTCCTTTTCCGTCAGATTATCTGACTCCAAGTATCGCTTGGCCTTTGAGCGAACGTTGTCCCCTGCTGTCTCCCAGACGAGAGGACAAAACCCTGCCAAATAGATGATGTACACAAACCGCTCATCTGGAATCGAGCTCAACATTTTGGGCAACTCATCTTGCAGTACCCTTTCGGTGCGCGCTCTGTGTAGTTCGATCACTGCACCCAAAGCCGCAGCCAGTCGACGATTCTCGGGATATTTGATAGTGTCATCAAGTACAAACGCCTTGATAAAACCCAGAACCAGACTTCTTATGAGCGAGTCTCGGGCACGAACAAGAGGTCCGTTCCTGAAGTGCTCAACGGCCTCAGCAGTGGTGATAGGGAAGTAGTCGGATTTTACCTCGGAACAAATGCGCTCAAAGGCAGCCTTGCCCTGAACAGGCTCTCGGGCTAGAAGGATGTCAACGGCATTGCGGATATGTGCACGGGCCAACTCAGCCGTTGGTTCATAGATAGTGTCCAATGCCTGCATACTGGGATGGGCGCAGCGGTTACGATCCTCTTGGAGACGTTCAAGATCAAGTTGCTCGTTGGGCGTCAATAGTTCGAACTCATTGGCAGCGATATTCAAAATCTCTCGTTCGAAGTCGAGAGCTTCCTTTAGTTTTCCCTTGCCTCCTGCCACAATCGCCTTGAATTTATTAAGATGTTGCTCGGCATTTTTGTCACCCGTTAGTTCAAGCTCGCCTAACTTGTGCAGAAAGTCGAATACTACCGCAATCCAAGTTGCGACGATAGCAGAACGGAACGCTCCCGCCTTGTAGCAGGCGACTGCCTCGCGTATGTACTCGCGAGCCTTTTCATCCCGACATCGCAGAACTAGTTCGTCAAGGTCCACAATATGACCGTAGCCACTCATACGCTGTACTCCTTGGGGACTCGTACCCGCCCTGTCAGCAGGTCAGACATCAGACCGGATTTGAGTTGCCGTAATTTTTTCGCCTCAGTATCTTCTGCCTGCTGTTGCTGGTCAAAGAGATCAAGGGTCTGCGCAATAAGGTCTTGTTCTCCGGATGAAGGATAAGCCATTGCGAACTGGGCCATTTCTGTTCGGTTTATCTTTGGGAATCCACTCCGCATTGACACAGCAGAGGCAAACCGCGTGAAAGCTTCGCTCAGGACAGTTGCCAACAGAAATTTAGGGTTGACATCTCCCGAAGGACGAAGCGGATACATGTCGGCGCTGCATAGGCCGCGGTGGCCGGCCAGCATAGCTTTGCAAAGATATGGCCGAATTTTGCTATAAACGACGTCGTTCGGCTCGAAGATGTATTTGCCACTGATGGCGCCCTGTTCAGATGCAGTCTGGCGTGCCAGGATGCGACCGGTTCCGGACTCTATATGATCAGGTGCGATCAGAATCCAGTCTCGATAGGGTGGCATTCGCGGATCAACTTGCCCCTCAGGAAACGAAATTCGGTCAACGAGCATCCCGTACTCCCACTCCCTTGGTATCTTGCCCAGCGGCGAGTCTTTGTAGAGGTGTGGGGCTTGTTCGGGCGGGGGGCGGAGCTGGCCATTGGCGTCGAGTCCGCGGGTGAGGAGGTCGTGGAGGAGGCCAGCCCGTACGCTCTTGAGCTTGGCGATTACCGCCTCGGTTTGCGCAATGGCGGCGTCCAGTAAACGGATGATTTGGCTCATCATGCGTTGTTGTTCCAGGGGTGGCAGGCGCACAATGGCATTGGCTATGGAGGCGGTGGAGAGGCCGTAGCGGGTAGTTCCATTCGCCTGTTGGCCGAAGTACCGGGCGATCCGCCAGTCGGCGAGTTGCTTGGCGAGGAAGGTCGGGTCGACCGCGTTTTGGTCTGGTCGCATTATCGCGAGGTGGTAGCCGCACACGAGGTCTGGCGCGGTGCTGTCGATAACGGCGGGGACGCCAATGTCGTCTGGAGTCTCAGAATCCTTTGTGATGATGATATCGCCTACCTGCACCCCAAACCGGTCAATCTCGGTTCGAGTGGCAGTGGCGCGCATGAAGTCCATGTCTGCCGTGACATAGTCGTTGTTGTAGACGTCCGTGTAGTTGCACAGGCGAACCGGCGCCTCGCCCGGTTCAGACTTCTTGTCGACGTTGCTGAAGCGAATGTCGGCAACGGCGCCTAATGGCGTCTCTCGCCAATTGGAAGAATTGTCTATAGCCATGCTCATCCCTCCACCTCCCGTCGTTGTTGTTCGAGGAAGCTGGTGAGTTTTTCGCGGCTGGGGAGTTCGAGTTGGTATTTGGAGACGAAGAGGCGGTTATCGAGTCCGGCGAGGGCGTACTCGACGAGGATTTGATCCTTGGCAGTGCAGAGCAGGAGACCGATGGGCGGGTTATCGCCCTGAGCCATTATGTTGGCGCGATACCAACTGACGTAGGTGTTGAGTTGGCCGAGGTGTTCGTGGCTGAACGCATCCACCTTTAGTTCAATCAGGACGTGGCACTTGAGGATGCGGTGATAGAAGACTAAGTCTATGAATCCATGCGTATCGCCGATGAGAATGCGCTTCTGACGAGCCTCAAAACAGAAACCATGCCCCAGTTCGAGCAGGAAAGCTTGGAGTCGGTCAAGCAGCGCTTCCTCGACAT
>ERZ795030.4774-NODE-4774-length-13049-cov-4.721333_pt1 | contig 13049 bp, 6 predicted proteins | sample MGYA00375122_ERZ795030 | MGnify/ENA primary metagenome ERZ795030 (study PRJEB30165, sample SAMN05720146) | activated sludge metagenome | isolation source: anaerobic digester from wastewater treatment plant | place: Japan | collected 2015-04-20 ...
CAATACAGGCCGGACCGCGAATAATCATATCCGTACAGCCGGATCGACCGCCGGTGGTGTATCCTGGGATCGTACGGCATCGCCCACCTCCCATGGCGCCAACGTCGCATCCGCGCCTGGCCGCATGACCCGCGCACACGCCACACCCGTAGGGGCAGGGTCTCCCCGCCCCACCCCCCGGCGTGGCGCCAACGCCGCCGACCGCGAGAATGTCGGCACAGCACCCGTAGGGGCGGGGTCTCCCCGCCCCCACCCCCCGGCGTGGCGCCAACGCCGCCGACCGCGACAATGTCGGCACAGCGCCCGTAGGGGCGGGGTCTCCCCGCCCCCAACCCCCGCCGTGGCCCCAACGCCGGCACCCCGGCGAACGCACCGCCAACCGTCGCCCCGTCCATGGTTGGCCGCACACCTGACAACGGGCGGGGTTTCCCCGCCCCTACGCCATGCGGATTCGCCGCCGACCGCGACAATGCCGGCGCGGCACCCGTAGGGGCGGGGTCGCCCCGCCCCAACCCCCGCCGTGGCGCCAACGCCGCACCCCGGCGATCTCGTCGCCGTCCCCGCGGTCGCGGTTGGCCGCGTCCCCGCCCCCAACCCCCGCCGTGGCGCCAACGCCGGCACCCCGGCGACGCCACCGCCAATCGTCCCCCCGTCCATGGTTGGCCGCACACCCGACAACGGGCGGGGAAACCCCGCCCCTACGCCATGCGGATTCGCCGCCGACCGCGACAACGTCGGCACGCCATCCGTAGGGGCGGGGTCGCCCCGCCCCAACCCCCGCCGTGACGCCAACGCCGGCACCCCGGCGAACGCACCGTCAATCGTCCCCCCGTCCACGGTTGGCCGCACACCCGACAACGGGCGGGGAAACCCCGCCCCTACGCCACGCCGATGCGCACCTCTCCCGACAGCAGCTTTGGCAGCAGCGCATCGCGGATGGCGGCAAGCGTCCTTGACTCGTGCAGGTTGCTGAGGATCCGGCGCAGGAGAGGCTCAACCTGCCGCTCGAAACTAGACAGCGCGCTCTGGCTGGGGATCACCAAGTCGATTGCCGCAAACGTGTCGCGTGTGATGGTGTCGAACACCGTGCCGTGCGTGTTCTGCTGCAGAGCAGTCACGAGGTGCTTGGCGGCGAAGTACACGAAGTACGGCCCGATCCCCTCCTTGCCTCGCAGAGCATAGCATGATTGGTTCATGGCCATCGGGCTGCCCACGAGAGCAAGCTTTCCCACAGTGCCCCTTGCCGAGATGATCGTCGTGTTTACCGGCAGCACGCGTGTCGCCGAGTTCTCCAGACCGAGAGAGGATATCGTCCTCTGCGTATCGATGACATACACATCGCTTGCTCCAGGTGCATCAACGACCGAGAACCACGGAACGTCACCGTCCCAATACTCCGCCACTGACGTCCTGGGCGTGCCGCCGCCGACGATCTCTACTACGTCTGCCAAGGAAGCGATCTGCCAGCCTTCGGGAACCTCGCCACCACTCGCCTTCGCGAAGCTCTGAGGAAACAGCTCCGCCGTCTCCACATCCATGCCCGCCGGCTGCCGGCCCTCGGCCTTTGCATAGACCGGGTCGAAATCCACGAACCACGACTTGAAGATCGCGCGCGCCATGGCCTCGAGCGTCTCGTTCACACGCCGGTTCAGTTCGATCTTGTCGTCCAGAGCGCCGAGGATCTGACCGATGGCCCTCTGCTCGGACAAAGGTGGCAGCAGGAACGGCAAAGCGGAGAGAATCGACGTATTGAGGTTCGGCATTGTTGCGCCGATGGCGTGTCGGACGATCCATTCACGTGCCTCAGGATGGCCGAGGTAGTACGATGCGAACAGCGGGTCGGCGACCCCCTGACCGAGCCGCACCCGTAGACATCCGGTGCCACACAGCCACCCGTCCTCGGCTTCGCGGATGAGAGCGCGCCGTTCGACGTCTCCGCGGCGGCTATAGACGATGTCGCCGGCTCGAACCAGGTATCGGCTCAAGCGCACGGCGTCGTCTCGCGTGATGCGGGCGATGCCCTCAACGATGATCCGGTTGTCGCCGATGTTCTGTGGCATGATGGAAGGCACGCCGACTGGCACATAGTCCGCGGCGTGCAACTGGCTTCCGAAAGGCCCTGTCTGGATGTCGCCCCCGCCGCGGGCGCAGACATCACCCAGAGTGGTCCATTCCCAGTGCTCAGGCACTCCGCTGAACAGGGCCTCAGCCATCACGCACCACCCTGCGAAGGCTCTCGCGGATCCGCCTTTCAAGCCTTGCCGACTCCTCGAACTGCTCCTCCAGCCTCGCTGTCAGCCGCCGCATCTTCTCCTCGAACGGCTCCTCGTCGTCCTCCGCCTCCTCCGCACCCACATAGCGCCCCGGCGTCAGCACATAGCCCTGCGCGGCAATCTCTTCTTTCGTCGCGCTCCTGCAAAAGCCCGGCACATCGGCGTACGTTCCGCCTGCGCCCTGTAGGGGCGGGGTTTCCCCGCCCTTCCCGGCGTACGTTCCGCCTGCGCCCTGTAGGGGCGGGGTTTCCCCGCCCTTCCCGGCGTACGTTCCGCCTGCGCCCTGTAGGGGCGGGGTTTCCCCGCCCCTACAGGGCGCAGGCGGCCGCGTCCGTCCCCGATGCACGCCGGCAGGCCCCCACCCCATCGCCCCGCCAGGCGTGGTACGTACCCGCGATGCGTGCGACCTCCTCCTCGCTCAGCTCGCGGTGCGTGCGGTCGATGAGCGTGCCCAGCTTGCGCGCGTCGATGAACAGCGTCTCGCCCCGGCGGTCGCGGCCGTGGCCGCTCTGCCTGTCGCGCGCCAGGAACCACAGGCACACCGGGATCTGCGTCGAGTAGAAGAGCTGCCCCGGCAGGGCCACCATGCAGTCCACCAGGTCGGCCTCGACGATCGCCCGCCGGATCTCGCCCTCGCCCGAGGTGTTGCTCGACATCGACCCGTTGGCCAGCACAAAGCCCGCCACGCCGCCGGGCGTCAGGTGGTGGATGAAGTGTTGCACCCAGGCATAGTTGGCGTTGCCCGCGGGCGGCACGCCATACCTCCAGCGCACATCCTCGCGCAGTTGCTCGCCGCCCCACTCTCGCATGTTGAAGGGCGGGTTCGCCAGCACATAGTCGGCCTTGAGGTCCTTGTGTAGGTCGCGGCGAAAGCTGTCGGCCGGCTCGGCGCCCAGGTTGGCCTCGATGCCGCGGATGGCCAGGTTCATCTGCGCCAGCCGCCACGTCGTGGGGTTCGACTCCTGGCCGAACACGCTGACGTCGCTGCGCCGGCCGCCGTGCGCCTCGATGAACTCCTCGCTCTGCACAAACATGCCGCCCGAGCCGCAGCAGGGGTCAAAGACGCGGCTGCCCGCGCGCGGCGCCAGCATCTCCACCAGCACCTGCACCACGCAGCGCGGCGTGTAGAATTCGCCGCCCTTCTTGCCCTCGGCGCTGGCGAACTGCGAGAGGAAATACTCGTACACCCGGCCCAGGATGTCCCTGGAGCGGTTCTCCCGGTCGCCCAGGCCGATGCCGCCGATCAGGTCCACCAGTTCGCCCAGCCGCTGCTTGTCGAGCGTGGGCCGTGCGTACTCCTTCGGCAGCACGTTCTTCAGCCGCGGGTTCTCGCGCTCGATGGCCACCATCGCCTGATCGATCAGTTGCCCGATCTCCGGCTGCTTGGCCCGCGCCTGCAGGTAGGCCCAGCGCGCCTCCTTGGGCACCCAGAACACATCCTCCGCGGTGTACTCGTCGCGGTCCTCCAGCACCACGTAGCGCACGCCCGGGTCCTTGATATAGTACTCGCTCTTGGGGTCCTCCGACCACAGCCGCAATTGCTCGTAGCGCTCGCTGAACGCGTCGGAGATGTACTTCAGAAAGATGAGGCCGAGCACGACGTGCTTGTACTCGGCCGCATCCATATTGCCGCGCAGCTTGTCGGCCGCGGCCCACAGCGTCGCCTCAAAGCCCAGCGTCGCCCCGTTGCCCTTGCCTGTGTCTTTGCGTACCTGTCTCGCCATGCCCTCGCTGCCCCAGTTCGCTTACGTTCAGAACCCAGCTATCACGATATGCGCATTATACACGCATCCCTCCCCTTTTGCCAGCCCCCGCGCCTCCCATCAGGGCTTTGGCCAAGTCACCTCATGTAGCCCTGAGAATCCCAGGGCTCTCGGAACCCTGTGCCAAGTCGATGACACCGCACCGGAGCACCGCAGTGTCAATTGCCGCCCGATGTGTACCACTCATAGCCGCCTTCCAGCGCAGTCCACTCGCCCGCTATTCCGCCCCCTCCCTTTCTCCTTCGCCCCCAACCTCTTGACAATCCGAACATTTGTGCTATACTACACTCGGGCCTTGCTCGCCGCCGGCCAACCCAATCCCCTCCCCCTGCCCTGCAGAGCACCCGAGGGAGGAACGGTAGGGAATCGTCCAGCCCATCCATCGCGCCCATCACAGCACCGCCGCGCTCACCTTACGCATCACGCTTTACGTATTACGCTTTGCGCATCACGCATCACCCATGACGCAACACGGAGGTCCACCATGCCCCGCCACACATCCAACCGCCAGATCGCCGCCAACCGCGCCAACGCGCGCCGTTCGACCGGCCCCCGCACGCCCCAGGGCAAAGCCAAGGTGAGTCAGAACGTCGTCAAGCACGGCCTCCTCGCCGCTGCCGTCATCCCCACCGCCCTCGAGCCCTACGAATCGCGCGCCGCCACGACGCCATCCGCCGCGACGACTACTTCGGTGCGCCCGAGCCCCACCCTGCCATCCCCGTGCTCACCGCCGCCCTCGCTTCCGACCCCATCGACTATGCCGCCCTGCGCGCCCTCCTCGTCGTCCCTGGCGCCGGCCGCGAGGGCTACACCGACGACCTCATCCTCAAAGTCGCCGAGGGCACACTCGAAACCCTCCAGCGCCAGCAGGCCCTCGCCCGCTGGCGCCAGGTCGCCGAGCTCGAGGCCGCTCTCCCGCACCCCGAAACCGCCCAGCGCCTCGCCCGCTACGAAGCCCAGCTCGACCGCCAGATCCACCGCGCCATGCGCGAGCTCCGCGAGCTCTAGGCCGCGCACACGCCAGACCTCGAGCCCGGCAGCCCCCAGCCGCAGGCACCCGCGGATGACCCCGACCCCCAGCCGCAGGCCGGCTCATCCACGCCGGCCAACCCGATTCCTTCGCGCCAGCCGACCGCCGGCGCGGCCACCAACCCAATTCCCCCGCGACGGGGGAACGCCAGGGGGGCCTCCCCCGGCAGCGCGAACGCCGGCGGAGCCACCAACCCAATCCCCCCGAAGGGGAGACAGTGGGGGCGCCGAACGCCGGCACAACTCTCGTCCGCCAAAACAAAGCCAATCTTCACAATTGGTCGGCGGCCCGGCCGAGAGCGCCTCTGAGAGGAGAACGACCATGAACCAGCGACGACACCCGCCCCGCTGCGCCCACCCCGGCTGCATCGCGCCCACCACATCGACCCCGATCTCCGCCGCCGCCGCCGCGCTACAGAGGGCACTCAGAGGAGGCTTGTGGTGATCGCCCCCATCCTGTCCATCCTGTGCATCCCTGTTTCGTTACCTTGACCTCCAGCAGAAACACTTGTACACTTGGCATCTTGGCGTCATCTTGGCGCCTTTGCGGTAGACTCCCGGTGAGGCCGGCATGAACGCACTCGACCGTTTCACAGCACCCGTACGCGCCTGGTTTGAGGAGTCCTTCGGCCGGCCGACGCCGGCGCAGGCGCAGGGCTGGCCGCCGATCCAGGCGGGCGAGCATACGCTGCTCCTCTCGCCCACCGGCTCGGGCAAGACGCTGGCCGCCTTCCTCTGGGGCCTCGACCGGCTCTTTGCCGAGCTTGCCGAGGGCGAGCGCGGAGCGGGCGTGCGCCTGCTCTACGTCTCGCCGCTCAAGGCGCTCAATAACGACATCGAGCGCAACCTGCGCCGGCCCCTCTCGGGTGTGCGCGCGGCGGCCGCGCGGCTGGGCCAGGCACTGCCCGAGCTGCGCGTGGCCGTGCGCACCGGCGACACGCCCAGCCGCCTGCGGGCGAGCATGGCCAAGAACCCGCCGCACATCCTCATCACCACCCCCGAGTCGCTCTACCTCATCCTGACCTCGAGCAAGGCGCGCGAGATGCTGCGCACCGTGCGCACCGTCATCGTCGACGAGATCCACACCGTGGCCGGCAACAAGCGCGGCGTGCACCTCGCCCTCTCGCTGGAGCGGCTGGAGCGCCTGGCCGGCCACCCCGTGCAGCGCATCGGCCTCTCGGCCACGCAGCGGCCCCTGGAAGAAGTGGCGCACTACCTGGGCGGCCAAGCGTGGCAGGGCGAGCAGCTCGAGCCGCGGCCGGTGACCATCGTCGACGCCGGGCTCGCCAAGGCGCTCGACCTGCAGGTCGTCACCGCCGTGGAGGATTTCCGCGGCCTGGGTGGCTCGATCTGGCCGAGTGTGGACCAGGAGGTGGTGGCGCTCATCCAGGCGCACCAGAGCACCCTCGTCTTTGCCAACGGCCGCCGCCTGGCCGAGCGCCTCGCCGTCCGGCTGGGCGAGCAGCTCGGCGTGCGCGTGCGCGCCCACCACGGCTCGATGGCCGCGGCCGCCCGCCTGGAGATGGAAACCTCCCTCAAAGAAGGGCGCCTGCCGGCGCTGGTCGGCACCAGTTCGCTCGAACTGGGCATCGACATCGGCGCCGTGGACCTGGTGGTGCAGGTGCAGTCGCCCAAGGGCGTGGCCCAGGGCCTGCAGCGCGTCGGCCGCTCGGGCCACCTGGTGGGGCAGACGAGCGTGGGCCGCATCTTCCCCACCCATCGCGAGGACCTCATGGAGGCCGCGGCGGTGGCCGGGGCCATGTTGCGCGGCGAGGTCGAGCCGACGCGCGTGCCCGAGAACTGCCTCGACGTGCTGGCCCAGCAGGTCGTCGCCGCGGTGGCCATGGACGATTGGGGCGACGAGGCGCTCTATGACCTGGTGCGCCAGAGCTACCCCTACCTCAGCCTGCCCCGCGAGGCCTACCACGAGGTGCTGGCGATGCTCGCCGGCAAGTACCCCCGCGAGGCCTACCGCGAGCTGCGCCCCAGGCTCGACTGGGACCGCGCCGCCGCTCGGCTGAGCGCCCTGCCGGGCAGCGCCTACCTGGCCACCTCGAACGGCGGCACCATCGCCGACCGCGGTGCCTTCGGCGCCTACCTCCCCGACGGCAAGACCAAGGTCGGCGAGCTGGACGAGGAGTTTATCTTTGAACGCCGTGAGGGCGACGTGTTCACCCTCGGCAGCCGCACCTGGCGCATTCAGCAGATCCTCGACGATCGCGTGCTCGTGGCCGACGGCACGGGAGCCCCATCGATGATGCCCTTCTGGAAGGGCGACACCCTCTGGCGATCCTACGATCTGGGCCTCGCTGTCGGCCGCTTCCGGCGCCAGGTGGCCGCGCGCCTGCGCGACCCGGAGGTGCTGGCTTGGCTGCACGCCGAGCACGCCCTCGACGACAACTCGGCCCGCAACGTGCTCTCCTACGTGCGCGACCAGGTGGAGACCGCCGGCGCCATCTCGTCGGACCAGACGATCGTCGTCGAGCTGCTGCGCGACCCCCTCGGCGATGCCCGCCTGATCGTGCATTCACCCTTTGGCGGGCGCGTCAACGCCGCCTGGGCACTGGCGCTCCGCGGCATCCTGCGCGAGCGCTTCCACACCACGCCCGAGTGCCAGACCAACGACGACGCCATTATGCTGCGCTTCCCCGAGGCCGACCAGGCGCCACCCGTCGACGCCGTGACCCAGCTTACGCCCGCTGAAGCGCGCGAGCGCATCCTGCGCGAGCTGCCCGGCTCGGCGCTCTTTGGCGCCCAGTTCCGCCAGAACGCGGCGCGCGCCCTGCTCATGCCGCGCGCCAAAGGCCGGCGGCGCACCCCCTTCTGGCTGCAGCGCCTGCGCGCCAAGGACCTGCTGGCCGCGACGCGCCAGTTCGCCTCCTTCCCCATCGTCGTCGAAACCTACCGCGATTGCCTGCGCGACGTGCTCGATCTCGACAACCTGTTGCAGGTGCTGGCGGCTATCCAGGATGGTCGCATCCGCGTGGTGACCGTGGAGCGGGCCACGCCCTCGCCGGCCGCAGCCGGCCTGCTGCGCCAGTTCATCGGCATCTATATGTACGAGTGGGACGAGCCCAAGGCCGAGCACCAATTGCGCCGCCTGGCGCTCGACCGCGACCTGCTCGAGGGGCTGCTGGGCGGCGTGTCTCCGGCCGAGCTGCTCAGGCCCGAGGCCCTGGCCGAGCTGGAGGCCCACCTGCAGCGCACCGCGCCCGGCCGCCGCGCCCGCAGCCGGCAAGAGCTGGCGCTGGTGCTGCAGGAGCTGGGCGACCTGAGCACAGCCGAGCTGCTGGCGCGCGCCGAGGAGGGTGGCGCCGTCTGGCTCGAGGCGCTCGCCGCCGAAGGCCGCATCGTCGAGCGCAGCATCCCCACCGCCGCCGGCCCGGCGCGCCGCTGGCTGCTGGCTGAAGAAGCCGGCACCTACGCGCGCGCCTTCGATGACCCCTTCGCCCCTCCCTCGGGGGGGTCACCGGCCGACAGGCCGACCTATTCCCTCTCCCCCCATGCCGCCGCAGCGGCGCCAGGGGAGAGGGTTAGGGTGAGGGGCGATCTGGCTCAGGAAGCCGGCTGGGCACAGGAAGAGACCTCGCTCGCTCCCTGGAAGCAAGAAGGCGAGGATGACGCAGCGCATGACCAGTTCGAGCATGCTGGCGCATCCTCCCAATTCCCCCTCGCAGGGGGAACAGTAGGGGGGCCTCCCTCGCAGGGAGAGGGCAGGGGTGAGGGTGAGACGTCGTGTGAGCGGCCAACTGCGGAGCCCCGCGAGCCGCTTCCTGCCCATCCAGAAGATCGCCAGGCCGTGGCATCCCCCTTCACCCCTTCGCTCTGCTCAGGGCAGGCTCTAACCCTCTCCCCTCTGGGGGAGAGGGAACAGGGCAGGGCGACACCTTCCCCCTCTCCCTGCGAGGGAGAGGGCGGGGGTGAGGGTGCCCGCCGTGTCCTCCTGCGCCGCCTCCTGCTGGGCCACGGCCCGCTGAGCCTCGACGAGATCCGCGCCCGCTACGACTTGCCCGAGCCATGGCTGCGCGAGGCGCTCGCCGCCCTGGTGGAGGAGCGCGAGGCGGCCCACGGGCGCCTGCGGCCCGGTGGCGCAGCCGAGGAATGGTGCGACCGCGAGGTGCTCGAGCAGGCGCAGCGGCGCACGCTCACACTGCTGCGCCGCGAGGTCCAGCCGGTGCCCCCGGCGAGTTATGCCGATTTCCTGGCCCGCTGGCAGCACGTGCACCCCGAGCAGCAACTGCCCGCCGCCAACGGCCTGCGCCGCGCCATCCAGCAACTGCGCGGCGTGCCCGCCCCGGCGCTGCTCTGGGCGCGCGACCTGCTGCCGGCGCGCGTGGCCGGCTTCCGCCCGGCGGACCTCGACGAGCTCTGCCAGGGCGGCGAGGTCGTCTGGATCGTCACTGGGTCCCGCCCTCCAGGCGGGCCAAGGGGCGAGCGCCCGGCGCGTCTGCGCGCCTGCCTGCTCTTCCGCGGCGAGGGCGCGCTGTACCTGGCGCCACCCGCGGAGGCCCTGCCGCTGGGCGAGGCGGCGCAGCGTGTGCTGGCCTTCCTGCGCGCCGAAGGGGCCTGCTTCGCCGCCGACATGGAGCGCGGCACCGGCCTGCGCGGCGAGGCCCTGGCCCTCGCCCTCGCCGAGCTCGCCGCCGCCGGGCTGGTGACGAACGACTCGCTGCGCGCCCTGCACGAGCTGGTGCGCACCCGCCCCACCACCGATGGGCCTATGCGGCCGCGCAGCACCCTGGAGGCGCAGCTCGCCGAGCGTTGGCCGGGTCCGCACGGTGGGCGGCCAGAGCCGGCCAGGGGGCGGCCGGGCCGCATGCGCCAGGCGCGGCGCCTCGCCTCACGCAGGCTGGCCGCCGCGCCGCAGTGGCTGGGGCGCTGGTCGCTGGTGCACGGCATCGGCATCTGGGGCGCCGAGGCCACCGCGGAGGAGCGCCTCGACCGCCAGACGCGCCAGTTGCTCGCCCGCTACGGCGTGCTGACGCGCGAATGCCTGGCCCGCGAGGCCCTGGCGCCGCCCTGGGGCGACCTCTACGGCTACCTGGAGCTCCTGGAAATGCGCGGCGAGGTGCGCCGCGGCTACTTTGTGCAGGGGCTGGCGGGCGCCCAGTTCGCCCTGCCCGAGGCGGTGGACAAGTTGCGCGCCTGGCACACCCGCCCCCAGCAAGAGGACGACCCGCCGGCCATACTCAACGCCTGGGACCCGGCCTGGCTCCCCGGCATGGCGGCGGGCGGGCTGCCCTTCCCGATCGTGCGGCAGCCCGGCACCTACATCGCGCTGCAGCGCGGCGTGCCCCTGCTCGTGGCCGAGCGCTGGGGGCGCGGCCTCGTCGTGCCCGATGGCGTGGCGGGCAACGAGCTCGTCGCAGCCCTGCGCGCCACGCTGCTCGCCATCACTGCGCGCAGCGGGCGGCGGCGCATCGCCGTCGAGGCCTGGAACGGCGGCCCCGTGCTCGGCTCGGCCGGCCAGCCGCTGCTCGAACGCATCGGCGGCTACCCCCATCCACCGGGCGTCGAGTGGACACCGCCAGCCACTCCATAGCCCAAGTACAATAGTGTCGCTCTGTCAGAGTATACCAGGCAGGCGATAGCTCGTAGTGCGCACGCCTGTGCGCCGTGCCCCGCCGTGGTACCGACTCGCGCTGTCTGCATGGCTGCCAGGAATCGCAGTTGGCCGTGCGTGAAACACGGCGCACAGGCGTGCGCACTACGAACCCAGCTCCATCGTCAAGGAGATGCGCATGCCCACACCAACGTTGTCGTCAGCCGTCGGGACGGGCGAGGCGGCCAAGTTCGAGTTCGGAGGCGTCGTCGCCCTCTCCGCCGGGCACGCCGTCCACGACACCTACTCGGCCTTCCTGGCGCCGCTCCTGCCAGCGTTCATCGAAAACCTCGCGCTCTCGACGACGCAGGCGGGGGTGCTCTCGATGCTGATCCAGTTGCCATCGCTGGCTCAGCCGTTCATCGGCCACCTGGCCGATCGCTACAACCTGCGCATCCTGGTGCCCCTGGGGCTGCTCGGCACGGCCGTCGCCATGAGCCTGCTCGGCATCGCGCCGGGGTACTGGGCGATGGCCCTCTGCCTCACCGTCGCGGGCCTGGCCTCCGCATGCCTGCACGCCGTAGGCCCGGTGATGGCCGGCAACCTCTCTGGGCGGCGGCTGGGGCAAGGCATGGGCTTCTGGATGGTGGGCGGCGAGCTGGGCCGCACCCTGGGGCCGATCATCGTGGTGAGCACCGTGGGCTGGCTAAGCCTGAGGGGCACGCCGCTCTTGATGCTCGCTGGGATGCCGGTGGCGGCGCTCCTGGCGGTCCGCCTGAGGAACACGCCGGTGGGCGCGCCGGGCGGGCCGGCCCACCTCCCCTGGCGGCAGACGCTCGCCGGCATCGGGTCGGCGCTGGCGCCGCTGGCCGGCATCGTCTTCACTCGCTCCTTCGCCATTGCAGCGCTGAGCACCTTCCTGCCGACGTTGCTCAGGCAACAGGGCGCCTCGTTCTGGCTCGCCGGGGCGTCGCTCTCGCTCTTTGAGGCAGCGGGCACCGTGGGGGCGCTGCTCGGGGGCTCGCTGAGCGACCGCCTCGGCCGGCGCCGCGTGCTCTTGGCCTCCATGCTGGCGACGCCGCTTCTGATGTTCGTCTTCCTGTGGGTCGACGGCTGGCTGCGCCTGCCGCTGCTCCTGCTCTTGGGCCTCGTCGGGCTGTCGATCACGCCGGTGATCATGGCCGTGGCCCAGGAAAGCGTGCCGGGCAACCGCGCACTGGCCAACGGCGTCTACATGGCCGCCAACTTTGCCGCCACGTCGCTGGCGCTTCTCGCCATCGGCGTCATGGGCGACCTCTTCGGCCTGCCTACCGCCTTTGCCGTCAGCGCCGCTCTCCTGCTGGCCGGGCTGCCCCTCCTCCGCTTCCTGCCGCAGCCGGCCGCCGCCCGCCGCGCCTAGCGGCTTCTGCCGGGAGTTCACCGCAAAGGCGCCAAGGCGCAAAGGGGGCGCCAAGGAGAGAGATACCCATCCCCTTGGCGCCGCCTTCGCGTCTTTGCGCCTTCGCGGTGAGCCTCGCCGGCCTCAGGCTTCGGTGCCGTGGTGGGCCGCGACCGGCTCGGCGAGCGCCTGGCGCACTTCGCGGGCAAAGCGGCGGCCGAACTCGCGGGCGCGTTCGAGGTCCTCTGCGCTGGGCGCCCAGCGCACGGCCAGGTCGGAGGTCATGACGTCCAGGCCCGCCTCGCGCAGGCCCTCCTCCAATTGCGCCACGGCGCCGCCCGCCCAGCCGTGCGAGCCAAAGGCCGCGGCGATCTTGTTCGTGAAGCGCAGGCCCTTGAGGTCCTCCATGAAGGCCGCGACATTGAGCAGTATGCGCTGGTTGTGCGTCGACGAGCCGACCAGCAGGCCCTTGGCCTCGAGCAATTCCTTCACCACTTCGGTGCGGTCGGCCATGGGCAGGCCGCGCAGCAGCGCCTCCACGCCCTCGTCGGCCACGCCCTCGGCCAGGGCGCGGGCCACCTTTTCCGTCGAACCCCACATCGTCTCGTAGGCGATGACGACCCGCTCTTTGGCCTCGCCCGTCGCCCAGCGCCGGTAGGCTTCGAGGATCTGCCCGGGGTTCTCGCGCCAGATGACGCCGTGGCCCGGCGCAATGGTCGCGATTTCGAGGCCCGAGCGCGCCACCTCGTCGAGCTTGCGCAGCACCATGCGGCTGAACGGGGCGAGGATATTGGCATAGTAGCGCGCCGCCTCGTCCCAGAGCTGCCACGACTCCACCTGGTCGGCAAAGCGCTGCGAAGTGGCCAGGTGTTGGCCAAAGGCATCGTTGGGCAGCAGCAGGCGCTCTTCCTGGACGTAGGTAAACATGGAATCGGGCCAGTGCAGCATCGGCGCTTCGATAAAGCTGAGGGTCTTGCCGCCGAGGTCCAGGTGATCGCCGGTGTCCACGACCTGGAAATCCCAGAGCTGCGGATAGTAGGCGCCCAGGCTCTCGGTGCCCTTGC
>ERZ795030.4787-NODE-4787-length-13025-cov-9.752583_pt1 | contig 13025 bp, 6 predicted proteins | sample MGYA00375122_ERZ795030 | MGnify/ENA primary metagenome ERZ795030 (study PRJEB30165, sample SAMN05720146) | activated sludge metagenome | isolation source: anaerobic digester from wastewater treatment plant | place: Japan | collected 2015-04-20 ...
CCGGCCGGGCGCTGCGCCGGGAAGAAGAGCGCTCACTGTGGCTGCACCGAGCGCTCGTCGGGCCACTCCTGCGCGACCCCGACAAGGTGCTGGCCCACGCGCGAGCGAACATCATCCGCTGGCGCGGCGCTCACCGTCCCGACGGGATGACCCAGGCCTGGCTGAGTGAGTGGGAGGCCCTGCTTGACTCTGGGGTGGACGCCGTTGCTGAGGTTCTGGTCAGCCGAGCCCCCCACGCGGTGGACCTGCGGACCAACTCCCCCTTCGCGGGGGTCCTGGACGAGAACGAACGGCAGGCAGTGCACCGGTCTTTCCGGCGACACTGGGCTCGCGACCACGCGGACGCATGAACCGTCAAGCGCAAGCACTCCTGCCGCCGACGCGCTGCCCCTGGCCGACGGGTCCGTCGACCTCGTGACCTGCGAACGGGTCCTGCAGCACCTCGACGACGGGTGTGTGAGGACGACGCTCGACGCACACGTGACTGGACGCGCGGACTGGGCGCCGACTGGGCCGCCCTGTTGGACGGCCCCCTGACAGCCCTCGGCCCGGATGCGCCACAGGTCATCGCCTCGCCGGTGTCACCTGCCGCGCCAGCGAGGGGCCCGCTTCTGCGCGAAGGCAGCCAGACCTTCGGCCATGTCCTCGCTGGTGATGAGTTCATCGATCGCTTCGGTGCGTCGGAGCACCGCGTCGGTGCTGTCGGCAACCCCTTCCGTCTCAGCCATGACCTGCAGCGAGAGCCGCACGGATGTGGGTGAGCCCTGAAGAATCTCGTTGGCCAGTGCCCGGGCCCCTTCCAGAGCGGTCCCCACCGGGACGACCCGGTTGGCGAGCCCGCGTTCGAGGGCTTCCGCTGCCCCCATCCGGCGGCCGGTCAGGATCATCTCGGTCGCGATCTTGCGTGGGATCTGGCGAGGCAGGCGGATCAACCCGCCCGCGCCGGCGATGAGCCCGACCCGGACCTCGCTGAGGGCAAGTTGGACCGCTTCGTCGACGACCATCAGGTGGCAGGCGAGAGCCGTTTCCAGACCTCCGCCCATCGCGAAGCCGTTGACCGCGGCGATCACTGGCTTGGCCATGTGTCGACGGCTGGTCAGGCCGGCGAAGCCGCTGCGGGGCACGTACATGGGTTTGCCGGTTGCGGTATAGATCAGGTCGTTGCCGGCGCAGAATGCCCGGGTTCCTGCGCCGGTGAGGATCGCGACCCAGAGCTCGGGGTCGTCGAAGAAGGCGTCGAACACCTCGGCAAGTTCCTCATGGGCTGGTGGGTGCAGGGCGTTGCGGCTGTCGGGTCGGTTAATGGTGACCTCGAGCAGGTGCCCGTCGCGGCGCACGAGGAGATGCTCGTATGCCGCCCGCACAGCGGCCACGGTGACCGGCGCCTGGGCATCCATCGATCTCTTGTCGACCGCGACGCGGTTGCCATAGCCGAAGGATCGGACGTAGACGCGCTGTCCGACCGGCTCGCCGGCGGTGAGCAGGTCCACGATGGCCTCGTCCCTCGGCAGGCCCATGGCGACGAACCGCTCGCCGGACTCGTCCAGCCTGCCGACGACGATGGCCGTGAGCCGGCCGTCCTTGCCATGGCGGACGGTGTAGGTCTCGATGTGTGCCCAACCCTCCGGATAGTCCGTGGTCGGCACCGGCGGGACACGGTCAAGCTCGGACTGAACGGCGTCATTGACATCGTCCGACCACGGGACAGGAGTGGTGGAATACACCCCCGCCGAGTACTTGGACAGCGTGCCCCCGTTCGCCCCGACGAAGCCGAACGAGCCCGGCAGCTGACGACATCGCTGCACCGTCTCGGCGATGGCGTGCATCGAATAGTTGTTGCCGGCACCCCCGAAGAAGGGGAGCCCCCCGGTCAGGGTGAGGCCCCGCGGGTCGTCAGCACCCAGCCCCAGCCCGTCCGCGACGTTGGACACGGCGACGGGGAAGCAGCTGTAGAGGTCGAACGTCGCCAGTTGATCGACACCGATGCCTGCCATCTCCAGGGCGGTCGAAGCGGCCGCGACAGCTGAGGCGCTCCGAGACAAGTCAGGGCGGTCCAACAGGGGACGCTCGCGAGTGTCGGCGTGGCCGTGGAGGAACACCATCCGATCCGGCGCGATGCCAAGGTCCTCCGCCTGGGCGACCGACATCAGCAACACCGCGGCCGCCTGGTTGACCTGGTCGCGGGCGACAAGGAACCGGGGGTAGGGCTGCGCGATGAGCCGGTTGCGCTCACTGACAGTCGTGAGTTCCTCCGCCGAGCGCGCGACCGGCGCCGCAGCGTGCGGGTTCTGGGCTGCCACCCGCGTGAAGGGAGCGAAGAGCGCTCCCATCTGCGCGGCATACTCCTCGCGGCCCAGACCCAGGCGGGCGCGGCGAGCGTTCTCGAACAGCGCGTACTGGCTGGGGGCATCGACCAACCCATGGTTCGCGAGCTGCATCGAGATCAGCCCTTTGAGCCCCAGGCCCCGGTCCTCCAGGCTGCCCGCGACGTGCTCGGAGAAGTCCGGCGGGTCATCCGATCCGGCCAGGTGTCGCACGGTGGAGATCGCCTCGGACCCGAAGATCAACGCCACCTGCGTCTGCCCCGAGGCGATGCTGGCGGCGAGCTCGGTCAGGAGGTGCTGTGGCCCCTGACCTCCCGCGATCTCGAGGATCGCTCGGGCCGGGTCGGCACCAACCCGGTTCGCAACCGAGCGTGGGTAGTTCGTCGAACGCCCAAGCGGCGCAGGCGCGTTCGGGGTCGAGATCTCGAACTGACGGATGCCGCCCACGGTGTCGATGCGTCGCGCCAGCGCTCCCGGCTCCACGCCCGGATCTGCCAACGCCTCCGCAGCCGCACGCGCGGCCAGGTCAACGGCCGAGAGCCCTTGGTAACCATCGTCCTCGACCCGTTCGGAGAACTGCCCCACGCCCACGATGACGGGCGTTCGGGGGTCAAGTGCGTCCTTCACAACTGCCCCTTCCACTCGATGACGGCGTCCAGCGCCTCGATCTGCGAGCCGTCCACGCGCAGTGGGTTCACCTCGAGGGAAACGAGGTCATCCCCCAGGGCGAGGGCCAGGTCACCGATTCGGGCGATGACCGCGGCGAGCGCTTCGACATCCACCGGCGCCGAGCCACGCACCCCGCCCAGGATGGCTGCCCCGCGGAGCTGGCCGAGGAGTTGCACCACTCGTGCCGGGCTGACGGGCAGCGGCGAGAGTGCCGAGTCGCCCAGGACCTCGACGAGTATGCCGCCGAACGCGACCGCGAGGATCGGTCCCCACTGCGGGTCTCGCACGACACCAACGAGGAGCTCGGTGGCCGGCGGTCGCATGGGTGCGACCAGAACACCGTCGACCTGAGCCCCGGGGACGGTCGCCGCAGCTGCGACCAGGGCGGCATACGCCTCACGGACGGCGACGTCGCCGAGGACTCCGAGACGGACGCCGCCAATGTCACTCTTGTGCAGGATCTGCGCAGAGACGATCTTCATGGCAACCGCTCCGCCGACCTCGGCTGCCGCGGCGACGGCGTCGTCCGCTGACGTCACGACCGTTGCTGGCACCACCGGGATGCCGGCGTCCTGCAGGAGCTTGCGGGCCTGCGCCTCTGACCACGAGCCGCTTCGCTCACCACGAGCGGGAACGGGCACCGAAGCAGACGGCGCGGTGGGGCGGGCCTGCAGCTCATCGAGTCGTTCGGACCACCTGCCGATCGCGTCGAAGGCCGTCACCGCGGACCGAAGTCCAGGCAGCACGTGGGGAATCCCGCTCTCAGCCATGATCGAGCGCGTGTAGGCCGTGGTCGGCTGAAGCACTTGGTTGACGAAGACGACCGGGGCTCCGCTCGCGGCGGCAATACCTGCGCCGATCCCCTTGGCGATGCCCATGCCCTGATAGGGCTGGCCCGTGTCCTCCCAGGGCAGAGAGGTGATGACTCCCACGATGCCGATCGACGGGTCAGCCGACATCGCCTGGATCGCTTTGGTGAAGATGCTCGGGTCGATCACGGCGGCACCCGTGACGTCAAGCGGGTTCTGCACGGTGCCGTAGTCGGCGAAGAACTCGGCCACGGTGCTCGATGTCTGCTCTGCGAGCGCCGGGATCGGCAGACCGACGTCTCCGGCACGGTCCGCGATGATGTCGCACGCCCCGCCCGAGATGGAGACGATCCCCAGCCCACGACGAGCGATCCGCCCGGTGCTGGCCGCGGTCCCGGCCGTGATGAGCATGTCCTCGATCGAGTCGACGCGGATCACCCCGAGGTCCTGGAAGATCGCGTCGACCACCCGGTCATCACCGACCAACGCCCCGGTGTGCGCGGCAGCAGTGCGTGCCGCGAGCTCGCTGCTCCCGGCCTTGAGGACGACGATGGCCTTGCCCTTCTCCGCGGCTCGCAGGGCGGCTGAACGGAAGGCCTCAGGGTCGCGGATCGTTTCCACGAACATCGCAATCGCGCGGGTCGCCTCATCCTCCACGAGGAAGTCCAGGCCATGCCCGGCCGTGACCATCGCCTCGTTGCCGAGGGTGACCATGTAGGACAGGCCCACCCCAGTCATCATCGCGAAGTCCGTCATCGCCGACGAGCTGGCACCGCTCTGCGAGAGCAGGCCGATCGGCCCGGCCGGAACGGCCGGCGCGGGAACGGATGAGACAGGAATGCCATCGACGAAGTTGACGAAGCCGAGCATGTTGGGGCCGAGGATGAGCATGTCGAGCGCTTTCGCGTGCTCCACCAACTCAGCCTCAGCGCGTCGCCCTGCCTCGCCTGCCTCGCCGTAGCCCGACGAGAGGATGATCGCGTTGCGGATGCCGGCCTCGTGCGCGTCGCTGAGGGCATCGAGGGTGCCGGCCTGGGGAACCATCATGTAGGCCACGTCGACCGGCTCGCCGATCTCCGCGCAACTGGTGACAGTCGGGCGGCCGTGGGTTTCGACACCACGTCGGTTCACGAGCACGACTCGGTCGAGAGCATTGAACCGGGCCAGGTTCTGGAACGCCCCCCACGAGAAGCCCGACTTGTCCGAGGCGCCCACGAGGGCGATCCGGTGGGGTCGAAACAGCGAGCTCAGTCGCTCAGCGGTGATCTGGGCAGTCATCGTTGACTCCTTGGTTGTCGGGGTTGTCGGGGTTGTCGGGCCCGAGGCGGATCCCAGCGCTCTTACTGAACGACCCTCGTTCAGTAAGTGACAGGAGGACGATATCTAGACGTGAGCCGTATAGCAATAGCCTGGGCCGGGTAAGGTGCGGACGTGACCGAGACGAGCCTGCGCCCTGGGCGGCCCCGCGACCCTGATGTCGACCGCAGGGTCGCTCAGGCCGCCGTTGCCCAGTTCGGCGAAGCCGGCTGGCAAGGGTTCAGCGTCGAGGCGGTGGCCCGACGCGCCGGGGTGGGCAAGGCGTCGATCTACCTTCGCTGGCCGACGAAGTCAGAACTCTTGCTCGACGCCCTCAAGAGCAGTCTGGGACGCATCGAAGACATCGCCCGCGACACCGTCCGAGACGACCTCCTCGAACTGACCCGGCAACTCATGGCGTCCTACCAAGGCGATGTTGGAGCCGCCTTCCTCCGGATGACCGTGGAAGCACGCCAGATCCCGGGAGTGGCCGAGCACTGGGAGTCGCTCAAACAGCAACAGATCCTGGCCGCGCGCGCCATCGTCCGCCGAGCCATCGCCCGCGGGGAACTCCCCGAAGGCACCTCCGTGACACTCCTGCTCGACACCCTGTGCGGCGCCGCCTCGATGCACGCGCAGGCCGCGCCTGCCGCCCTCCGACCAGCGCAGCAGGCGAGAGCCGAGGAGTATGCCGCCTCCCTGGTCGATTACGTGCTCGCAGCTGCGAGCGCCGCCCCCCGAACGCGGGAAACCCACTCATCCGACTGAATCCACCACCTGGTCGTTCCGACTCGCGACCGTGGTCAGTGGGCGCCGAGCCGACGGGCAGCGAGCAGTGCCATGGCCCTCGCGACCTGGATCGTCTCGGCCAGCGACACCTGCTCCCGCGGCGCGTGGGCGAACCGGACGTCCCCGGGCCCATAGTGCAGCGTCGGTATGCCGCCCACACCGGCATACAGCCGCAGGTCCGAGCCGTAGGGCGCGGCCGCTTCGACCGGGAGCGCTCCGCCGAGGTCGGTGACCGCGCGGCATACCTCACCGATGAGCGGGTGCCCGGGCGCAAGGCTCCCCGAGGCGAACTGACCACCCGGCCACGTCACGACGACCGGGTTCTCGCGCAGCCATGGGTCCGCGGCGCACGCCTGCGCGACCCGCTCCTCGAACGCCGCCCGCGCCTGCGCGGGGTCCTCGCCGAGCCGCACGCCGTAGCGCCCCTCGGCGGTCAACAGGTCGGGCACCGAGCTGGACCAGTCCCCCGCACTCACCCGACCGATCGAGATCCCATAGGGCAGTTCGTGCCCTGCGAACCGCGGATCCACGTCGACGTGCCGCTCCGCCTCAAGCGCCCGCAGCTCCGCCCTCGGCTTCCGCAACCTCACCACCTACATCGCCCGCCCTCTCTTGGAAGCCAGCGGATTCAGACCCCCTGCTACACCCTGCCCTGGGATGAGCCGTCATGGCTTCGTCCGGCACAGGGCGGACAGGTCGCAGTTCGCGCAGTGACTGCACCAATGGGTATGCCGTGGAAGAACATTGGTGCGCAGCGCGTCGCCCGCCTCCGTGATCCTCGATCGGACGGTTGCCAGAAGCGGGTCCTCCACGGCCTCGCGGACGGTCTTGCCTGCCTCGTCGAGGTTGAGCACCTCGATGAGATCAGCCCGCTCGCCGCTGAGCTCTTGATAGCCCAACGCATAGACGTGCAACTGATCCCGAGTGACGTCCTCGGCTTGGGCTCGCTCGCTGGACTTGAAATCAACGATGGACAGTTCATCGGTGTCAAGCCGCCGGATGAGGTCGATGCGTCCGGACACGAGGATCCCCTCGCCGAGATGGACCTCGATCTGCTTCTCCGAGTGGATCGTGTTGGGCAGTTCGGCCCCATGCTCGTCGAAGTAGCGGCAGACCGCGGCAACGGCTGCGTGACGCAGGTTGCGCTTGAGCTCCGGATAGGCATACGGCGTGTGGAGGTGTCGGTCCACCAACTCCTCGGCCACGCTGTCGTCGAGGAGATCTCCCAGGAGAGCCCGCTTGTGCACCTCGGCGAGCACGTTGTGAAGCCCTTTGCCGTAACCCAACGCCTCGTGAATAGGCGGATTGAAGCCATAGAGGAAGCGCAGCTTGAACTGGTACGGGCACTCGAAGAAGTACTTCAACTCCGAGAACGAAAGCGTCACTTGGGGCGTTTCTCGCCGGGGAGTCGGCGGCAAGCGAACCCCGTCATCCAGGAGGACGGACTCCTTCGTCGACATCCACACCTGAGCCGCGCAGTGGTCGAAGAACTCTGAACGACGCCGATACCTTGCGGACGTTCCGGGCGAGAACGTGACCGCAAGGAACTTCTGGGCCCGGGTGGCTGCGACGTAGAAGAGCCGGGTCTCATCTTCGATCGTGCCCCGATACCGGTCGGGATCCCGCACCGCCTCGGGTGGTACCACATGGAACAGCCCTAGGCCCCCGTGGCGCTGCGAGGGGAACCGATTTCGGCGCAGGCAAGGAAGGAAGACGGATGGCCATTGCATCCCCTTGGCCTGGTGCACCGTCGTGATCGTCACCGCGTCGGGGGCGGCATACCCCACATCCGAGTCTGACTCCGCGTAGTAGTCGGGCGCCTGATATCTGAGCCACTCCGCGAAAGCGAGGTACTTGCGGCCCGGGTCGCTCGAGAAGTTGATCTCTTCGAAATCGGAGATCACCTGGCTGAACTTGCCGAGCTGATAGAAGACGAGTTCGCCACGCCCCACAGGCCCACGAACGGTGTCCTCGCGCATTCCGATCGCTTCAAGGAAGTCGAGGAACAGCCGTTGAATGTTGTAGACGCCCCATTGCTCTCCCCGACTGAAGTCGCGGCCAACGTCCAGGACACGCAAGCCTTGGCGCCACTCCTCGTCGCCGGAGGAGAGCGCGGCGTCGGACCACAACTGGCGAAGTCCGTCGGCGTCGATCCGGTCGACCATGTAGTCGAAGATCGCGACCACGGCCTGGATCTCCGGCGACTCGAAGAGGCGGTTGAGCCCCTTCACCACGTAGGGGATCCCGCGGCTCCGCAACTCCGCGACGAGCGGGCCCGCGTCTTTGGCGACGGACCGGAAGAGCACCGCGAAGTCGGACCACGACAGGCCACGAGGCTCAGCCTCAGGGCCATCTCGGAAGCCCGTGCCAGTCAGTCCTTGAATCCGGTCGCAGATCCAGGTCGCTTCCTCCTCCGGGGAATCGAAGGTCAATGCCAACGTGTCGCCTCGGTGCCACTGCTGGTGGCCGGCTGCACTCATGTCCTTGGGCAACCGGCTACCAGCCGGCAGCCGCTCCGCAATCGAGCGTCCGAGGTCGACGATGCCGGGGCTCGACCGGAAGTTCTCCGCCAAGGTCACCTGTTGGACCTCCCGGTAGCGACTCGCGAAGGTGAGGATGTTCCCAACTTCGCTGCCTCGCCACTGGTAGATGGTTTGGTCGTCGTCTCCAACGACGCACACGTTGGCGCCGTGCTTGGCTAGGCCCCGAATCAACCTCTCCTGCAACGGGTTGACGTCCTGGTATTCGTCCACGACGAGGTAGCGCAGAGTGCTCCGGACGTGCTCGTCTATCTGTGCGGCAGCAGGGTCGTCGGATTCGTCAGCCTCCAACAACTCCACGACCCACAGGATCATCTGCGTGTAGTCCAGGTATGCGTGCTCCCCCAGCAGCTGCAGGTACGACAGGTATGCCGCTTGCACCCCCTGGGGCACTGACTCCCAGTCGACGTCACCTTCGCGAAGGACCGACGTGACCTGTTGGTAGAGCCCGGAGTGGAGATATCGGCGCAGGACCGGCACCTTCTCCGCCGTCGTCGGACACTCGGTGAGGCCAGACTTCCTGCTGTTGCGGTCGATGAGCAACCGGCCGGTGATGTCGGTGAGAACGCCGAACTTGAACGTATCGGGCACATGTGTCTGAAGCAGGTCCAGAGCGAAAGCGTGCATCGTTCCCACGAACATCTCCGCAAGCCCGACCTCGCTGCCGCCCCCGTCAGCCACCCTTGCCAGGATTCGATCCTTCAGCTCCGCAGCGGCCTTCTCCGTGAACGTGAACGCCACGATGTTGCGCGGTTCCACTCCCGGCTGACGCAGCAACTCCGCCACGCGCTGCGAAATGACCTCGGTCTTGCCCGAGCCCGCACACGCGATGATCTGAAGGTGGGAGTCCACGCAACCGATGGCCTCCTGCTGAGCCCTGGTGTATGCCGTCACGTGGACTATCGTGCCCCCTAGCTCTGACATCCGCCTGCGGAGGGCTACAGGTCGCGACCCCCGCCAGGGCGCGGGACCACGTCCCAAGGAACACACGTGTGCCCGCTACTCAAGACATGACCAGACAAGCGCGGCGCGATAAAGGGAGCTGGGGTGCAATTGACCCATCTTTATGGCTCTTTGCTCTAGGTCGAAGACAGGTCGACATCGGCTGGACCCAGTACGAATCAGCGTCCCGATCTCATCCTTCGTGGAGAAAAGAATTCTGCCCTCGGGGTCACGCGCAGACCCAAATTCCGAGGCAACCGCATCGCTCGCTTCCCGGAACTCGCGTATTGACAGATTGAGCGAGCAAACACCCAGCAGGCCGTAATTGGCAGTGTCCTCCTCCAGGAAAGCGGACCAGATCCTCATGTATTTGACATATGGAGACACTCGCTCCCATGCGTCGCGCGGGCGCGTTGCGTAGGGTCCTGTTAGAGGAAATATCTCTTCACACAAAGCTCGGCGGAACCAGCGCGTGCAACACCCCTCGATTCCGACACCGTCCGCGTCCGCCAGTTGCTCCTCGAAGGAGACCGAAAAGGCGCCCGGATAGTAAGCAGAGTTGTAGGCTCTACGAAGAACAATGAAGTCGCTATCCTTCGTCAGACACACTACGTGAAGGCAGAGCGCCGAGGGAATGAGGTTGCCGGTAGGGTCCAATTTCATGTGGGCGTGTCGCAAATCTTCATTCTCGCGAAGAGCATCCCTGGTGCGCAAGACCGAAGACCACCTGGTCTCCTTCACGTACAATCTCAATCCCCGCTCACGGACCGCGTCCGCGAAGGGGGCATCAAAGCCGCTCAGCATGAACTTTTTGCCGTCATCGCCGCCGATGTTCACACTCTCGAGCGCATAGGCTGGAGCGGTCACAAATCCAGGATCCAAGATCACATCCACTTGATCAGTTGCCCAACCGTTGTCAGCCAGACGTTTGTCGAGGAACGGATGGTAGAGCAACTCAACAGCCGACCCAACGACGCGCGGATCTGAATCCAATCGAGCCAGAAACTTCTTACTGCTTTCGCTTACACAATCACTCAAGAGTGTCGCCGTGTGATCAATTGGGATTGATTCCCGAAAGAGTTGTACCGCCTGTGCAGCATACGCGACGAGATTTGCCACCCAAATTGCGGCAAGCAGCATACAGGCGGCAACGAGCGCTCGAGAGTCGAGAACCGCCAGCGCTTTGCTGATATCTTCCTGAAGTAGTACCGAGAACGCTAGGAGAATCGCGGCGGCATTTACGATTCTCGATGCGGCGCGAGTCACGTACCGCAGCCTCTTCGCCGCGGCCGTTGGACGATCGAGGGCAATTCGACATGCCCTCCGAGCCCTATCAAATCGGCCAAGTTTCCGTTCGACTCGGATTCGTCCCGCCGCCACTGTCACTCACACCTCGAAGACTTTCATCACTTCGTCGCCATAGTCGTTGATGACCTTCACTGCGATCTTGCCTGACTCCGGACGTGGGAACGGGCGCGACACTGTCGAGTAGAGCGACGCCCACGCGTCCTCGTCGATCTCGGCCTTGAGGGAAGTCTTGAGCCGCCGATACGGGTCGTTCCCGCCGGTGAAATAGCAGTGGCGCACGAAGAAGGACTCCTCGTTGTATGCCGTATCGATCATCCACAGCGCGATCTGGCCAGTGTCGTTGGTCCGGATCTCCCCCGTAGTCGGGTCGTAGACGTCGACGCCCTTCAACGTGACGACGACCGAGTCTGCGTCGGGGTGCGAGATCTGGATGTCCGGCTCGCCGAACACCGTGAACAGGTTGCCCGCGCCCGTCTTCTTGAGGTCCTCACCCATGAGTAGGTCGGCATTCATCCGCACGAGCAACACTTTTATCCGCCCCAGCTGGCGTTCCCCCGCGACCGACGCGAACCCAGCATCGCCGACCTCGACGGTCACGCCGTCTTCGGCTGTGACCCCGGTCGCCTGCGGGTCGAACGCGAAACCCAGGACGCACAGCAGGTCGATCTCGCCGTCCTTGATCGCCTCCTTGGCTGCGGCTTTGATGAACTGCGGGCTCACCGTGCCGTATTGCGGCCCGATGGCGACGCCGATCCGTGTCGCCCGCCCAGCGGCGTCGCCGCTCGGCCCACCCAACCGCTCCCCGACCGCCTGCACGTGCAGCCCGGCATGGGTGTCCAGTGTCGCGAAGGTGATCCGCTCGCGGGTCCGGCCGTTCTGCACGCCGGCTTTTCGGAGGTTGTCGAGGATGGTCTGCTCGAAGGTCGGCCCCTCGCCGTCCTGCGCCCCCGCCCGCTGGCTGATCGATTCGCGACCGGCGGCCTCGGGCGTCTCGGCGAAGGCGAGCGAGCGGTGTGGCGACAGGCTCTCGACAGTAAAAGGCCCGCACACCCGCACTCGGCTCCGGTCCTCGTAGGGCCGGTCGTAAAGCATCTCGAAGTCGACGTGCCGCTTGATCGCCTCGTCGATCTCCTGGCGGGTCATACCCTCCCAGATGTCCGGGTTGTTGGCGATCGACTTGAGCGTGATGTGTTGCACCCGCTCGTAAACGAACCCGCGCCGCACGTCGCCTTTCGTGGGAGTAGGCGGTAGGGGTATGCCGGTCACCTCTTGCTCCTTATGCCGCCCTTTCTCGGAGTCGGCCAACAGGTAGTAGGGGTACTTCGCCCCCATGAGCCGCTGCCGAGCCAGCGCCAGCGCCACTCGGGAGGTGTCGACGGTGATCCACCGCCGCCCCCACTGCTCAGCGACGTAGGCCGTCGTCCCCGACCCACACGTCGGGTCCAATACAAGATCCCCCGGGTCGGTGCACATTAGCATGCACCGTTGTACAACTTTGGTACCGCTTTGCACCACGTAGATCTTGTCTTCCGTGAACGACCCCGTCCCCGTGTCTCCCCAGTTGTTCTTTAGCGGAACGGCAGGGAAATCATCTGCGAAACGAACGAATCCAATACTGGAAGCCCTGCGCTCAACTCGACCAGCAGCTATCGCTCGCTTCATGCCCGTCAGGGGCGTTGCCCAGTTCCTTTTTCCGGCGGGGAATCGGAGTCCACGGAATTCCACCTCGTAGCGGGCCCGAGATGAATCAGTTTGACTCGTGAGGTCGCCCACTTCGTACCAACGGGCGCCCGCTGGGCTGGATTCGAGGCCCTGGCGCTCCGCACGGCTGGCTGGCCGACGCGTGCCGTCGGCCAGCTCAAGGAAACGCATCGTTCTCTCACTCTTCAAGGTAAAGAGCGCGCGATACTTTAATAAATCAAAGTCCTTAGCGAACCACAATAGATAGTCGCTCACGCCATCCATATATTCCATTGACGAGGAGCTGGTCTTGTCAAAGGATATTAGACTGACGAAGTTGTCCCTTCCGAACACTTCATCCATGAGGGACCGGACGAGGTGGACATTCTCGTCGCCGATCTGGACGAAGCAGCTCCCCGACTCCGTAAGCAACTCGCGGGCGACGAGCAACCGGTCCCGCAAGTAGCTCAGGTAGGAGTGGATGCCCAACTCCCAGGTGTCCCGGAAGGCCTTGATCTGCTCGGCCTCGCGCACGGCATCTTCGAGCTTTCCGTCCTTCACGTCGCGCTTGCGGGCCGACACCTGCCAGTTGGAGCCGAACTTGATGCCGTAGGGCGGTTCCCTCGACACTCTGTACGTGTTGCGTAGTGGGAGCCCGCGTCCGGAGT
>ERZ795030.4791-NODE-4791-length-13017-cov-13.354421_pt1 | contig 13017 bp, 4 predicted proteins | sample MGYA00375122_ERZ795030 | MGnify/ENA primary metagenome ERZ795030 (study PRJEB30165, sample SAMN05720146) | activated sludge metagenome | isolation source: anaerobic digester from wastewater treatment plant | place: Japan | collected 2015-04-20 ...
ATAATTTTGAAGACCATCAAAGGTCTCACATCGAAAAAATACTGAATCAATGCAATTGGCGGGTTCGAGGGGAAGGAGGAGCTGCTGAGAAACTGGGGATGAAAGAATCCACCCTGAGGTACAGGATGAAAAAATTGGGGATTACCAGGAAAAAAAGAAATTAGAGGTGCTTTTAAGGGCTTGCCCGGATCAAAAGGTAAAAAAAGAGGCTGTCTCCAAAGGGCAGCCTCTTGTATCTGATGATTACCTATAAACAACAAATGATTTATTTATACTGAAATCTTTGTTCTGAACCCTTAAAATGTAGAGTCCGGGAACACAATTGCGGATATCGGTCTGTTCCGGACCGCTGAAAGTCAGCTCTTTATTCAGGATAACCTGACCATTCATACTCATAATGCTTACCACTACCTTTTCACCCAGCAGGTTTTCAGGAAGGTTGAACAAGATTTCATTACGGGCAGGATTGGGGTAAACATCAAGAACAGGGATTAAAGCTGATCTGGATTCAATTGTAGCGATTTTCAACGGAGTGCGGGGAGATAATACTGATCCGGGAATTACTTGCGAAGGGGAGGTGCCGGTCTGTCCGGGCTTAAGCCACCCGACAGCCATATTGTCATTGACTGTCCCTTCTTTATGCAGCGCTTCTACATAATAGGTATTGCCCTGGACAAGATATATAACCGCTGATTTTTGCGTTGAGTACTTGTTCCATTGTCTGGAACTGGTGTATTTGTCGGTGTATGCGATTAATACTTTATTGGCTTCCAGGTTGTTGGTACTCAGCCAGAGTTGGGCTGCATCATCTGCGGCAATCCAGAAAGTATAATTGCCCGTTGCAGGCGGACATATATAACCGCTGATCCTGCTCCCGTAATAATTTGCTGAATTTGTCGGGATCTCAAAACTAGTAAGGGTAGTGGATGACGAAGGATTGTTCGGATATTTTGCATTACCGGTCAAAGAGGCAACTGTTATTCCGTAAATATTCAGCCATTTTTCGAAAGTGATATATCCTGTTGCGTTACACGTGCCTGAAACAGTGATGGTGCTGTTGGCAGTATACCCGCCATCTTCAGTGGTTACGGTGATTACTGCCGTTCCTGCAGCCACACCCGTCACAACACCTGCAGAGGATACAGTTGCTACGCCGGTATCAGAGGAACTCCAGGAAACCGTTTTGTTGGTGGCATTTGAAGGTGCAACCGTTGCCATCAGGGTTGTATTGGCTCCAATTCTTGTTGTGACAGTTGAAGGAGTGATGCCCACCCCGGTCACAGCAATAGGGATGACCGTGATATTACATGGTGCTGTGAAGCCTCCATCGGCAGAAGTTACAGTAATAACGGCTGTTCCTTCTGAGATACCGGTCACCACTCCGGAGCTGCTTACCGTTGCAATGCTGCTGTTGGAACTGCTCCAGCTATAATTCTGGTTATTTGCATCTGATGGAGTTATTGCTGCTGTCAACATGGTCGTACCGCCGATCATGATAGTCGCAACTGCAGGATTTACGGTAATCCCCGTAACGTGGATTACGTATACCGTTACAGGGCACACCGCAGTAAAATTACCGTCAACCGATGTTACGGTTATATTTGTCAATCCTTCTGAAATTGCTGTAACCACTCCGGAATTGCTGACTGATGCCACAGCAGGATTGGAGGAATGCCATGTCACATTTTTATTGGATGCATCCGAAGGCTGGACAGTGGCTGTAAGGGTTACGATCTCTCCGGCTTTCACATTGGCTGAAGAAGGATTTACAGAAACACCGGTAACAGGTATAGAAGACACAATGACCTGTGAAGCAGCTGCCAGTCCGTTTGTCGTGGAGGCAGTGATAACGGTAGTCCCGGAAGAAACTGCCGTTACATGCCCGGAAGAATTAACCGTGGCCACAAGTGTATTGCCTGAACTCCATGTCACGCTTGGATACGAGGCGTTTGCAGGCTCAACAGTAGCGGTAAGTTGCTGTGTGCCTCCGGGTGCAAGCGTGGCAGATGCAGGAGAAACGGTCACTCCGGTTACCGGAATATACTTCTGGCACATGTCGATCCGGTCAATATTGGCCAAACCTCCGGTAGTCAGTGCAGTGAAACGGATCGTGTTTGTCCCGGCAACAAGGGGAACAGAAAAAGCTGAAGTGGACCAAGTGGACCATGATCCCGTTGCAGCCATACTGAGACTGGGCAACACAGTGGATCCGTTCATAGTGACGGAGGCGGTGCGGTCGGTGGTCGTTCCGTTAGCAAATCTGATGGTAAAATCATGCGTTCCTGCGATCAGGGCTGTAACGGTTATCTGCAGGTAGCTTCCGGTTGCATTGGGTGTGTTGATAAATCCGGTCCCGGTGTATCCGGACCAGTTCGTGTCGATGGTTGTTCCGGAAGTAAACGTTCCGCTTTCAGCCTGGTATTGGATTGTGGTGCAGGGAATGACGGCATTCACGGTAACGGATGAAGAGGATGTGAAATTGCCGTCTTGTGTGGTGACAGTGATGACAGCGTTTCCTGAAGCCACAGCCGTAACCAGCCCAGCAGAACTGACCGTAGCCACCGATGTGTTGCTGCTGCTCCAGGAAACAACCTTGTTGGTTGCATTGACCGGAAACACTGCTGCGATCAGTGTTGTTGTTTCGCCGATTTCCAACGTGGCACTTGACGGACTGACGGTTATTCCTGTAACAGAGACTGCCGAAACGGTTATCTGACAGGTTGCTGTAAAGCTGCCGTCTTGGGTGGTGGCGGTAATGGCAGCGTTTCCTGCAGCCACAGCCGTAACCAGACCGGTAGAACTGACCGTAGCCACCGATGTGTTGCTGCTGCTCCAGGAAACAACCTTGTTGATTGCATCAGTAGGCTCAACATTAACGGTAAGTTGCTGTGTGCCTCCGGGTGCAAGCGTAGCAGATGCAGGAGTAACGGTCACACCGGTTACCGGCATGTACTTCTGGCACATATCGATCCGGTCAATATTGGCCAAACCTCCGGTAGTCAGTGCAGTGAAACGGATCGTGTTTGTCCCGGCAACAAGGGGAACAGAAAAAGCTGAAGTGGACCAAGTGGACCATGATCCCGTTGCAGCCATACTGAGACTGGGCAACACAGTGGATCCGTTCATAGTGACGGAGGCGGTGCGGTCGGTGGTCGTTCCGTTAGCAAATCTGATGGTAAAATCATGCGTTCCTGCGATCAGGGCTGTAACGGTTATCTGCAGGTAGCTTCCGGTTGCATTGGGTGTGTTGATAAATCCGGTCCCGGTGTATCCGGACCAGTTCGTGTCGATGGTTGTTCCGGAAGTAAACGTTCCGCTTTCAGCCTGGTATTGGATTGTGGTGCAGGGAATGACGGCATTCACGGTAACAGATGAAGAGGATGTGAAATTGCCGTCTTGTGTTGTGGTGGTGATGACAGCGTTTCCTGCGGCCACAGCCGTAACCAGACCGGTAGGACTGACCGTAGCCACCGATGTGTTGCTGCTGCTCCAGGTAACACTCTTGTTGGTAGCATTTGAAGGGGCAACCGTGGCCGTAAGCTGCTGCGTATTTCCGACAGAAAGCGTAAGGGAAGCGGGGCTCACCGCTACTCCGGTTGCCGGGACATTTATCGTATTGAATTCCATGACAGAGGCAGCCATCAGAATTCCACAGTAACCGTGAGGGTGCTGGGTTCCGCTCCAGGGATACGCGGTGGGACAATCGGTTTTGCCCAGTGCATAATAGGCGGCAGTATTGTCCACCACTCCCGTAGCCACACAAAACTGTTTGATCTGTGGTCCGCTGTCGCCAAGTATTGCAATTTGGGTTTGGAGACCCTGCCATCCCAGGTTGATCACCGGATTGTAGGTGGCAGCATTCAACCACCCTTTCTCCACTCCCTTTTTCAGGGCATACACGAACATCCCTGAGCCTGAACTTTCTGTCCAGTTGCCTGTTTCTGTCCTTTTGTCAACCACCTGGTACCACAATCCGGTGGTGGGATGCTGGTTGGCAGCCACTCCCGACGACATGCGCTGAAACAGTTCCAGAATTGCGCCATAGTTGGCATGAGAGGTGGGGAGGTACTCGAGTACATCAGCTAGGGCCATCATATACCAGCCGGTGCCTCTCGACCATACGTCGGTGCTCATATGGGTGGAAGGATCTGACCATGCTTTGTAGTCGTAATATTCCCAGGCATGTTTGGGAAGCGTCATAGGCTGGGGCATAACTTTGCTTGCCAGGAAGAGGAGCTGAAAAGTCGCTGCATCAAACAGTGCCGGTTCGTTGAACATACTGGCATATTTGGTGAGGAACGGGTGCAGCATGTACATTCCGTCAACCATCATGACGTTGTAATACTTGTAAGAAGTTACATTTTGTTCACTTTTATGCCAGATTCCGCCGTCAGGGGTTTTGTAAAAATTGTTGACGTAATTTTTAATCTGGGTGGCAGCGGTCTTGTATTTGGTTTGGCCGGTCTGTTCATACAGGAAAAGACATAACACCCCCGGTTGGATTTTGTCTACGGTCATCCCGAGACCCGTGACGTTTCCGCTGGCATCCACATAGCTGTCGACATAAGCTTTGATATAGTTCAGGTAGTCTGCATCGTGAGTATTCAGATATACCTTTTCCATACCATGCAGAATGCTCCCGTTAGAGTATTCCCATCCCTTATTGGTCATGGCATTGATGGTAGGCTGATACCGGCTGATAATGGCATTGGAAAATTTGACCGACCAGGTATCCGACTGCGCGAAGGTTACAATGTTTAATGTAACACATAAAAAAAACGGAAAGAAATTTTTCATACAGGGTTTGTTGTAATTATTGGACATGTGAAACAGAAAATATATTTTGTTTTGTGATAAAAGTTTCATTTTATAAATTATCAATAATAATCGATTAAAATTTGTGCCGACTTGTCGGAAGATGTTTCATAAGAATGGGCAGTTCGGGCGCCGATTCCGGAGATAATGAATGTCATACTGTTTCCGGAATCCCAATCCGGTCTGTTCACAATTTCCTGCACTATGGCACTCAAATCGGAAGTTTTCTGCGCGGAACCCGACTCATCAATGACAGCCCATGAAGGTGGAATCCATGTGACAGAAGAAGAAGTGAGTGTACGGGCGGAAATATTTCCGGACGTCAGGGCAAAAGCAGCGGAATTTCCCGAATTTTCACCCCGGATGGTTAAATTAGGAATGGCGTAATTATTTCTTGACGCAGTGAACTGCAGATAAGCCTGAGTAATTGTGGCATTCTTAGGTATAGTTACATTGATAAAGCGTAGTCCGACAACCTGGGTCCCTGCAATGGAAGAATAAAAGGCCATTTCAAGAGCGTAACTGGTTCGGGTGACTGTGCCATTCGAAAATTCTTCAGCATCGTTCATCCCGTCACTTATTCGCGCACTGAAAGTCTGCGATGAGATAGCAGGATTCACGGTTATAGTTACAGCGGTAGAAGTGGCAATCCCACCAGAATTATCAGTAGCAACGACTGTCAGGTTGTAGGTTCCCTGTGTAACGCCGCTCCATGTCACGGTGTATGGACTCGATGTGTCTTCGCCCAGTTTGGTAGTCCCCTGGTAAAATTCCACTTTTGAAATGGTCCCGTCGGTGTCGGAGGCTGTGGCGGTTATAATCACAGAGGCGGGTTCTGTATAGCTCGTTCCGTTTGAAGGGCTTGTAATGGATACGCTGGGTAGTGAGTTAACAAGGGGAAATTCCATGACAGAGGCAGCCATCAGAATTCCACAGTAACCGTGAGGGTGCTGGGTTCCGCTCCAGGGATACGCGGTGGGACAATCGGTTTTGCCCAGTGCATAATAGGCGGCAGTATTGTCCACCACTCCCGTAGCCACACAAAACTGTTTGATCTGTGGTCCGCTGTCGCCAAGTATTGCAATTTGGGTTTGGAGACCCTGCCATCCCAGGTTGATCACCGGATTGTAGGTGGCAGCATTCAACCACCCTTTCTCCACTCCCTTTTTCAGGGCATACACGAACATCCCTGAGCCTGAACTTTCTGTCCAGTTGCCTGTTTCTGTCCTTTTGTCAACCACCTGGTACCACAATCCGGTGGTGGGATGCTGGTTGGCAGCCACTCCCGACGACATGCGCTGAAACAGTTCCAGAATTGCGCCATAGTTGGCATGAGAGGTGGGGAGGTACTCGAGTACATCAGCTAGGGCCATCATATACCAGCCGGTGCCTCTCGACCATACGTCGGTGCTCATATGGGTGGAAGGATCTGACCATGCTTTGTAGTCGTAATATTCCCAGGCATGTTTGGGAAGCGTCATAGGCTGGGGCATAACTTTGCTTGCCAGGAAGAGGAGCTGAAAAGTCGCTGCATCAAACAGTGCCGGTTCGTTGAACATACTGGCATATTTGGTGAGGAACGGGTGCAGCATGTACATTCCGTCAACCATCATGACGTTGTAATACTTGTAAGAAGTTACATTTTGTTCACTTTTATGCCAGATTCCGCCGTCAGGGGTTTTGTAAAAATTGTTGACGTAATTTTTAATCTGGGTGGCAGCGGTCTTGTATTTGGTTTGGCCGGTCTGTTCATACAGGAAAAGACATAACACCCCCGGTTGGATTTTGTCTACGGTCATCCCGAGACCCGTGACGTTTCCGCTGGCATCCACATAGCTGTCGACATAAGCTTTGATATAGTTCAGGTAGTCTGCATCGTGAGTATTCAGATATACCTTTTCCATACCATGCAGAATGCTCCCGTTAGAGTATTCCCATCCCTTATTGGTCATGGCATTGATGGTAGGCTGATACCGGCTGATAATGGCATTGGAAAATTTGACCGACCAGGTATCCGACTGCGCGAAGGTTACAATGTTTAATGTAACACATAAAAAAAACGGAAAGAAATTTTTCATACGGGGTTTGTTGTAATTATTGGACATGCGAAACTGAAAATCAGTTTTGGTTTGTTATAAAAGTTTCATCTTAACAAATATATGATAATCGATAAACAATGGTAATTTGTTTTCTCATCAGATTTGTTTTATTACGAGCCCAAAAGATAAATATGTTGCAAAATACGAAAATTAAAGAAAGTTGTTCTAAAATTCAACAATGATTTTCTTATAATTTACTAAGAATCCCGGCCAGGGCTGGAATCGTTTGTTATGGTTAAGGATGAATTTAGAAAATGCGCAATAGATTGCGCGTAAAATGCATTTTTTGCGCAGTGTTACTTTCTATGTTTAAAAAAAATTAGACATTAGATATCACATTATCAATCTTATAATCTGTAAGAATCCTCAAAACACCTATGACAATTCTGTTTTTGGACTTAAAATTGAGCATTGAATATGTCCAATTTACAGTATGATCAACGCAATTTATATAATGAAGGTCGATTCCGGAAATAAAGAAAGCCTGGAGAGTATATTAAAATTGGTTATTTCCCGGACAAAGTATTTGCCGGGTTGTGCCAAAGCGGAGATTTGGTACAATGACGAAACTTCTGAAATAATGGTAAAAGAAATCTGGCGCAAGGACTATGATCTAGAAAGGCATATCAACTCTCCGTTGTTCAAAAAGATGCTGGCAGCTTTGGAATTAAGCGCCGATAAGCCGGGCATCCAGTTTTGTGATTGTCAGCATATGCGGGGTCTTGATTTTATCGAAGAGGTTATCAAACAAAATCAGGGAATAGTCCCCGTTTTTCCTGAACAGTGAAGTTGATTAGATAAGGGATTTGGGTATTGAATATTGATACAAATGTAAATTATCGTTATTATTGCCGCAGAAAATAAGTGAAACAAAAATAAATTATAATTATTGACATAATTTTTACTTCCTGGTAAGCCTATATGAAAGAAGCCTTCCTGAAAAGATCAGATGGTCTGAACGAATTTTCAGCATTGGCCTCATTAGCTGTGGGGTTGATGTTTTTTATTTTAGATACCAGCCAATGGCGAAATTCTAAGAGAAGCAGGAATATCAATCCTGGCAAAACCTGCCTGCTTCCGGGTGTTAACGAACAACATTTCCAAGTATAATTCATCCCATTCGAAAATTTCCCACATTTCTTACCCATGTTAAAAAAGCAAAAACAAAAGCAAAATATGAAAAGGAATTTAACGCAATTTGCTGTAAAAGCTGCCGGTACTGCAGTTTTACTGGCAATCCTTTTTATCGGAATTACCCTGCAGGCAATGGCAGAAGGGAGTAAGGATTTGTATCCTTCAGGTATGACAACAGGCAGGAGGGCTTACTTAATAAGCAGACCGTTGGCAACCGACCCGGCGGCATATTTCCCTTTCCCGACCCCAGGAACAACACGAGTGTATGCGAAAGTCGGAGAAACGATTTATGCCGGTTTCAGTCAACAGGGAAAGAGTTATAATGGTATGGTTGCAGTTGCCAATATAACGATGCGGGCTCCCAATGGAAATACATATTCTTCCCCGACTAACTCAGGAAATACAACCGGTCTCATAGCAAACCGTACCGAGGAATTGAATGGTCCCGACAGGGGTTCGATTACGGCTGGATATACTCCGTTTTATCGTACTGTCTTATCTGGTGAGGAAGGAATCTGGGAAGTTGATTTTAATGCCATGGGGACAGGGACTAACTTCACAAAAGGCCCTAATTATAGTAATGACGGGAAGTGGGTCGGTGAGTACAATCCTGATGAAGCTTGGGTCCAGCCTACTTCGGGAGGAGACCCATCAACTGCGAATAACCATTCCAGCGCACTCATTGCAGCCTGGGATGTATCTGTAGGTTCTTTGTCAGATCGTGCAATACTTATACCCGGTCGTGTTTTCACAACTGTACTAGCATTGTGTCTTCCTAATAACTTCCCGGGAGCAGGAAGTGCCATGGGGGGAACCAATGGTTCTGGTACCACCATTATCAGTGGAAGTGGAGGTTTTTATTCTACCTTTTATGTTTTGACTAATGACGGGTATGCTTATAAAGTGAATAACCATGGAATAAATGGTGCTTCCTGGTCGTTTTTTGCCAATAATAAAGGAATTGTTTCAGGAGGGACTCAGTTACCCGGAACAAATGGATTCACCGGAGGTGAACCAACATACCAAAGTCAGAATTCTATTGGAAGTACAACGCAGAATACCCACGATCCAAGGTTCCTGGATGCCACAAATGATTTTACCCATAAAGTTTTTTACAGCAAACCTGCAAGTGATTTACCTGCATCTGCAACCGCAATTTACCGTAGAAAAGATGGGTCAAACACAATTACAACAACATGGCTGAAGACCTCTGCCCTTAATCCCGAAGTTTCAGATGTAAGTATAAAAGGTGTCGAAGCTAATACAGACTGGGTTGTGGGACCTGATGGAGCTTACATATCATTCACGTCTAATGTGTACGGAAGTTATGTAATAGATATTGACCTCAATGGAAATGGACAATTCGATGATCCGGCTGATAGAAGGTGGACGGGATCGGCAGTAATTGGAACCAACACAGTTACGTGGGATGGAAAAGATGGTTTAGGCAATTTGATCACAATTGGAACAACTGAGGTCACGGTTCGGGCTCAGGTTAATCTCGGGGAGGTTCATTTTCCGTTTGTTGATGGAGAAATAAATCCTAATGGGGTAATTTTTGAACGCCTGGATGAAAGTTACAATGTCATTCCAGGGCAGGATTTGTTATATTGGGATGATTCAAATATAACCATTACAGAAGGATGTGATCCTAATAGATATACGGCCTCCAATCCTCTAAAAAATGTGTATACCGGTTTATCAAGCAATTCAAACGGGCATAAGTGGGGCAGTACAGTAACAAGTGCTCCATTTGAGGGGGGATGTGGTTCTGCGCAGGACGTTAACGACAGTAATGGAAAACAGGATTTCGGAAATGGCAGGATTTTAGATTCCTGGACCTATGTCGGAGGTGCTCAGCAAATTACCCGGGATATTTTTAGCAAATATTTAGATCTGGCTGTTTCTGCCCCTGATCCCAGTCCGATTGCTGTTTGTGAAAACGGTACCGTAACTTATTCGGTCAATGTTACCAATGCTTCAGGGACCAACGGTTCTGATGCAGCTGAAGGTGCGAAATTTCGCTTTGATGCTCCTGCAGGATTGACCATCGTGTCGAGAACGGTTACTGTTAATTTTGGAACCTTTGCTGAAACTTTTTCAAGCGGGCTGGGGACATCACAATACAATGCTGTTTTTAACCAGTCCAATCCAGGTTCGGTGACCTATTCCTTTACATGTGTAGTAACCGGGACAATTACCAATCCGACTGCTTATGTAATGCGTCCTCCGGATGTTTTTGATACGGATGCAACTTCTTCAGTATCGGGCGCACCTGCCGATTACCAGGTTGAATGTGACGGAGGAACCAGCGGAACGGGTTGTAACAACATAAGAACTGCCACTACATCAGTTATTATTCTATCTTCCGGAGTTGATACTGACAATGATGGTATAGACGACATTTGTGACCTTGATGATGATAATGACGGAATTTTGGACATTGATGAAGCACTTTGTTTGCCTGACGGGACTTCTTTTTCCATTAATTCCACACGTGTTCCGACACCGTATGCCCTAAACACAGCGTTGCAGGGAGGATCAACCGGTACAGCGAATCTGACCGGTTTTGCTTATGGAACCTTCAACTTTACAGCATCGGTTTCAGGTACTGCCACCTGGGGCGATGGAGTTCAAATCCAGAATAATGTGACTGTTGGTGATCATATTTACTTACAACCTCAGAATGCTCCTGGCGGTGGTGCTGCCAATTTTGCTACTTATACCATCGATTTCCCATATCCTGTATTGGACTTTTCCTTTGTTTCGGCAGGTCTTAATTACAACGATTTTTATGAAATTACGGCTTTTTATAATAATACGCCAATTACTGTAAACAGCAGTAATTTCAGTGGTTTTAATCCGGATCTGGCCAGCGGAAGTTGGACGATTAATGGTAGTCGTGTTTCCAATTCAAGTACGGCCGGGGGAACGGATGTTACTGAGAATGTATTTACAACATCGTTTTCAGGTCCGGTTGATAAAGTAGTGATAAAATCAGGGAAAACTGATGGTTTAACTAATACAATAACTACTGCTATTACTTCTATGGAATTTTGTTCATTATCACGGGATACGGATAAGGATGGGATATTTGACCATCTGGATAATGACAGCGATAACGATGGTTGTCCGGATGCCATTGAAGGAGCTGGCAGCTATACTGCGGCCGATCTGGATGACAATAACAGATTGGATTATGCGAATTTATCCCCATCGGGAGTGGATGGCGACGGAGTAGTAAATGCAGGTTCTCAAGCCACTGCACCAGCAGTTATCACCAGCGATGTTCTGACAGTACCGGTGATTACACAGAATCCATCCCCTGTTTGTGCAGGTGAAACTATAACCTTTACTGCAACTACATCGGGAGTTCGCGTTACCAACTTCGGAACAACAGGTTCTACGGACGATGATACAACGATACCTATACCTACTGGCGATATTATATATAAATGGTATCTTGGCACTACACTGATTACCGATGGTGGTATTTATAGTGGTGCGGGTACTTCGGCGTTAACCATCAGTGGTGTTACTGAAGCGATGTCAGGAAATAGTTACAGCGTGGAAGTAAGTACATTAAATAACATTTGCTCTGAAGTACAATCAACGCTGTTAAATGTGACTCCATTACCCGGTGCTACAGTATCTCACGTGGATGCCACTTGTTATGAGGAAAATGGTTCAATCACCTTTTCTTTTCCTGATTATCCTGCTCAAACAAGCATCTCTTTCAGTATAGACAACGGGATCACCTACACTACGGTTGATGACAATAGCGGAACCTATACGTTTCCAAATCTTGATGCGGCTACTTACCATGCCTGGGTGAGGTGGGGAAATGGCAGTTGTGCGGTTTATCTGGGAAATGTTACCATTGCCGATACCCCGGACGATGAAAATCCGTCCATAACATGTCCGCAATCTGTGCTTCTTCCTAATCATACTGGGAGTTGCAGCATTACATATACCCCTGAAAACCCTGATGTAAGCGACAATTGCACAGTTTCTCCAACCCTTACCTGGGTGATGACAGGTAAAACCACCGGATCGGGCAGTGGATATGTTGGAGAACAGACATTTAATTCCGGAGAAACATGGATTATCTATACCGTAACCGATGGAATTGGAAATACGGCAACCTGTGGATTTACAGTAACTGTGGATCCCTGTGCCGACCTGGTGACGGTGAAATCGCTTTCAAGTGCTACCTCAACACCCAATGAGGGTGATGTGGTGCAGTTCACCATTACAGTAACAAACAACGGACCCGATGAAGCTGCAGCCGTAAGCCTTACTGACCTTTTACCTGCCGGAATTACTCTCACGGGGTATTCTGTTTCACCAACTCATAGTGTCTATAATACAGGAACAGGAGTATGGAATGGTTTTAGCCTTTTGCCTGGCGCTTCAGCCACATTGGTTTTAACCGGGAAGGTCGATGTCGGCCAGGGAGGGAATACAATCACCAATTACACCACAAAAGCCGAAAGTGCTGAACATGATCCGACTGATGAAGGCAATGACCTGGAGGAAACAATCAACGTCAACAATAATCCCTCGATCGACCTGATCAAGGAAGGGACTTGGAATGACGCCAACTCAGACGGCATAGCGCAGGCGGGAGAGACCATCTCCTACACCTTCACCGTCACAAACACGGGCGATGTGACGCTGTACAATGTGACGGTCACGGATCCTCTTCTGGTGACACCGAACGGGAGCATCACGGGAGGACCGATCACCTCACTGGCACCGGGAGCCACCAATAGCTCGACGATCAAGGGCATTTATACGCTGACACAGGCTGACATTGATGCGGGTGTTTTCAGCAACACAGCAACAGTTACGGCGAAGGATCCGCAGGATAATGATGTCACGGACACTGGAGAAAATACTGAGCCTCTGCCTCAGAGTCCTACGATTGCTTTGGTTAAGAGTGGCGACTACCAGGGTGACCCGACGG
>ERZ795030.4792-NODE-4792-length-13016-cov-7.970758_pt1 | contig 13016 bp, 10 predicted proteins | sample MGYA00375122_ERZ795030 | MGnify/ENA primary metagenome ERZ795030 (study PRJEB30165, sample SAMN05720146) | activated sludge metagenome | isolation source: anaerobic digester from wastewater treatment plant | place: Japan | collected 2015-04-20 ...
ATATCCATATTTTTTATTATGAGTCCAGTCGTGGTTGCCCTTTCAAATGTTCTTATTGTCTTTCTTCTATAGATAAGCGGGTGCGCTATAAAAGTTTAGAAAATGTTTTTGCTGAGCTCGATATTTTTTTGAAAGCAGAAGTTCGCTTAGTAAAATTTGTAGACCGAACCTTTAACCTCAATGAAGAGCGCTATCTTGCTATTTGGAATTATCTTTTAGAAAATCATAATGGCATAACGATGTTTCATTTTGAAATTGCAGCTGAACAGTTTAGCGATCGCGTTTTGGATTTTCTCCAAAAGATGCCACGGGGAATTATGCAATTTGAAATAGGGGTGCAAAGTTTAAATCCAGATACCTTAAAAGAAATTCATCGTCATGCAGATATAGAAAAACTTTCAAAGATAATTTCACGCATTCCGTCTACGATTCATTCTCACCTCGATTTAATTGCTGGCTTACCCCATGAAAATATAAAAAGTTTTGCATCTTCCTTTGACCAAACTATTGCCTTGAAACCCGATATGTTGCAACTAGGTTTTTTAAAAATCCTCTCTGGTACTGAGATGGAAAGCTATGCAAAAAAACATGTAGGCGAAAAAGGCTACCAGTGGATGGAAAAACCGCCCTATGAAGTTTTGCAAAGCCCCGACCTTTCCTATGCGGAACTTTTATTTTTAAAGGATATAGAAGAAAGCTTAGATATTTTTTACAATAGTGGAAACTTCAAAACACTTTGTTTGTATCTTTTAGAAAAAAAATATTCACTCTTCCACTTTTTTTCAGTCTTTGTAGATTATTGCCAAAAAAAAGAACTCTTCAAAGTAAAACATAAAACGCAGGGCTGGGCAGAAATCATTGCAGCTTTTTTAGACGCTCTTGAAAAAACTTCCGAAACAGAAAAACTCTATGAAATGAAAGAAAGCCTGTACGAGCTTTTACGCTTTGATTTTATGCGCCTCGTTAAACCAGGAAAAATTCCTTCATGGTATAAAAGACAGTACAATAAAGACGCACATCACGCAGCCCTCCTTGCCCATACCGAAATAAAAAGTACACGCGAATCCTATGCCTATTCTGATTACGATAGATTTGCTATCAATCCATTTTCATTTGAAAAAATCTCGGACGAGCAAGAAAAAGTGGCAATTCTTTTTCTCTATGCAAAACCTCAAGAACGAACTAGAGGGCAAATAAAGAGCGAGACAGATTGTATTGTGTTAGAGAAATAAATGATTCTCACGGTGATTTTCGATAATTTTTTTTGTGAAGATATTCTTGTGTAATCAATGTTTTTGTTTGATAAAATAGATATGAAACTCAAAACATTTAAAACATTTTTTTACACGACAATTGGAAAAAAACAGGCGAGGACTCTTTTAGCACTATAGATTTTGCAACAGAGCGGATAAAAACTATTTTGACGATTACAAGAAAAATAGAATTTAAACTACAATATTTATTTGACTTGCTTTTTACTTTTATTGGTCGTTTTATTCAACCTGTAATGAATCTTGTGATTATTGGTTTGTTGGGAAAAAATGTTGTCGATGGCAGTATGACCTTTGGTGCCTTTGTTTTGGTTATCACCTACTATAATATTTTGCAGTCGATGAAGCAGAATATGAAAGGCTCGTTCAATTAGTCGAACTAGAAAAACTAAAGGAGAGAAATCTTGGAAGTGGAGGAGAGCATATTTCAGGAGGCGAAAAACAGCGCCTTGCTCTCGCTCGTTTTTTATATCAATTGACAGTAAAAAATAAAGCCTTTTTTATTATAGATGAAGCTTTTGTTTCTCTTGATTTTTATACAAAAGAAAAAATGCTTGCTCTAACAACGGAAGCAGTGAAGGGTAAAACAGGTATTTGCATAACGCATGACGATGCTGTCTTCCAGGCTCTGGGAGATAAGGTTTTACTTTGCAACAAAGAAAATAAATTGGTTCTGAAAGATAAAATAAAGGGGAAAAACTTAAAGGATTATCTTGACGCAGAATAATATGCTTTAAGTTCAGCTTTCTTAAAACCCCAAGGTTGACTAATAGCCTGCGACAAAGAGCATGCGCAATACTATTTTTCTACTTCGCCTCTAGTCCTACAATTTTTGCAATGCGGCACAAACCTTTGAGGGTGAGCTGCTTATCGATTTTTGAAAAAATATTTGTGATGGGGCTTAAAACAGAATTTAAGCCGCCAGTGGCAATTACTTTTATTTCTTCGTAGCTACAGCCTGTTTTTGAGGCAAGGTCTTTTTTTTGTTGGTCGATGAGCGACTCGACTAAGCCCTTGTAACCGAGCACAATACCGGCTTGTATTGCATGGATGGTGTTCACGCCGAGGGAATCGGCGGGAGCTTCGAGGGCAACGGAGGGAAGTTGTGCGGTATTTGCAAAAAGCGAATTGACTGCGGTCCGTAATCCAGGAGTGATGGCTATCCCTTGGACATAGCCGTTTTTATCGAGAGCGGTGAAGGTGAGCGCTGTCCCAAAGTCCACGACGATGAGGGGACTTTGAAATGTTGCGTAGGCTTCTACAGCGTTGCAGACGAGATCGCTACCAATCTCGTGAGCGGCAGTTTCTGGAACCTTTATGGGAAGCTTTGGGAAAAGAGCGGAGGAGACAATGATGGGTTTTTTCCCAGTAATGCGATCGACGAGGCTTATAAAGGGACCAATCAATAAAGGAACAACCGAAGAAATAATGGCATTTTTTACCGAAGATTGAGAGACTCCCGCATCCCGCATGAGGGAAAGAAGGGTAGAAGTATATTCGTCGGAGGTGCGTTTTGTGTCGCTGTACATTCGCCACTCATGAACGAGCTCATCACCATAAAAAAGAGCGGCGACCACATTTGTATTTCCAATATCTAAAACTAAAAGCAATTGTATAAATCTCCTTTATTCGTTATTATACTCCTATGAATACATTGATACAAGCAAAAGTTTTAAAAGGTTTTCGAGATTATCTACCTAATCAAGAAATAAAGCGAGCCTTGCTCATAGAAAAACTCACAGAAGCCTTTCGTTTTTATGGCTTTGTTCCTATTGATACTCCTGTTTTAGAATATTCAGAAATCCTGCTTCGCAAAAGCGAGGGTGAAACAGAAAAACAAGTCTTTCGTTTTGAGGACAATGGTGGGCGCGACGTAGCCCTTCGCTTTGACCTTACGGTTCCCTTTGCGCGATTTATTGCAAGCCACAAGGGCGAACTCTACTTCCCCTTCAAACGCTACCACATTGCAAAGGTATGGAGGGGAGAAAAACCACAAGCAGGGCGTTACCGTGAATTTATGCAATGCGATTTCGATAGCATTGGTAGCGATTCTGCGGAATCTGACTTTGAAATTCTCTCTCTTATGAAAAAATCTCTTTCAATTCTCGGAGTTGAAAATATAACAATTCGATTAAGCCACCGCGGCATCTTTAATGCTTTTTTGAAAAAACTCAATCTTCATGAAAAAAGCGAAGACGTTTTGCGCTCTGTGGACAAGCTTGCAAAAGTGGGTAGAGACGAAGTGATAAGTCAACTTGAAGCTATTTCTGGCTCAAAAGAAACAGCTCAAGCTATTTTGCGTTTTATTTCGGGAGATAGCGACTTTGATGCTTGCCTCAAGCTCATGGAAGAAATGTCTGGTGCAACGAGGGAAGCCGACCGCCTCCGCAGCCTTCGCGCCATGATGATTGCCGCCGGCATAGAAAAAAGCTTTGTTCTCGACCCATCTATTACACGCGGTCTTGATTATTATACTGGCATTGTCTACGAAACTTTTTTAAATGACCTTCCCTCTATAGGCTCAGTCTGCTCCGGCGGTCGCTACGACAATCTTGCAGGACTTTATATGAAGGAAGAAATTTCTGGCGTCGGCTCATCCATCGGTCTTGATCGACTCATCGCAGCCCTCGAAGAGCTGGGCATGGGAGAAGAGAAAAAAAGCTTTGTCGATGCGATTATTTTTTATCTCGATGCACCCTTGGCTTTGGAGTATCAGGCTTTGGCAGAAAAACTACGCAGGGAAAATATAGCGGTGGAAGTCTTCCCTGAGCCAAAGAAAATAAACCAACAGTATAATCTTGCAGAAAAAAAAGGCATACCTTATGGCATCATTGTCAAAAATGAAAAAGACGCAAAAACAGGCTCTTATTTACTAACGTTAAAAAACCTAGAGACGAGAGAAAGTTTTGAGTCTATAGGTTTTGAAGAAGCGCTTGCTATTCTAAAAAAATAAAACTAATCTTTTAAGATAAAAAAAGGGGCTGTCTAAAAAGTATTTATATGATACTTGCGGCAGTCCTTTTTTTCTGCTGGCTTAGTCGCCTAGTAAAATTTGAGAGGCCTTCTGTGCTTGCAAGGCATTGCTGTAGATTGCAATACTCGATTGTTCAAGCCAACCCTTTTCAAAAAAATACCATTTTTCTTTGCCATTTAGAACTCTAACCCACTTCTCACCCTGCATTTTCAAAACATCGCCCCTTCGACCATTTGCTTGCACACTTGCTTTTTTGGAACTATCTGCATAAAACGAAACATAGGAATCGACAACAACAGCCCATTGCTCGGTCGGCGTAATACTTTGAAATACAGAAACATCGAGTACGGCTTTATTTTTTTTACAAGAAGAGATGAGAAAAAGAGAGAAAAAAAATAAAAAAAAGCTTTTTAGAAATTTATTTTTCATGTGCCAGTTTTTTTTCTATTTGTTGGATGAGTAGCAAATCAGAGTCAACAAAGTCTAAGCTTTTAATCTCTTCGATTGTTGCCCATTTTATTTTTTCATGCTCACTTAAAACCCAGGTGGGATTTTCGTTCAAAAAATACACGCGATAGGCAAAAAGATCGGATACAACTCCCTTGTGAGTAAACTCCGCCTCGGCAATTTTTTCCCCTACTTCTATATCTATAGAAAATTCTTCTTTAAATTCACGGATAAGTGCTTCTTTGCAGTTTTCATCGGGCTCGACCTTTCCCCCTGGAAATTCCCACTTGCTTGCCATAGAGCCTGTGGGTAAACGCTTCCCAATGAGAATGAGGGAATCAGAATAAACAATACCAGCTACAGATTTTTTTCGCTCCATTTTTATAAATACAGCTTAGAAGAAAATAACTTTTGGAAATAGAAGGTGTAAAACACCCGCCAGTATACAAAAATAGCCCACAAAAACACGTCCCTTGACGAGGAGGTTTTCGACTCCAGAGGGAATGGCAATGTCAACAGCATTTTTTTCGGTATTGTAGTCGAATAAAAGAACAGCTGCACCAAGAATACCTGCAACAAAGGGTATAAAGTCCCCAAAGATGGGTACATCGTTTGGCACTACGCTCAAGAGTTTCATCAAACCCATAAAACCAGTTAAAATACCCAAAATAAGCTTGTAGGTTGGGTTTTCAAACAATTCAATCGGTTTTTCGACAAGTGGCTCACCGTTTTTCTTTTTCAAAGTGATGAGACTAATCCCTGTTAAGGTATTGAATAATATGGAAAAAAAGTAAAATTGTAACATACTTCTCCTCTAAAAATCTTTCTTTGCAAAAACGCAAAGTATATATATAGTAGCAAAGGCGGTGAAATAAGTCCGCTACTTTCGGTCTACCCTTGATTCTACCATTGCTTCTTTTTCATCTATCTTTAAGAGGCAACTCACCGATAGTATATCATAATCTGAAAGAGTTGTCCGCAAAAAAATTTCTTTATTTAAAAAAGTTTTTTCAAAGCTTTGCTGCACCAAGGCATTTCCATCTGCATCGATAAAAGAAAAATCGACTTGCACGACTGTTTCCTCAGGTTTTGTTTCTATTGATTTTTTTGCCCTGTTAGTATCTTCTTGCATTTGTAAACTTACATAAATTGTGTCCTCAAAGGAAAAGGCCGAGAGGCTAAAGGCAATGCCGTCGATATTCGCCCTGTGTTTTTTGGGACCGCTGAGTATACTTGCGACGGTAAAACCCAAAACAACAATCATAACGATGAGCATAATGCGAGATGATTTTGTGTGAACGAGGGCGCGGAAAAAACCCTTGGGTGGTTTTTTTAGTGTTCCGTCGTATGAACTTTTTACGAGAGTTGGCGCCTTGGAAATACGGTTTTCCCTTTTATAATGGAAAACAAGACTCGATGGGTCGATAGCATTATCTGTTTTTTCAAACCCACCTTGAGATTGAAAGTCTTGCGAGAAAGCATCGGCATTTTTTGTGTTTTTATCTTCCATAAAAAACCTTCAGCACCTATCTAATAAAAGAATCCGTCAAAGCATCTGTTCGCCACCATACGACAGAGGCTGCATCTTCAGTTGCCAGAAGGGCGGATATTATACCGCTTTGAGAAAGTGAAAAGTTATGATACAGCACTTCGCTCAGATCGAGGGTAAAATGGTTTTTGAGAATTTTTTGCCCATTGGGCTGAAGCATTTGAATCATAAAACCGCTTTGGTCTGGAATAGTAAAAAAGAGCCAACCCGTTTCTGTAACGCCGAGAAAATTGTAGGGAATGCTATAATTGAGCTTTGTATAACCTTGACTGACAACCTCAGTATAGGAAGGGATGAGAATCGGCTCCTCGTAACGTCCTGTTTCTATGTCTAGAACACTCACCGCGGAGTTGTAAAAATCTATTCCGGCAATTGCCTTTGTCTCTGGGTCTATATAATTTTTATAGTAATCAATTTTTACATAAAGCTTTTGGCTTGAGTAGTCGGGAATAATGCAGTCTAAAGAAGCTTCGAGCAAGGTATCGGACTCAAGCTCTGGTAGCGCATCATTGTAAATGGGAATAGTGTATTTTAAAAAACCCTCCTGCGAAAACCAATACACAATTTGCCCTTCAGTTGTAAGACAGCTTACAATGAGCTCATTTTGTTTATTTGTAAAAATATTTGTTATAAAAGGAAAGGGTCTTCCACCAGGACCTTCTTGTCCAAGATAATCGACAAAGTTACCGTCTTTAGAAAAAACCAAGACAACCTGACTCAATAAAACATTGTTTTCCTTATCTATTTCTTGCCTTTCCAAGGGAAGCTCTTCAGTAATATAGAGCGTTTTATTGAAGTCGACAGAAAGTTTCCCTATTTTATTAAATGGATAAGAAACCGCATGTTGTGTTGCAACAAGATTTTCACCTTGGTCAAGTTGACGAATAAAAGAAGGACTTGGGTTTGTTTCAGTATTGTAGATAATGCTTAAAAGATCACCAAAAGAGGTGAGCTGTAGCACTTTTTTTGCTTCCCCGTTCGCAATATAAAAAAAACCGTCCTGCATATGTATAAAACTTTGTATTATTCCCGTTTGTCCAAGGCTAAACAAGTCTATTTCATCCTCAAAAGAACCATAAGAAAGTCGAAAAAGCTCCTCATGTTCTATAGAAGAAAGCTTCTGTTGACGATTACATGAAAGAAGGCTGAGACATAAAGAAAAAATCAATAATACTAAAACAAAGAGACCATGTTTTTTTATTTTCTGTGAATAAAGATAGAGCATGTTAGTAGAATAAGCCTCTTAGTAGCTCTTGTCAACGGGCTTTCTCTTACGTTTCGCGACTTTACGAGAGCTTTTAAAATCCTAATACTCACTTTCGGAAAGACCAGTAAAACGTTTAATTTGCTCAGGAGGAAGACCTTCAGATTTCATACTACGAGCGGTTTGTCTGAGTTTTTCTAAACCTTGTTCTAAACCTTGTTCTAAACCTTGTTCTAAACCTTGTTCTAAACCTTGTTCTAAGCCTTCTGCCCGACCTTCTTCCAATGCTTCTGTTATGAGGACATTTTTTTATGCCCTTCTTGCTTTTTCTCATGTTTAGGAGTACATTGTTTAAATGTTTAGTTCTATTATGAAAGCTTTGTTTGGTTCCAAAACAGAGCGTGATGTAAAAAGTCTTGTACCCATTGTTGAAAAGATAAATGCCGAGGAAGCTTGGGCTTCAGCTCTTTCAAAAGAAGCTTTTTTAGAAACAACAGCGTCTTTTAAAAAAAGTATTGCCTCTGGCACAAAGCTCGAAGAATTACTTCCCAAGGCCTATGCGCTTTCTCGGGAAGCTTCAAAGCGTGTTTTAGGCGAGCGTCCCTATGACGTCCAGCTCATGGGCTCCATTGTGCTCAACTCTGGAAAAATCGTCGAAATGAAAACAGGTGAGGGAAAAACCCTCATGTGTGTTGCTGCGGCCTACTTAAACAGCCTTACAGGAAAGGGCGTTCATATTGTTACGGTAAATGATTATCTTGCGGAGCGTGATGCCGAGTGGATGCGCCCCGTTTACGAATACCTTGGTGTGAGCGTCGGTATTATTGTTTCCAATCTCGATAATGAAGCACGAAAAAAAGCCTATAACTGCGATATAACCTATGGAACGAATAACGAATTCGGTTTTGACTATCTTCGCGACAACATGCAAGTATCCGTTGACCAAAAAGTGCAAAGAGGTTTTGCCTTTTGTATTGTTGACGAAATTGACTCTATTTTAATCGACGAGGCTCGTACTCCGCTCATTATTTCAGGGCAGGGTGAGGACGATACCGCACGATTTTTTGAAGTAGACAAGTTTGTACATCAATTAGTTGAAGCAGAAAAGGACCCTGTCACGGGAGATTATCCTGATGAGGCACAAGGGCAAGAAATTGTCGGCGACTACAAGATAGATGAAAAAAGTAAGCGGGTTTCTTTTACCGATCAAGGAATGCTTCATATAGAAGAAATTTTACAAAAAAACCGCCTCATCGAAGGGAGTCTCTTTGAAGAGGTGAATTTTGAATATATCCACTATTTTACGCAGGCAGTTCGTGCCCATAAACTATATAAAAATGATGTTGACTATGTGGTAAAAGAAAGACAGGTGCAAATCGTTGACGAATTTACCGGGCGTATCCTCGAAGGTCGGCGTTATGGCGATGGTTTGCATCAAGCAATTGAGGCAAAAGAGAAAATCCGCATTGCCCAGCGAAATAGAACTCTTGCAACGATTACCTTTCAAAACTTTTTTAGAATGTACGAAAAACTCTCCGGTATGACGGGAACAGCTGATACCGAAGCGGTTGAATTTTCCAAGATTTACAAACTCGACGTTGTTGTTATCCCGACAAATAAACCCATCGCTCGTATAGACGATAATGACGAGGTTTACTTAAACGAACACGATAAATGGGAAGCGATAGCAAAAGAGATAAAAGAATGCCATGCAAAGGGGCAACCCATCCTTGTTGGAACCGTTTCTATTGAAAAATCTGAGTTGCTTTCTGCCTTATTAACCAAAAAAGGTATTCGTCATGAAGTTTTAAACGCAAAAAACCATGCTCGAGAAGCGCTCATCATTGCAGAAGCTGGTGCGAAGGGCTCCGTTACCATAGCAACAAATATGGCAGGACGTGGTACCGATATTAAACTTGGTGGAAATGCGGAGTTTAGGGCGAGAAAAAAAGCGGGTACAGAGGCGAGTGCAGAGGTTTTTGCACAAGTCCTTGCAAAAGAAAAAGAGTCCTGGAAAAAAGACTACGAAGAAGTAAAGGCTGCAGGTGGGCTTTATGTTATAGGAACGGAGCGCCATGAAAGTAGGCGAATTGACAACCAGCTTCGCGGACGCTCTGGACGGCAAGGTGACCCAGGTCGCTCTAAGTTTTTTATCTCCATGGATGACGACCTCATGCGCCTCTTTGGTGGTGAGCGTATGAAAACCATGATGAAGCGAATCGGCATGCCCGATGGCGAGGCTATTTTCCATCCCTGGCTTACAAAGGGCATAGAAAAAGCACAAACAAAGGTTGAACTGCGTAACTTTGAAATTCGTAAACACTTGCTTGACTACGATGATGTTTTAAACGAGCAGAGAAATTATATCTATGACCAAAGAGATGCCATCTTAAACGACGATAACTTACGCTCTCGTGTTATGACAACGGCGGAAGAAGTTTCAGAAGAATATGCAAACACCTTCAAAACAATGAGTCGTCGAGATATGGCAACAGCCTTTTCTCACCTACAAGAAAACCTCAAAGACCATTTTAATTTTCAATTAAAAAGCCAAGACGAAACAAGCGATGTCTACAATGCAATGCTTTCGTATTTTGAAAGAGACTTAAACTACAAAGAAGCGCTTGCCGGTAAAGAAAATCTCAACATGTTTATTCGCTATCAATATGTACAAGCAATCGATAGGCGATGGCTCGATCACCTTGAACAATTGGAAGCACTTCGAGAAGCGGTGTATTTGCGCTCTTATGGCTCAAAAAATCCGCTTACCGAGTACAAAATAGATGGTTTCAATATTTTCTACGATATGCTCGATGCAATTCGCCTCGAAATAGCAAGCCGTGTTTTCAAGGTACGGGTGCAAACTGAGGATACCAGCCATAGAACCTCACGAAAGATGCAGATGAATGCCCAGCATAATGCAATGCAGTCTTTTGATGGCATGCAGGCTCGACAAGCTGCTGCTGCGAGCCCCATGGCTTCAAAACGACAAGGCGATAGCATTACCGTTGTGCGCTCCGGCCCCAAGGTGGGTCGAAATGACCCTTGTCCTTGTGGGAGCGGTAAAAAATATAAACAATGCTGCGGAAGATAAAAGCACGAACAGCTTTAGCAAGACCTGAGATGTCGCAAGGTCTTGCCCCACAAACAGCATTGCCCTTTCAAACTAAAGTTGTCCTTCAATTTCTCAAAAGCTTTCTAGCCTGCAAATTTCGCTTGTGCTAAAAGATCAATAAGAACACTCGATAGACCCCCAGGGCTACTATCCAAGCGGTGAGCGTTTGAAAGCTTGCCGCAGCGATGGCGCCTCGTGTGCCGATTTCTCGTTTTGTAACAGCAAGGGTTGCAAAACAAGGCATGTATAATAAGATAAAAACCAAAAAAGCCATGGCGCTTGGAACACTGAGCACCGATGAAAGGGCGGTTTCTAAGCCTGCCTCGCTTCCAAAGAGCACGGCAAGGGTGCTCACGACTGCCTCTTTTGCGGTTAAGCCGGTAACAAGGGCGGTGGAAAGTCGCCAGTCATCGAGACCAAGCGGTTTGAAGATGGGCACCATAAAAGAGCCTAACTGTGCCAAGATACTATCTGCAGAATTTTCCACGACATTGAGCCCTATATCGAAGGTTTGAAAAAACCAAATTACCAAGGTTGCCATAAAGATAACTGTGAAAGCTCTTTGGATAAAATCCCTTGCCTTTTCCCAAATATGTAAGCCCATTGTTTTCATTGTAGGCATACGATAGGCAGGCAATTCCATTACAAAGGGAACGGGTTTTCCCCGAAAGAAGGTGTTTCGCAAGAGAAGTGCAGAGATAATCGCTACGACCATTCCGCCGATATAGAGTCCAATCATAACGAGGGCAGCATATTTTGGGAAAAAAACTTGCGTAAAAAGGGCGTAGACGGGCAGTTTTGCGCTACAAGACATAAAGGGTGTAATAAATATCGTCAAAAGTTTATCTCGACGGCTCGAGAGTGTTCGTGTCGCCATAACAGCAGGAACCGTACAACCAAATCCGATGAGCATGGGAACAATTGATTTTCCAGAAAGCCCGAGTTTGCGCAAGAGTCCGTCCATGACAAAGGCGACACGTGCCATATAACCCGAATCTTCCAGTAAGGAGAGGAAGAAAAAGAGCACGAGGATAGTGGGCATAAAGGAAAGAACGCTCCCTATCCCTGCAAATGCCCCATCTATGATGAGGGAATGCGGCACCGCTGCTAAGCCAAAGGCAGTTAGCCCCGAATCGACAATACTCGTTATCCATTCGATAAAGGCTTCGAACCATTCGCTTAAGCTTGCTCCTATAATGCCAAAGGTTACCCAAAAGATAAGAGACATAATCCCTACAAAAATAGGTATGGCAAAGATGGGATGGGTGAGCACTCGGTCTATTTTTACCGAGCGCATTTGTTCTATCGTGTCACCCTTACGATGCACCGATTTTTGGCTTACCCCGGCTATAAATTCATAGCGCATATCAGCAAGGGCTGCTTCCCGGTCAGTATCGAGGGCTTTTTCCATATCGTCTACGATATTTTGTATAATCGTTTTATCATTTTCGCCTAAATGAAGCGCTTCAGCGATAATTTCATCGCCCTCGACGAGTTTTGTTGAAGCAAAGCGCAAGGGAAAACTATGTTTTTCAGCAATATTTTCTATAAGATGGGCTACTGAGTGTATCGCCTTGTGAACAGGTCCGGTACAAAAGTCTATTTTTTGTGGCTTATGCTTTGAAATAGCCTCAGAAATAGTTCTTTGTACAAGCTCAGAAACACCCTCGGTTTTATTTGCCACAATAGGTACAATATCGAGATGTAAATCCTTTGATAAACGATCGATATCAATTGAGTTTCCAGCCTTTCTCACCTCGTCCATCATATTGAGTGCTATTACCATGGGAATGTGCATTTCCATAACCTGCAAACTCAAGTAAAGGTTTCGCTCGATATTTGTGGCATCGAGGATATTGATAATAGCATCGGGTTTTTCGCGAATTAAAAAATCTCTCGTAACGCGCTCTTCGGGCGTGTAGGGTGAGAGCGAATAAATACCAGGTAAGTCGACAAGCTCAACCTCCAGATTTCGCGGTATTTGCAAAAGTTTTTCGTTATGGACTTCTTCCCCTGTTACCGGTTGCCCAACACGTGCATGGGTGTTAAATACATGGGTGTATTGCTTTTTTATAATACCCGACTTTTTTTCGACCGTTACACCGGGAAAATTTCCCACATGTTGGCGACTTCCAGTGAGTTGATTAAAAAGAGTTGTCTTTCCGGCATTTTGGTTTCCTATAAGTGCAATTTTTAGCTTCATTCTTCAGTACCTCTTTTAGCAAATAAAGAAAATCCCCTTCCACGACCTCTGCCTTTTCCACCACGTCCAAAAAAGCCTCGACCTCGGCCCTGTCCTCCGCGACCTCTGCCACTATCTGCCGCATATCCATGGGCATGACTCGAACTACAACTCGAGCAAGAGCCAGAGCAAAAGACAAAGCTTTCTTTTGGTTCGACTGATATTAGCTCAGCTTCTGAAAGACGCAATGTTAATTCATAGCCTCGTAAACAAA
>ERZ795030.4794-NODE-4794-length-13013-cov-8.912023_pt1 | contig 13013 bp, 7 predicted proteins | sample MGYA00375122_ERZ795030 | MGnify/ENA primary metagenome ERZ795030 (study PRJEB30165, sample SAMN05720146) | activated sludge metagenome | isolation source: anaerobic digester from wastewater treatment plant | place: Japan | collected 2015-04-20 ...
TTACATTATATTAAAGCATAAGCATTTATGTCAAGAGGAAAAGTGGGGTTATTGCATCGATAACTTATTTAAGCATACCAAAACAAAAGAGCATACCGCGCCCCATAATTTGGCTCTGAAAGGATGGATAAATAAAATACGCTAACTCTCAATTATTGAACAATGCTATATCCCAGTTTCCCAAATGCTAATGCGAGGTTTGGGAGATTGGCTCGTAAGAATCTATTATATCCATTTCTACGCCTGCCAGCCATAACTTAATGAGGCAAAAAGAATTCTGATCAGGAGTTGTATTATATTTTCCGCGGGCATCTTTTAGTTTTAACCCATCATTTTTTGTATTTTCATACAAGATAGTTAGACGCTCGGGATAGAGCATTCTAGCCACAAAGCGTGTTTTAGCGCGGATATCGCTAAGATAAGAATATATACAATGATGCATTTCCATTCCTTCTCTGTATAATTCTATGGAATTATGAATATGCTCTATCCAGAGCGTATGGCATTTAATATCTTTGGCAATGCCTTCCGGTAACGGCACAAAGTCTATCTTTTTTAATTTCAATATTTGTATTACCAGTTCATCGTGGTAAGTATTCAAATCAGTTATGTTTTTCAGTATCACTTTTCTATCCTGTAGCCCGTTTTCTCTCAAAACTTCAAGCATCCGGTATATATCATTTATTTGAGAGTTTATATTCAAGACCTCCTCTTGATTCATATTGGCAATTTCAGCGATTAGATTGTAGTTTTGCATTATATCTAATCTTTTGCATACAAGAAATAAACTATAATCATTATGTACAGGGAAATAAGAAAGTGTACGCAGTAAGTTAGGATTATTCTGCAAACTGGTTCTTAAGATAAAGAAAATATTAGTGGAACAAGATTCTGGTTTTATCTTGGCAAAGGTCTTAACCATTGTTTCGCAAGCTGGAAAACCAAAATAGCCCAGAATATCTTTGCGTTTTTTGGTAATCAGTTTGGTAGAAGATTGCCAGTATTTTTTACTTTTTAGAGGATGAAAAACTGCATATGCACTTAGCAAATAACCAATTGCCGGATTTGTTTGCATCAGTTCAAGCGCATAATTTCCTCCTCTGAAGAGCAGACATAAAATAAACCAAAAGCGGGAAGTAAAACCATTCAGCAGTTCAATTTTTTCCGCTCCTATATAAGCTTCCATACTTTTATAGATAGATTCTTTGTGTAGAGCATTCAAACGAATAGCGTAATTATTGCTTTTTAGATTCTCGGGTTTTGGCGGATAAAATAGAAAAGGAAAGGGTTGGGTAGGAAGAAAACACTCCCAATAATTGTCTTTTAGCTTTTTTTGATAAGCAGCAGGATAGGGATTTCCCAAACGAATAACCTTTATATAGCGTTTGGTAAAATGATAGAGTTTTCCCTCTTCTTCTTTAAAGATTATTGCTCTTTTTTCTATTTCCTTATATGGTCTGCCAGTAGATTGAATATCCTTTGAAAACATAGATCGCCTCCTATCTTTTTTCATAGCCTTGAATTTATCAGCATTTCAAGAAATCGGATAAGTTCATTGGGTAAATAGATAACTATACTGTCAAGAAAAAACAGAAGTGAGAAATAAGGATATTTTCCTTGACGAAACCCCAGCAAATAAAATAGTTGAGAAAAAATATCAAGGAGACGCACAATGGCTGTCAAGATCGATAAAGAAACTTGTCTCGGATGTGGTGCCTGCGTTGATGGATGTCCAGTTTCTGCTTTAAAAATGGTAGATGGCAAAGCAGAATGTGATGCATCACTTTGCATAGATTGCGGTGCCTGTATTGCTACTTGTCCAGTTCAGGCAATTTCAGAATAATCTAAGTAATAATAGTTTAGCTAAAACGCTGTGGCAAAATTGGAATTTGATTTCTTTTTTGCCACAGTGGATGGCTTATATTGTCAATTTATCCTCTTCAAGGATAGAATAGTAGTTCGGAAACTCATACATTCATTAAGTTGCTGCTTTGGCAATTTTTTCTTTGTAAGTAATGAGGAAATCAATTATCTTATAAATATGTTTCATTTCCATCAGATCAAATTTGATTAATACAAAACCCAAAAGGAGGTGAAAAGATGAAACGCTTAAGTATATTTCTTGGAATAATAACCTTTATATCACTTTGCTATTCCATTCAAGTGAGTGGAAATCAAAGTGGTATATGGTCTCCGGAAAATAATCCATACGAAGTGATAGGTGCTATAACTGTTCCTTCCACAGATTCTTTAATCATTCAGGCAGGGGTGGAAGTTCATATAACAGGTTCCTATCAAATAACTGTTCAAGGAATTTTGAATGCTTATGGAACAGAGGCAGACAGCATTCGTTTTTTGAATATGCAAACATATCCTACCGCTCTTTGGCCTGGTTTGCGTTTTGAAAATTTACAGCTTACCAGTCACTTAAATTATGTCTATATAGAATATGCCACTTACGGAGTGCGCACGATAAATTCACCCATTGCCATATCTCACTGTCATCTAAATCTTTGTGAAAAGGGAATAGAGCTTTATGGCATCGGTTCTGCTATTCCATTACCAAATGTAGTAGAGTATTCATTAATTGAAAATTGCACGCAAAACGCTATTTTGGTTACCTCTAATAGCAATGCTTATATCAGGTATAACGAAATTCGCTATAATGGAACCGGACCTCAATTTCGAGCGGCGATTCAAATGGGCAATCAATCTGGCGTAAATCAATGCAATCCCAATATTTTAAATAATCATATTCATCACAACTACAAGCAGGGAATTTCTGCCTGGGACATTGCTTCTTCGGGTTCCATCAATCCCCAGATTTTAAATAACCTCATTGAATATAACTATACCGGCATCTATTTATTACAGGCATCAGGTTATGTAGCGGATAATCAAATCAACTTCAATTTTATTCCGGGAGATATGAATTCCGGAGCGGGAGTAATGGTTTCGGGAGTTACATCCATCCCTTATTTTGAGCGCAACCATATTGAGGGTAATTATACCGGATTTTACATTACTAATAATGGTAAACCAGTTTTAGGAGACCTGGCTATAGATCATATCTGGGCGCAGGGAGAAAACACCATTATCAACAATATCGATGCTTCTGGCAATAATAATTCTGTTTTTTGCGATGCCTATGCTAATGCCAGCTTTATTATTATGGCAGAAAACAATTTTTGGGGCTTTTCTTCGGCAGCCGAAATTGCTGAGACCATCAACGACCACAATGATAATGCTGCTTTGCCAACAGTAGATTTTGAGCCCTTCATAATCCCTGTGGAAAATACTGCCATCACAGGCAATTATACTTATAATGGCACAGCTCAAATTGCTGCATCACGCTTGGAACTAATTACCGTGTCCGAAAGTAATATTCAAGTTACAGTTCCCCTTTCCGAGCTTACTTTTTCCCTTGAAACAGATATCGCTGAGGATTTTTATGTGCAGGTTGTTCTAACCGAAACAGCAACTGGCAAAGATTTTTATGGCTGTGCCGGAGGTTATAGCAATCCTACTGTTTTTTCACCCAATCCAGGAAATTCCATTAATGTAGGCACAATTGAAGTTACCGATAGTCCTCTGCCCCGTTATGAATATGTGGCAGAACCATTTCAGGAGGATAATTTAACCCTCTATCCTTTGGCAACGGGAAGAGGACTTTACAGTTATGACAAGCTGGATATCGTTTATGCTGAAGGTGACTATCTATACCTGAAAAGAAACTTTTGGCAAACTCCCACCGGGGAAGTGGTAACGGAACTACCTGTAGGTACTATTTACAAAAAATATTTGAATATTAACGCCGGGGATAGCTGGCAGCAGACCGAAGTTATCTATCCGGGCAATGTAACTTTTACTTCTACCGTTTATGTGGATAATTGCGGGGGAGAATTTTCCAATTCTGACAAACTTTTTACGCGTAAGGACGCCCAAGGCAACATTGTTGATAAATGGTTGAAATTGGATAGCGGAGAATTACTTTTCCACTATCAAAATCATTATACCATTGCTAAGGAAAGCGTTCAGTATATTCCCGGCAATAATGATCCCTTAACTGCCGGCAATATTACTCTCTTTATCGCTGAACCGTTAAATGATAATCCCACTTACTTGGTTTATGATCCCAATATTCAAAATCAGGTTCGCCTTTTCTGGCAGGCACCTTCCACGGGAAATTACAGCTGGACAAATTATCGTATCTATGAAAATGATCAGCAAATTGCCGAAATTCCCTTCTCTCTTAGCGAATATGTGGTTAGTCCTTTTAATCCGCAAGTGACAACTTCTTATTACATAACCGCCACCGATGGAACCAATGAATCGGAACCCAGCAATTCAGTTACGGTTATTATCATCGGAACCGAAGATCCCATTCAGAAACCGGTGGTGATCAATGTTTTCCCCAATCCAGTAAATTTTGTGACCGGCTCTGCTTTGAAGATAGAAATGAAGAACTTGCAGAGTAGAAATGCCGAGCTGGAAATCTACAATATTAAAGGACAATTGGTTTTCCGTCAAAACAATTTTGAGGCTAACACTATCCTCTGGAATGGAATAGATAATAAAGGTATGCGCAGCGCTTCCGGAATCTATTTCTTGAAAGTGAAAGTTACTGGCGACAAACCTGTAACCCGTAAAATATTGGTTCTATAAATTAGTTCCGAACTTTCAGCTATACCAGATTCGGGATAATACATCGCTGGTTATTGCTGAAATAGCAGGAATTCACCAAAGCTATATACGGTGAATCTATATTTGAAGAGTGAAAATAGCATAATATAAGGGTGGTAGATGTTACATCTGCCACCCTTTTCTTATTCATCGCTTTATCTTTTTTCCCTTATCCTTGCTTAGTTAGCTGTGCAGGTACTGCAATGGTGACTGTTGGGATTTTGCCGAGTAGCTCCACGACAGTTTTACCACAACTAATTAACTAGGGACTGCAGACAGTAAAAACAAAATGAGAATTGTTCTCACCGGGTTAAAACCCATTGCTCAAATCAGTAGGTCTGCTGGGACTTTTACTTATTAAATTATCCCATAAATAGAATCTGTGTTATCTGCAAGAAACATCTTTTTCTTAGTTATCTGCGGGAAACCTATCTATGAGCTACTTTTTATTCAGGATACATATACACAGAAAGGCAGGATTTATCAAAGCCGAAATATTGTTTTGCAGCTTCCATAATAGCCTTCTTATTTACATTATCATAAAGAGCAGGATAATCCATAAAGCAATCAATCGGCAAGCCCAGAGACACATTACTGCTCATATTATTGATCCAGTATTTATTGGTATTGATGTTTTCCTCGTAGGTTTTATGCAGAGTAGTTCTTGTGGCATCGAGATATTTATCAGCAAAAAGTCCATTTTTCAAGCTATCCAGGGTAGCAAAGGTAGCAGCATTCAAATCTTTGGCTCTTATTTGATCGCAACCCATCCAAGTTTGAGTAACAAAACTCAGTTTAGGAAGAAAATCATAACTACTCCAGACGGTAACGGCATAAACTCCGCTCATATTTTCGCGAACATTTTCGCGCAATTTATCGTTAGCCAGTATCATCAACGCATTTTGATTAACCTTGGTTTGAGGGGAAACAGATGTCTTACCAACTGTAACATTGGAAACAAAGCTGCGATCTGACCCCTTGGTAAAAACAATATCCTTTTTCCCTGTAAAAGTTCTTACGCCAACATCAGTTCTTTTTTCTATTCTACCTTTTGCTGGTAAATTGGCTAAATATGTTCTACAATAGTTTTTTAGCTGCTCTTCCTCAAAATTACCCACTATATAAAAGGTGAAATCGGAGTAATCGCTAAAGCGGTCTTTATAGATATCTTCAATTTGCTTCAGAGTTAATGTATCCAGATCTTCCGGATGTAACTGTCTTTTTATAGGATGGTTTTCATAGATAAGAGCATCCAAAGTATCAAAAAAAGCAGTACTGGGATCCAGAAGATAATTTTGCGTCCAGGTTTTCATTGAAGCTACGGTAGAAGAAAATGCTGCTTCATTATAACGAGGGGCATAATTATATTGATACAGCATCTGAAACATTAGTTCCATATCCTGAGGTGAACAGCTACCTCTCCAACCTTCTGAATAATTGGATATAGTTGGATAGACATCAGCAATTTTGCCAGCCATAGCTTTCTTCAAGGCATTTCCATCAAAATTGCCAAAACCAGCTACATAAAAATATTGATTTAGAAGATCAGCTGCTTGGTAATTTTCCGGTTTCAGTTTGGCTTTGCCACCAGGGCTCTGAGCTATCATTATTACTTCATCTGCCTTAAAATCTGTCTTTTTACTGTAAACCTGTATACCATTGGAAAGGACCCACTGTTTAATTTCGGATTTGGGATAAACCTTTTCTTTGGTTATTTTACCTGGATTAGGAATGGTTTCTAAAAGGGGTTCATTAACTGTTATATCTTCCCAGGGTTCCAATTCTTGAGCAGTTGCCTGATGATAAATATTCAGTAAATCATCCTTACTTGGATATTTTACTCCTTCTTTTGCTGTTCCTGCTAAGCTTAAAGTGAGATTCTCGGAAGTAATGACTTCATCAACCATTTCATTTACTTCGCTTAAGGCAATCTCATTAATCAAACCTTTCAGTAATTGTTCATATTGTTCAAAGCTAAGAATTGTATTTCCAGAGTTTGCATCATCCAAAATTTCCCAAACCAGATCTTCCGAATTCATTGTCTTTTTCTCCGCAACTCTTTGTTCCGCTTCTCTAATCATTATTTGTTTGGCTCGATCTAATTCTCCAGGTTGAAAACCGTGCTGACGAACCCGAGCTAATTCTGTGATCAAGGTTCTAAAGGCTTCTTCACTTTGCCCCTCATTAGCAAACATTATACAATCGGTGGCAACAAAACCTTTCAGCCAGTTCTGATTATATATATAAGCAAAAGAAAAAGGAGGATTAGATTGATGGCTTAGCTCTTGTAAACGCGCATTTACCAAAGTGAAAAATAAATCCTGCTTTATACTATAATAAAAGGAACCTAATTCTGTAATAGGTTCAGATTTTACTTTCCAAGTACTTCTAAGCATCGTGTATGGCAGTTCTTTATCTAAAACCGTTATAGCTCGCGGTTCTATATTGTCTGGAACTGAATAATGAACTTTGGGGCGAGGATTTTCCCGCTTGGGGATAGCGCCAAAATATTCTTTAATTATGTTTTCCATTTTCTTGGGATCACAATCGCCTACGATGATAACTGTTTCTAAATCGGGACGATACCAATCCTGATAAAACCGAATTAAGCTATTATGCTTGAAACTTTTCAAGTTTTCAATTGTTCCGATGGGGTTACGCTCAGCATAACGAGAACCTGCAAAACGCACTTTATCTATCTGATCCTGAATTCGTTGTTGCGCGCTTTGTCCCAATCTCCATTCTTCTTGAATAATTCCTCTTTCACGCTCAATTTCACTGGGCTCAAAGCTTAACTGCCAGGCAATATCTGATAAAATGGATATCCCTTTTAACAGTTTAGCCTCATCATCGGTGGGGAGTTTAAATTGGTAAACTGTGGAGTTATAACTTGTTCCACCATTTAACCCATTGTGAAAACCCATTCCAATAGAAGTTAAATAATCTACCATTTCAGTTCTGGGAAAATTCTTGCTACCATTAAAAGCCATATGCTCTACAAAATGAGCCAGACCTCTTTGATCATCATCTTCATCAACACTGCCAGCATCAATACAAAGCCGAAGTTCAATTCGCTTTTCAGGTTTGGCATTTTGCTTGATGTAATATTTTAAGCCATTATCCAATATTCCAGTTATTACTTCCGGATCCTGCTGCAAGGGTAAAGCTGAATATTCAGGAGGAAGGATTGCCCCTAAAGAAAAGAGGCATCCAATCAGGATCAAGCTGAGGACTATTTTTTTCATTTGTACTCCCTGTTAATTTTACTCTGATCTATATGTAATTAAAAACTGTTCATCTTTGTCTAAAATGGTATTGTAGCTTCCAAAGGTCTGATGAGTTCCATCGGAAAGATAAATCTCCACTTGATAATAATAATCCGTTCCATATTCTACGCATAAAAATTCGTTTTCACCAGGCATAATATTTGTCAATACCCCTACTTTTAAATGGGTTAAATCACTATGCTGCCAAATTTCTGCCCGACTAATAGTTTGCTCCGATGCATTTACTATTTTCACGCTGGCTCTATTGGGTAAAAGGAAAATTTTATAAATCTCCCCTGCCTGCACTTCAATCCAGGTAGAATCAAGATAAGCATTAAGATCCTTATCATGAATACTATAGGTTTCTCCTTTCAGCCAAATTAACAGCTTCTTTTTTACATCACCGGCAAATATATATTGAGTTTTGGTATCTATATTATATTCAACTTCTTCATCTGCGCCAATAGTTTTGAATTCTTGCCCTTCAACTTTTATATAAGCTGGATAGGAACAACGATTATAAACTTTTAGCTTTGCCCCTGATTCACAAGCGGAAAGCATTAAAAGAATAATCGCGAAGCTAAGGATAATCCATATTCTATTTTTCATTATTCTTTCCTCCCTTCTTAAAAGTTATCCCTTTTATCAGACTCTAACTGTCAAGTAAATTGTTGGTTGACCAGATCCACACTAGTTTTTTATAATAGGTAGGATTAATTGCTGATATCTCTTCCCTCTTTGAAAGCCCTTTTGGGCAATACAAAAATAGCGAAGTGACGTAAGCCATTTTCAAAAATTCACAATGCAGACGGCAAAAGGTTTTGGCTTACAATTTTCACCTACATTACCCAAAACCATATCCCACGAACTTTTTACTAACAACCAAGCTATAACTGGTTTCCGAATTGAGAAATTGTGAGTTAAAACAGAGTATTTTTCTAAAAGATTTTTCCTAAAAGAGTGGATGCTAAAGAGATAAATATATCCCTAAGGTATTCATTCCTATATGATAACTATAAGTGTCAATTACAATTGGAAGGATTAAAGTAACAACTTAAAGATATTGCGATCATTTCCCTATTGAGACAATATTATACCGATTTTAGTAATCACTTATATAATAAAAACCTACTATTGTTGTCTCTTATCTCCCTTGATTAAGATTAGATAAATACCTGACTAACGCTTTGTATTAAGAACGAAGAGCGGTGACTGAATGTAATATGCAGTTTATACTAAAGTAGTAAATACCTGCTGACAGGTAAATATATTAGGATAAGACATAATACCAACACCAAATTTTAAAGTTCGGGAGAAAATGAGCTAATCAATTCTTACTTTACAAATAAACCGAAGTTTGCCAACCAACTTAATGCTTACCTGTTTTTTAGAAGTTTTTTATTCGGCACCTCATTTGCTGACTATGTCCATAAACTGTGTGGCTTACTTATTCGGATTTTTTTGCCAGTGGGAAATTCCTGATGAATTGTAGAAACGGTATATTCCTTCTTCCTTAGTAACTGAACTTATTAAAAAAGGGTAACTTAATACAGAAATAGCCACTCAGCTCAAGTTGTATTTTCTGCCCTTATACAGGGATAAGATTATATTATCATAGGGTTATTAACTATAACTACATCAGGCAAAGCATCTATTGTCCACTCCATTTCTTCTAATATCTTATCATCAAGACATTTCTTTTGAGGTGATATTCCTCCTGCTTTTCCATTATCCCAAGATAATATAATCTCTATTTATCACCGGCTAATATAAATGTTGTATTAGTCCAACAATAAGTGTTCTTTATTGTCTGAATAATTAATTCTTCTGGCATCTTGAGCTGTTTAAAGAGACATACTTCAAATAAGACCCTTATTATTTTATACAAATTTACTAATTCATATCCTTTTGCAGCCAATGGTTCAAGTTCTTTTGTAAAATGAGTATACCAGTTTCGTGTATCAACAATCTTATCTATATGGGCACGTATATTATCGCTAAATATTTTTTCAATAATATCTTTATTGTCATCAAATATATGCTTTAGGATCGCTCTGAGAGAAAGCTCGTTAGAGTATTTAATAGAATTAGTTAATCTGCTTATATAATCTTTATTTGTTGTGTACAGAAATTTGCTATTATTGCTATTAATGTATTCAGTTAAGGGCTTGTAACAATTATTTTCAAAATCTGCCTCAGAGAAGTAGTAATGTTTTGGATTGATATATCTTGAAAACGATTCTACAGAATATACTGCTGATAGAAATTTATACTCCAGGATAGCATCAAACTTGTAAAGGGTTAAATAATTATCTATAATTAGTGGATAATGTGTAGCGAAGTTATAGAATGCTGCAAGATAATTCTTTAAACCGGGCATCATTTTTTCTAAACTGTTTCTCTTGTTATGGAATAATTCACTGTGCTTATTAAAGTACCTATAAAAAACTTTAAATTCATAATGTTTACCTTCATACTCAATATTAACTTTAATTCTGGTAGGACATAGGTATTTGCCAACAATTATTGAAAAGAAAGCACCAATATTTTTTTCAATGATATCTAACCAATGACGAATGCTTATATTTGAGCTTGATTCAAGTTCTATCAAAGTGACTGGATATATATGAGTTGTGGACAGATAAGATGAGAATGAACTATCAAAAACATAATTGAATCTACACAGTATGGAATCGCTTAAGTTAAATATATCTTCCACAGAAGTGTATTTTACTGAAAAGCTCCGAGGAATTGGTTGAAAATCTGGATCTATAATGCAAGCACCTAAGTAATGATGTAAGTGATCGAATGAAAATGAAATATTATTAAATACCAAATCTTCTACAGATCCTATCATTATAGATCCTGTGAATACTGTTATATCTACATTGTATCCATAATCGTAATTACAAAAATCCTTCGTTGATATAGATCTAAAACTTGATTGAAGCAAAGCAATACCTTTGCCATCATTTAACTCACCTATTATTAATGGATGCTGTATATATTGAATATTCTTATTTAAATATTCCTCTTTTGAAACAGAATCATCAATAACATCAATAACATCAAATAGTATTAAACGACCATGACTTTCCTCAATTAGTTCGAATTCACCATCAACTTGGTGATCGGAAGATTCAGGGAGCCAGAATTTACCTTTCTGTTTATAAATTTCCATCTTTTATCCTCCAAATACATTATATTCATTCAAGGTTCAATAGGATTTCAATATTTTGAACCTTTTAGCACAATCTGATCATTTTTAGCTATGAAAATACTTTCTGGCTCATCACAGCTTGGATGATAGAGTAAATCTACACTAATCTTTGTATTTTACAATCTTTATATCTTAAGATATCAATAAGTCCTTTGGATGATAGACCATCATTCGTTAGTATAAAAACACATAGATAAGATGAGTAGAAAATGTTAATGTCCATTCCAGCTTATTGTTTCTCTGTTTAGTTGAGGGCATCTAATTTCCCTCGTTTCTCATAATCTATGTTAAGGCATATTGCAAATTGCATTATTTCCAGTTTTTCAATCCAAGTCAAGTTTTTATTCTATAAGCTTAGGTGATAAAGGGGAAAAACATCTCCCTAAAGTATTCATTCCTATATGATAACTATAAGTGTCAATTACAATTGGAAGGATTAAAGTAACAACTTAAAGATATTGCGATCATTTCCCTATTGAGACAATATTATACCGATTTTAGTAATCACTTATATAATAAAAACCTACTATTGTTGTCTCTTATCTCCCTTGATTAAGATTAGATAAATACCTGACTAACGCTTTGTATTAAGAACGAAGAGCGGTGACTGAATGTAATATGCAGTTTATACTAAAGTAGTAAATACCTGCTGACAGGTAAATATATTAGGATAAGACATAATACCAACACCAAATTTTAAAGTTCGGGAGAAAATGAGCTAATCAATTCTTACTTTACAAATAAACCGAAGTTTGCCAACCAACTTAATGCTTACCTGTTTTTTAGAAGTTTTTTATTCGGCACCTCATTTGCTGACTATGTCCATAAACTGTGTGGCTTACTTATTCGGATTTTTTTGCCAGTGGGAAATTCCTGATGAATTGTAGAAACGGTATATTCCTTCTTCCTTAGTAACTGAACTTATTAAAAAGGGGGATACTTTTTCCCTTTACTTCCATACTATGCAAGCAACATTTCTTGTCAAAAATGAAATTTGTAGTGCCAAAGACAATATTTTAATTTTTATCTATTTCTAATTCCTCTCATTTACAAAATTGAACTGTCAAACATCAGTAATTGGTTACCTTACAAAAAACAGCCACAAACCTACTATAGATGCACCACCCATAGCCCCATCAATGGCCTTATGCACATCATTTAGGGTTGCTATTTTGTGGCTATGTCCATCACAAATGTCTAACCCTCTTAGAGTTGCAACCTTATTGCCATGTTCATTATAGATGTCATTACCTTTAATAGTTGCTACTTTGTGAATGTGCTCATCATAAATATTGGCACCCTTAATAGTTGCAATACGATGACTATAAGGGTCATAAAGGTCATTACCTTTTAGCTTGTATTTTGACATAATGGTCTCCTTTACTGTTTTTTTGCTGAGTTCCAAATGTTAGTATCCATACCAACTTAATGTTTCTCTTATTAGTTGAGGGCATCTAACATCCCTTGTTGCTCACAATCTATGTAAAGTTAGCGTCTAATTGCATAGTTTTCAGTTTGCTAATATAGGTCAAGTTCTTTTTTGTAAAATTTGCATTACCCTAAAATTATCTTAGTTACTTTCTCAAATATGATAAACTACTCAAATAATTTAGGGAAGGACAAATATCGTTTCGTTTATGGGCTGGTTATAACTAAAATGGTGTGCGATGGTTAGATGCGTAAATCTAATTTAGTTTCCCTAAAGCTGTTTCTGCAAGAAAAAGTCATCTGCTAAGTTGCAAATTGGCATAAAAAAGTTATTTATTCAGTTTCACAGTTTCACAGTGGCATAAAAAAGTTATCGGTTCAGTTGCAAAGTGGCATAAAAAGTTCTACCCGGTTCA
>ERZ795030.4797-NODE-4797-length-13004-cov-4.760368_pt1 | contig 13004 bp, 8 predicted proteins | sample MGYA00375122_ERZ795030 | MGnify/ENA primary metagenome ERZ795030 (study PRJEB30165, sample SAMN05720146) | activated sludge metagenome | isolation source: anaerobic digester from wastewater treatment plant | place: Japan | collected 2015-04-20 ...
CAGCAGCGCCAAGCCCGTCAGGAGCAGCGCGCTCCACAACAAAGAAAATAGCCTGTGCTTCATGATCCTGTTCTCCATGCGTTGGGATGAGGGACTCCTCGAGAGGTCTGGGGGCCAGATCCACGGCAAAAACCTGGCGCCGTGGATCCGGCCTGTTCCAGCGGGCCGGCCGCGGCCGGCTCCGCCGAGATTTGCCCGTCGTTATTCCAGAACGAACGACGACAGCTCGGCGGGGACCGGCTGACCGTCGGCGTCAACGTAGTACAGCTCCACGTCGTCGATGTAGAGGCTGTAGACCGCGGCGCGCGCATTGGGATAGTCCGACAGCGCCCACTCAACGGAGTACGAGTGCGTATTGTCGACGACGTTGAACTCGTACCAGTATTCCTGCCAGGTGGTGTCGATGGTGGCGTTGATGTTACCCCAATCCACGACGTAGGTCGCGGCATTGGCGCTCATCTGACCGGTGAAGCCGGCAAGCGAGCCGCCGGACTCTTCGTCCGGGTGTTGGAACAGCCGCGGTCCCTGGAACTCACCGGGCTTGGCGGCGCCGTTATCCCGGGCCCAGAACTTCAGGCGGAGCTTCCAGCCGAGCGTGCCGGCGTCGAGTTGCGGGTTGAGGATCGTTTCGGAGCCGTCGGCGTTGCCGTAGAAGCCCGGGTTGGTGCGGGCCCACGTGTTCGAGGTGGGCAGATCGAGTCGCAGCGAACTGGCGCCGGTATGGGCCACCGCGTCGTCCTTGAAGAACTGCCCGCGATAGGTGGAAGCGGGGATGCCGTTGCGGCCGCTGTATTTGACGCCGTCGGGGATCCCGCGCGAGAGCGTGTCGTCCTCGAAGGACGGATTGATCAACAGGTTTTCGCCGTAGCCATACTGGCACCAGCCGGTTGCCGGGGCAAGGATCAGGATGGCGAATACGGCAGACAGCAAGGGAATGAGTTTTCTCATCATAGCCCCTCCAGGCTTTCAAAGAGATGGTCGACGCAGTAGTCAGGCCGAAACATGTTCCCCGCATGAGTAAAAGGCACCTGAGCTACACTGGCGCGGGCGGGGAGCGCGAGGGGCTCCGTGGGGAGAGACAGCCGAGCCGCCGGCGACCACCCCGTCCGCGGACAAAGTATCGCGCTACTGGTTATACCTCCTTTCCAGAGTGCGGCGCGGACTACTCGCTCGCCAGGATGCCCAGACGCTCGAACGCCTGTTCGAGCTCCAGTTGCACATCTTCGACCGAAATCAGCGATTGCCTGGGATTGTCCAAGGCCGTCACGCGCCCGGTCCGCGGATCCCACTCCACCGCGCCGTACTTGGCCGGCTGACCGGACTGGCGCAGATGGTGTTCATAGGCGTCCCCCTTGCTGAAGTGCCAGAATTCAAAGGGGTAGGGGAGAAAGCCGCCGCGCAGGAACGCCTCGGTGATCCGCTGGCGCGTGTGCTGGGCGTCGACCGGGATGAACGGCGAATCCATCGGCGTGAGCGGCGAGAGTTCCAGGTAGGGCGCGCCGCGATCGAGTTCGGCGCCGTCGTCCATGCGGACGACCGAAACATCCAGGGCGCTGCCCGAGATGTGCGTCCCGATCTTGGGGATCGTCGCGACCAGCACGGTCAGCCGGCGCAGGACGAGGTCGGCCGAGGGGACGTTGCCGTTGCATTCCCAGAGCGTCTGCTGGAGGAGGGTGTCAAACATGCCGAGGGCGAGCTTGCGCTGCATGGCCGGGGTGCGGTAGGCGTCCTCGATGCGCAGGACGAGCCCCTGCTCGTTGAGCGCGCGGGCGATGGCGACGAAGTCCTTGATCAGGCCCTCGCGCAGGGCAAAGATCGGGGTGTAGGGACGGGAGCTGTTTTGTTCGGCGTAGAGGATCTCGACCTGCTGACCGCGCAGGGCGTCGGGGATGGAGACGAGCGGCTCGAGCGATTCCTGAACGGGGTAGTCCAGGATCTGCATCATGAACCGGTAGGCTTGCTCCATCTGATCGCGCCAGAAGGCCCGCTGGGGCTGCTCGGCCGGTTGCCGCACCATGCTAGAAAACCGCCCTTTGGGGTGAACCCGCGCCAGTTAACCCTTGGCGATATCCGGGTATCACAAGGATGTAAAACCGTCGATGGGGTAAGCGTAGCGGAGGCGGGTGCGCGGCGTCAAGCAAAAAATATATCCGAGTATCAGGCCCGGCCGTCCAATCGAGTATCAGGCTCGGCCCTCCGGGGATCAGGCTCGGCGCTCCAAGCCGTCTCGTCAATGACGTCATTTATGTCATTTTTGCAAGTTTGTCATTGGTGATTACGAGGAAAACCGCAGGGGGGAAAGTTGGAGGATCGGGGGGCGGGAGGAGGGGGGAGAAGACGGACGAGGATGATGAGGATGGGACGAGTTGCTCGTTGCTCGGCGTTTCATACGAGAGCCGAGGACGAGGGACGAGAGCCGAGAGCCGAAATCTGGGGGGGCGTTGGGGGCGATTACGAGGACGAGGGCGAGATACGGGGGACGAGTATCCTGGTCAGGTCGCCACGAGCCGGCGCGCGCGGGCTTCGGAGAACAGGCGCGTGGAATCGCGCTCGTTGATGACCGCCGGGATCAGCAGGCGCTTGCTCCGGGTCAGTTTGCCCTCGATCGTCTGGAGCAGCAGATCGAAGGCCCGGTTGGCGAGCAGATCGAACGGGAAGTGGATCGCGGTGATGCTCGGCTGGAGCAGGCTGCACAGGGAGGTCTCGACGATGGAAATGATCGCCAGGTCGCGGCCGACCTGGCGGCCGCAGAGGCGCAATTCCTCGATGGCATTGCTCAGCGCCGAGTCGCGCGGCACGATGATGCCGTCCAGATCGGGGACGCGCTGGAGCATGTCGCGCATCACGCCGCGCGTCTGGAAGCGGCTGTTGCCCAGGGCGACCTGCTCGTCGCTGAGCGGGAGCCCGAGCGACTTGAGCGCTTTGCGGAACGCCCGCGAGCGGCTGACGTTGGCGCAGATGTCCTGCGCGCCCCAGGTGATCAGCCCCAGTTTGCGGCAACCGCGCTGGACGAGCAGGCGGACGGCGTCGGCGATGATCCCATGCTCGTCGACCGAGACGGTGTTGATGCCCTTGACGTCGGGGGCGTTCTCGAGGACGAGCGGCATCGAGTCGGCGATGCGGGTCAGGATCGGCAGATGCAACTGGCGCGGCGTGACGTAGATCAAGCCGTCGAGATACCGCAGTTTCTGGCGCAGGTTCGCTTCGAGCTCCGGGTCGGCGTCGTCGCGGCGGATGACCATCACCGAGTAGCGCGCGGCTTCGGGATGCGAGTGAATCCCGGCGATGTGCGGATCGAGGTGAACGAGGTATTCGGAGTGAGAGACGCGTTCGCCGACGGTCGCGTCCTGGTGCACGCACAAGCCGACGATGTGGCTGCGGCGGCGGCCGAGCGACTGGGCGAACGGGTTGGGCTGATAGTTCATTTCGCGCGCGGCGTTGCGGACCTTCTCGACGGTTTCGGGCGACGCCGGATAGTTGGGATTGCCCGACAGGATGCGCGCGGCGGTGATGCGGCTGACGCCGGCGCGCTGCGCGACATCCTTGATGGTTATCGAGCGAAACCGGCTCCGGAGAGCGTTTTCGGCCTGCCCGTCGGAGGTTGCGCGCGCGGCTGGTTTCTGCTTCGCCATAAATGATGGATCCTAACGGTCTGGTAAGCCGAGAATCGGCGGTGCGGCGAGGGCTCAGGCCGGCGAGCGGGCAAGGCCCAACTCAATTCCAAATTCCCCTTAACCGGCGGCGGTTGTCAACACGATTTGGGTTGTACGCGCGGGGCGAATGGCGCTGGACGGGGCATCGTCCGCCGCGCGAGGGAGCGCGGGCGGAGATCCGTCGAAGCCGAGCGCTTCGCCGGTTGCGACAAGTTACGCACGCGGCCGGCCGCATTGATTTGCGGGGGTCAGCGGCGATTGCGTTCGGCGACCTTGCGCACGATCTCAGCCGCCCGCCGGCAATCATCCGGTTGGTACTTGGCGCAGAAGGTCGACCAGCGGATGAAGGTCTCAAGGAAACCCCAGGCGTTGGGCAGATCCTCGCCGCGATAGCTGAACCGGCGCGAGGCCGGCGGCATCGAATAGGGGTAGCGCTGCTCGTCGGCGCGCTCCCGCAGACATTCCAGCGCCGCGGGCATCAGGTAATATTTGCCGAGCCCGGCGCCGGGCAGGCCCGCTTCGGCCAGTTGGGCGGCGAATTCGCCGGCCGAGCAGTTGAAAGCTTCCGGCTCGAGGCTGATTCCGGCCATCCAGCACGAGTAGACATCCTGATACTCCGGAATGGCGAGCGGGCGGATGCCCGGGATCTGCCGCAGCAGATCGGTTTGCAGGCGGATCATCGCATCGATGTGGGCCACCTGCTCGCGGATGATTTCGAGCTGCGCCAGGCAGATCGCCGCCGTGCACTGCGGCATGCGGTAGGCATAGCCGGCGACGGTATGGACGCGGCCGAAGCCGGGTCGCATCTGGCCGCCGCGGGCCTGGCCGACGAAGCGGATGCGCTCGGCCAGCGCGTCGTCGTTGGTGATGACGCAGCCGCCGACGTCGGAGCCCATCGTTTTTTCGGGGTCGAACGAGAAGGCCGCCGCGTGCCCGAGCGTTCCGGCCGTCCGGCCCTTGTAGACGCTGAAGATCGCCTGGCAGACATCCTCGTAGACCGGGATGCCGCGGCGCGCGGCGAGTTCCAGCAGCGGGTCCATATCGACCATCAGTCCCGTTTTGTGAACGCAGAAGATGGCGCGCGTGCGGTCGGTCAGGTGCGGTTGAATCGTCCGGGCGGAGAAGTTGATCGAACCGGGCTCGGTGTCGGGGAAGACCGGGATGATCCCCTGCGCGATCAGGCCCTGGACGGTGCCGTAATCGGTGATCGGGCTGACAATCACTTCGTCGCCGGGCTCCCAGGCCGAGGCGAGCACCAGCGCGTGGAGGCTCGGCGTGCAGCCCGACGTAGCGATGCAATGGGCGACGCCCATCGCCCTGGCGAACGCCTGTTCGAACCGGTCGGTCATGTCGACCGTCAGGCCGGAGTCGACGACTTCCTGAAGGTACATGAGCGCGTTGGGGCCGATCGTGCGTGGGAACGGGGTGGGGAGCACCCCGGAATCGGCGGCGGCGGCTTTCGCGCCGTAACGAGCCATTTCAATCTTCGGTGTCACGGTCATGCCTTTCGGGCGAGTGATGGGATTGGCGCGGCGGCCGCGCGCGACGGCTCCAGGCGGCGGACGAGTTCTTCGGCCGAGAGCGACTCGGCCCACCGGCCGGCCACCAGCGGATTGATCGTCTGCTTCATCTGTTCGTTGGAGAAGAGCAGGGCGTCATGGACCCAGATGTTGGCGAACCCGGCCTCGCGGCTCATGATCAGCGTATAGAAGCAGCAGGCATCGCCGAACTGGCCGGTGATCACGACCTGGCGGATGCCGGCGTTGCGCAGCATGAAATCGAGGCCGGTCGCCTGAAATGCCGAGCTGGCGACCTTGCGGATCACGATCTCGCCGGTCGCGGGCGCCAGCTCGGGAATGACCGACATCGCCTGGGTATCGAAGGCGTCGTATTCGCGGCCGCGCTGGTAGGGGACGACTTCGCGCGCGTCGGGCGTCCAGCGGGCGAGCACGACATGCACGACCAGGGCGCCGCGGCGGCGGAAGCTTTCCAGCACCGACCTGATCCGCGGGATGATTCCTTCCAGCTCGCGGCGATACCAGGCGACCTGGGCGGCGTCGTCGTGGCGGCCAAGCCAGGCCGGGTCGCAGAAGCGGTTCATCATGTCGACGATGACGAGCGCCGTCGTGTCGGGGTTGAGTTCCGCGCCGCCCGGGATCGCGGGCGAACAGGCGGGTGCTGGATGATCGGTCATTCTGGTTTTCCTGTCTGGGGAGAGTGCACCGGCCGGGACGGGTCGGCGGCAAGCGCCGCGTCGGTCCGCGCCGGGTAGTATTTTTCGCGGAACGCCCGCGGGGGCAGGTAGGTGTAGTCGAGATTGGCCGTGGCGCAGAGCGCTTCGAAGCGATCCCGCTGCGCCGGCGTATCGACGGTGTAGTCGTCGCCCAGTTGCGTGACCTGCAGCACGCGGCGGTACCATGTCCGTTGCTGGTCGGGATCAGTCAAGAGCGCGGAGCGCAGGCCGTAGAGCGCGACGGCGGGGTTGCCCCCCGGGCAGGCCGGCGTCATATCGACCCGGGGTCCGGCATTGACGGCCAGCGTATCCCACGGCCGGCCATTGCGGACGGCGCGCGTCAGCCGGTCGGCGTCGAGCAGTTCGCCGTCGGCGCGGAAGAGATGGCCCAGATCGGGATCCATCAGGATCCAGTCGCCCGTTTGCGGGTCGCGGTATTCCAGCAGCGCGTGGCCGGTGTCGAACGAGTTCCACTGGTCCAGGGTGAACGTGCTGACCTTGCGCGCCTCGATCCCCTGTTGATCAAGCAGGCGCAGCGCGACGTCGCGGATCGGGCCGCAGGTGATCGAGATGCAGACGCGCCCGGCCCGTTCGATCAGCTCCTCGGTCGTCAGGCCGTTGTCGCGCCAGCCATGAACCTGCAGATTGCCGATCGCGCCCAGAAAGCGGGGGATATCGCCCAGATAAAGGATGCGCTGGAAGGTGCGATCGGGGTGCAGGAGGAAGCGGTAGCAGCCCTCGCGATCCATCCGGATCGCGGCGTCGCCGGTCGTGACGAAGCACGGTTCGGTGACGACGAGGGGCAGGTCCTCGACGCGGCGAACCGGCAGCGAGTCGTCGGGCGCCGCGGGCGCCAGCATCTGGACCCCGACCGCGTCAAGCAGCAGGCATTCGTGGTGGTCGACCGAGAGCGGCCCGTCCCACGACTCGCGCGGCAGGGAGGCGCCCGATTCATCGGCGGCGGCGGGGGGCGGATCGTCAGCCCGCGCGGCCAGCGGCGCGCCGACGGCCAGCAGCAGCCAGCAGGCAAGAGAACCAGGATGCGATTTCATGGGGTCACCGTTACTTCAGAATCACGAGGTTATAACATTCAATGCGCGGCACGACGAATTCCGTCCGGCCGTCGCGATACTCCGCCGCCAGCATGGTGTCTGGCGTTCCGGCGTCGGGCGAGAGAAGCTGGACCGACTCGACCGGGCCGGGCGTCCGCACCGAGACGCGGAAGTTGGCGACGGGCTCGCGCTCCTCCCAGTTCATCAGGTGAACAAACGTCCCGTTGGCATTGCGCGTCACCTCGGGGATCACCGGCTTGTCCGTTTCGACGCGCACGGTGCGTTGCCCGTCCAGAACGTAGTGGACGGCCTCGATGATCTGGTCGTGATTGTTCGCGAGCGCGGGGGCGCGCATAAACAACGGAATCGCCGGGCCCGTCGGCCAGTGCTCGGCATAGTCCCAGGGCAGGTGCGATTCGCGCGACTGGACCATCGCGACATCGGCGAGGCCATGTTCCGTCGGCGTGATCGGCCGCACCTCACCCCACGGGCGTTCGATCCGGCCGATGACGGCGACGCGGCCGGCGCCGACCTGTTGTGTCACCAGACCGCTCTCGGGCCAGTCAATCCCCAGCAGCTCGCCCAGCAGATGAGTTTTGCGGGCCTTGAGCCACTCGGCGCGCCACGGGTGCATGAACTGATTCAGGATGGCTGTGTCCTCGGTGACCACCAGCGAGCCGCCGCGCTTGACCCAATCGGCGATCTGCTCGGCGCGCTCACGGCTCATCGCCAGCACGTTGGGCAGGAACAGGCTGCGGAAGTTGTCCAGGTGGTCCAGATCGTCGTCGAAGATGACGTTGTAGGTAATGCCGCCCTGGAAGAGCGATTGCTCGGCGAGGACCAGGCTTTCCTGGGGATAAAGATAAGTGTAGGCGAGCGTTTCGAACGAATGGAGCACGGCGGTGTCGGCGACGGTATCGGCCCCCGCCGTCAGCGGCTGATGCTCGCGATAGAAGGCGTGGTAATCGCGCATCCACTGCGGCAGGTCGCCGGCGTGCCAGATGTCGCCCACCAGATCGACCTGGGCGGTGTTGAAGGCCATCGCTTCGGCCAGCGAGATCCGCGTCAGATCCTCCAGCGCGCGGAAGTTGACCGTCGAGAGCGGGACGCGGAAGCGTTTGGCGATTTTCATCACCATCATCCGCCCCTGCGCGACGCCGTTCTCCATGCGCGGATAATTGGAGGCCTCGGCCGAGATCAGATCGGCGTGGGGATAGACGTCCGGGGCCCATGAACCATGGAACACCGGCAGATTCAACCCGGGGATGCCGCCATAGAGGTAGTTGATGAACCAGACCGCGTCGGGATTGACCTCCTTGATCGCTTCGTTGAGCAGGCGGGTGACCTCGCCGAGCCGTTCGCAGCGGAACCGCACCCACTCCTGCGAGACCGGATCGAGGATCTGATGTTCCTCGTTGATCAGCGTGTGCATCGTGCGCGCGCCGAGCGTGCGGAACGGCGGCGGCACGACGTGGTCGAAGGAAGCGGCGGTTTCAAAGCGGGCCTGGCGCGCCTCGGCGTCGGGGTAGCGCGCGTTGAGATACGCCCGAAAGGCCGCCTTGCAGTGGTCGCAGTAGCACGAGTAGCTGTAGTAGCCGTAGTTGTCGGTGAAGACGCCGTCGAGGTCGAGCTCGCGGACGGCCGTTTGCAGCACGCCGCGAATATAGTCAATGAATTCGGGGTTGTTGATGCAGGGGATGTAGCGGAACCATTGATCGTAATAGGTCCAAGGGACGCCGTCGACGTTGACCTGGATCCAGTCTTCGGAGCCGGGGACGGCATCGAAGAACGGTTCATAGAAGATCGTGCCGATGGTCTGCACGTAGAGCAGGCGCCGGATGCCCCTGGCCTTGAGCGCGGCGGCCAGCGGCTTGTTCGCCTCGACCCGCTCCATCTCGTGCGGGAGGCCCATGCCGCCGATGCCGTTGAGGACGACGAAGCGGAGGCCGGCGGAATCCAGGCGGTCGGCCACGGAGGGCTGCAGGCGCAGCGCGATATTGTCGGGGGTCTCGACCGTGCGCAGGCCGCGGCGCAAGCCGGAGCCTTCCATCGTCTGCACCGAGAGGAAGCCCTCGAAGAGCCAGTCGGGGACCGGCCATTCGCGGTCCTGTGCAGGCGGTTGCGGGGAGGCGGTCGCCGCGAGCAGAATCAGCGCGCAGGGCAGCAGCCAGCGGGCGGCGCGGCGCCGTCCGGAACGGCGATGGTCGGCCGGGGGGGCGGGCGGCGGCGGTGGTTGAAACTCGTGTATCATCCGTGGGCTCATTTCAGTTCCATTCAAAAAGCGGTCGTGCGACGCGTTTGAGCGGGGAATCCGTTGTGTTTAACATCGCCCGCGTTGCCCGGTCAAGAAGCCTTCGTTCATTCCCTGAAACAGGTCTCTCGTCTCATGGACGAAAAACAGTTGCTCGAGGGACACAAGGGAGATCAGGGACATCAGGGTCATAAGGGACATAAAGGACGCATGCAGTCGGGCTGAAGTCTGCCGCCCCGGGCGGGACTGGCAATGAGCGGATCCGCAAGGCCACGGCCGTCCGAACCGGTTGAGCACGGCCCTCAACTGAAGCGCCCCGCATGCTTCGGGAAAACATCCCAAGTCTTTCCCGTTTCAAGGGCCGAATTCTCGGCGGGAGATTCATTCAACCAGACTCCCGGCCGTTCACTCGATCCGGTAAAGATAGCCTTGATCGGTCGGGACGAGGATGGACGGGCGGCCCTTGCCGTCCAGATCGGCGACGACCGGCGAGCCGACGGCGCCCTCCAGGCTTACCGTCCAGAGCGTCCGCGGCTCGCCGTCGATTTCCTTCAGGGCGTGGAGCCGCCCGTCGGCCGAGCCGACCAGCAGTTCATCGCGCCCGTCGTCGTCCAGATCGATCGCCGTGATATCGTTGACCGGCCCCGCCAGCTTCCGTTGCCAGCGTTCCCGCTTCGCTCCGTCCTCCACCTGATGATTGCAGGCGATCAGCAGCCCATTCTGCTGACTCGTGATGAGCTCGCGCGTGCCGTCGCCATCGAGGTCCGCGATGCCGGGGTAGCGGCGCGCGGTGCGATCGCGCGTCAGTTTGATCGACCACAGCGGATCGGATTCCCAGGTGGCGACGTAGGTCGAGGCAAACGACATGGCATGAATCAATTCGGGCGTGCCGACGCCGTCCAGATCGGCCAGGATCGGCTTCGAATAAGCCGGCCAGATCCCGTCGGGGCGATTGTCCAGCATGTTCTTGGGGCCATACAGATCGGCGCCGGTCGTGCCGTCGATGATCCCGAAGTTGTTCGCGCAAGCGACGATCAGGTCGTCGCCGCCGTCGCCGTTGTAATCGACGACTGCCGTCGGGACGTGGATCCCGATCGCCAGCGGCTCTTCGCCGTACTTGCCGTAGTTGGAGCGTTCCCACAGTGCTTCGCCGCTGATCGCGTCGAACGCGGTTGCATACCACAACGTGCCCCAGGACTTTTCCCTGGTCTGCCAGCGGGTGGCGATCCAGTTGCCGGTCGAGCCGCTCTTGCGACCGGTGGCGATGAGGATCACGTTGCCCGCCTCCTCGCGGTGGCGCAGGCGCAGTTGTTCCCGGCCGTCGGCATCGACCGCGATGACGGCCGCGCCGTCGTGCTCGGTGCTGCACAGGAATTCATTCGCGCCGTCGGCATCGATGTCGGCCAGCAGGCCGAAGAAGGCCTTGTCGGCGAACGGGTCGCCGAGGGTGGGGCAGGCCTGGGCCAGCAGCGGGCCGGATTCGCCGGCGGGCGTGAGGCTGATCACGCGGGCATCGTTCGTGCGCGCCACGATGCGCGTCGCGCCGCCCAACTCGCCCACCAGCGGCGGGGGAGGCAGATAACGCCGCAGGGTTGTGCTCGGGATTTGGCCGATCACCTCGCCGGCGCGGACGATCTCCGTGACGCCTTCGGCCCCCCGCACGACGGTCGTCATCCGTTCGGCCTCGGGGATGAACCCGGTCACGGGATGATCGGCGGCGGGCGCGTCGAGCAATGTAACGGCGCCGGCGCCGTCCAGCCGGGCGCGCCGGATGCCATCGGCCGTGCGCAGGAAGAACGTGTGATCGGCGGCGGAGTCCTTCCAGACGACGGGGTTGCTGAACTGGGCGCGAATGAAGGTGTAGCGGGTCGGGTCCTGCAGCGGGGTGGCCGGCTCGAAGACCGGCTGCGCGCCTTCGGCCGTCCAGACTGTCGCGAAGCCTTCGCCGTTCCAGTGGGCCAGCTCCAGCCGGCTGTCCGCCTGGATCAGGATTTCCGGCGGCGTATTTCCGTCCAGCTCATCGACTGAAATGATCTCCAGCGGCGGGCCATCATACAGCCGGCGGCCGTCCTCGGCGCGCAGGACGACCAGGCGCGTCTGCCCGTCGTCGTGCTCGTTCTTGACGCGCAGGAGGAATTCGGGGACGCCGTCGCCATCGATGTCGCGGAACGGATCGGGCGCGCCCCCCTCGATTTCCACCGCGGTCTGATACTGGTTTTCCAACGGGCCGACGACTTTTTTCCAGCGCCGGACCGGCTTGTCGCCAACCAGGTCGACGACGTAGGCGCCCGGCAGGTTGCGGTTCACGATCAGCAGCGACGGATGGTCGCGATCCGGGAAATGCTCGATCGCCAGGATGCCCGAGTAGGTGCGGATGATGTTGTCGCTGAACGGGCCGTGCAGGAGCATTTCGCCCGTCGTCATGTCCCAGACGGTCGCATGCTCATGCGCGATCGCATACAGGTCCGGGACGCCGTCGCCATTGTAGTCGTCAAACGCGATCAGGGGGCTGATCGGCAGACCGTTCGGATGGGCTTCGAATTCAAGCTGCGGCCGGTCGCAGCCCTCGGCGAACGACCACAGATACGCGTGACCGGACCAGGTGTCGTCCACGGGGTCGCCGGTCCAGAAGACGCAGACCTGCATGCCCTTCACGCCGGGGAGGATTGAACCGTAGCGCATGCGGAACCCGAAGCTATTCTGCAACGTGAACAGCTCGGTGCGGACGCCGGTGCGGCAGTCGATGATCGCATAGGTCGCCGTGACGCCGTCCGACGTCCAGTAGATGATCCCCTGGCTGCCGTTGCCGGCAAAGTCGGCAAATTGGACGATGGTCGGCTGGGGGATGTCGCGCAGTTCCCAAAGGGTTGTGCCGTCGGCATCGCGCAGCGCCAGCGAATGGGTCCCCGCGACAAGCGTCTCATGTTCGCGGTCGCCGTCGAAATCGGCGAAGGTGAACGTTTCACCCGGGACGGTTTGCGCTCCCAGATCGTGACGCCAGACGACGCGCGGCGTCGTTTCCAGGTCGCCGCGCAGCGGCGAGCGACCGGTCAGATGGGGATTCTGGCGGAACGTCGGCCAGTCGGCGGGGTGCGGGACTACGGCCGATGTTTCGGCGGGGAGCCAGCGCACGGCCAGCAGGAAGAGGATCAGGGCCGTGGTCGATGGCCGAGGGGTGAGCGGAATGAGAAGCACAGTCGCCTCCTGTGACGGGCCCGGGGGGGACGGAAGAAGCCGGGGGATGCAGCTGCATGATACCCGAGTGTCAGGAACAGGCAAGGCTTTTTTCCGCCGGCCCCCATGTCGCGATCCCGCGCGCCGAAGAATCCGTGTTGCAGAAGGGGCCTGAGGGACATGAGAGACATAAGGGACACAAGGGACATAAGGGACACAAGGGACATAACGGACACACAAGACGCATGCGGGGCATTTCATCCTGGAGGTGACGCGAGAGGCAATGTGAAAAGCTCAACCGAAAACGGGTCCCATGTCCCTCGCCTTCGTGATCGACTCGAGCGGTTCTGTCATCCCTTTGGGACTCTGTCGCCACGGATATCCGGGTTGCCGCCACTGAAGTAGCGGGCTGAACGTCCGCCATCCCTGAGGGGACTGACCGGCTGAAGGATCCGGCAGGGGCTTGAATCATTGGGGGGGCGACGCAGGGTTCCGGCCTGCGGCCATCACCCTGCGCTTGATACCGGTCGCCCGCTTCGCGGACTGCAGCGATCGGCAAACAGGAGCCGCCAGCGCTCAGGAGCGTTCGCCCCAAAGGCGCGTCTCACCCCTTCGGCCTTACTCCACGGGCACGGTGGCCT
>ERZ795030.4805-NODE-4805-length-12982-cov-8.022743_pt1 | contig 12982 bp, 12 predicted proteins | sample MGYA00375122_ERZ795030 | MGnify/ENA primary metagenome ERZ795030 (study PRJEB30165, sample SAMN05720146) | activated sludge metagenome | isolation source: anaerobic digester from wastewater treatment plant | place: Japan | collected 2015-04-20 ...
ATTGAGCGCCAGCAGGGTGGCCGCGGCATCCGAACTGCCCCCGCCCAGACCGGCGGCCAGGGGAATCTGCTTGGCAAGTTCGATGGCGACGCCGCCCGAATAGCCGGCATGGTCGAAAAGCTTTCGGGCCGCGAGGTAAACCAGGTTTTTTTCATCCGTGGGAAGATCAGCGCCGGGGCAGGAAATAACAATTTCTTTTGAGCGGAGGGAAAAGGTCATTTCATCGTAAAGGGAGATCTGCTGCATCACGGAGGCCAGATCATGGTAACCGTCCGGCCGTTTGCGCAAAATTCGCAGAAAAAGGTTGATTTTGGCGGGCGCCAACCTTCGCGTTTCAGCCTTTTTCTTTGACATAGCGCATTTTCAGCTCGTAGAGCACGCCCTCGATCAGGCCGGCTTCGTTCGGGTCCAGATTTCCGGCGGTTTTCTTCTGGAGCATATCCAGAATATCGATGGTCTGCTTGGCGGCCGGAAGATTTTTTTCGGCCTTGCCTCCTTCGTACTCCGGAAAATCGCCGAAATGAAAAAGAGCGGACGTGGAAAGCGAAATGACAAAGTTCGTGAAATTCACGGCGGGATAATCCGCCGGTTCCGCGGAAGTTTTGCCGGCCGTTTCTTTCGGCTCCTCCGTCTTTGCGGATGCCGGCTCCTCTTTTGTCTGTGTGTCCGGCTCTTCCGAAAAACGCCTGTCCTTTATGACAAATCCTTCGCCTTTGGTCTCTTCCGCCATAAAATCCCCCCTGATTGTGCAGGGAACGGTCGCGACCGTTCCCTACCCTTTAATCCTTCAGTCTTCAGCCTTTCTTCAGCCTTCAGCCTTCAGCCTTCGGCCTTCCGTCCTTAACCTTTCTTGCTGAACGTAATCTCCCCTTTGGAAACGCCGATGACGATGTGGTCGCCTTCGGAGAATTTACCGGCCAGCAGGTCCATGGCCAGCGGATCCAGAACAAGTTTCTGCAGCGCCCGCTTGAGCGGTCTCGCCCCGTAAACCGGGCTGTAGCCCTCTTCGGCTATATATTTTTTCGCCGCTTCTGTCAATTCGATGGAGAGCTTGCGCTCCGCGAGCCGCCTGCCGATCAGGCCGAGCTGGATGCCGACGATCCGGTGAATGTCCTCGAGCGTCAGGCCGTGGAACATGATGATGTCGTCGATGCGGTTTAGAAACTCCGGTTTAAAGGTCGCGCGCAGGGCTTCCATCGAACGGTTTTTCTTTTCTTCTTCCTCCAGCGACGGATCCTGAATCCACCCGCTTCCGACGTTGGAGGTCATGATCACGACCGTGTTTTTGAAATCCACCGTGCGGCCGTGCCCGTCGGTAAGCCTTCCGTCATCCAGAATCTGCAGGAGAATATTGAACACATCCGGATGCGCCTTTTCGATTTCGTCAAACAGCAGGACGCTGTAAGGCTTGCGCCGGACGGCTTCGGTGAGGTAGCCGCCTTCATCATAGCCCACGTAGCCGGGCGGAGCGCCGATGAGCCGCGCCACCGCGTGTTTTTCCATGTATTCCGACATGTCGATGCGGATCATCGCCTGCTCGTTGTCGAACATGAACTCCGCCAGCGCCCGCGCAAGTTCCGTCTTGCCAACGCCGGTCGGCCCCAGGAAGATGAACGACCCGATCGGACGGTTCGGATCCTGCAGGCCGGAGCGCGCGCGCCGAAGCGCCGCCGAGACAGCCCCGATGCCGTCGTCCTGACCGATCACGCGCATTTGAAGCCGCTCGTCCATGTGGATCAGCTTCTGCACGTCGCTCTCCATCATGCGGGAAAGCGGAATCCCCGTCCAGTTGGAAACGACTTCGGCCACGTCCTCGGCGTCCACTTCCTCTTTGAGCATCCGGTTGTTTTTCTGTACGTCCGAAAGCTTTGCCTGATCGGTTTCCAGCGCTTTGGAAAGCTCGACCATTTTGCCGTAGCGGATTTCGGCCGCACGCGCCAGGTTGCCTTCGCGCTGCGCGCCGGCTTCCTCCGTTTTCAGCGCTTCCATTTGGCTTTTGATCTGCTGAATCTTTTTAATGATGTCCTTTTCCGACGACCAGTGCATCTTCATCCGGTCCATCTCGCTTTGGAGTCCGGCCAGTTCCTTTTCAATCTTGTCGCGCCGCTCCAGCGCCGCCTTGTCCGTATCCTTTTTGAGCGACTGCTTTTCGATTTCGAGCTGAATGATTCGGCGGTCGATCGCGTCGATTTCGGACGGCATCGAATCCAGTTCGATCCGCAGCCGGGACGCGGCTTCGTCGATCAGGTCCACCGCCTTGTCCGGCAGGAACCGGTCGGCGATATAGCGGTGAGACAGGGTAGCGGCGGCCACAATCGCCGAATCCTTGATTCGCACGCCGTGATGCACTTCGTAGCGCTCCTTGAGGCCGCGCAGAATGGCGATGGTATCCTCCACCGTCGGCTCCTTGACTAAAACCGGCTGAAAGCGCCGCTCGAGCGCCGCGTCCTTTTCGATGTACTTGCGGTATTCATTGAGCGTCGTTGCGCCGACGCAGCGCAGCTCGCCGCGCGCCAGGGCGGGTTTGAGCATGTTGGAGGCGTCCATCGATCCTTCCGAGGCTCCCGCGCCGACCACCGTATGGATTTCATCGATAAAAAGGATGATCTCGCCTTCGGCGCTGATGACTTCCTTCAAAACCGCCTTGAGCCTTTCTTCAAATTCACCGCGGTATTTCGCGCCCGCGATCAAAGCGCCGACATCCAGACCGATCACGCGCTTGCTTTTCAGATTTTCCGGCACGTCGCCGTTGACGATGCGCTGGGCGAGGCCTTCCACAATGGCCGTCTTGCCGACGCCCGGCTCTCCGATCAAGACCGGATTATTCTTGGTGCGCCTTGAGAGCACCTGCATGATGCGGCGGATTTCCTCATCCCGGCCGATGACCGGGTCAAACTTTCCCGTACGGGCCAGCTCATTGAAGTCTTTGGCGTAGCGCTCCAGGGCCTGATACTTGCCTTCCGGATTGGGGTCCGTCACGCGCTGATTGCCGCGGATGTCCACGAGCACCTTTAAGATATTGTCTTTCGTGACGCCGTTTTGCCGCAGAATTTTACCCGTCTTCCCTTCCTTTTCCTCGGACATGGCCACCAGCACATGCTCGGCGCTGACATATTCGTCGTTGAGCTGGAGCGCGCCGGTCATTGCCTTATCCAACAGCTTGTTGAGCCTGCCGCCCAGGTAAGCCTGACCGGCGCCCGCGCCTTCGACGCCGGGCTGCTTTTTCAGATCAATATGGAGTTCCTGCTCCACCTTTCGGGGAGAAACGTTTAATTTATTCAGAATGGCGCCGGCAATCCCGTCTTGCTGCTGCAGCAGCGAAGCGAGCAGATGCTCCGGCTCGATGGCCTGGTGGCCGAGCGTTCCGGCCAGCGTCTGCGCATCCTGAAGCGCCTCCTGCACTTTCAAGGTAAATTTATCAAATCTCATGGTCTTCCTCTTTCTACTCCACGGGTTTTTCAATCGTCACGAAAAGCTTTCCGTTTTTAAAGACGCTGACGTTTCCCGAAGACTGGGAGATCACCATCGCCACCGCGCGGGTCACATTGGTGATGCCGGCCGCTGCGATATGGCGGCTCCCCAGGCCCGAAGGGAAATCTTTGCTGTCCAGCGCCGCGTTCAAATGGCGTCCCGCCGTAACGATCACGCCGTCTGTCTTGATCACGAACGCGCCGTCGATGGCGGAAAGCTCCTTGATGGTTTCCTCCAGCTCCGGATTCAGAATGTTGCGCTGCTCCTCGGAATATCCCTTGAACGGATTGATGATCATCTGCCGGGAAAGCTGCATCACTTTCTCATCGTCCCCCAGAACGAAAATCGTTCCGACCTTCCGGTTTTCGCGCCCCTGGGCCGCCAGTTCGCAGGCGATGTTCAAAACGGCGTTGAAAACCTCGGGCCGCACGGCTTCCACGACATCGCTGATGTCGTCGGATGTCAGGATTTCGAACTCGCGGCCGACGTCAATGAAAAAGATGCTGTCCGCATACCCGAATTTCGGCACGCCGGACAGGCAGACGACCTTGTCGCCCTTTTTAAAAAGGCCGGAGACGATGCCCTTGGCAATGGCGATCTTGATTTTCCCGACGCGGGTCAGATTGACGTCGGGAAGCTCCAGTTTCTTTGCCGCCGGCAGCAGCTTCTCCGGCAGCTCCTCGTCCTCCCGCAGAACGAGAACGAACCGGACTGATTTTCTCTCTTCCTCGGAAAGCTCGGCCAGTTCGCTTCGGACATCCACGCAGACCAGAACGCAGCCGGCCTTGACGCCTTTCGCGAGCTTGATGGCCGTTTCGATCATCGTCTTGTTCACGGATTTCATATTCATTCCCGGTTCTTTTTTGAGCCTAAAATAAGCATTTGAAGCCAGCCTGTCAAGCCGCGGACGGCCGCCGGGAAATATTTGCTTGACCGCTCATTCACTCTTCGGTATCTACCAGATCAGGTTTTTTGGACTGAGGAGGCCCGCCCGTTGAAGTTACCCGTCGTCACCGGCACTCTGGACTTATATATCGCGGAGATCAACCGCTTTCCCCTTTTGACCGCCGAGGAAGAATTCAAACTGGCCATGCGGCTGAAAAAGGACAACGACATGGAAGCGGCGGAAAAACTGATCGTTTCCAATTTGCGGTTTGTCGTGAAAATCGCCCATGAATACCGGAGTTACGGCTTCAAGCTGTCCGATCTCGTTCAGGAAGGCAACATCGGACTGATTCACGCCGTCAAGAAATTCGACCCGGAGAAAGGCTACCGCCTGATTTCCTACGCGGTCTGGTGGATCCGCGCCTATATTCAGAACTATTTGATCAAATCCTGGAGCCTCGTCAAGATCGGAACCACACAGGCGCAGCGCAAGCTTTTCTTCAAACTGAGCCAGGCCCGGAAACAGCTGGAAACGATCTCGAAGAAGAATCCCGAATTCAGCGAGATCGCCGACTCGCTGGGCGTCAAGGGCTCCGAGGTCGCGGAAATGGATCTGCGGATGGGCGCGCGCGACCTGTCGCTCAACGAACTCATCAACGACGACGGCGAAACGTCCCACCTGGATTTTCTGACCCATGACGGGGACAACCAGGAAGTCTCCCTGATCAAGCATGAAGAGAGAAGCCTGGTCAAACGGCACATCGCCGGCGCCCTGGCCAGGCTAAACGAAAGGGAAAGCTACATCATTCAGCACCGCGTCATGGCCGATGATCCGCTGACCCTGCAGGAAATCGGCGACAAATACAACATCACCCGCGAGCGCGCCCGCCAGATTGAAAAGCAGGCGCTCAAAAAGGTTCAGCTGGCCCTGCCCTATCTCAAAGAAGACCTGTAAGCCGTCAGCGGACCCACGGGGAATAAACGAGAAACCATACGATCTTCAGGTATTCCCTGCCCACTTTTCTCCAGTCCGAGGCCTTAAGCTCCCAGACATTCACCGGGGCTTTTTCGTAGGGCGTCGGCAAAAAGCAATGTCCGTCGGACGTTCCGAATTCCCTGCCGACCATAATGCGGATGCGCCGCATGTGGTAGGGAGAGCTCACGAAGATCGCCGTTTTCTGCCCGTATTGACGCATGATTCTTTTCGCCTCGATGAGCTCCAGGTGAGTGTCTTCGTAAAATGGCGGCCAGGCGGAGTCGGGGTTTTTCTTGAGGCGGTCCGGGTCTTTTGGAATGAAAACGGCCTTCAGTTTTCCCCGGTCAGCGCTGAAGAGCTTCTGATAGGCGGGAATCACGAGATAGTCCGCCATTCCCCGGTTCATCAAATCCCTGGCGTAGCGGTCCCGGTCGTTGAAAACGGGCCCCAGCAGAACCACGACGGCATCCGCCCTGGCGCCGCCGGTCGAATACGCCAGATACCGGGGCGCGTAAAGCACCCCTGCCGCGAGAACGGCCGCCGCCAGCATCAGTATGCCGGTTCGCTTATTAAAGGACCGCGTGGTCATGGGCCGATTTCTTTTTGTTTTCCCGGTCATAATTTGCTTTTCAGCTCGCTGAGGATGTTGAGCGCCTCCAGCGGCGTCATCGAAGAAACGTCCAGCCGGCGGATTTCTTCAAGGACGATGTCCTCGCCCTCCGCGAACAGACTCAACTGCGGGTTGGCCGGCTTTCGGACATTCCGGCCGCGGGCGATCCGCGGCATGCCGATTTCGTCGAATTCCCCCTTCTCCAGATTGTGCAGGATTTCCCTGGCCCGGGCAATGACATCCGCCGGGACGGAGGCGATTCTCGCCACTTCGATGCCGTAGCTGCGGCTCGTCCCCCCCTCCATGATCCGGCGCAGGAAAATGATTTTTTCCCCCCATTCCTTGACGGCAATGTTGTAGTTTTTCGCGCCCTGCCTGGACGCGGCCAGGTCGGTCAACTGGTGGTAGTGCGTGGCAAACAGCGTGCGCACGCCCCGCCCGGCGAGATCGTGAAGATGCTCGGCCACCGCCCAGGCGATGCTGAGGCCGTCAAACGTGGATGTGCCCCGGCCCACCTCGTCCAGAATGACCAGGCTGCGGGGCGTTGCCTGAGTGAGAATCTGAGCCGTTTCCATCATCTCCACCATAAACGTGCTCTGGCCTTTGGCCAGGCTGTCCGAGGCGCCGATGCGCGTGAAGATTTTGTCGGCCACGCCGATGCGGGCGCTGGAGGCGGGAACGAAACTGCCCATTTGCGCCAGAATCACGATCAGGGCCACCTGGCGGATATACGTGGACTTTCCCGCCATGTTGGGTCCGGTAATGACCAGCAGACGGTTTTGGCCGAGATCGAGCAGCGTGTCATTGGGCACGAAGCCTTCCTTTTTGAGGGCTGCTTCGACCACCGGATGGCGGCCGTCCCGAATGTCGATCACGTCGTCTTCGCTGATTTCCGGGCAGACATAGGAATGCTTCTCTGCCGTTTCCGCAAGAGCCGAGATCGCATCCAGTTCGGCCACGCAAAAGGCGTTGTACTGAATGACGGGAATGTCCGGCAGCAGGCTTTCGCGAAGCGCGCCGAAGAGTTCACTTTCCCGCGCGCGGATTTTTTCCTCGGCGTGGAGCACCGTCTGTTCGAACTCTTTCAATTCCTGGTTGATGTAGCGCTCCGCGTTGACCAGCGTCTGCTTGCGCACGTAGGAGTCCGGCACCAGCGCGGCGTTGGCCTTGGTCACTTCAATATAGTAGCCGAAAACGCTGTTGTAGCCGACTTTGAGCGAATGGATGCCCGTGGTCTGACGCTCCCGGGCTTCGAGCGCCGCGATCCACTGCTTGCCGTCGGCGCTGACAAAGCGCAGGCGATCCAGCTCCTCATCAAAGCCCGCGGCGATAAATCCCCCGTCCTGCGCGCGGGCGGGAGGATCGGCGACGATCGCGCGGGAAAGGAGTTGAACCGTCTTGGACATGTCCGTCATGTCTTTGCGCAAGGCACTGAGAGCGGGCGCGGTAAATTCTTCCAGCCCGGATCGCAGGCTGGGCAAAACGGCAAGAGACGTTTTCAGCGCGACGAGGTCGCGCGGCGTGGCCGCCATGAGCGCGATGCGTCCGGCCAGTCTTTCCAGGTCATAGACGCCGGAAAGAATTTTGCGAAGCTGTGCGCGCGCCGCGTGGCTTTCCCTGATTTCCGCCACGGCCGCCAGCCGCTCGCGGATTTTTTCCGGCGCCGTAAGCGGATAGCCCATCCACCACCGCAGGCGCCGGGCGCCCATCGGCGTCAGGGTTTCGTTGATGAGGTGGAAAAGGGATCCCGCGCTTCTTCCGTCCTGAAGCGTGGCGAAGATTTCCAGGTTTCGGCGGGCGGCCTCATCGAGCATCATGTAATTCCGGGGCGCGTATTCCCGAATGGCGGAAATATGGCCGGCGCGAACCCTCTGCGTGGCGTTCACGTAGCGCAGAATTCCGGCGGCGGCGTTTTTCGCCGCGCGAAAGCCCCGGATGCCTGATTTTTCCAGCACCGCCGCATCGAGCTCCTTCTCCAGAATCTCATCCGCCTGTCCGGGCTCGAAACCGGCCGCATCGATCGTGTTGACGCAAACGGACGGCATTCGGGCCTCCAGCATTTTGACGAGCGCCGGATCGGGAAAATTTCTGTCCACCAGCAGCTCCCGAAAGGCCAGCGGCCCCGAGGCGGCGAGAAGCGCGTCGCGTCCCGGAAATTCGGAGATGTAAAACTCGCCGGTGGACAAATCCAGAAACGCCAGGCCCAGCGCGTCGGGGCCGGCGGCCAGGCAGGCCAGATAGTTGTTTTCGGAGGCTTTCAGGTTTTCCTCGTCCAGAACCAGCCCCGGCGTGATCACGCGGACGACTTCGCGCCGGACGATGCCTTTGGCGTTTTTCGGGTCCTCCACCTGCTCGCAGACGGCCACCTTGTATCCTTTTTCCACAAGCCTTGTGATGTAGGCGGAAGCGGCGTGATAGGGAACTCCGCAAAGCGGGACCGCGTCTTGGCTGGATTTATTGCGGGAGGTGAGCGTGATTTCCAGAAGCGGCGCGGCCCTCTGCGCGTCTTCGAAAAACATCTCGTAGAAATCGCCCATGCGGTAAAACAAAATGCAGTCCGGATATTTTTCCTTGATCTCGACGTACTGCTTCATCGCCGGGGTCAGATTGAACGTCGCGTTCAGCGCCATTTCCCGTCATCCCCCCGCTCCAGATCAATCACGTCGGGCTTCCCGCGAGGAGCGGCCTGTTGCTGATAGATAAAACGGTTGGCGAGCCAACTGGCGATGCTGACGATCAGGGCGCCGAGAAACGCCCAGAAAAAACCGTCAATTTCCAGTCCCGGGACGAAATAAGCCACCAGAATCAGCATGAGAGCGTTGAGCACAAAAGCAAAGATGCCCAGCGTCAGAATGGTCAGCGGCAGCGTCAGAAGGAGCAGGACGGGGCGAAGAAAAGTATTCAGAACGCCCAGGATCGCGGCGGCGAGAAAGGCCGTCGCCAGAGACGCCACGTGAATGCCGGGAAGGAGGCTCGACGCAAGCACAATGGCCGCGGTAATGACCAGCCACCGTATGAGAAGAACCGTTATGAATGATCCCTGGCCCGCTGCCATATTCCTCCTCAGTAAGGCGTATCGTCCGCCACGGTTTTTTTCGATTTCAGAAAGATCCACGTGACGCTGAACCCGCTCATCCAGGATGTTTTCGTCTTGACCAGCGGGCTGTCCTCAAAAACGGCGCCCTGCAGAAAATCGGCGCTGACGAAGGCGTGAAAATGAAAGGACCTGTAATTCTTCCCCAGCCCGACGGTCAGGGTGGAGCCGCTGTAGCCTCCGCCCGCATCGTAGGCCGGGCGGTCAGCCGCGGCGTAAGGGGGTTCCACGTTGTAAAAATATTGATGGCAGCCTCGGTCGCCGAACATCGGCCCGGCCGAAACTCCCAGGTAGATGCCCGTTTCGGGAATCACATTGCCTTTTTCAAAGTTCAACCGGGGGGAAAAGACCCATCCCTCGTAGCGCACGGAGCGAAAGTCCGTCGAAAAAACCGCCCGGACGGGAAAGGCCAGGCTCAGGCGATGCCAGTTTTCCCGGGAGTCCAAAAGCTTTATGCGCAGCGCCGGGCCGAATTCAAACGTGGGATCCAGGTCCTCCATGCCGCGGCGCGCTTCATTGTCGTCGCTCTTCACGGGCACGGCCCCGTAGCCGCTCGCATCGAGGGTTACGCGGTCGGTTTTGAAAAGCCTGGCGGTCAGCCTTTTGTCCTCCAGGCGAAAAATGCCGCCCCGGTAAACCGCATAGGGAAACGGCAGCAGGTACGGCCGCGTCTTGTCCGATCCCCGGTAATCCGGCATCATCAGAAAACCGCCGCCGACTCCCACTTCCCACAGAGGCTTCTCCGCGCCGGCAGCCTTGATCGGCAGGATCAGCAAAACAAAAGCCAGCAGCACTGGGAAAATTCGACCATACGCCATCACGAACGCCCAATCCTAGCGGTCAAAAGTCGTAAACTGGTCTTTTTTCGCCGCGCAAACCGGACATTCCTCCGGCAATACGCCGTCCGCCACGTAGCCGCAGACCTTGCAGACATGATAAACGGTTTGGCGCTCTTCCATGAAGTGGCTCTGGCTGAAGTGCAGAAGGGCCTGCTTGTCGCCCGCCTGCTCCGCCATCTTCACGAAGCGGTCATAGGCGATTTCCGCCACCGTTTTTTCCGACTCGAAGCTTTCCGCGAGGTTTTCTTCCGTGGTTTTAATTTCCTTGAGCACGCGAAGCGCCCGCTTGCCGTGGATCTCTTCCGAAAAAGCAATCACGCGAAAAAGGCGCGCGATCTGCGGATAACCTTCCTGCTCGGCTTTGTCCGCGAACATGCTGAGCCGCAGGGCGGCCTTCGCTTCGCCGACGTAAGCCTCGCGAAGAGCTTCCCGAATTTTTTCATCCATCGCTTACCCCTTTCTGAAAAAACGCCTATTCCGGCTTGAACTCGCTTTTATCGGCGCCGCAAACCGGACAGGTCCAATCGGCGGGAAGCTTCTCAAACGCCGTTCCGGGGGGGATTCCGCCTTCTTCGTCTCCCTGGTCCGGGTCATAAACATAACCGCATACATCGCATACATACTTTTTCATGGTTCGCCTCCTTGAGTGGTCTTATTTCATATCGGGGACAATCTTTTGGCCAGTTCCGACGCAACGGCCCTCCCCAGTTCATGGCATTTCCCGAGCACATCCGGACCCGGCACATGTTTTGCCGAAACCGTTTCGGCCACCACGTCCACCTTCATTTCCCGAAGAACCGCTTCCAGATCTTTCACCGCCTCGCCGCTCCAGCCGAACGAGCCGAACACCGCGCCTGCCAGATTGGCAGGCTTGAGCCCTTTGATATAGGTCATCCCGTCGGCCATCTGCGGCAGCATGTTATTGTTGAGCGTGGAAGAACCGACGATCAGCGCCCCCGCGTCCAGCAGCTCGAAGATCACTTCGCTGCGGTGCGCTTCGTTGAGGGAAAGAATTTTGACCTTTACGCCCGCCTGCGCCAGAGCCTCCGCAATGGCCCTGGCCATCATTTCGGTGGAATGCCACATGGTTGCGTAAAGCACCACCGCCTTGTTGGACGGCTTCTGCTCGGCCCATTTCTGATACCGCTCCAGGATGAAGCCCAGGTCTTTGCGCCATACCGGCCCGTGGTCCGGCGCGATGATTTTGATCGCCCAGCCCGTTGCCGCCACCCTTTCCATGGCTTTGAGAACCACCGGCGAATAGGGCAGAACAATGTTGGCGTAGTATGTGGCGGCTTCGTATTCCAGCATGTCGGCCGGCAGTTCGTCGGCAAAGCGCTCGAACGTCGCCAGGTGCATGCCGAAGGCGTCCTGCGAAAACAGCAGGCCGTCCGCGGCCAGATACGTAAACATGGAATCCGGCCAGTGGATCATTCTGGTTTCCATGAAGGTCAGCTCCATGTTGCCCAGGGAAAGCGTCTCCCCTTCCCGGACCGCCTGAATCGGATAATCATTGTGAAGAATGTCGTTGAGGTTTTTCACCCCGACGGCCGAGGCAAACACTTTGGAGGGCTTGACCAGCCCGACCACCTGCGAGAGGCATCCGCAATGGTCCTGTTCGGAGTGGTTGGAAACAATGTAGTCGATTTTGGCAGGATCGATTACGGATGCGATCCGCGCCAGCATTTCCTCCATGAAGGGTTTTTTGACCGTGTCGATGAGCGTGATTTTGTCCGCCAGGATCAGGTAGGCGTTGTACGTGCTTCCGCGGGGCGTGGTGTAGCCGTGAAAATCGCGGATCGACCAGTCGATGGCGCCCACCCAGTACACATGGTCGCTTACTTTTATCGCGGAATAAATATTGGTCATGAAGTTTCACCTCGGGAAATGATTTGTGAATGAGTAATATAAGGTTTACCGCCGGATCGTCAACTTTTATTTAATCATGGAGACGCCCGCGTCAAAAGCCTTCAGATTTAAAGCGCATTTTTCCGGCGACTGGGTTTTGCGAATCTCTTTTGCGAACATCCGCCGGTCGATGGGCAAAAGGCCCGTCCCGGCCAGCGCGCCGATCATGACGATATTGCTCAGCACCGGATTGCCCAGGGAAAGGCCCGCGGCCGTCGCGTCAAAGAGCCAGTACCGGGCCGTCAGCCGCTCAAAGGCGGAACGGATCGTTTCTTCAGAGGGGTAATCTCGCTCGCCCGTAATCACTCCGACGGGATCAATCGAACGGGAATTGGCAATAAGCGAGACCTCGGGATTGCCGTACATCGTCAAAACGCGAAGGGCCTCCAGCGGCTCCAGCGCCACAATGACATCGGCGGCGCCTCGGGGAATCTGCGGACTTCTCACCGCGTCGGGGGAAATGCGCAGATGACTCATCACCGACCCTCCGCGCTGCGACATGCCGAACGTTTCGCCGATGGTTGCGACATAGCCCGCGTCCACGAGCATGCCCGCCAGTGTGCGCGACGCCATGACGTTGCCCTGCCCGCCCACGCCCGTGAGAATCAGGTTGAGGGTGACTTTTTGAGATTTTGATTTCATGGGCTTTATCCCCGTAAAAAACGTTTTCAATAACCCGACTACATAACAACCTGAAGGCGGCGCGAGGTCACAAGACCGTTTTCTGCATTTTTATGATCGCTTTGCGCGGACAAATCGAGGCGCACACGCCGCAGCCGGCGCAGACCACCTCGTCAATGGCCGCCTTTTTCTTTTTCCGGTCCCAGACGAGGGCCGGACAGCGGAAAATCCTCGTGCACAGGCGATTGCAGCCGCAGGCATCCCCCAGGCACAGATCTTCGTCCACCTTCATCTCGAACGTTTTTTTACCCTTTTTTTCGGGGCTGAGCGCGCAGGCCTGGCGCAGAATCAGCACCTTGAGCGAACCTTTTTCGGCCAGAAAATCCGTGAGCGCCGCCCCGGTTGCCGCAAGGTCAAAGGGGTCGCAGAGCGCCACTCTCGCGCCGATCGCCCGGCAGATGGAAGCGATATCGACGGCCGGAACACTTTCCTTGAGCGCGTTCACCTCAATGCCCGGATGCGGCTGAAACCCCGTCATGGCCGTCCCCTGATTATCCAGCACAATGAACGTGACGTCC
>ERZ795030.4811-NODE-4811-length-12977-cov-4.552004_pt1 | contig 12977 bp, 9 predicted proteins | sample MGYA00375122_ERZ795030 | MGnify/ENA primary metagenome ERZ795030 (study PRJEB30165, sample SAMN05720146) | activated sludge metagenome | isolation source: anaerobic digester from wastewater treatment plant | place: Japan | collected 2015-04-20 ...
GTCCGAGCGCGAGCTCAAGCAGCGTCCGGTTCCTGATCCGGGGGGGACGCGAACGTATGATCAGTTTGTGGCCGAGCGCGAGAAGCATGCGCGTTCCGCTTCGGCGTTGGATCCCGAGATTTTTGCACGAGCGACGGTGTTGGATGTTCTCAGGGAGTTGGCGCAAGCCATGCCGAGCGGCAGGGTGTCGTTGACGGGGCTGCGTTTGACGGGGGGCAGGGATGCGCGGGTCATCATCACGGGCGAGATTCAGGACCCAAGCGCTTTTGAACAGATGTTGAGCATGTTGCGGGCCTCGAAGGTCATGACGGTGGACGAAGAGCCTGTCAGGAACTTCAAGGATGGAAAGTCGACGTTTACCATCAATGCCAAGCGTTGAGGGTGAGGAGGGAGTCGGATAGTGGCGAACGTGTCCATGTTAAAACGGCAGAAAACGATTTTGGCGGCTGTTGCCATCGCTTTGGCGGTGGTTGCGGTCGTGTATGCGCCGGAGCCGGTGCGGGCGTATTTGGGGGGAAAGTCTCGTGTTGCGGCGGCCCGCCAGAAGCTTGAGCGGGTGCAGCGTTGGCATGACGAGCTGGTTGCGATTCGGAAGAGCGAAAAGGATTTGCTGGACCAAGCCCGTTCGGCGAGCGCTCAAGGGGATTTGTGGACGGTTGTCAACCGGGCGATGCAGGAGTTGAACCTTCAGGATCGTTCGAATCTGACGACGGCGGTTACGGCGTCGACGAGCATGACCCAGCTTGAGTTGAGCGTGACGGGGGCCAGTCTTGAGGAGGTGGTCCAGTTGTTGCACAAGATATTTTCTAGCAATTCGATGGTTATTGTGCAGGATTTGCGCGAACTTGGTCCTAGTAAGCAGGGGAAGGGGCTTGATTGCCGCGTGACCTTGTTGGCTCCGAAGGTGTGACGGGGTTTCGGCTGGGCGTTCGGTACGGATGGTGCGCATGGGCGCGACGCGCTTGGCAAATGCGTTGGCGTGGCAGGGGGGCTTGGCGTTTTTGACGTCCCGGTTCTTTCTCTCCGCTTATGGATTTAGTGTGGGTTGCCTGGCGTTTTCTATATTTCCTGATCCTCGGCGCGATTCGAGGGCTGGATTACGCCTCCAATATGGGCTAAAATCCTTGCGATTCCGCGCCGAGAAGCGGAATCATGAGGATGGTTCAGGCAGCAGGAGACGCCATGTCCGCGAAGTTTGAGAGAACGCTGGTCACCAGTGCCTTGCCGTACGCCAACGGGCACATTCACCTTGGCCACCTTGCGGGGGCGTATCTGCCCGCGGATATCTATGTGCGGTACAAGCGCTTGCGCGGCGAAAAAGTGCTCTATGTCTGCGGCTCGGACGAGTACGGCGTTCCCATCACGTTGACGGCGCTCAAGGAGGGCATTTCGCCCCAGGACGTTATCGACCGGTACCACGCGGCCAATGCGGAATCGTTTGCGCGTTTTGGCATGTCCTTTGATGTCTACGGTCGCACCTCGTGGCCGCTGCACGTCGACACGACGCAGGCGTTCTTCCAGGCTCTTGACCAAGGCGGCCATATCGACCAACAGGAGATGGAACTCTGGCACTCGGAGGCGTCGGATCGCTTCTTGCCCGACCGTTACGTGAAGGGCACGTGCCCGAAGTGCGGCTATGCCGACGCGAACGGCGACGAGTGCGAGAATTGTGGCGCGCAATACGCCGCGCACGAGCTTATCGACCCGCGCGCGAACATCCCCGGTGACAGTTCGACGCCGGCGTTGCGCAAGTCCGCGCATTGGTTCCTGCGTCTGCAAGACTTCACGGACCGTCTGCGCGTCTGGCTTGACGGACACCCGGAATGGCGCGCGAACGTCAAGGGCATCGCGGGCGGTTGGGTGAGCGATCTGCGTGCGCGGTGCATCACGCGCGACACGGATTGGGGCGTGCCGATTCCTATTGACGATCCCATCGCGCAGGGCAAGCGCATCTACGTCTGGTTCGACGCGCCCATTGGTTACGTCACGAACACGCGGCAGTGGGGCATCGACAAAGGCCTTGGCGATGATGCGTGGCAGCCGTGGTGGAAGGACGCCGGGACGCGCCTCATCCATTTCATCGGCAAGGACAACGTGCCGTTCCATGCCGTCATTTTCCCCACGATGCTCATGGGCCAAGACGGCTACATCCTGCCCGACCAGGTTGTTGGCAACGAGTACCTCAACGTCGTTAACCGCGAGACGGGCGTGGCGGAGAAGGGTTCTAAGTCGAAGGGCAACATGATCAGCGTGCGCTGGTTCCTCGAACGGTTCTCGCAGGATGCCGCGCGCTACTATTTGGCGGCGATCATGCCCGAATCGCGTGATGCCGCCTTCGACTGGGACGAGTTCCGCAACCGATACAACGGCGAGTTGTGCGACGTCGTCGGCAACTTCGTGCACCGTTCGCTCACGATGACCGTCAAGAACTTCGACGGCAAAGTGGCCGAACCCGGCGCGCTGGATGCGGACGATCAGGCGTTGCTCGATTCGTTGCCCGTGCAGTTGGATGGCGTTGCCGAGGCGTTGGAGGAATTCCGATTCCGTCTCGCGCTCGAACGTTTCATCGAGATTGGCCGCAAGGCGAACCAGTATTTTGACGCGAAGGCCCCTTGGACCACGCGCAAGACCGACCTCGTCCGCACCGCGACAACGCTGTACGTGTGCTGCCAAGTGGTGAGGACGCTTTGCATGGCCATGGCGCCATTCCTGCCCGCCGGCGCAGAGAAACTCGCGGGAATTCTCAACATCGCGTTGCCCAATAACGGCCCCGACGGCGGCGACGACATCTGGACAGCGTCCAAGGCCCTATTGTCTGCCGGCGCGCCCCTCAACACGCCCGAAGTTCTCTTTCCCAAACTCGACCCCGACTACATCGCCGCGTTGGCGGAGGAACACAGAGCGGGCAATGCGTACTGACGCGGAAACGCACCAGCGCAATCACAACGGATTCGGGCATATCCGAGAAATGCGGGAGCGGATACTCCATCGGCCAACCGCCATGGTCATAGAACGAGAACAACCATCATGACGAAAATGCCGATAGTGCGCCGGGGAGCGATTGTCGCTCTAGGGGCCATCCTGTGCGCCTTGGTTTGCAACCGATGCGGCAATCCGCGAGACAAGACGGCCTCCATTCCTGCGGAGGTCTCTTCCTTGCCAGCCCCTCTGAACGAGACAGCCCCCAGCAAGCCCAATGTCCTTTGGATTGTTCTGGATGCGTGCCGCGCGCAGAATCTTTCGTGTTACGGCTATCACCGCCCCACCTCGCCCCATCTCGATCGCCTGGCGGCGCGCGGCGTCCTTTTCGAGGCCAATTACGCCCAGGGATTCGCCACGGTCGTATCGCTCCCTTCTTACTTCACAGGACGCTACTTCGCCCTCCACTATCTGGCAAGCGATCGAGACATGCCTGATCCGTCGTTCGAGTCGCCTCCTGAAGAGGCGTTGCTGCCCACGATTTTTTCCCAGAACGGCTACCGGACCCTTCTTGCGACCGCGCATTTCTTTCTTGGGCCGCGCAGCCGTCTGTGGCGCGCGTTTCACGACGCAGTGGAGGTGAAATCAGACGCAACGGCTTATGCCTATTTCCCTGCACGATTCAAGCAACTCAACGAGGCGGCCATCGCGCTTCTCGAGAAAAACAAGGATCGCCCCTTTTTCTTGTACATGCATGCCATGGACACCCATTTCCCGCTTGCTCCGGCTCCTCCTTACGACAAGTGGCTGGACAGGTCCTACCGCGGCATCGCCCGGACATTCATGCCGGGCGTCACTCCGGCGCCTCCCCATGGATTCACCCAGGAAGATAGGGCCTATTTTCAAGGCCTTTACGACGGGGCCATTTGCGAATCCGATGCCCAGATCGGCGAGTTGCTCGACTATTTGACTCAAAACGGCCTCGAAGAGAACACTATTGTTATCGTGACCTCCGATCACGGAGAGGCCCTGGCCGAAGATGGACATTCAATTGGACATGGCATCATGTGCGAAGAGGTCATGCACACGCCTTGTATCATGGCCGGGCCTGGAATCCCTCGAGGCGTCCGCATACGTGCCCTCACGGAAAACGTCGACCTCGCGCCGACATTGGTCGCCATGATCGGCCTTTCCGCCACGGCCCAATTCGACGGACAGGATGTGCGCCCGTTGTTTGCAAACCCAGCCCTAGAGGCGCTTCCCAATCGCTCCTTCGTATTTGCGCGAAGCCCCGGGTGGCAAGCCGGGCATCCAACGTTCGTGCTGCGGACTTCCCAAAACGCCTATTTCTACGACACACGCAACGCCGTCGAGACGCTTTTCGATGCCCCTTTCGCGCTGGCTTCCCTCCACCCAGTCCATGACGCGGCCGCCACCGACCGCTTGCGGTCGCTGATGATGGCGGACATCATGCCCAAGTGGAACGCATACCACGCCCTCCTGGCGCAACATACGAGCGCCACATTCCAAGTGCGATTGGACCCGCACAACCCCTATGTGAGCGAAGGGCCTTTTTTGCTGCGTCCTGGAGCCATTCGCGCCGCCGTTGATCCGGCGCTCGAACCCTTCCTTCCGCCGGGATGGATTTGGTTCGGCGGCGTTGTTCTGGGCATCCCAGACTTGAGCGATCCCCTCCCTCCCCTAAGGGTCCGTCTGGAAATTCCCAACGGCACGTACCGCGTGTCCGTCGAGTGCATGGCGTTCTCAGGGCCTGCTCCCATGCGCGCATCGGCGTTTTTCGTGCAGGCGCAGCAAGACGCGCACCCCCAACGCATCGTGTGCGATGACGCCCCGGGCGAATTTCGCCAGGTCGAGATTGGAACCTACACGGTTCTCAACGGCGCATTTCACGTCGTCTTCGAGGAAGCCGCCAAAACGCACGCCGCCTTTATCGGACAACTCCTCTTTACGCCCATCGCCTCAGACGCCTCTCGGGAGGAATCCCCCCAGGAGCGCAAGCAACGGGAAGAGCAGATGCGCGCATTGGGATATCAGTGGTGAAAGCCCTCGTCCCTGCCTTGTTCATTCGCGGGCACTTTTTTGCGATCCCAAGCATTAACTTCAAGGAGACGCCAACGCTGCGAGTCGTTGTTTCCAAGGTCTGCCCACTCCCCTGAAAAAAGTGGATGGTGGGCATTCCTTGTACAAGTCTTTGCAGGACGGTACAATCGAGCCCGCATGCGCGGCGCTATGGACAAAACCATGAATCGCACCTTGTCGATAAGCATCGTGATCGCTGTTGCGTGGGCGGTTGCCGGGGAGGCCCCAGCGACTCCGTTTCCCCCATTGGCGACGGAGATCAACGCAGACCATCCGCTGTTTCTTTTTCAAGTCACGGGCGTCGAAACAGCCGATCCCGCCGCATATGCCCAGGCGGTGACGCAGGTCTGGGGACAGATGCCGCTGCGGCTTCGTCCGTTCGCGACGCTGCAAATCGACGTGTGGGGACCCGACCCCGCCGCACGGCACGAACGCTACCGCACGGCGCTTGCCGTCTTGCAACAGGCCAACATCCCTGTCGTCGCGCGCGTCGCCGATGCCGACCCGGCGCGCATATACCCCATGGAGCTTGTCGAGGCGTTGTTGGCCGAGTTTGGTTGCGTGAAAGGACTCCAGGCGAATGGCCTCTCGTTCAACGAATACGTCACCTTCGGCGGCGGCGTTGAATTCGCCCTCCCGCCCACGGCGCGCTGGCTGATGGCCGCATCGGAGCTTTGTGCGCGCTATGGGCGTTTTTTGTGCGTGCAGGCCGCGCCTCTTGATTGGGTTCGCATGACATCGAATCCGGCATATCGTCCGTTATACGACAAGCTGCGCGAATGCCGGGGCTATGTGATTCCGGCGCTGCTCTATCGCGGTCAGCAGACGATCGCCGGGACCTCTGCGTTGATGGGCTTGTGGCTCGAAGACGCCGTGGCGCAGTGGGGCGTCGCGCCGTTGACGCAGTGGTATCAGGACGCAAATTTCCAACAGCCGGGGGTCTTCGGTCCCGCCTCCGATCCGAATGCAATGCCGCCTGCGTTGTATCGTGCGATGATATGCAACGGAGCCATGACCGGCGCGTCCGTGTATGCCTTCAGTCCGGGCGGAGACCTGTGGTTTGGCGACCGCAAACGCTATTGGGACCAGGCCATCTACCCCGCCCTGATGCAATTGGTTGACGGAGGGCTCATTGCGCGCAAGGACTTCGTGCAAAAAAAAGTTCGCGTGGCCTACCAGATGACCTCTGCCAAGACCCCGCAGGAGTTTCATGCCATTTTGCGCGATGTCGACGGGGTCTTCGACCAAGGCCTGCTCATGCACGGCGCCTATGGCATGGAGCGCCCCGGTCAGGTTCCCGAATTGATTCCGAACAACGGACGCCACTATTGGACGCCCGTTCTATCGGCCTTCGCGCCGCCCGAAGCATGGAACGGCTACGCCCAGGTCGTCAAGACCGGTCAGTTTTCCACCTCCCAGGATTGGACCCGCCTGCTCGATCAGCAGTATCTGCCCGACGGAACCGGAACGGCCTTCATCACGCGAGTCGGGCGCGCTGTTTTCATCCTGAATACCCGCGAAAATATTTACGAGGCGCAACCCTTCAGCGTTGCCGATATGCCCGCTCCGGTGCGTGGACTCGAGGCGAAACGCGACGCGGCGGGCGTCGTGCTGACATGGCCTTTCCGTGAAGGCGACGTTGCGTACCGGGTGTACCGGCGCGTCTTGCCGGAAACCATGTTCTCCTTGACGGGGAAGGACCTCGACGCGCCAACCTGGACCGATGCCGACGCGGACCCGACGGCAAGCCTTGTCTATGCCGTCACCGCCTTGACCGACTCGAAAGAAATTTACGAAGGAACGGTGAATTACGGCGACTGTCTTGCGCTTAGCGCCGTGGAAAGCCGCATCGCGGAAGAAGCGGTGATCACCCCCGCGCTTTCCTACGGAAAAGGGGCTCCCGTAGCCCCATCGTCGACAATGCCTGTAAATGACAAGCCCTGGTGGCCAACCTTTGACGGCGTTCCCGAAACACACATGCCCATCGCCAACGCAATCGTAAAGCGGCTCGAAGAGTTCGGGGATGCCTTTGCGCGCAAAGACCTTGAAAGCATTGCCAATCTATACGCCTCGGATTACGAAGACATCGATGGATGGCGACACCAATACGTGCGTCGCGCGTACCAGTGGTTTTTCGATCGCTACAGCGCCCCCAACATGGCGCGGCAGATCCGGCATTGGGATTTCAGCGCCTACGAAGCCGGCGGCGCCGTGAAAGTGTTGCTGTATTGCCGGCTTTCGGGCGTGGCTGTGTCGGATCCGGCGGGGCGCGTCGGCGATCTGGAAGCGCACTTTCCTCGCACCCCTGCTGGAGAAGTCTGGTTCACCTTCACCGCCGAAGACGGCGCGTGGCGCATCGCCACGACAACCCCCGCACTGCCGAATTTCCGCGACATCCTCGGCTTTTCGACCGGCCCCTTCGACAATTACGTTCTCGGCGCCGATGCACAGCAGTAGCGCGAACTCACACGGGCGAAACGTTGCGGAACATGAAATACGCCGCGCCGGCAAGACACAACCCCGCCCATAAATAGTCCCACTTGAGCTGCTCTTTCATATACACCAACGCGAATACCGCGAACACGCACATCGTGATGATCTCTTGCAGCACTTTGAGCTGCCCGAGCGAAAAGAAGTGATACCCGATGCGGTTGGCCGGCACCTGCAGACAATATTCGAGAAACGCCACCGCCCAACTCGCGACGATGACAATCAACAGCGGCTTGCCCTTGAGGTCCTTCAAATGGCCATACCAGGCATACGTCATGAACACGTTCGAACCAATCAATAGAGCAATCGTCGAAGCATTTCCCGCGTGCATAGCCAGCCCTTTTTCTTCGGTTTTCGTGTCTCCGCAATCAGTATCGTTCGCGTCCCGTCGTCCATTCACGGCCCGAGTAATTGTATAAACGGCTGATCGTGAAACTCTTGATCCGCACTGCCCCGCGCCAGACATCAACACGCTCGAGAAACTCGCCCCGGTCAAACGCCCCGCGCTGCACCAATCCCTCGATATACAGCCGCGCCTTCATCTCGTCTCCGCCCATGACGAGAAGACCGTCACGCCCCGCCAGCTTGTCCCAACCGCCCCAAAGATCGTATTGGTTCCTCCGGCGATCGCCGAGATTCATGCAGTAGGCGCGCGGTCGGCCAGGTCCATAGAACGCAAGCTGCGCGGTCATTTGATACCGATCGCTGAAAAGGAACGGGGCTCCGTCCTTTCCGCCAATGCCGATATGCTTGGCCAGAGCGGCCCTCAGCTCCGGCCCGCCCTTGAGTTCGTTTGTCGGGTCCTGACGCGGGGCGAAGCGCATTCCGAACAATTCCAGCCGGTCCGAGGAATCCGTCGTCCCATTCGAGCTGTTTGCGAAGGCATACACAGCGTCCAGGGACCGGGCCATCACCCCTACGGCGCACCCCAAAAACACCGCCGCCAAAAACGTCCAACGAGCCGCCCGGCCCCGTTCGCGCTGCGTCCAAACCCAGCCCAACGCAATCGCGGCGGCGGGGTATGCGGCAACGGGCCAGTTCGGCTCGGGCTTGTGCGTCAAAGACACCAGCGCATAAAACGCGAAAAGAACCCCAAAACAAAGCGTCACGTACAACGCGTTAGGGTTGTCCTTCGCGCGCACGAGACACCGCCAAATCGCCCACAGATACATCCCGAATAGAACGGGCGAAACGATGCCGGCCTGCGCGCCGAAATAAACGCCGAGGCGCTCTATGGACCGCAGAGACAATCCGGAATCGTCCGCGCCGATGCCAACCGTGTGACGCCACGACGCCCAATCGTGCATCCAGTTCCAATACGCCACGCCTGACAGGCACAAGAGCGAAATGGCCATCGCGACATACGGCCCTGGCGTGCGCAGCCGCCTCCGATCGGCGAACAATAAGTAGAGCAAAAACGCAACGTACAAGACCCCCGCCGTATACTTGGACAGCATGCCCAACCCCATCGCCAGCCCCGTCAACGCCCACATGCCGCGATCGCCGTGGACCGCGCGATGAAACGTGTACATCGCCAGCGTCCAGAACGTCACCAAGAGCGGATCGATGGTCATCAGAACCGACCCCGCCCAAACAGCCGGCATGGCCATCGCCGATCCTGCTGCCATCAAGGCGGCCTTTTCGCTGCGAGCTATGCGAAGCGTCAGCGCATAGATGAGCGCAAGCGATGTCGATGAAAAAATCACCGCGCCGGAACGAATGGCCCACTCCTTGGCGCCGCCCGCGCTCGTTAGAATGTCGATGACATACGCGATCATCGGCGGCTTGCTGTAATAGCCCAACGCCAGACGACGCGACCAGTCCCAATACTGCGCCTCATCTCCCGCCAAGCTGTACACGCCCATGTGAACAAACAGGAAGTTCGCGAGCGTCCACAACCCAAGCAACCAGTAGAAGGCTTGACGCTCCGGCGGCGCGAAACCGCCCCCCTCGACGGCTTGTTCCGAACCGCAACAACGCCGCACAAGCCTCCTGCTCACCCACATCATGGAAATTCCCGCAAGAAATCCCCATCCATAGCCGCCCAACACATCGACGGGATAATGATTGCCGGTATACACCCGCGAAAAACCCACCAACAATGCAAGCGGAACCGTTGCGCACAACGTGCGGCGATCGAGGAACGCAAGCGCCGTCGCGATAGCCGCGACATTGGCGGCATGACTGGAAGGAAAGCCGTTGCTCTGGCGTTTGTCATGTTTGTACCATGCGGGGTCGTAGAGCTGCCAGTTGTTGCCGCGGTGCAGATGAACATTCTCAAGCGTTGCGTAGGGACGCGGATTCAGAAAAGCGTTCTTGATGACCTTCTCCGACCCTACATCCGCAACCAGCAACGCCAACGCCAGCGCCAACAGGCAGGTCCGCGCATGTCGCCGCCCAAAACACAACACCAGCGCCGCCGCAACCGCCCCGGGAATCACCACGTAATCCTTGTCAGAAAAAAAAGGAATCACCTGATCCAGCCAGGGCGTTTTCATGGTCTGGTTGATAAAACGGAATAACTCGGTATTCATGGGGCGCAAGTATAATAGGCCGGCCAAAACAGGGCAAGCTTTCCCTCACGGCGGCGTTGTGTTCCGCTTGCCCCGATTAACAACTTGCAAAGGCTTTCCGTGCGGCATCCAAGGTCTTTTCGGTCTCGACATCGCCGTGGGCCGCGCTGAGGAACATCGCCTCGAACTGGGACGGTGCAAGGTAAACGCCGCTGTCGAGCATGGTCCAGAAGAAACGTGCGTAACGTTGCGTATCGGCCTGGAGCGCGTCGGCATAGTTGCGCACGGGATTGTCCGTAAAAAACAGGCATGCCATCGTGCCCGCGTGCGTCTGAAACACGGGCACGCCTGCACTGCGGGCCAACGCCCACAGTCCCGCGCACAGGTCGCCGGTTTTCTTCGCGATGCTCTCGAACACGCCGGGTTGTTCGAGCGCCTCCAGCGTGGCGATGCCAGCCGCCGTGGCGAGCGGATTGCCGGAGAGCGTGCCTGCTTGATATACGGGGCCGGTCGGCGCGAGCAGATCCATGATTTCCGCCGAGCCGCCGTAGGCTCCGACAGGCAATCCGCCGCCGATGACCTTTCCCAACACGGTCAGGTCCGCCGTCACGCCGTAACGCGCTTGCGCACCGCCCAGCGCCACGCGGAAGCCGCACATCACCTCGTCGAAAATCAGCAGCGCGCCCGATTCGCGCGTCAGTGTGCGCAAGCCTTGTAGATACCCGTCTTCCGGCAACACGACCCCCATGTTCCCTGCGACAGGCTCGACAATAATCGCGGCGATGCGATCGCCGTGTTCTTTGAAGAGCGCGGTCGCCGCGGCGAGGTCGTTGAACGGCATCGTGAGCGTGCACGACGCATACGGCGCGGGCACGCCGGGACTCGTCGGCACGCCGAGCGTCGTCAGGCCGCTGCCCGCTTTGACCAGCAGGCCGTCCGCGTGGCCGTGGTAACAACCCTCGACCTTAATCAACAGGTCGCGTCCCGTATACCCGCGCGCGAGACGAATCGCGCTCATGGTGGCTTCCGTGCCGCTGTTGACGAGGCGCACTTTCTCCATCGATGGGTAATGCGCGATGATCTTCTCGGCGAGGCGAATCTCGTTTTCCGTCGGGATGCCGAAACTGGAGCCCTTTTCCATCGCCCGGATGACGGCCTCGACGACATGCGGATGCGCGTGTCCGAGGATGAGCGGTCCCCATGAGAGCACGTAGTCGATCAGCGCATTGCCGTCGGCGTCGGTCACGTACGCGCCCTTGCCGGACGTTGCAAAAAACGGATTGCCGCCTACGCCTTTGAACGCGCGCACGGGACTGTTCACGCCGCCCGCCAACACGCGGTTTGCCTGTTGCCACAGTTCGGAAGACTGCTTGCGTTCCATCCCTTTGTCCCTTCCCCTGATCGCTATGCTATGACCAAATAAACCACACAAGCAGGTATGCGGGCAAGACCGCGGCAATGGTAAAGGGAATCGAAATCATGGCCCATTGACGGAATGTTACGGGACAACCCTCCTTGCGCAACAATCCCATGCCGACAATATTGGCGGAGGCCCCGATGGGAGTCACGTTTCCGCCAAGACTTGCGCCAATCAACAATCCGAAAAGGAAAAGCGTGGGATTGATGTGGAGGCGTTCCGAGAGAGAAATTGCGACCGGCAACATCGCCGCCAGGAAAGGCACGTTGTCTACAAAAGCGGAGATCGCGACGGATAGAAAAACAAGAATTGTGTATCCGAGGAAGATGTTGCCGCCAATGAGGTCCGACAATTCCGTGGAAATTCGGTCAATCCATCCCGCCCCCGACAAACTGTGAACGATCACGAAGATGCCCAGTAGAAAGAACGTGGTGTCCCAGTCCAGACGCTTGATGCCGGCAAGGAACGCGCCCCGTTTCGTGATCTCTGCCCAGATAACCATTGCCGCGGCAAACAGCATGCACAGCCCCCCCGCCATGTAGCTGAACTCTTTATCGAAAAACGATGAGAGGGCCAGCGCGGCAATCAACAACACCAACGCGATTGCCGGCGTCCACGACTCGACTTTCTCGACCGCCATCACCGTCATCTTCTTCCCGTGACGTCGAAAGACCATGTACAGCACGACAAACGACGCCAGTGCGCCGAGTTCCACGGCGAAGAAAATGCTGGGTTTCCCTTGGTAGAAGAAAAAATCCATGAAGGTCATCTTGGCGTAACCGCCGAGCAACATGCTGGGTGGATCGCCGATGAGCGTGGCCGTGCCCTGCAAGTTACTGCTGATGGCGATGCCGATGATGGTGGCAACCGGGCTGATCTGTAATCGCTTCGTCATTTCGATCGCGATCGGCGCGATGATAAGCACCGTTGCGACGTTCTCGACAAACATCGAGATGGCTCCGGTCAACGCGCAGATGAACAATAATGCCCACGCCGTGCTGGGGGCTCGGTTTACGATGCATTCCGCAAGATAGGCCGGGCATCGGCTTTCAATAAACACATCCGCCATGACAAGCATGCCGACAAATATGCCCATGACGTTCCAATTAATCGACAAAAAAGCCTCCAACGGCGACATGACGCCCGAAAACAGCAACAGCAATGCCCCGCCACAGGCCACAAGACTACGGCGCGTCGGCAACACAACAAACAACACATAGGCCGCCACGAAGATGGCCAACGTAACGTACGCTTCGTTCATAGGGTGTATTCCTTCATCCAGCGCGCGACGTCTTTGGCATAGTAGGTGATGATGAGTTTCGCGCCGGCGCGGCGAATTGCGGTCAAGGTCTCGAGTACGGCGCGGCGTTCGTCGAGCCAGCCATTGGCGACGGCGGCCTTCAGCATCGCGTATTCGCCGGACACGTGGTACGCCGCCAACGGCACGTCGAAGCAGTCCGCCGCGCGCGCGAGAATATCGAGATACGGCGCCGCCGGCTTCACCATCACGATATCCGCGCCTTCCGCGATGTCCGCGG
>ERZ795030.4812-NODE-4812-length-12974-cov-6.275641_pt1 | contig 12974 bp, 16 predicted proteins | sample MGYA00375122_ERZ795030 | MGnify/ENA primary metagenome ERZ795030 (study PRJEB30165, sample SAMN05720146) | activated sludge metagenome | isolation source: anaerobic digester from wastewater treatment plant | place: Japan | collected 2015-04-20 ...
GGTCCTGTGCCCATAGATCGGGAAGCCCACTACTGCAATGATAGCCAGTATGCCCGCGAAGATGATCGCCCACTTGTTGGATGCCTTCTGATATTTTGCGAAGGCCGGGTCATTGATCTTGGGCGAGAATCCTACTGAGCCGTGCATGGTCTTTTCCCTCCTTGCAATGGCATGGTTAGGCTTACTACCAATTACGACAACAGAAGCTTCACTCCTTCTGAATATCGATGTAAAGTGCCGGAACGCGTATGGGCTACCTGCAGCGGGTTGTTGATGGCCCTTCGACAGCTCAGACGATTTGCGTCGAGGCGTCGAGGCATCGAGGCGATGAGGCGATGGGTTCGTGGGGTGGTGGAACCATGGTATCTTCTTGACAGACGAATGGCTATATTCTAATATAGCCATGAAAGGTGAAGGTGGTTGATATGGGAACAAGGAAAATGCGGAGGCGCACAACCGTGTTCAAGGCCCTTGCCAATGAGAGCAGGTGCAGGATTGTGGAGATCCTGGCAGAGGAAGGCGAGAAGTGCGTCTGTGAGCTCGTGGATAGGCTCAGACTGGATCAGTCCACGGTTTCGAAACACCTGGGCGTGCTTCGAAACGCTGATATCGTCTCGTTCAGAAAGGAAGGGCTTAACGTATGGTACAGCCTTCATGCGACCTGCACCTATCAGTTCATGAAGTGCATCGACCATATGTGCGAGCCTGGCGCGGGCGCAGCGCCCGGGCTTGACGGCTGTGGGCACTCGCGGGGTCGGGAAGGAGAGGCGTAGTTCATAGATGGAAGAACTGAAGACGTTTCTGATTGTGCTAGCGGTATTCTTGGTTGCCTACTTCGTCCCTGTCGGCGACCCGCGCGTGCAGTCCGCAGTGCTAGAATCGTTGTATATGGTGCAAGAATATGCGCGGCAGCATGTGCTGTTCTGCCTGGCGCCTGCGTCCTTCATCGCCGGCACGATGCAGAACTTCATCTCTACCAAGTCGGTCATGCGGTATCTGGGCAGGGGCGCAAAGTAATGGCTGGCGTACGCCGTCGCGTAAGTGTCGGGTGCGATACTCGCTGTCTGTTCGTGCACAATCCTGCCGCTCTCTATGGGCATATACAGGAAAGGCGCAGGTCTGGGCCCTGCGCTGGCATTCCTGTGCTCGGGTCCGGCCATTAATGTCCTTGCTATCGTAATGACCGCCCGCGTGTTGGGCTGGAAGGTCGGGCTTGCCAGGGCAATCGGAGCGGTCGTGTTCTCGATTCTCATCGGGCTGCTGATGGCGCTAATTCTCAGGGGCGAGGAGGCCGAAAGACGGAAGGGCCCGGCGTCAGCTTCGGGCGACGGTGACGCCGACCGCACGCTGGAGCTAAAGAAGACGGCAGTGTTCGTGTCGCTAGTAGTTGTCGTGGCGACCATAAGCGGAATGATATTCGGCGTCGTCATCGCATAGCAGTGCAGCACAGCGCAAAGTGCCGCAAGACGGAAGAGACGATATCGGAGACCATCAGGAAGCTTGGGATCGAGGCCGAGGTCATTCACGTCACCGATATCAGCGAGATTGTGGAGAGAGGCATCATGATGACGCCCGCAGTGATGATCGACGGAAAAACGATGCTGGCGGGGAAGGTTCCTTCGGAGGCGCAGATACGCACCTGGTTTGGCCGTTAGTCAGTAGCGACCTCTCAGGGCTGTTCAGCCAGGCCAAGCTCCTCTTTGAGCGCGCGCTGAAGTGTCTGGGAGAAGTGGATATTCTGCTTTCCGCCATGTCGTTGAGCCACGCGGGGATCGATAAGGTCTTTTTGATTGAATCGCCGCCGATGGGGTCCTGTCAGGGCAGTAGGGTTTCGCAGTCTGCTCGTGAGCTTCTTCGGGCGACCGGCCGCAACGCTATAGTCTGCACGCTGGTCGCTCCTCTTCGATTTGCTCCTTAATGTACCGTTCGATCGTCTTCGCAGACACATTGCCCGCTTCTCGCGATGAAGCAGGACGGGGCCCACAGCCCATTCTCGCTCAGCGGCCGTTTGCTCGACAGTCTGCTTCAGTCGCTCAGCTACCTGCTCGACGAGAATGCGCCGTCGATACTTCAGAATCCAGACTATGTGGCACAGGAGCAGACACCGGGAATATATTACAGATTTGCCCTATCATGGTGCAGCTGTACCATGTGTGCCATCAGGAGGCAACAAGCGAGCAAGCAAGGGGTTCGGCATGTCGGCATGCGCAAGCACGCGTGCTATGCATGGGCGCGCCGACGCGCGCGCCGCCTCGGGGCCCCGGATGCTTGCATCTCCTTCCTAGTCTATGCCTTGCGCTGCTGTTTTCGAGTGCCCGCGGTTGCTTTGGCTGCCGCAACTCCTGCCGCCGAGGCTGCGGGCTCGGGCTCAGGGAACCAGTGCTTCGTCTTGTTCGCGAAGGCCACCAGGCTCAACATGATGGGCACTTCCTCCAGTACGCCCACAACCGTCGCGAGCGCCGCGCCTGATCCCAGGCCGAACAGGGATATTGCCACTGCGACTGCGAGTTCGAAGAAATTGCTGGCGCCTATCATCGCCGCCGGGCCGGCCACGGTCCGGTCAACGCGCCATGCCTTGGCCCAGAGGTAAGCAACGGTGAAGATCAGATAGGTCTGTATCGTGAGCGGCACTGCTATGAGCAAGATATGGACGGGGTTGGAGACGATGGTTTCGCCTTGAAACGAGAAGAGTATCACGAGCGTCAGGAGCAGACCGATTATGGTAAATCGCTTAAGTCTCGGCAAGAAGGATTCGTTCAGCCACTGTTCCCCCTTGGTGCGAATGAGGCGAACACGGGTGATGTAGCCTGCGGCCAGTGGGATGACCACGTACAGGACTACTGAGAGTAGTATTGTGTCGTAGGGAACCCGAAGCTCTGTCAGCCCCAGTTGGAAGATGACTATTGGAGCGTAGAGGAATAGGAGCACAAGGTCGTTGATGGCCACCTGCACCAGGGTGTGAGCTGCATTGCCGCCGCACAGGTAGCTCCATACGAACACCATTGCGGTGCACGGGGCCGCGCCCAGGAAGATCGCGCCGGCGACGTACTGCTGTGCCAGATCAGCAGGTATCCATCTGGCGAAGACTACCCTGAGGAAGAACCACGCTAGCCCGAACATGGTGAACGGCTTGATCACCCAGTTCACGACGAGAGTGACGATCAGTCCCTTGGGATGGCGTCCGGCGCGTTTGATGCTTCCGAAGTCTATCTGAACCATCATTGGATAGATCATGAACCAAATCAGGATCGCAACAGGTATTGACACGTGGGCGTACTCCCATCTGCTCAGGGTCTGGGGAAACCATGGCAGCTTAAGGCCCATGAACACTCCGAGCACAATACACGCTGCAACCCACACGGTCAGATACCGCTCAAAGAAACCAAGTCCGCCTCCAGACCCCCCGCCTTGGGCGTCGTTGTCGGTCATGATCCGCACCTCCGTTGTAGAACAGGTTTATGGCTATATTACCATATTGCCTTGAATGGCACAATACGCCGTCGCAGCGTCGCAGGAGAATATCACATGCTCGGAGAAGGAGTAGGCCGGCGAAACCGGTCTATTCGTGCCCTTTGCTGTGCTGGGAGGACCGGCTGGGATGTGGGGCTGAGAGAATGGGCTGGGAGGACAGGTTAGGGGGACGGGTATGGATCTACTGATTGACGCGGATATCTTGGCTTGCCAGTTTGCGTATGCGTATGAGGCCAGACGGGGTGGGGGCGGCGTGCGCGCGGCTGCGGCTGTTTATGGGGATGCGGACGGCGAGGCGCGGAACGATCGGTTGCGCAACGACGGAAGATGGGCGATTGCCGGGTTCGATTCGGCAGTCGAGCGCATGCTGAGGGAGACGCGGACTGACAAGGCAATTCTCTGCTTCACCGACTGCGAGAATTTCCGGTATGCCGTACTGCCTACATACAAGGCAAACCGTCGGGGCCTGCCCAGGCCGGCGCTGTTGGATGTGCTCATCGAGCACGCGCGGCAGGTGTGGGAGTGCAAGTCAGAGGATAGCCTGGAGGCGGACGACGTCATGGGCATCATGGCCACCAGGTCGCCGCGGAGCTATGTCATGGCCAGTACCGACAAGGACCTGAAGCAGGTGCCGGGAGTCCACTACAATTGGCGGACGGACTGCATGGAGCGGGTGACGACGCCGGACGCGGACTACTGGTTCTACTTTCAGGTGTTGACTGGCGATTCGACTGACGGCTACTCGGGATGCCCCGGTGTGGGCCCGCGCCGGGCACAGACCGTCCTCGAAAGTGCCGGCGCCGACCCTTGGGCTTCGATTGTCTCGGCCTTTGAGTCGAAAGGGCTGTCCGAGGAAGATGCGCTTACGCAGGCCAGGGTGGCTAGGATACTGCGATGCGATGACTACGACCTCAAGCGGCGCAGGCCGATACTGTGGCGCCCGCGCCCTGACTGGGCGTGAGGGACGGCAGTCAGCCAGAGATATGCGCTCTCTGCGAGGAGCCGGGGTCTCTCCTGCGTGCCCAAAACAACGGGGTCATGCCAGGCCAATAAGGCGTCCAACCTGATAGACGATGACTGCAAGCGCCCATCCCAGCACGAGCGGATACGCCATCGCGAAGGCGGTCCACGCCCGCGAACCGGTCTCGCGCCGGATGGTCGCTATCGTGGCTACGCACGGCATGTACACAAGCGACATGACCAGGAATGCGTATGCCGAAAGGGGCGTCCAATTGGCCTGTATTGCGCTGACCAGGCTGGCGCTGCCAGGCGCTGACCCTACACCTGAACCGTACAGCACTCCCAAAGTGCCCACTATCAGCTCTTTGGCTATGGCTCCGAACACCAGTGCCGCTGCGGCCTGCCAGCGGCCGAATCCGGCGGGCTTCAGCAGAGGCGCCATCACACCGCCGATCCTGCCGATCAGCGATTCCGGGCTGCCCGGGGCGGCGCCTGGGGGCAGGTTGGACAACGCCCACACCACGACTACTGCCAGCAAGATAACTGTGCCGGCCTTGTGGAGGAATTCCCGGCCCCTCTCCCATGTCTGGATCAAAACCCCTGATATCCTCGGCATTCGGTATGGCGGGAGTTCCATTACGAATGTGGACGAGGCATCGGGTCTGATGAAGACGCTCAGCACTTTGGCTACCAGCGCGGCCAACACAACACCCAGCGCATAGAGGGAGAACACTACAAGCCCGCGGCGCTCGGGGAAGAAGGCGCTGGCGAACAAGACGTACACCGGCAATCGCGCGGAACACGAGATCAGTGGGTTAACGAGTATCGATACCAGCCTGTCGCGGCGGCTATCGAGGCTGCGCGCTGCCAGGATTCCGGTGACGTTGCACCCAAAGCCCAGGATCATCGGGATGAACGCCTTGCCGTGCAGCCCGACCGCGTCCATGAGTCTGTCGGAGATGAGTGCGGCCCGTGCCATGTAACCAATGTCTTCAAGAAAGGATATGGCGAAGAAGAGCAGGAATATGGGTGGCGCGAACTCGAGCAGGGCGCCGAGGCCTGCGATGATCCCATCTACAAGGAAAGCGACCGCGACTTCCGGCGCGCCCGTGGCTCCGAGTACGTGAGCGACCCAGCCTCCGAAGGCTCCAATTGCGCCTCCGAGCCAGCCCGCTACGGGTTCGCTCAGTGAGAACGTGAATTGGAACATGGCCCAGACTACGCCGAAGAAGATCGGGTAGGCGAGCCACGGATTGAGCACCACCCGGTCTATTCGTTGCGACGGCGATTCTGCGGCACGGTCAGACGCGCTGGCGACGACCGACTGGGCGATCTCGGCTGCGAGTTTGTAGCGGGGCTCAATGGCCGGGTCGTGCAATTTGGCCGAACCGTGCAGCCTGCCTGAGCCGTCAGCCTCGACCGAATACTGCGACTCGCGGCTTTGTACCAGCGAGTCGCCTTGTGTGCTTTGGGCGGAAATGGCGGCGAAGGCCGCGTCGAGCAACTCGCCGATTCCCTGGCGGCGAACTGCCACTGTGGGCACGATTCTTGCTCCCAGCGCTTTCGACAGCTCCTCCACGTCGATATCGAGGCCAAGCGCCTCTGCCTCGTCGAACATGTTGAGTGCCATCACGAGAGGGACGCCCATGTCGAGCAGCTGAATCGTGAGGTAAAGGTTCCTTTCAAGATTGGTGGAGTCCACTACATTGATCACGATGTCGGGCCGTTCGCGCGTGATGAAGTCGCGCGCAATGGTCTCGTCTAGCGCCTGTGAGCCCAGGCCGTAAGTGCCGGGCAGGTCGACTACCAGCGCGGATCTGTCGCCTCGGGTTACGCGTCCTTCCTTCTTCTCAACCGTTACTCCGGGCCAGTTGCCCACGTGTTGACGCGCGCCGGTAATGGCGTTGAACAGGGCGGTCTTGCCTGAGTTGGGGTTGCCGGCGATGGCGATTACCGGAATTGCGCGAGCAGAGGCATCGTTCATAGTGCAATAGTCCTCCGAAGCAATGATACTGCAATGGTTCTCCGATGATCGTGCGTTTGGCGACGTTCACTACCCGGGCGAATAGTTAGTGCCGACTAACTTCGGCGCGAAAAACACGCATTCTGCGTGACGCGGCGTTTGACCATCCACGCCCGTGCCGGCGCCGGCAGCGATCTGTGCATGCCGAATCGGGCCACGGGCTGACGGTGATGCTTGCAGCTTCAGCCCGCCTGAGGCCCAGGCGGCTTCCTCGGGCGGACACGATGATGGGATCGCCCAGAGGGGCGACGCCTTCGAGGCGGACTTCGGTGCCTGGCGTCAAGCCCATATCCATGAGCCTGCGTCTGAGCGGGCCCGGGCAGCCAACACGGATAATCGTGCCGCGTTCCCCCAGGTCGAGCCCGTCCAGCGAGGTCGGTCTGTCGTCTTTAATCATCCCTCGGCCCCCTTTTCCATGAAGTCGATTATGCCCGCCATAGTCTCCTTGCTGACCACGTGCTCGATTTGACACGCGTCTTCTTCAGCTATGGATTCGTCTACGCCCAGCACAGAGATGAGGAAGGACTTGATTGCACGGTGCCTCCTGAAAACGGCTTGAGCTGCATCCCGTCCGTCTTCTGTAAGGTAGACTGGCCCATACCTCTCTCGGCTTATCAGGCCGCGGGCTACCAACAGACCCATGGCCTGGTTGACGCTGGCCTTGGATACCCCGAGCCTATCAGCCACATCGGTAGTGCGCGCGCCGTCATCGTCGCCGGCCAGCTCCAGCACGGCTTCCAGGTAGTCTTCGAGCGAAGGCGATATGCGGGCTCTCGATTCAGCCATGCTCGATCCTCCTTGCTCAATCGTATCCGGCGGTGGCGAGCCAGCGAAATAAGTTAGGTGCGACTAACATCCTCTGATCAGAATATACAACAGCATGTGATAGGTGTCAAGAGGTCGCATTGACACTCGGGACGAGTTCTATCACAATGGTTATGGGCATATGATTGATATTCGAGGAGCAGGGAGTTACCTACTCTGGACATGCGCATAATTCCGAACAGGAGCTGATACTATGCCAAGACCACCCAAACTCAGACGTGTGGAGTTCATTCCTCAGGTGACTGTGTTCAAGCCTGCGGGCGTATCGCGGCGCGACCTGGAGGAGGAAGTGCTCACAGTAGAGGAGCTTGAGGCTATACGCCTCAAGGATCTAGAAGGACTGGAGCAGGAAGAGTGCGCTGAACGTATGCAGGTATCTCGGCCTACGTTTCAGAGGGTGCTCTCTTCGGCCAGAGAGAAGGTGGCTCGGGCGCTTGTGGAAGGAAAGGCCATCCGCTTCGAAGGCGGAACTTACCGACTGGCTTTGGGGCAGTTCCGGTGCGGGGCGTGTAGCCATGAGTTTGAGGCGCCATTCGCCGCCGCGCGGAGTGGGGCAGACCCCGCGTGTCCGCACTGCGGAGCTAAGCGAGGAAAGCGACGAGGGCGTTGCGGAAACCGATGATTGACGTTCGCACGGGTGGCAGAGGGGATTCTACCCAAGCGGCGGTCCTGCCCTGTGTGAGGTCGCTCTTGTCTGATCTGGCCATGTCTCACATGGTTATTGACATATGCCCATAACTCCGGGTATACTGATATCGGGCATATGACCATTATAACTAAGGAGGCATGTGAGATGCCAAGAGGAGACGGAACAGGTCCGGCCGGATTCGGGCCGATGACCGGACGGGCCGCAGGCTATTGCGCAGGGTACGACGTTCCCGGTTTTGCCGATGCCCCCGGAGCAAGGGGCAGAGCAGGGGCGCCGGCAGGATCAGGAGAGGGAGCAGGATCAGGGGCAAGAGGAAGGGGCGCAGCGGGAATCCAAGGGAGGATTGGGGCAGGTCGAGGCAGGGGCCACAGGCGGATGTACTATGCCACGGGCATGCCGGGCTGGATGAGGTGCGGCCGCCCCGGATGGGCTGCGTTCGCTGTCGGAGGCTTTCGAGGCGCGCCGCAGCACAGCCGCTATGCCGATGATGTTCAGGGCATGTCGGTCGAGCGCGAGAAGGAGTTGCTTAGCCAGCAGGCGCAGTTTCTCAGAGGAGAGCTTGGGATCATGGAACGGCGGCTCAACGACTTAACTGGCTCGGGAAGTAACCCAGAGCAGAGCCCGGGCCCGGGCCAGGGCTCGACGAAAGGCGGAGAGTAACGTGCGTATTGCGGTAACCGCTCAGGGCGCGGACTTGGATTCGGCCATGGACCCGCGGTTCGGACGGTGTCGAAACTTTGTCATCGTCGACTCGGACTCCGACAAGTTCGAGGCGTTTTCGAACGAGAGCGTCACGGCGTCTGGGGGCGCGGGCACCCAGAGCGCACAGTTCCTGGCCAACAAGGGAGTAGGAGCGGTGATCACCGGAAACGTCGGCCCAAACGCAGCACGCGCGCTGGAAGCGGCGGGTATCAAGGTGTATGCCGCGGCTTCAGGCACTGTGCGCGATGCTCTTGAGGCCTACAAGGTCGGCAAGCTCAGCCCGGTTTCCGGCGCCACTGTGGACTCGCATCACGGAATGGGAAGACGCTAGAGTACAATACTGACACCATAGGCAGCCAGACTGACTAAACGATTCGCACCGACTTGGGAGGTTGATCGAACATGAAGATTGCGTTGGCAACAGATGGCGCAATGATATCACCGCATTTTGGTCATTGCTCCGAATTCATTGTAGTGACAGTAGAGAACGGCAAGACCCTGGGCACAGAGCGTGTGGCCAATCCAGAGCACCAGCCAGGGTTCCTGCCGGAGTATCTATCGAAACTGGGAGTCTCGTGCATCATCGCCGGCGGTATGGGCCCCAGGGCTCAGCAGTTGTTCGCGACCAAGGGCATCCAGACCGTAGTGGGCGCCTCGGGGAGCGTGACCAAGGTTGTCGACGACTACCTCGCAGGCTCGCTCGAGGTGGGCGAGAGCGCGTGCGACCACCCCGATAGCGCTGAAGCACACCAAGGACATGGGTCATGCAGCCACGGCAACCACAGCGACCATAATGACAACCATGGCCATTCCTGCGGACACGGTAGGTAGGCCATGATCGTATCGGTCGCCAGTGGGAAGGGCGGCACAGGCAAAACGACTATCGCCGTCAACCTGGCGCTGGCTTTGGAGGATAGTGTGCCTGTAGACTTTCTGGACTGTGATGTAGAGGAGCCCAACGCGCATCTGTTCCTCCGCCCCGTGCTAGAAACCTCCGAGCCGGTCACTCTGCCTGTGCCTGTTGTCGACGAGAGCAGATGCAGCGGATGCGGGACCTGCGCTGAGGTGTGCGCCTTTCATGCCATCTTGTCGTTGGGAGGCCGCGCGATCACCTTCCCTGAACTGTGCCACGGATGCGGAGGATGCGCGCGGTTCTGCCCTGAGGGCGCAATATCCGAGGCGCCCAGGGCAATCGGGGTTGTGGAGACCGGTTGGGTAAGCCGCGCGGGCGCAGTGGCGGACGCGGCAGAAGCGGCAGACGCGGCGGCAGCGGCACAGGCGATCAGATTCGTCCAGGGACGAGTCGACATCGGTACTGCTCTGGCTCCTCCGGTGGTGAAGGCTGTACGGAGCAAGGCTGTCCCAGCCAATGGAGTCGTTATTATCGACTCGCCGCCCGGGACGTCCTGCCCCGTAGTAGCCTCGGTGAAGGGGAGCGACTACTGCATACTTGTTACGGAGCCGACACCGTTCGGGCTGAATGATCTGACACTCGCGGTGGACATGGTGCGGGAACTGGGCGTTCCATTCGGTGTGGTTATCAACCGAGCAGGCCTGGGCGATGACAAGGTCGCAGCCTACTGCAGGCAGGAGAGCATCCCTGTGTTGCTCGAGATCCCATTCGACAGAAGATTCGCAGCCTCTTACGCTCGTGGAGGCCAGCTTGTAAGCGACTTCCCTGAACTGGGCGATTCGCTGAGGGGCCTTTGGCGGCAGATTCGCGCTGCGGCGGGGCCGCTGCCGGAGGAGGCGGAAACGGTGCGATGAAGGAACTACTTGTCATCAGCGGCAAGGGCGGCACAGGCAAGACCTCCATAGTCGGATCCTTTGCTGTTCTGGCCGACAGTAAGGTGCTGGCCGACTGCGATGTGGACGCAGCTGACCTGTACCTTCTGCTCAGCCCGACGGTGGGGGCTACCCACGAGTTCCGGGCATCCAAACAAGCAATGCTCGACCCGGCCAAATGCGTCGGCGCCGGCCAGTGCAGCGCAACGGCTGTGTGCGCTGAGGCCTGCAGGTTCGAGGCCGTCGCGTTTGCCAATGCGACGCTTGCCGGGAGCAACGCCAGCAAGGGCATGTCAATCCTTGGCACTGGCTCTGCTGCCGGCGCAGGCCCTCCCCACACAGTCCCCCACATCGATTCAGTGTCCTGCGAGGGTTGCGGCGTTTGTGCCCGCGCATGTCCTCATGGCGCGATTTCAATGGAGGATGTGGTTTCGGGGCATTGGTTTGTGTCGGACACAGCCTATGGGCCCATGGTCCACGCACGCCTCGGAGTTGCCCAGGAGAACTCGGGCAAGCTAGTTGCACAAGTCAGGCGAGAGGCGCGGTCGATTGCCGAGAGGCAGGGGTTTGACCACATCATCACGGACGGGCCGCCCGGCATAGGCTGCCCGGTCATATCGTCTATGTCCGGAGTGGATCTCGCGCTCATTGTTACAGAACCTACAGTTGCAGGCACACATGATATGCAGAGGGTCGTTGAGTTGGCCCGCCACTTTGGAGTGGAGACTGCTGTATGTATCAATAAGTATGATCTGGATGAGGCAGGCGCTGAGCAGATCGAGGCATATTGCCGCGCAGAAGGCGTGGACGTAGCAGGTAGGATCCCCTTCGATGAAGAAGTGGTTACGGCCCTTGTACGGGGCGTGCCCGTGGTCACGCGCGATGGATCCCACCACGCAGAGGGCAAAGCAGCGCAGGCCATTCGCCGTCTTTGGGCGAATATTGAGAGCGAACTGGCAAGCTGACTGAGAAGCTGACTGGCAGATTGGAGCTTGAGAGCATGGCCGACAGCAAACTAGGAGGCGACCTGAGCGCGGCACGGCGCCTGCTCGAGACGGGTTTTTCCGCGGTTCTAGCCAAGAACGGACGGATACTCGCGTCAGAGAAGGGGGAAGGGGTCAAGCCCCTTCTTCTGGCGTGCCGGGCCGCGGGAGCCGACGCGGAGGGCTCATCCCTCGCCGATAAGGTTGTGGGGGTCGCTGCAGCCCGGGTGGCGATAGATGTCGGGGTCCGCGCAGTGTACGGGCATCTCATGAGCGAAGGCGCTGCGCGCGAGCTGCAGGATGAAGGGATCGTCGCCCAGTGGGACAGGCTGGTCCCATTCATACTCAACCGCGCCGGCGACGGCCAGTGCCCCATGGAGCGCCTAGCCATGGGCACCGCTTCGCCCAGCGACGCGCACCGGCGCCTGCTTGACTTCCTCAAGATGTGAGCGTTCCCGCTTAGATTTTTCCATCTACCCTGGAGTTGGCCGCTACGCTTTTCCGTCTGCCAGGCTTCGCTTCGTCTGTGATCCAAACCGCACGTACCCGTGGGGATAGGTTCGCTTCACGTCGGGTGTGGTTGGCTATGGCCTGCAGTTCGCCATTTGCTATGCCTTGGGGAGAGCGGATCTGACACTCAGTGGGCCTTCCGCGCGTATAGTGGAAGGCGTCGTCGCGTGCCGGAAGGTATTGACGGCAGCTCTGCTGGTGGTGTTGATTATGACTTCTTTTGTGGGCGCGCCGGCGGGCGCTCTCGCCGCCCTCGCTGACCGCGGTCGGTTCCTCATCTTCATCGGCGGTGATCAGGTAGGCTCAGAAGAGTTTGAACTGACAGAGACGAGCGCTCGCTCGGTTGTCGAAATGTCCATGGGAGGGCAAACTTCGCGTGCCCAAGTTGAGCTGGCTCTGTCACCGCAGACGGAGGTGGAGTCCTACCGGTTGGAGGCGACCGGGGCGTGCCTCAAGGTCGCTTTTGAAGAGGGAGTCGCCAAGTTCGAGGCGCCGGGTATGTCTCGCCAGATGAAGGTGCACCGCCCCCGAGTGGTTCTGGAAAGCAATGTGTTCAGTCATTATCAGATACTCCTGGCCATGTACGACCACTCGAGCGGAGGCGTTCAATCCTTCATGGCGGTTGTGCCGACCGCAAACGCCTCAACTTCAGTCACCGTGGAATTGCTCGGGCCGGGCCGTCTCAGGCGCAGAGCACGGGCGGATGCGCGTTTGGATGTCGATGCGGATACGAAACCGGATGCAGATGCAGGGCCTCCGATTCCGCTCGCAGAGTACAAGATAGTCTTGGCCGGCGTGATCGGCGTGTCGGTGTATGCGGACAGCGCAGGCCGTGTCATGTATGTGGAAGTGCTCGGTCAGAATGTCGCGGCGGTCCGCGAGGAGTATCAGAAGGCCACCGAGAAGGCTGTCGACAGAGCCAAGTCGGCAACCTCGGCCGCATCTGCCGCGCCCGCTGCGTCATCCGTGCCAACCGCGCTCGACTATGTGGATCAGGATGTCGTTGTAGAAAGCGTCGGCGGTGTGCGCTTGGCGGGGACCCTCACCATTCCCTCAGCCGGCCTGG
>ERZ795030.4813-NODE-4813-length-12972-cov-51.743207_pt1 | contig 12972 bp, 14 predicted proteins | sample MGYA00375122_ERZ795030 | MGnify/ENA primary metagenome ERZ795030 (study PRJEB30165, sample SAMN05720146) | activated sludge metagenome | isolation source: anaerobic digester from wastewater treatment plant | place: Japan | collected 2015-04-20 ...
GGAATCTTTTAACTCAATGAGTACGTGCAGGGTCCGCAAAACCGCACAACATTTCTATGAGCGATAAAAAAACACGATTCTCACCAAAAAATGCGCTATGCAGTGCAAAAAATGCGCTGTCAGACGAAAAAAAACTCACGGTAACGGCTATCGCGATTGAGTTGGGCGTTAGCCGGAAGACGCTGGAGAGTTGGCGGCATCAGGGCTGCCCAGGTATCCCGCCGGATGATGCGAACCTTGGCGCTATTTTGAGGTGGTCGGATCGCAATGGGAAGCGGGCTGGAAAGGTAGGTGAAAAGTCGGTACATAGGAAAGAGGAGAAGCTTGCTGAGGAAATCCGAAAGCTGAAGATTGCGAACGACGCGAAGGAGGGCGCACTCATTTCCCGCGCGTGGGTAGCTGAGCGGATACAGCGAGCAGCTGGAGAACTCAACGCGGCGCGCACGAAAAGCGAAGCAGAGCACCCGATGCGTTTTGCTGCGGCAGCTGGAGATGTTGCGGCGACGCGAACGATCGTCCGAGGAATTTGGGATGACATTTTCAATGCTTTGCACTCACTCGGAAGCCACTTTGAATCATGATTGACATTGCCGACACGTGGAGAGCTGCATTTGGTCCGCCAGACCGTCGATCAATCGCGGAATGGGCAGAGGAAAACGTCACGCTTCCGCCTGTGCTGGCTAGGTCTGGAAAGGTTTCATTTTCAGGATCGCGCCACTTAATAGCCCCGCTTGCGGCATTAAGGCATGACCGCGTGCGCGGCGTGCGGATACTGAAACCTGTGCGTGGTGCAGGAACGCTTGTAGCAGACATCGCGATACCGTGGGCAATCGTGAACGATAACGCGTCGGTGCTGTTTATCTTGCAGGATGACAAAATCGCCCAGGCGCACGCGGAGACGCGCACGATGCCTACGCTAAAATCCGTTCGCGCCATCAAACCAATGCTGTCGATCGACAGGCATAAAACGCGTAAGTCAGATATTCTTTTTTCTAGCGGCCTTCCATTTTCGATTCAAGGCCCTGCGCTCGGTGGCCTTCAGTCGCGCGGTTTTAAGTGGGTTGTGTGCGATGAGCCGTGGCTCTATGCACCTGGAGTATTGGGGGAGGCTAAGGCGCGCCTGGGCGATTTCGTTGTTACGCAGTCGTCAAAGTTTCTCGCAATCTCTCAGGGCGGAGAAGATGAAAGCGATTGGGATTATGAGACGCGCGAGGGCGTGATGTTTGTTTGGCATGTGCCGTGTGCTGGGTGCAACGAGCTGATTGCGCCCGAGTGGAGCATCCCTGTTTCTAGCGGGGTAAAGGCTGGTGCAGTTTATGACTCGGTAAAGTTTGGGGACGGGAGCTACGACAAAGAGGCAACCGCCGCTAGCGTACGATTTGTGTGCCCGAGGTGCGGGCATGTGCACGACTATTCGCAGCGCACGCTTTCAGCCTGGAATCGAGGCGGCGAATACATCAGGCCAGATACTGGAGCTAGGTTTGATCCGCAGAATCCTCCGACCGAATGCACATTCCGCTGGCACGCGCTAATCTTTTACCCTTGGCCTGAGCTGGTGAAGCTTTGGCTGTCTGCCATGGAGGCAAAGAAGGTCGGTAACTTTGGCCCAATGGTTCAGTTTTTCCAGAAGAGGTGCGCGCTACATCGTAGTGAGCGGACGATACACGACACTGATATACCTTTTGCTCGTATGCCAATTACCGTGACAAACCCCAGCGAAAAGCTATGGGACGGCGAGGCAATGCGATTCATGTCATGCGATAGGCAGTCGGAGGATGTCTACTGGGTTTCAATAAGGGCATGGGGAGAAGGCACTGGTGAAAGCCGGCGCGTTTGGTTTGGCCGGCTATACTCCGAAGCGGACATCGAGTCTAAGCGAATAGAATACGGCGTCCCTCCCGAGTGCGTTGTCGTTGACTCTGGATACAGGCCAAAGGGAGACCATGGTGTTTATTCTGCGTGCATCCGCTACGGCTGGTTTGCGCTGAAGGGTACTGACGAGCCATATTTCTGGCACAACATTGCAGAGCGAGGACAGCAAGCTCAGCGCGTTCAGAGACCATGGGCGCCAATCACATACGGAGACCCAGGCGAAGGCACTAGCACTGAGGGCCGGTATTCATGCCCGCTATACAGGTTCTCAGCTCCGGCGATGGCTGATCGTGTTGCTGAGCTTATCGAGCATGGATTATGGATTGAGCCGGAGGGCGATGAGCAGAACGAAATCGAGCGCGAATACAGAAAGCAGATGAGTGCAGAATTTAAGCGCCCGAAGGTCGATAAGTTTACTGGGAGAAAGGTTATGGTATGGGTTTGCCCAAGCGGGAACAACCACGCGTTCGATTGCGCAAAAATGCAGGTGTTGTGTGCGATGCAGGCGGGACTACTTCCGTCTGGGTTCGAGTCTCGCGAAGTTCGCGTCGAGCTACCTGAATAAATCCAATTGTTGGTGCAAAAAAGTTTGACGTTGGTATGAGTTTAGGGAATACGCGTTGTGCGTGGTACCAACATATCCAATACGCAGAGAGTTTTGCCGAAGGCTTTTTCGCGTTGGCGGTGCCACTGAAACTCTTCGCAATGCTTTTCTTGACACGCTTGCAGATGCGGCGCTTGCGGCACAATCGTCAGGGCGTGCAGTGCAGGCTACGAGCGTAGCCGGAGCATCAACTACATTTCAGTTCTTCGATGGGTGGGAGCCGTCCGTAGCGCTTACGCTTATTGATGAAGCTCGCGCGTGGGTAGGTGCTTCGGATGTAAACGCAGCTCTGGCTTTGATCGGTGATGATGTAACAAGCTACGGCTTTAGGTTCTACGGAGCCGGAGGGTTTGCGTGATGAGCCGTAAATCGAAGCGAGTTAAGGCCGTATCGGCAACTCAGCGACAGGCGAAAACTGGCGTCGTCGAATATCATCTTGTGCGCGCTGGTTATGACGCGGCTTCGTCGAGCAAAAACCGCTCGTCCATATCGCACACTGTTCAGGACGCAGTAAAGGACTTGACGCCTAGCGTTCTTACGGCGCTGCGGAAAAACTCTCGGTATCTCGACTGCAACAGCGCGGTTTACTCTGGTGCGGCGAAGCGCATGACAACGCTTATCGTCGGGACCGGTATCATGGCTTCGTCTGCCAGCAAAGACGAGGCGTGGGCGAAGTCATGCACGGCCGCATATTCTGAATGGTCGAGAGTGTGCGACGTGTCCTGCGTTTCTTCGATGGCCGCAATCCAGCAGGTGATTGCGCACAGCCTTATAGTCGATGGAGAGGTTTTCCTACTTCTCACGTCCGACCAAGAGACAAATGCCCCTCGTATTCAGCTTATCGAGTCGCATGCAATTGAGGATATCAAGTGTGATGACGTTGGCCGGCCGCTCTACTACGTTCCAAAGGGTGCCGCTCCGGCTGGGCAAGATGGGGCCTCGCCTGATTGGTACTCGGCTGAAACTGTAGTTCACTTCTTTCGCCAAACTCGCCCAGGTCAACGTCGAGGTGTCCCGCTATTCACCCCGGCTATCAACACAGCGCGAGATGTCGAGGAACTAATCAATATCGAGAAGGCGGCCAGTAAGGCTGCCGGAACTACTGTTGAAGTCATTAAGCGAAAGGGCGGAACGCTTCCGCAACGCGGGCGAATGGTTGGTGAAAAGTCAACCGACGCCACGAAGCCAGACCAGTATTACAAGGACATTGTTGGCCCAGAGGGTATTGTTTTGGATACGGATGAGGAGTACCAACAAGTCACATCGCAGCGTCCATCTACAGCGTGGCAGGGGTTCATTGATTTTCTCGTCTCCGTTTTCTGCTTGGCTGGCGACATGCCGCCTAGTGCGTTTCTCCAGATCAAAGTCGGAGGCGCAGACACACGTCGAGACCTTGCAAGCGCGCAGCGAGTAGTCGAGCAGTGGCAGCAGCTTATTTCGTATGGGCTGCATCGTGTCTTTGAATACTTTGTCGAGAATACGAAGTCACTGAACGACACGCGTCCAGTAGACTGGAAAGAGGTTGTCTTCCAGTTCCCGCGAAAGCTCACCGTCGACGATGGGCGTACGAGCGCAAGCGACCGCGCCGACATCGCGAGTGGCGCAATGACAGTGGACGAATACTGCGGAATGTTTGGCGCAAATGGCGCAGAGCATATCAGGCAGCTTCGAGCCGAGATGCGAGAGATAAACCCGGCATTGACTGATCCTCAAATCGACGCGCTGCTGATGAAGCGTCTCTTTGACGTTGATACACCTGCTGTCGCCCAACCTGCTCCAGTTGCTGTTCAGCAAACGGATTCGCCGTCCACCAAGACAGACGATCAATCAAATGCCGCAGCAGGTAGAGAGGTGCAGTCAACTGCGCTAAATGGAGCGCAGATTCAGAGTCTAGTTGAGATCGCGCTAAAGGTCGCGACCGGAGAGCTTCCGAGGGAATCCGCCAAGGCAATTGCCGGAGCGGCATTCCCGTTAATTTCTCCAGACGTTATCGACAGAATTTTCTCCGCGATACAGCCGAAGCAACAGCAGCAAACGCAACAACCGACAGCATGAAAGACCGGATACGCGCATTTTCAACAGCACCGATAGCGCAGGACGTTTCCGCCCTGCCTGATTCCATCGAATGGATGCCGGCTGGTGTGCATGAAATTCAGTGCTCACTTGATGATGAACCCGCGTGCGTAACTGTTTCGGTTAAAGAGGATGCGGTTGCTGTACTCAACAAGCAGCTACAAGAAGCGCGTTCGCTTGCCGACGAAGGAAAGGCATCGCGCCCATTTATCGACTTTGGCCATGAGTCCGGAGCCGCAGCTGCAATTCCAATCGAGTTTTTCTGGCAAGACGGTATTCGCTGTCGCGTCGAATGGACGAAGGCTGGGCGCGATGCTGTAGAGGGCCGCGTATTCTCTTATTTTTCCCCTGAATTTTTCGTCGATAAAGACGGAGGCGTTAAGGGGATTCCAACTGTCGGGCCTATTGGCGCGCTCGTCAATACACCGGCTTTCCAACAGATCGAGCGTATTGCCGCATCGCTCACGGCACAAAAAAACATGCAGGAAATCACAAAGGCTCTCGGTCTACCCGAGACGGCAGCCGAGGCCGAAATCCTCGCCAAAATCGCGGAGCTCATTGGCACCGCTTCTAGTGTAAAGGAAAACATGGACGAGCTAACAGCCGCAAAGGCGTCGCTCGCCAGTCTTCAGGAAAAGTACGACACGCACGTAAAGGCGTCTGCTGTATCCGACGTTGAGCGACACGCTGCAATCTTCGACATTCCTGAAGCAGTGCGGCCTGTTATTGTCGATGCGATCGTCAAGGATCAAGAGGCTGGCCGAAAGATTCTCGCCAGTTTCCAGACGAAAAAGAAAACAGCCGGCGCGCCTCCTATGCGCGTTGAGGCGTCGAGTAACGAACCGAAGTTGACCGGCCTTGCTCGCGCAATCGCGGCTGCAAAAAACAAGAACTGATTTTCAGTAACAAAAAACAACTACAACAATGGCTCAAGCTACACTGCTGGATATTGCCAAACTGAACGGTAACGATCAGGTTATTGGCCTCATCGAGGAAAACATTTCCTCTGCTCCCGAACTCTCGATCTTCCCGTCGCGCACGATCAAGGGTACAACCTACACGACCGGCGTGCGCACCGGCCTTCCGACTGTTGGTTTCCGTGACGCAAACGCAGGTGTTGCTCCATCGAAATCCACCTTCAAGAAGAACCTCGTCGAGTGCTTCATCTTGTCTTCGCTCATCCGCGCAGACAAGGCCGTAGCCGACGCCTACGAGGACGGCGCTGATGCGTGGAAGATGATCGAGGCTAGCGGTGTCATGCGCGCCGCGATGCAGCGAATCGGCAAGCAAACATGGTACGGAACTTCGAGCGACGCCAAGGGCTTTGCTGGGTTCAAAGCGTTTCTTGCTGCTGGCGGCAAAACGCTTGCCGGCGATGATCTCACAATCAACGCTGGCGGCTCTACTGCTAACACCGCAAGTTCCGTGTACGCGGTTAAGTTTGGCGAGCAAGACGCGCAATTCGTCTTCGGTCAGAACTCCATTATGGAGCTTGGCGAATGGCGAAACGAGACAGTCACCGATTCCGAAGGCAAGGGCTACGAGGCGTACGCCGCCGCGCTCACCGCGTGGGTCGGCCTCCAGATCGGAAACGAAAACTGCGCTCGCCGTATCTACAATCTCACCGTCGCTAATGGTCTCACGGATGCGCTGCTCGCGAAACTAATCGCCACGTTCCCGGTTGGCGTTCGCCCCGATGCCATCTTCGGAAGCCGTCGAAGCATCGCGCAACTCCAGGCGTCGCGCACGGTGGCTCTGTATGGCACCGGCACCAATCGTCCGAATCAGCCGAACGTCGCTCCGTATCCTACGGAATTCGAGGGCATCAAGATTATCGCCACCGACTCTATCCTCAACACGGATGCAATCGAGTCGTAATCGAACATCCAACAACCAATAGAAAAAGGAAAAACAATGTCTATTCATACACGCCGCGATGCTCTTCTCTCCGTCACCAAGGCGCTCCCGGCCGCCGGCGCCAACAACGACAGCGGCTCGATTGACCTTGGTAGTCCGACTCCAATCGTTGTTGGAGACTCGATTGAGGTTGAAGTGGCTCTACCGGCCCTCGCAAACCTCGTCAAAGACAAGACGGTTACATGCACGCTTCATGACTCGGCTGACAACACCACGTTTGCCGCCATTACTGGCCTCTCTACGCTGGTAGTGACCGGCGGCGACAGTGGTGGCGCTGCTGCTGCCTCGCGGGTTGTTCGCCTGCCGTCGTCCGTTAAACGATACATCCGCGTCAACACCGCCGTCCTTACGGACGGTGGCGACAACACGGCTAGCTCGGTGAAGCTCTCGGTCCTCATCTGATAGCATCAAAACTCTGGCACCATGCGCATTGCTTGAAACAGTGCGCATGGTTCCAGTAGTTTCCGACACATGACAACAACCGCACAGTCCGCACTCGCCGAGGGATTCACGGCCTTGCTTGAGGTTAGCGGAGTGCCGTGTGTTTTTGGGTCAAAGTCAGTAAGCGGCGTGCTTGGCCAATTAAACCCAGATGACTCTAGGTTGCTTGGCGCACCTGACAGGTCTGCTCTTTTGTGCGTGCTGACCGCCTCTCTGGCCGCGCAGTCAATCGCCCCGGCTCGCGGAGGAGTTGTGTCAGTTAATGGCGTATCCTTCACGATTGGACGCAGGCCGGATTTGCAGCCGTCTGGAATCACTGAAATCCTCGTGTCTCCTACCGCATGATCTCAATCGAGACAAGCCTTGGCCAGTTCAACGAGCGGCTTGATCGGTACATGCAGCTATCGAAAAAGCTGCCGAGTGATATACTTGAAAAGAAGGGACGCGATCTAGGAATAAAGCTATTCGAGGGATTCCGTGAGCACCAGTTTGGCGGAGTACCTAAGCGGAAGGGAATCGCTGCGGAAGAATTGCGCGAGAGGTCGGAAAGTGGGCGCGGAATAAAGGTTCGTGATTCAATCCTCGCGAAATACAGAAGCGAACGAGGCAAGATTAACAGCGAGCTTCGATCAATCGGCCAGCGAAAGAGGAGTGCGCGAAACAGTGGAACATTAGACGACTGGTCTAATGCGATTGAGGAGCGATCCGTTATGCGCGGAGTTCGGTCTCAGTTGTGGCGTAGGGCTGTTGGCCTTGAGCTCTCGGCACGACAGTCTGGAATTGGAGTGCTTGCGGCATCGTTCCTGTGGTTTAGAAAACGCAGTAGCCAAGCCCGTGGAACATACATCGTACCGAACCGCACAGGGAAAACGCTTGGCTACGTCGAGCGAACGGAAAACGAAATGCGAATCGTAGGAGAGACCGAGGGTCTTTCCGCGACAGACGCGAAACACCAAGTCGTAGTTGGAGCAATCAATACAGCTACCGCAGACATGGTGGAGTACATCACACGAAAAGAGCGCGAGCTATTTAACCAGGCATTTTCAAAATGAGACTCGACGAAGTACAAACTGAGCTTGCGGCGAAGCTATCAGGAAACGCAACAACCGCGGCATTTTTACCTGGGCTGATTTTTGGATTTCGTGGATGCAAGAAAACCAGTGGAGGATCGCTTTCGACAGACGAAGACGTATCCACGTTTTTGGCGTCACGGCTTGCGGATTCTGGCGTCGTGTTCGAGATCGGCATTGTTTCAGGCGTGAAATCGGACGCGCGCGCAGGCCGATGGCAGACGATGCGCGCAACCACATCGCTCGTAATTGCAGAGAGCATACCAGTTGCGCACACTCCTGCTGATGACGCGCTTCTTCACGCAGTGCTAAACGCAGTTACCGCACCAGATTCAGGAAGCGAAAGCCCATTCACAGTCGAGAGCTTTGACAAAGAAGTCAGCGAAAAGGGATACGTTCTTCACATGATCGAAGTGTCTACACCAGTTGAAATCCGATGAACAAAGACAACAAGCCACCAATCATTGGCCCACTTGAGCAGGCAAAGTTTCACGCATGCTGTGCTGCGGTCCATTCATGGCGTGCATGTGTTGCGGTTTATCAGCATCGAAACGCCAAGATTTTTGCAGGAATCTCAATTCTTTTGCTCGCATTTATCGCCTTATTCTGACAACGGATACACACATAAAATGATTACTCCAGAAACTGCCATACAGGTTTCTCTTTTAGTCGCAATACCTGTAACTATCTCAATGATAGTGGCAACGTGGAGGCTCGCGAACTACATGCGCGACACGCTTGAGGAGATTCGCGATATCAGGAAGCAGATGGCTGGATTCTGGTCTGTATCCGAAATGGAACGATGGGCAGTTCAGCTTGAGCGCAGCAACAGGGAAACGAAGATAGCCGTCCCTGATCCGTTGAAAATTCGCGCAAGCAATGCTGCGAATCCGGCATCTTGAAGTAGTATCAATCTAACAACAAAACCAAAAACACACAATGGCACTCCCTACCGCTCCGTTTAACGCCGCCAAGTCAATCTATGCCGGCAAGAAAGTAATTCAGGTCGTACTGTCCGCCGGCTCAGTTACCGGCGCGACTGCTGTTGGTACATCCGCCACAATCTCCGCCACCGCCCATGGTTTTTCGGTTGGCGACATGGTGCAGTTTATCAGCGGGACAGGATTCACCGGGCTTACCGCAGGAACAAACTATTTCGTTGTAACCGCTGTTACTGACACGTTCGAGGTTTCCGCTACGGCTGGCGGTACTGCCATTACAATTACAGCCGCAGGTTCCGCTGGCGTATTCGCCCCTGTTGAGGTGTTCGAGTCTAACACTCTGAGGGAGGGTGGAACTGAGTCGTATGAAGACTTTAAGCGGTACGGCACAGATGGAGTCCCGCGCACTAAGCGCAAGGTCATCACCGAGAGTGTTAATAAAGTCAGCTGGGAGGTTGACGAGGCGAAACGACTTCTCGACATTTTCAAGGGTCGAATGAGCGGCCTCGCGGTTGCCAGAGGCGTTACAATCTGGGTGCGAGACCCGGATGATGCTAGCGGGAAATGCGCGCTTAAGTCTTCGACGTTTGCGGCAAATATCACTCGCGACGGCGAGGTCACGATGGATAAGAAAGTGATCACGACACTGATGGCCGAAAGCACAGAAGACACTCCGATCACATACACTGCTGACGCGTCAATCGCCTAATGGTGTCAGTAGCATACGGGGCGGCAACGCTCTATACTGACTCCGACACCTCCTACGAGTATGCGGGAGGTGTCGGCATTCCGGTGTCCCAGCAGGTACAGCCGGCAGGCATCGCACTCGCATCAAGCGAGAGCTACGAGGCGCGCGGTCTTCGTAGCACGTCGCCTGCATTCACCGTCCGCCGTCTTTTCTCAACCGTCGAGGCGGCGGAGCTTTTCTGTCATGACTTGGCCTCGTCACTACCGACTAGCGGAGACCTTGTTTTCACATACGCGGACGGCGTTGTTCGCAGGTATTCAAATGCCTGCTACACCAGCGCGACCGCTCAACAATCACCGACGCAAGGTAAGCTCGTAAGCATCACTTACCAGTTCGCCGCAGGGCCAGCGTCAAATAGTTGATAAAGCAATACCATGCCTCAAATCGACATCAGGCTGAAGAGCACGGCCGACAATTCGGGCTTTGACAGCGCGAGCAACGCAAGCAAGTCGCTCGGTAAGTCAATGGATAGCGCCGCCGCAGGCGCAAGGGGGATGGCCGGTGGAATTGGCGAGGCTGAAATAAAAGCAGCAGCCGGAAAGAATGTAATCGAAGGGCTTTCCGCTGCGTCGAAGGGCGGTGAAGGTGCTTTCTTTGGTTTGTCAAAAGCGGCTGGTGCCTTCTTTGCAATACTCAACGCAAGCCCTGTGATGGTATTAGTATCCGCCGTTGGCCTACTACTGGCTGGGATAAAGCTGTTGACTGGAAAGATTATTGAGAGCTCGAACGCATGGGAGGAGCACGATAAAAAAATCAAGCCAATCAGTGAAGAGTATAAGAAGATTGGAGATGCCGCAAAGCTATCACTTGACGAGCAGTTGAAGCGTATTGAAAAGCTAACTCAGGCATACGACGATTTCAAAAAGGCTGCTTCACGCGCAAGGAAAGAGGTAGAGCAAATGAATAACGCGCAGCAGAAGTTGGACATCGCAAGAATTGATAAGGAGGAGGAATCTGTCTTGCGCACAGCAAAGACAGAAAAAGAGCGCGATGAAATCAAGCAGAAGTATGACGACAAGCGACTTCAGGTAAGGAATAAATACGAAGACATTGCCTCTGAAAACGAGAGGCTTTCTGCGCAGCTTCAAATACGCGAATCAGAAGAGCAGATACGAAGAGTACAGACTGAACGCGACAGAGTTGACTCCGAACTAAGGGACAAGCAGGCGGCGTTTGAGTCGGCGCTCAGTAAAAGTAGGGCTCTCCTTGAGTCTGGAGCTAGTCCAACCGAGTTTTCTGCAGCTGTTAGAGAATCTCTTCTTGCTCAGCGCGCAAGGGATGATGCTGCAAAAGCAAAAGCGGATTTCGATGAAAAGGCCCGTATCCAAGAAGAAAAGGCGTATGAAGACGAGCGTGCTGCGCGTGCGACGCTTGAGGTGAACAAGGTTGAGACTGAAACGACGCGCCTGACGCGCCAGACACGCCAGACAAAATCGAAACAGCAAGACGCCGAACGCGCACCATCGAAGGACGAAATTGATGCGCTAGGCAAAGAGGCCGAAGATGCCGCTGCTCGCGGTGACTGGGCTGCACAGGATGCGGCCGTCGCAAAACGCAGAGCGCTGCTTTCGGCAGGACGAAAACCGTCACCAGTCACCACCTACGCCCCGCGCACCGCCGCCGAAAAAGCCGGACAGGCCGACCAGCTCCCCGACCTCGCCACGCCGCTGCGCGACGCTGCGCAAAAGGCCGGCGACTCCGCAACACAGTCCGCCGACTCCATCCAAGCCGCTGCCGAGGCCGCCAAGGCCGTCGCCGACAACACCAAGCCGGTCGATGCCTCCGGCCTCACAACCGCCCTGCAAGCCGCCGCCACCGCCCAGCAGACCGCCGCCACGCAGTCCGCAGCAGGCATGCAGCAGCTGGTATCGCTCGGGCAGCAGCAGGTCACCATTGCCCAGCAGCAGGCCAGCGAGATGGCCAAATTGCGCAGCCAGGTCGAAAACCTCCGCCAGCGACTCAACCAGCTCGCGCAGCGCGCCGCCTGATTTTTCACTCTTCACCCTTCACATTTCGCCCTTTTCGCGTGCCCACCATCTCGCTCAAAATCGCCGGCACCTCCTACACGCTCACGCAGGCGAGCCTCCGCTCGCTCGTGCACACCGTGACAGCCGGACAACCTGCGAGTCTCGCCGGCGAGATTTACACGACCGCGATCCCGAGCACCGCGCTGGCCTACGGCGACCTGATCGAGCTCTGGGTCAACTCCGTCCGCCGCTTCTGTGGGTGGCTCGGCCCGGTCACGACAGGGTTTGACGCTCAGGGTAGCTACGTCGCGATCGAGGCCCGCGACATCCTGCACCGCCTGCGCAACACTCCTCTCGCGAAACGCATCGTGTCAGAGGTATTTTCACCGACGTCGTCCGCGCTCGACCACTACATTTACACACTGTCCGATACGACCACGACCGAGGTGCGACTCTTTGGAGGTGGCTTTGTACCGGATGAGGAGGCCGAGGGGTACTACCGCTGGGAGTACGGCTCCAGCAGTGATGCCCAGCTGGCACGCATCTGCGACTATGCCGGCACCGTTTACTCGCCCGGCCTAGACCTCGGCACCACCGCTGGTCTCTCGACTAAAAACCAGCCCGAGGACGTGGTAAACCTCGACTGCCTCGCCGCACTCCAGCGCTGCACCAAATACCGGCCAGATGCCGTCATGTGGGTCGATGCCTCCGGCTCCACTCCCGCGCTCCACTGCATCACCCGCGACAACTGCACGTCTGTCACACTCGACCTGACCGCGCGCGACCGCATCCGTGGATGGTCACTCAGCGCTCGTGAGGATCTGCGACTGCTGTACCTGCGCTGGAAGCTCGGCCGCCGGCTGCGCGCAGCATCCGGCTCCGGGATTGAGACGACGACGAGCTCGCTCGTTTACGAGTACGGCGACAACGCCGCCCCCGCAGATAGGCGCAGTGAGCTCACGCTAAACGTCGGTGCATATTCGACTGATACTAGCCTCGGTCTCCCGATCGGCGAATTTCCATCAACCGCGGCCGCCGATTATTGGGCCGCCTGCTCTCCGCTCCATTGGGAGGGCGAGTGCACTCTCTACCCTCCGGCACATGTCGATCCATACACGTACGGGCTTGGCCAGGTGCACGATTTCTCAGGCGGAGAGACCGCGCTGGCTACATGTCACGCGCTCGTGCGCGCGGCTAGCTACGATCACGTAGCCGGCACCGTTGCGCTGGAGTACGGACCTCCCGACACGCTCAGCCCGCAGGAAGTGCTCTCAGGCAGCGCCTCCGGTGCGATCTCAGCGACACCGCCGCGCGATGAGCCAGCAGACCCGAGCGCGCC
>ERZ795030.4816-NODE-4816-length-12964-cov-4.242389_pt1 | contig 12964 bp, 14 predicted proteins | sample MGYA00375122_ERZ795030 | MGnify/ENA primary metagenome ERZ795030 (study PRJEB30165, sample SAMN05720146) | activated sludge metagenome | isolation source: anaerobic digester from wastewater treatment plant | place: Japan | collected 2015-04-20 ...
GCTGAATGCTATGTTTTATTTAACGACAATGACCTTGATAAGCACTTTATTCTGCTTAATCAGACAAAGTTAAGTATCAGCGAAATTCAACAGGTATGGAAAGCTATAAAGGATTTAACAAAAACAAGAAATACCATATGCCGTTCACCGTTGGAGATAGCAAGACAGGCAGGCTGGGATGATTCTGTCAAGGAGATTGAGACACGTGTTAAAACCGCAGTTTCAGCCCTTGAAACAGCAGGGTATATAAAAAGGGGAATGAATGTTCCTAGAGTTTTTGCGACAAGTATTCTTGTAAAAACCATGGATCAAGCATCTGCAATAATTAACAGTTCTCATAGATTTGATGACTTGCAAAAGCAAAATGCATCAAGAATTATTAAGCTATTAATATCAAGCCGAAGCATTTCAAAAGCAGGTAATGATGAAGCAGAATCACGTGTAGATTACATTTCTGATTTGCTTGGAATACCAAAATCTGATGTCATATACTCAATTAATGTAATGCGTGAGGAAAATTTGCTTGCAGATTCTCAAGATCTATCAGCATATATCCGTCGTACGGATAATCAGAATAAATCACTTACAACTCTACAAAAATATGCAAGATTAGAAGAGTTCTTAATTTCATTGTTTTCAGCTGAGGGTGACATTATTAATCTTAAAGAAATTAATGATATGGCGGAAAGTGCAAATATAAAGGGTTCGTCTGTAAAATCAATAAAAACAATATTGTATTACTGGACTATTAAAAGCTATATTCAAAAATCACTAAACACATCTGAAAAAAGTGTAGAGATTATACCTGAAATAAATTTTGATTTGTTTCAAAGCAAGTATAATAAGCGTATTAATCTTGCACAGTTTATTGTAAAATATCTTTTTGATAAAAGCTTGGAAGCAACTGAGACCAAAAAGGAAGAGGTATTGGTTCAATTTTCAGTTCTTGAACTAAAAAACGCATATAACAATGAAATAGACCTTTTAAAAAGTACAACAGATATTTCATTTATGGACGTAGAGGAAGCATTGCTGTACCTTTCAAAAATTGATTCGCTTAATTTAGATGGTGGATTCCTTGTTTTATATAATGCTATGGAAATAAAACGTCTTGAGCTAGATAATAAGATACAATATAAAAAAGCAGATTATAGCCAGCTTGATGAGTTTTACAAACAGAAAATTCAGCAGATTCATATAGTAGGTGAATATGCAAATATGATGGTTCGTGATTATGGTGAAGCATTACAGTTTGTAAATGACTATTTTCAAGTTGACTTTAAGCAGTTTATTGCGAAATATTTCAAAGGTAATCGTTTTGGTGAAATAAACCGTAACATTACCCCTGCAAAATACAAACAGCTATTTGACAGCCTTTCCGATGTGCAATCAGAAATAATAAATGACAGCGAATCAAAATATATTGTTGTAACTGCTGGTCCTGGAAGCGGAAAAACTCGTGTGCTTGTTCATAAGCTTGCATCGCTTTTACTGCTTGAGGATGTTAAGCACGAACAACTTTTAATGCTGACATTTTCCCGTGCTGCTGCAACAGAGTTTAAGAAAAGACTGATTGAACTTATTGGAAATGCTGCAAATTATTTTGAAATAAAAACCTTTCATTCGTATTGCTTTGATTTGCTTGGCAGAATAGGAAATCTTGAAAAAGTAAATGAAGTTGTTAAAAATGCGGCAGAAATGATACAAAGCGGCGAAGTGGAGATTGGACGCATCACAAAAAATGTTGTAGTTATTGATGAAGCACAGGATATGAATGAAACCGAATTTGCACTTATTGAAGCATTAATTGCAAGAAACGATGATATGAGAGTTATTGCTGTTGGTGATGATGATCAGAATATTTATGAATTCCGTGGTTCAAGCTCAAAATACCTTAAATCATTTATTACTGATAATGGAGCAGAAAAGTATGAATTACTGGAGAATTATCGCAGTAAACGCAATATTGTAGAATTTACAAATACATTTTCTACAACTATATCTCAAAAACTTAAAAGCCAGCCTGTTCAGCCTGTAAAACAGGAGAATGGTATAGTGAAGCTTATTAAGCATACAAGCAGAAACCTTGAAATTCCTGTTGTGAACAATATAAAAAATACCTATAAAAGCGGTTCAGTATGTGTTTTAACAAATACAAATGAAGAAGCAATTAGAGTTGTTGGTTTATTAAAAAAAGAGGGATTTAGTGCAAAGCTTATTCAAGCAAATGATGGCTTTAATCTCAGCGACCTTGCTGAATTCAGATATTTTATGAAAATTATCAATCAAGAAGTAAATTCACCTGTTATTTCTGATGAAATATGGAATAACACTATAAATCGTTTTAAAGAAACTTATAAGCAAAGTGAATGCCTTGATATATGTCTTAATCTCCTTGAAGATTTTGAGCAGGTAAACAGCAGTAGATATAAGACGGATCTTGAATTATTTATACGAGAGTCAAAGCTTGAGGAACTTTATAAAAATGGGCAGGAAGAAATTGTTGTTTCAACAATTCATAAATCAAAGGGGCGTGAATTTGACAGCGTTTATATATTAATGAATAATGTAAACTACGATAATGACGAATGTAAACGCAAGATTTATGTTGGATTAACCCGTGCTAAAAATGAGCTTTATATTCACTGCAACAATAACTGTTTTGATAAGTTTAATGTTCCAGATGTAGAAAAGATTTTGGATAGTGTTATGTATCCAGAGCCAGATGAAATTATGATGCAATTAACACACAGAGATGTATTTCTTGGATTCTTTAAAGATAAAAAGTCATTAATAGCAAGACTTATCAGTGGAACAGTGTTGCATTTGAATGGAAATTCATTGTTTATTAAAACTACTAAAGCTACGGAAAAGGTTATCATTTTATCAAAAGCTTATCAAGATAAAATGGCTGAAATGAAGAAAAAAGGTTATGTTCCATACAAAGCAAAGGTTCGCTTTGTTGTTGCTTGGAAAGATAAAGAAGATGAACAAGAGTGTGCGATACTGCTGCCTGATGTTTATTTTAGGAAAGAATTATAGATACATATCCGAATTATCAATCATATATTTATCGCAATCAAAAGCAAAAGTCTTAGGATATCAATTTACAGAATTGAAGGATTGGATATATGAACTATTGGATTATTATATTCAAGTAGTTGAAGATATGGATAAGGTAGTTGATAAGTGATTTTTAAGATTGTGAGGGAAAGAGAAATGCCACATATTATTGTAAAATTATGGCCGGGAAGAAACGATGAAATTAAAAGTAAATTAGCAAAACGAATAGCAGATACAGTTGCAGAAGAATTGAATGTAGATATGGGAGATGTGTCGGTTGCGATAGAGGAAATACCAAGAGAAGCGTGGGGAGAAAAAGTATACAAGGCAGAGATTAAAAATAATCCTAATATATATCATGAATCGGATTATGAGTATAAATAATGGAGCTTAGAAATTTATGAAAGAAATAATTATCAAGGATACCATAGAAGAATACTTATCGGTATCAAAATACATAAATTGGAATGATAATAGTATTCTGGCAAAAGCGGATGAATTTAAGATAAAATTTGCAGATGAAATATCTTTGATTAAAGCTGTTTATGAGTTTGTGCGTGATGAAATAAAACATTCCTGGGATGTTCAGGACAAGCGTGTGACTAAATCTGCTACGGAAGTGTTAGAACAGGGCGTTGGTATTTGTTGGGCAAAAGCCAATCTTCTTGCTGCGTTGCTTCGAGCATGTGGAATACCTGCGGGCATTTGTTATCAGCGTCTCACATTAGGGGATGTACCTGAAACCGGATTTTGTATCCATGCGTTAAATGCAGTATATATCAAATCGCTTAACAAATGGATTCGCTTAGATGCAAGAGGTAATAAAGAAGGTGTAGATGCACAGTTTGATTTGGAACAGGAAAAATTGGCTTTTCCGGTGCGTAGTGACTTGGGAGAGGTAGATTATGGGATTGTTTATGCAAACCTATCTGAAAAATTGATGCAGGTATTGGAAGAGAATGCGGATGCACTTTATATGTACCTAAATTGTTTGCCGGATAGTATGTTTGAATACAAAAAAGCAACTATAGAAGATATAGATGAACTGGTAAGAACAAGAATTATCGTTCTTCGTGCAGCCAACAAATTGTCGGATGATGTGGATATGTCAACGGTGGAAAAGGAGTCTTATGCATATTATAAACGTGCGTTAGAAACAGGTGAACATATTGCATATCTGGTGTATGATAATGGAACTTTTATCGGTGCAGGCGGTGTCAGCTTTTATCAGGTGATGCCTACATATCATAATCCCACTGGTAAAAAGGCATACATTATGAATATGTATACAGCACCGGAGTATAGAAGACAGGGAATTGCAATTCACACACTGGATTTACTGGTAAAGGATGCGAAGGAACAGGGCGTGTCGCAGATTGCTTTAGAGGCAACCGATATGGGGCGGCCATTGTATGAAAAATATGGATTTGTAAAAATGGAAGATGAAATGGAGTTGGTATAATGACAAGAGTGTATTTCGTGCGTCACGCACAGCCGGAACATGATTGGAAAGAAGACAGAACAAGACCTTTGACGGAAGAAGGAAAGAAAGATTCTTCAATTGTGTTAGAATTTTTCAAGGATAAGAAAATAGACGCATTTTATTGTAGTCCATACAAACGTAGCATGGATACCATTGCAGAGGCAGCAGCCTTTTTCGGAAAAGAAATTATAACAGATGAGAGATTAAGAGAGCGTGAAAAAGGTCCCGATGGAAACAACCACGGAATGTTCCAAAAACGCTGGGCTGACCATGATTATCATGAAGAGGGTGGAGAATCCATTGCTATGGTTCAAAATCGTAACATAGAGGCGTTGAACGAGATTTTATCAGATAATACAGATAAAGAGATTGTTATAGGAACTCATGGTACTGCCCTTAGTACGATATTGAATTTTTATGACAATAGTTTTGGATGTGAAGATTTTCTGCGAATTATAGATTGGATGCCATATATTATTGAACTGGAGTTTGAAGGCGAAAGGTTAGTAGGCAAACAGGAGCATTGTCATGTAGAGAAGGAATTTAAGGGCAAGCAGCGTGCGGATAAGAAGTAATACAGTTTTATCAATGGAAGGATTGTTGTTATGCAATATGCAAGAAAATTGAGAAAAGGCGACAAAGTGGCAATTGTAAGCTTATCAAGTGGAATGTTGGGCGAAGAGTTTTGCAGTCATAATATTGAGATTGGTGTAAAGAGATTAAAAGAATATGGTTTGGAGCCGGTATTTATGCCTAATGCTTTGAAAGGCATTGAATATTTGAAGGCACATCCGGAGGCAAGGGCGAAAGACTTAAAAGATGCATTTTTAGATGATTCTATTGCAGGAATTATTTGTGCGATAGGTGGCGATGATACATACAGACTTTTGCCTTATCTGATGGAAGATGAAGAGTTCATAAAAGCAGTAGAGATACATCCTAAGTTATTCACAGGATTTTCAGATACTACGGTTAATCATTTGATGTTTTACAAGCTGGGATTGTCGACTTATTATGGACCAAACTTTATTTGTGATTTGGGAGAAATTGCAGATGAAATATTACCTTATACGAAAAAGGCGTTCGAAGGCTATTTGGAAGGCAAAGAATGTGATGAGATTGTATCCAGTGACATTTGGTATGAAGAAAGAGAAGATTTTTCAAGAGCTGCAATGGGAACAGATAGAAAAGCTCATAAAGAAGAGAGAGGCTTTGAACTTCTACAGGGAAATGAAGTTTTTCAAGGAGAATTATTGGGCGGATGCTTAGAAAGTTTCTATGATATATTGACCAATAGCAGATATGAAGATGAAAATGAAGTTTGTGAAAGATATGGTCTGTTTCCGGATAAGGAAGAGTGGATTGGCAAAATCCTGTTTATAGAAACCTGCGAAGAAAAGCCGGTTCCGGAATTGTTTGAAAGAGAAGTTGCTTTGCTGAAAGAAAAGGGAGTGTTCGACGCGGTAAATGGTGTGTTGGTTGGAAAACCACAGGATGAAGCTTTTTATCAGGAATATAAAGATATTCTTATTAAAGTAATAGATAATGAGAAACTTCCGATTGTTTATAATGTGAATTTTGGACATGCTACACCGCGGTGTGTATTGCAGTATGGTGCTCTTGCAAAGGCAGATATGAAACAGAAAAAGATTTTTGTGAATAAATAGGAAAAGGTGTTATGGCTGTATCATATAACAAATTATGGAAACTGTTAGTAGATAAAAAGATGAGTAAATCAGATTTGCGTAAAAAGGCAGAAATTGCACCTAATACAATGACTAAATTGCGTCGCGATGAAGAGGTAAGTCTTACAATTTTGAGCAAGATATGTAAGACATTAAATGCAGATTTTGGTGATATTGTGGAGTATGTACCGGATGCGGAAATTTGGGATTTGTATGATGAGAACAGAGAACTTCTTGGGAAAGACCATGTTAGAGGCGAGCAGTTACCGATAGATGGATACCATCTGGTGGTGCATGTGTGGATTCGTAATTCCAAAGGAGAGTATCTGATTTCCCAGCGTTCTGCAAATAGACCAACATATCCACTGATGTGGGAATGTGTAGGTGGCTCCGTTGTGAAAGGTGAGGATAGCCTGTTGGGAGCAATCAGGGAAGCCAAAGAAGAAGTTGGTGTTGATTTGAATCCGGAAAACGGACAAGTTCTTTTTACAAAAACACGAAAAATCATAGATGGTAAAATCTTTAATGATATTATGGATGTTTGGTTATTTGAGTATGATGGAGAGGTTGATTTGGGTAATGCTACAACAGATGAAGTGGCACAGGTTACATGGATGAATCGGGAGCAAATTAAGGAATTATTTGAACATAATATGTTTGTGGGGACATTGGAATATTTCTTTACGGAAGTTGATAAAGGAAGGAGTTAAATGTTTAAACTCAAACTTCCCACACCATTTGGTGTACTGAACCTTGAAAACTCAATACTTTAACACATAAAAAAGGCACAAACCAGAACTTAGTGGTATAATTGAATTGCCTAGAAACAACTACCCAACAAGGAGATTTATGCCATGTCAAGTATACCACAGAGTACCAAAAATGAAAACGAAATTTCTGATTTTGTCTCAAAATGATGTAGTATAATAAAACTTGACACTTCATACTAAAAAAATATAATAAGAAAAAGTAGTGTTGAGAAATGGCAGAAGCAAAAAATTATGATAAGAGCTACAAAGAGAAAGAGATAAAGCTTGCGAAAGAAATCGGAAATAAGAAAGCAAGCAAAGAGCTAGGAGTGCTATATAAATTTTAAATTAAAGTATCCGTAAAATAATACACACCTACCCAACGATGCAAAACCATGATATACTATAGAAAAACAGGAAGGTGGTTTTGCAAATGAGTGAAGAAGAAAAGTGGGCAGTAATGGTGCAGGAATTTAAGAAAAGCGGGAAAAGCCAACGAGTATGGAGTTCAGAAAAAGGAATAAAACGTAGTACACTTAGGTATTGGCTTGAACGAATAGAGCAGTTGGAGATTGGAACAGAAATTTGTTTTGCTGAGCTTATAATGGTGGGTGATGTGGAATGTTGATAAATAAACCTCAAAAAATCTATATATCGTCAGCGAATATTGATATGAGAAAAGGAATAGATGGATTAGCGTCAATCGTACAGCAAAAATTTGAACTTGATCCATTTGAAGATGCAATGTTTGTATTTCATAATCGCAGTTGTGATAAAATTAAAATAATCTATTGGGATTGCAACGGATTTTGTTTGCTGTATAAACGTATTGAAAAAGGAAAATTTCACTTTCCTAAAAAGCTTGATTCGTATAAGTATACTGTTACAAATGAGGAATTTCAGTGGCTTTTAAATGGACTTAAAATAGAAGAAATTCAAAGACATGAAAGCTTAAAAAGAGCATAAAATATTAAAAAAATCATGAATAAAATGACGATTTTGCTTGATTTTATGAGGGTTTTATGGTATAATAGAAGTAATGAAAAACGATAAAGGAAGGGTGAAATTTGTGAAAAAAAATATTACTTTAGATGAAGCATTAGCACAAATTTCATTTCTAAAAAAGCAAGTAAAAGTCCTTGGTGAAAAGGCAGTTAAATCAGAAAATAAATATGAAGAAGCTAAGCAACAGGTTGAAGATTTAACTGTGCAGAATAAAGAATTACAAGTAAATTATAATTGGCTTTTAGAACAGCTTAAACTTAGCAAGAAAAAGATGTATGGTGCATCTGCTGAGAAGATTGCTGAAGAATATGGTCAGCTGAATTTATTTAATGAGGCAGAGCTTGAACGTCAGCCGATGCAGGCTGAGCCACAAATTGAAGAAATCACATATACTAGAAAGAAATCAAAAAAGAAATCTTTTGATGAAAAGTATGGCGATTTGCCTGTTGAAGAAGTTATTTCAGACATTTCAGATGAAGAAAAAATCTGTGAAAAATGCAATGATGAAATGACTTTTATGAAATATGAAATCCGTAGAGAATTGAAAATCGTGCCTGCAAAAGTAACTGTAGTTGAATACAAAAAAGCTGTTTATGTTTGTAAAAGCTGCGATAAAAATGGTATAGATAGCAACTTTAAAACAGCAGAAAGTACTCCTGCGTTAATTGAAAAAAGCATAGTAAGTCCAAATATGATGGCGTATATCATGAATCAAAAGTTCTCATGTGCTATGCCACTTTTCCGTCAGGAGCAAGAGTTTAAAAGAATGGGTATAAAATTATCTCGTCAGACAATGTCTAACTGGATGATTTCAGGTGCTAATCTTTTAAAGCCACTATATGAAAAGCTAAGGGAACATCTTGCTTTACAGCAGCTTATTCATGCGGATGAAACTCCTGTTGAAGTGCTTTGCGAAGATGGGAAAGAGCCAACGGCTAAGTCATATATGTGGGTGTACAGAACAAGCAGATATACTGAAAATTCAGCCGTTTTATATAAATATGAGGTTGGACGTTCAGGAGATTTTGCAAAGAAATTTCTTGAGAATTTTTCAGGATATATCCACTGTGACGGCTGGTCAGGATATGATAAAGTCCTCAATTCCAAGCGTTGTGGTTGTTGGGTTCATTTAAGAAGGTATTTCATAAATGCACTTGAAATTCAGTCTGATAAAAAGGATTATACGACTTTGGCAGGACAGGCTTTATTAAAAATCCGTGAGATTTTTAAGGCAGAAAAGCTTGATCCCGAAAAATTAAGCGAAAAATCTGAATATTCTCTTGATGAAATTGCAGAAATCAGAAAAAATAAATCTACTGAACTTGTGGCTGATTTTTTTGAATTCTGTGATAAAAACCAAGGGATTAGTCTGCCAAAAAGCTTGCTTGGTAGAGCGTTTACCTATGCTCTAAATCAAAGAAGTACGCTTGAAACATTTCTTGAAAATCCACAAATTGAACTTACGAACAACGCTGCCGAAAGAGCTGTTAAGCCATTTGTTATTGGACGAAAAAATTGGCTTTTCTGTTATTCACCTGCTGGTGCTCAAGCTTCTGCTATCATTTACAGCATTATTGAAACCGCAAAAGCCAATGGTCTTAATCCGATGGATTATCTTGCGAATATTTTTGAAGGTATTCGCTCTGGAAAGAAAGCTAATGAACTAATGCCTTGAACGATATGAAAACACCTTGTTGAAAATGTAAAATTCAACAAGGTGTTTTGTTTTTCAAGGTGTAGGTTATTTTACGGATACAAATTAAATTGCTTTTTTCTTCTTTTTCTGCTGCTCATCATGCTCACGCTTTTTCTGTTCCTCGGCAACAAGCTTAGAAACGTAATCCCCTTTAGAAATTTCATGGTAAGTTTTTGCAATATCAGAATATGTATTATATAAATTCTTGCAGTTCTCAAAGTTATTTTTGAGAGCTGCTATTTTTTTATCTGTTTCTTGCTGTAACACTTTCAAACGGTCATAATCTGAATGAGTTTGTATATTATTGTTTATCATTGCCTGCTTGCAAATGTTTAGTTTCAAGCGTTCAGCTATTGAAATCTGTGGCTTATCTATAAGAGAAAAATACGTTTCTGCTTGTTCCACAAGGCTGTCAAATTTGTCTTGTTGAGCGCTAAGTGAATTCAACTCCTGCATTGCTTTTTCATATGTATCCTTCAGATTTTCAATTTTACTCTCAAGCTCACCGATAGAATGAATATTATCACGATTTATAATGGTAAGCTGTGCTGATAGTTTGTAAACATCCATATCATTTTCAGGAGAGCAAGGAGCAGAGATGTCACGCTTTCGCTGAATTTTTTGACCGTTCCTTGCGAGCTGTGAAACCTCATCAATTGCTTGAATATAATCATCACGAATAGGTGCTGGTTCACCCGTAAGTGTTACATTTGCACCAACATCACGCCATAATATTCTTGATGCAATACTTTCAGCGGTATAATTCTCACCAAGAGTTTTTGTTCGTACAAATCGCTGTTGTTCAGGTGATTTTATAGAAATATATTTTCCACGCTTTACGTTATAACCAAGAAGTTCAAGCTCATAAAGAAGCTCATCAATATTTTTAACGGAAGCTATAAGCTTATCAATTTCAAGACGGATTTTCTGCTTCCATGATGTACCACGCTTTTGATGCTCCCATTCATTGTAGGCAAGGCTTTTATTATGCCCTGATTTTTCTGGTATCGGCTGAATTCCAAAAGCAAGGCATGTTCTATCTGAATATTCACGAATACGACTCAGCGTTTTTTGATTATCATTAAATTTTTCACCAGTCAATGAATAAGCATTAAGAATCAAGTGATTATGAATGTGAGATTTATCTTTATGCGTTGCAATAACTATTTGACAGTCATCGCCGAAAGTCTTTCTGGCAAAGGCTTTCGCAATCCTATGGGCTTCTTCTGGTGTAATAGTTTCTTTTGGGTCAAAAGACTGAATATAATGAATTGCTTTAACGCTCCCTTTACCCTCCAATGGTAAAGGGGCGTTAAATTTTTCTCCTGAAAAATGCTCATAAACTGTTTTCATTGCAAGATAAGCTGATTTTGCCTCAGCCATGCAATTTAAAGCAGTCGTATAAATCAAGCCGTCAGTCTTTTCAGGATTGAGTATGTAAGCTATGCTGCGGTTGACGGTAGTGTGGAGAGAAATTGATTTAACATAAGGCATATTTCGCTGTAATCCTTTCGCAGTTCTTCAATATCACTTGAATAAATATTGTTGATTTCATTTGCTTTCCTTGCAATCTGATTGATGTTGCCACCGATAATACGGAGTGCATTTAACAGTGGGACAGCTTCTTTCAGCTCATAACACACAATTTGATTTTCAAGAGAAACACGTTTGATGTATGTGCCAGTTTTAATAGAAAGTGCAGCAGCTCTTTCTTCAATGACTTTCCATTCATCAACGCCATAAACAATCTCCTTGCGTTTTACCTGTTTGAATTTTCTCATAAAATTTTACCTCCAAATCTTTAAAAGCGGTCTTAGGTGCAACCTAAAATAAAGGGATGAGCATATTGTTCGGCGGCGATGACGAACAATGTTTTTATGGGGGTAACACCTTAAAAGCAGACGAAATCCGAAAGTATACGATACTTTCTGTGCTTGCTAAGCATACAAAATAAAAAAGAATACGTATTCCTCTTTTTTAAACATTTTTCCCGTTAGGGTGTATCCCATAAATAATATTTCTACGGCGGCGAACAGCAGAAATATTTATCCCTTTTCATATATTAAGGACACAACTGGAGCGGTTTTTAGTATCTCAAAAAAATATTTGTCAAGTCTCACAATAAATATAGTTTGAATAGCTCAATATTATGTGAGAAATGTAGAATCTAAAAATTCACTACTAAAAAACAGCCTCTGAGTGTCCTATATGGGTGAAAGGGCAATGATATTATGCAGATATAACTACTCGCCATAGTTTATAATGCAACTCGCCAAAAAAATCACCCCTTTCACTCAAATAAGAATGAAAGGGGTTTATTGTTGAAAAATGTTTTTGAAGATATAAGAAATATTGTTACAATGCCTGATGTAGCAAAATTTTACGGCTTGCAAATAAGCCGTTCAGGCATGGCTTGTTGTCCATTTCATAATGATAATACACCCAGTATGAAAATTTATGAAGATAATTTTTACTGCTTCGGTTGTGGGTCAACAGGTGACTGCACTGGTTTTGTTGCAAAATTATTCAATATATCTCAGCTGGAGGCTGCAAAGAAATTAAGCTATGACTTTGGACTTAGATTATTTACACAGGAAATCGCCGTTCCTGTACAAATAGTGCTTAGTCCTGAAAGAGAATATCAGCAGTGGTTACAAAATGCCAGACTTTCTGTTTCAAAATACCTGAACCTTTTGAATGAATGGCGGGTAAAGTATAAACCTGATAATTCACTTGGAGATATACATCCGCATTTTGAAGAGAGCTTACTGCAAATAGGATATACGGAATATATTGATGAAATTCTTGTCTATGGGACAGATAAAGAAAAACGTGAGCTTTATGAAAACAACAATGCTGAAATTTTACGAATTCAAAAGCGGCTTGAAAAATTAGCTGCTGATGAACGATTGCCAAAACGCAGGGCAATTTAAATGGAGGGATATTATTGTGGTAAATTTTATATTAGGAGCAATGTTTGGGGCTACAGTCGGACTGATTACATCAGCGTTATTAATGGTAGCAAAAAGAGGTGACAATGATGTTTGATGATAAGGAAACATGTTGTTTTATACACCTTATATATCGCTCTTTACATGATGAAAAATTTTATTTGTTGCCTTTAAATGAATATGACAAAATCTGTTTTAATAAAATGTTGTTAGGCTATTATGATGAAAATTATATCTATATTATCCCTGATGTATTTATAAGCAGGTGTAATTATCTTCTTAATCAACATGGATTGAAAGCATTTAATGTCAAGAAAATATTGAGGAATTTA